>ERZ795059.183-NODE-183-length-91242-cov-13.314935_pt1 | contig 91242 bp, 114 predicted proteins | sample MGYA00375143_ERZ795059 | MGnify/ENA primary metagenome ERZ795059 (study PRJEB30188, sample SAMN05720168) | activated sludge metagenome | isolation source: Anaerobic digester | place: USA | collected 2015-01-07 ... | reverse complement strand
GGATGGTACACTCTTTCCCTACACGACGCTCTTCCGATCTTGTCGGTCATTCTTGCTAAATCAGTACCTCCTAAATTTCTCCAACGCTGTGTATTAGTAGCAACTGTATTTCCTTTACCCGTAACAAGTAATGATGATGAAGTTTCTGCAAAACCACCAATTCCCCAAGCACCATTTGAACCATAAATTGTTCCAGCTATTGTTGCCGTGTTGTTTGTGTGGAAAAAGAAAATTGGAACAGTTGGTGCTATGTCTAAATAACAGTTACCGTTAGAGCCTGCTTTTAAATTAAGCTCCGCAGTGGGATTGCCAGCAGTTCCTAATCTAAACGCTCTAAAACCTGTAGTAGTATGTGTTTGACTTCTTACTGAAAAATCACCATTATTACCATTATACTCAAAATAGTTACCAACGGTAGAAGTCTGATTTAATACATAACCGTTATTTGCAATTTGGAAGAATCCATTTACACCAGCAGCGCCATGATTAAATTGAAGAGCATTACCAACTCCAGTCATCGTCACCGTTCTTACCACGTCTGTGATAGTACCGTCTCCTAAATACAATGTAACAGGCGTGATGAGATACACCCAAACAGCTCCATTAAAATAATAGAAACCTGCTGGTGCGTCCGTCTGATAAATAAGAAGTCCCGTCGCTGGTGTAACAATAGCGTTTTTTTGCGCTAATGTCATTCTTGGAGCAAGGAATCCTTTTACTGTACTAGTTAAGTCTAATATTGAAGATGTGTCAGGTGTAATTGTTCCAAAACCATTTCGAGCGGTCAAAGAAACTATACCGTAATTATTTGTCCCTCTGGTCAAATCCTCAATAAATAAACCGTAATTATTTGTAGAAGAAATACCAGCATCACCATTATTCATTCTTATTCCGTACATAGATGTAGCAGTGACTGTACCTGCTCCAAGTAAATCCGTTCCTACTTTAACTCGAATACCATAAGCTTCTGATAATGTCAATGTCGAACCTGCCGTTTTAAATATAACAACATCAGAAGCAATCGCTACTAAGTTTGCACTACCAGAAACACCTGACCCAGCAACTGCTGATTGAGTACCTGTAACAATACTTCCTGCGCTATATAAAGTCCCTTGAATAGTAGATAAATCTTGTGCAGATGTCATAACGTAAATTCCAGCAAGAGCGGGGTTTACTAAAACCGAGTTTTGAGTGATAACAAAAGTTCCTGCTGTTGTTCTTGTTTCTCCTACAACTAGGGTTACTGTAGCAGAAGGAACTCTATTAAGACCTACTGAAGTACGTCCATTTAGTATTGTTGAATTATCATCTCTAAATAAAGCAGTCAGTGTTGTTGCTGAGTTTTGAATCCTCATGGCTATTGTTGCCGATGTAGCACCACTACCTTGAACTGTTAGTCTTGCTGTTCCAGCAGAACCGCCTATATTTACCCTGTGTGTTGCTGATGCGTTAGCGAACACAATATTACCTACATTTTGAAAGTCGGCTAAATTTGTTGTTGAGTTTCTTATAACAAGCGCACTATTTGTAGTAGTATTGAACCCTTGAATAACAGTGCTTCTTGTAGCTGAAAAGGCTCTAACCTCTAATGCATTATTTGTCGTAAAGGCACTACCAATAGCGACTCCATTTGTGGTAGTAAGAAAATTTAATGTTCCTGTTATTGTTACTACCCTAGCAGCAGAAATAGTTCCGTTTGCTGAGTATAGTGTCGGTATTGCTAACTGCGTAACCAAATCAGCATAAGTAGTCGCTCTAATATAACCTCCCGCATTGCTTACAAATAAAACTCTGTCAGCAGACGTTAAGGGTGTAGTAACAAGTGCTAATCTTTGTGAATACAATTGTTCACCAAATCTATTGGCTTCAAAACCTCTGTAAGTCCCTCCAGCAGACTCGAAATGATATAAGGAGCTATATGGATTTGTTTGAGCGATTGAATATCCAATAAAAGTTCCTGACGTATCGCCTGCTGGGTTATACACCTCATGCCACCATGATGGTGTTCCTGATAAATTTAAAACACCTCCCCAAGCTTCTACAGCAACTGTAGGTGTCGCATACATGTATGAAAGAGCGCCACTGTATCCAAAACCAAGAGGGTCTAATCCTATTCCATACTGAGTTGTCATTGCCCCGATTACAGAATCCGTTCTAATACTATCAGTTAGTGTTAACACCCTATTTGTTCCTACTGTGCCGTTTCCTGTGTATATTGTTGGTAATTCAGAGTTGTCAATTTTTTGCCAAGTTGTTCCATTATTAATAATCCAATCTCCAATACCCCAGTCATTCACTCCGTCAATTGAAGTTGTTCCTGCCACGCTAACCACGTAGTAATCACCGTTAACACCCCCAGCGCCACCATTGCCTAGTGTTGGGGTGTTTGTGTTTGCGTTCCAAGTACCTAAATAGTTAAGACCGCCCATAGTACCCGTTAAGGCAACCCACGTAGTCCCGTCAAATACATAAGCTGTATCTGTCGTTGAGTTATAATAAGTCTGACCAACAAATAAACCTGTTGGTTGTACTGGGTAACTAATAAAACCTGCCGATAAATTGGTACTCCATCCACCCATTTCTACTGTTTTTTAATAAATTGCAACTATTTCAACTGTGGTTGTGCTTGCGTCAATAACAACTTCTCCATATCCACCCCCATTTGATTCAAACTCAAAGTCTTCTGCAACTCCTAGAGTAACAGGTGTTGATGGCTGAACTCCGTTTGCTTTATTCCCAGTGTACGTAGCACTAGCGCCACCTGTATTTTTAAGATATATCTGTTTCGCTCCTTGCTGAATAGAGATAATACCGTTTACTAAAGTGTGTGTGAAAACAGGATTTTGTATAGCCATGTCGTTTAAATTATATTAAAAATTTCGTCCATGCTCACGGGACGAACCGCTTTTCCATTATTGAAGAGGTATCCCGTTGGGTTAACTACATCTTCTGTTTTTGTATAAATTCTCAAATCAATTTTGTCAATTGGAGCTTTTGCCTGCCCACTCAAATAAGTCATGCACCTGTTTAGTGTGCTTCTAATTAGAGTTTCTTTTAGTATCTCCATTGCACCCAAACCGAGTGCTTTTTTTAATGTCAATGTGCCTACTGCGTTTTTTTCATTCATTACCGTAAAAGACAAATGCGCATCAGGTTTCGCAATTTTCAGTCTTATTGACGATATCGGTACATTGTAATCTCTGCTTAATCTTTTCAACGTTTCTTTTAACGTTTCTGTTGTTTCGGCTTGTGCGCTCATACTTTTGGTTGTTATTTAATTCAAAAGCGAAAGTACAAAATTTTACCGTCTTACTATCTTAGTGTTTTTCTTATTTTTTCTTTCTTGTTCAAACTTTTTACAAACATCAACAGTGTTTGGGTCTGTCTCTGTTAATTCTTTCAGTGACCATACTGTTTCAATGAATAAATCATCTACTCTGGCTATACCTGCTTTAACTGATAAAACACCTTTTACTTTTACCTGTAAGTTGTCACGGTCTTTGATGAGACCCGTAATGTTTTTAACACCTTGTTTTAGCAAATCGGTTGGGTCAAAACTTACCTCAACTGGAAAAGTTTCTGTTGCGTTAGACGTTAATCTCATTGGCGTATCGCTTGAAAAAACAGCCACCTGCATATCATTCAAGTAAATGTCATAAAACTGCTTGTCTATTGTAACAGTAATATCCGATGTGTTCTCTATTTGAACAAAAAGGGTGATACGAACTTTTGTTAAGCTGAACTCATGGATAACAGCCCCGACTAAGGCATAACAAGACCAATAAAGTTTATTAAACTCTCTTAGCAAGTACACAACGATACCCGCTGTGGCTATCAATGCTCCGCCAACTATTAAACCATTTTTTATACTCATCTTAACCTTTATTTACTTTTCCGACAATGAACATTGTTACCCCAATAGCAAGCACTCCGATTCCTGACCAAAGCACCCAATTAGGAATCATTTTTTTATCTTCTTTTTCGTCTTTGAAAGTTACAATCTCTACTGGATTCAACTTATATCCAGACTGCATTGCAAAGTCAAACTTAGTGTTTTCAGCAACAGGAATAACCATTCGGTCATACCCCACATATTTTGCTCCTAAGTGAGTCTCTTTACTTACTTCAATACGAAAACTTCCATCCATGTTTGTGGTTGCGCTTTCAACTGGCTGAGTAGGATTCCCTTTGTCATCGGTTGCAGCGACAACAGCAAAAGCTAAAGGTTGACCTGTCTCCTTATCGAAAACTTTTCCTTCTAGTTGCCTACCCATTACTTCTTGTCTTTAAATTTATTGTACACGTAAACCGATACCGTTCCCATTCCAATCAATGTGAATGCTACACCCATCCACATAACTACTTTTTGTTGATTTGACATAATTATTTTTTTAATTTTTACTTAATCCTATTATCAATCCAGCGATACCCACTCCTATTATTGGAATTATCCACCAGAATATTTTTGCACCACCTTTTAAATTATTTTCAGAACCTGAATTTCCTTTTGGTGCTGGAATATATTTTTCAACTCCTTTAAAAACTGATGTGACAGTGTTTGCATAAGTAGGTGACGTTGCATAGCCAGCATCTTTTAGTCTGGATGCTTGTTCCTGTACTGTTTTAGCTTCAAAAACACCTGCTTTGGCGTATCTCTGGTTTTCTTGCAAAAACTTAATATAGTCACGGATAGAATCTTCTACTGAATCATAAGCTCTAAAAGTTGCTTTTTCTTTATAATACACACCTTGAGGCGTATATTCTCCTGTTTCAATATTAAAAGTCTTTCCTTTCCATCCACCGTATGCCTTAATACCAAAGTAATTATTCGCTTTTTGAGAAAGAGTGCTTGCCCCGACTCTCCAGCTACCGTTTACCTTGCCTTGACTTTCAATAATAGCCTGAGCAATAAGAGTACCCGCAAGTATTCCAGTACCTTTAATTTCATCATTAATGAAATCTCCATACTTTTGAACAAATTCCTGTCTTGTGTAACTCATTTTAATAGTTTTTTTCCAAACTGTCAAGCTTGGTGTTTATTTCAATCATTTTAGTCTTTAATTCTTTTGCATAAACAGACTTATTATAAAGCGTCTCTTGGACACCAAAAGCTTGAGAATCGATACATACAAGGTGTTTCGGCATCATCTCTGCGTAATCAGGTGTAATATTAATATTGTATATGTTTTCCTGAATTGGAATGAAAACAGAATCTACATACTCAACATCATTGCACCAATCTGGCGTTATATTATCGTTAGACGGTTCTGAAAAATTGTACGACTGATTTATTATTGAATTTAGATTGAATTTTTTATCGCAATCTTGAGACTTGTTGTATTTATAATAATTCCAAGAAACCAGCGTCATCATTCCAACGACCAATAACAAGCAAATAAGTAAAACTTTTTTCATAATTTTTCTATCTATCGTTTCTAATTTCCTTAACGTCTTTTTGAAGATTGTCTACCTTTTCATCAATACTATTCAGTATGTACATCATCGTTTCAAGATTATACTGTTTTAACTGGTTTTTTATATCGTTGATATCGTTTTTGCTTGATTCAACCTGTATTTTCAACTCTTGTCTGTCTGCTTTCGCACCATAATAAGAACTTAAATAAGAAGTAGCTCCAGTCAATAAAATAGTTACTATGTAGATAAAATCTCTAGCCGTAATTTGTCGTTTCTTATCAAGCTCTGTTTCTGCCATTGGTTTTTATTTTTTAAGCACTTAAAACTTTTTTAATATTTGATAGCGCATTACCCTCAACTATCAGCCCTTTATTTCCGCTCCACTTACCTGATGCAGATGTTACCTGAAGTTTCTCCCCACCGTTTAAATAATTACCAGAAATTAAATTATTTCCAACATCTTGAATACTGATAAAATATCTACCATTGGTATAGTAAACAATTTTGATTTCTTTAGTGCCTAAGCCCCAATTTGCATCAAAGTCTTTTTCTGTTTTTTTGACTTCAATTCTATCGCCCAAAAACCTTGCTTGTGTACCAAAAAATTTCTTCGCTTTATCAAAGTTTGACATAGATAAATCTGATGCCCCAGAACCTGCGCCTGCTCCTGCTCCCGCTCCCGCTCCTGCTCCTGAACCTGAACCTGAACCGCCAGTACTTCCTGTGCCACCGCCTATTGAACCGCCTCCAGTATAGTCTTTATTTTCTGTGCTGTTTTCGTCTGTCTCATCATTTTTTTCTGGTCTATTTTGATACCAAAGATAACCACCAACACCGCCACCAACAATAATAACAGCAACAGATACCCAAATGATTAATTTTTTCGTTGACTCTTTCATGATTTATTTTTTTAGTCTTGTTTTTGTATTGATGCTATTCCTCTAAATCTGTTTGGATTTTCTAATTCCCTTCTCATGTTGGTGCTTTGACCTAACAATCCGCCTGTTGGCTTTGGGCTTATGAAAATTCCAGTTATTTTATCACCAACAATAATTAAGTCGTTGACTCTTGTAAAGCCGTCAAATAATCTGTCTGTTCCACTAATGTAAACAGATTGCCCAGCTTTTAAAAAACCTACATTCGGTTTGGTCTTAAACATAAATGTAAATCTTCCGTCTGGTGTAGCCACGATGCTTTCTGCTTTTGAGAATTCAGACCATGTTGAGCCATCATCACTAGTCAATACTGGCACTTTTGTCGTTGGTCTGCTCACCGTTGGAATTCCAAAAACACCGCCACTATTATTTGGACGAGTAAAAGGTCGGCTCACCAAAGGTACTTGAGTTATCCTTTCTGTCCCTGTAGTCGGGATTCCAGACCTGTCTCCTTTTTCTGCTAATTCGTCAGCGTCTTCAGTGACTGTATCGCTTTTTCTGTTTCGATACATAACAACTCCAATAGTTGTAACTACTGCAACTCCGAGTCCAACTCCAATCATTATTTTATGTTCTTTCTTAAGTGCCATTTTTTTTTGTTTTTTATTGTCTAATTACGTCTTCTATTATCATTGATTTCGGAATCATTTTCTCCATGTTCTGCCATCCAATAGGGAAAGCTCCATGTTCGGTTAACTCATCGACCATTACAGTTCTTGGTTTCCAATAGTTATATACGTTTCTTCCGCTGTCTATTTCTATTTCTATTGCGGTTCTGTCTTGTTGGTTAACAACACTAGCAGCCATAGCTCCTTCGTCATTTGAGAAGTCCACCGTTTTAGTAAGTTTCTCGCTTCTTCTCATTTCTTTATACCAAAGTAAAAGAACAACGGTGGTATTTGCTGGAACAACATACCTTGATTTACTAGTAATGTCCATCAAATAACCATCCTCAAATGTTATTAAGGCTTGATTAGAATCAAATTGGAAGTTGGTGGCAAAGTTATTCGGTAGATAAGGAACAGAACACTCTTGCCCATTAGAGTCTTTATTTGTAATCACCCATTCATTTGGTAGGTATTTTTGAAGCACATTAATTTCAATAGCAAAGGCTCTTTTTGGTGCGGTAAAAATAGACCTTACAAAAAAGTTGTAATTGATAGAACCTGTAATATAAAATTGCTGTGTAATTGGGAATACATTTAGACGACCTACAGATATACCAGCAGTTCCTTTTGAGACATAAATATATTGGCTCGGGATAAGCAACATAAAAGCAGATGGGAAAAATGCGACATCGCCAAAAACTGAAACCTGATTATCAATGATTGTATCGCTAATAGTATTTATTGTTGTTATTGTATCAGTACCCTGCGTCTCGAAAACAAATAGGGTATTGTTTGTAAATACTAAGTTTAAAAAACGTCCAAATACACCAATAGCGTTAGATAAAATTGTTGTAAAAGAAAGCGCACCCACATTCAGTAATCCAACTCTGTTTAAAACACCATCGCCACCTGTTGCGTATATTTTACCGCTGTTAGGCTCAAGACCTATTCTGGTTATTGAAGTGAGACCAGTTGGGTTAAAATTATAAGACGCAGTAAAAGTCAGCGTGTCCATATTTATTTCTGATATGAGCGCTCCTATTGGGCTAAATCCACATCCATAAATCTTTCTGTTAACCTTATCAACAGCTAATGAGAAGTTAAGCACGCTTGGTGTTGGTATATTTGTAAGCGTGTTTGTTGTAAGGTTGTAAGCTCCAATAAAAAATAGCGAAGCATAACCAAAGAAAATAGTGTCTGTTGCTTCATCATAAAATACTCCAGCTTCTGAAGGTATTCCAGTAACAGGAAACAGAGTCTGGGTCTGTGCTTGCCAATTGCTTTGAATTAAATCGCTTGTTGATGAACTCGCTCCCCACAATCTTCCATCAGAAGGTCTCTCAATAATATTCCCGAACATTGATGATGCAGCAACCGAATATTGTGATACTTGAACTTTATTAGTAACATCCCAAACAACTCTAGTGCCGTTTGGAGCTGTGATAAACATGTAATTCAGTGACGGTAAATAACCCATTCCTTGACAAACAGTAGTAGCGCCACTCACGGGTTGTACGCTTTGATTAGCGACAGGAGCAAAAACCGCATTGGTTACAGGCGTATCAGTTATTTTCGTTGTATCAAACAAATCAGCTACAACAGGAAGTGATGTTGGGTTCTCCAAATTGAATTGCACAACATCATACTTGACATCCTCATTCCATCTAATATCTTTTACATTTTGTTGCACTGATAAATTATTTTTTTTAGCGTAAAACCGCTGAACCTTTAAGCTTGTAGTGTTTACCCTACAGCTCTGTATGATGTAATACTATTTCCAAGCTCCCCATTATTGAATTTTTTGATGAAATCATTCAAGATTAGCATCCTTTTTTCATTCATTTTATTGTTAGCTCCCTCAAACACTGTACTAAAAGCTCTAATTGCTTCAATCTCACTAAATCCTAACGACAAATACATTGCAAGAGCATTGATGTCAGCCGAAGTTTCATCTTCTATTTTTCGTCCTATCGACTCGTTCTTAAATTTATGAGAATACTCATGGAGTAGAATAATCATTCTCATGGGAACAGTGTAATTGATAAAGTCTTTTTTTGAAACTTCAATTATGCCTGACTTGTGACCTATTCTTGCAGGGGTATTTTGAGGCGCACCTGTTTTTTTATCAAGTATTTGGTCGTAATAATCAATTTCGAATTGAGCATCATTTGAACGGTAAATACTTGGCTTTCTAACCCCTGAAGAAAGAATACTTGCGTTCTCTGAAAATTGTTTAGCCAGTCCAATAAAAGACAAATCATTAGCTGTAAGCCAAAGAGGATTTGTTTTAAGCTTAGCTGGTTCAAATTTCGTTACACTGAAACTTTTATCTCTAGCATCATTTGCATTTCCGTTTTCAAGGTTGTACACCTTTATTCCAAGAACTCTTGGGCTTAATGGAAACTTTAAATCAAATGGAAAATCTTTCTCAACTTTTACTTTTCTTTTGTAGTAATATGTATTCGGCTTTTTAGGGTCGAAAGCTTCTACAGCAATATTAATAGGTTGTGATGTGTTGTTCACAACAGTCATTAGTAGTGTAAATGGGGCGTTATTAGAAGGTAGTTTGAATAACATTTTTCCTTGTTTTTACTTGTTTTTTACTAAAGCATATATTCCAAATCCAATAGCAACTATTGATATTCCTGTTACCGTCCAAAAAATTGGTGGTGTCATTCCAAGAATAAGCTCCACTCCTGTTTTTGGGTCTACTGTTTTTCCTGTTTTTGGGTCAATCCAATTACCTGTTTTTGGGTCAATCGTTGGGTCGTTCGGGTCAATCTCTGGGTCAGTTTCAATAGTACCATCATTCATTGACTTGGTGTAATCAATAGGTGTCTTACCACTCTTATAAGGGTCTTCTTTTGCTCCCGCACTGCCCAATAGTTTTATAATACTTGCAACAATGGTCAATCCAAGTGCAATAGCTCCTAATACAGCTACAGCAGACGCAGGATTTGATAAAGTCGCTCCTAAGATTGCCCCTGTAGCAGCTACAACTCCTGATGAAGCGCCAACAACTGTTGATGCCTTTTGTCCATCAATACTTGAGTTTTCCTTTACTTTTCTTGGCAATTTCTCTGGCTTCAATTTATATCCCTTGAGAATAGCGTCTCGAAGTTTAAATTCGTTTCCGCCAAGATTTCTCCATGCTTTTTTAACTTTTTCCCAAGCTTTTTTTGATAATACAATCGCTTCAGGAGTAAATTTTTGATTAGCCTCTGATTCAGAAACCAAAGCAGGAGCAAGTCTAGTAGCGATACCTGATGCGTTTCTACTAATAAGAGCTATTGCACCAGCTCTTCCTGTTGCTGTCAATGGATTTACTTTCACTACACCTCTAAAGGCACGTGCAAGTGGTTTTCCACCTCCATCTTCTTTTACTGTATCACGTTTTGTATCACGAGCTGTTTTCATTCGCTCGTTATATTCTGCTCTAGTTATTTTACCGTCTTGAAGTAATTTTTTTAAATCGTCTTTTGTGTCTCTTTTATCTTCACGAGCATCTTGACGAATGTCTTTTTCTTCTTGTTTTTGTACCTGTTTTTCAGAAGGCGGAAAATCTTTATTACACTGAGTTATGCACTCTTCTTTTTTTGTCTTGTTTATTTTAAGATTACACTTAGCTCTGCATAAAGCATTTCTAACCGCCTTATCATCATCTCCTGATGCGTTTGAAAAATCTTGTGGAACTTTTAACCACCCACCAATCATGCTATCGCATCTATCCATTGAATAGTTCTTTGGATAAACAGTTACTTTTGTTTGGTGATTTTTTTGTAACCAATCTAACGCTTTTTTATATGCGTCTTCTTTTGAATATCCATGAGATTTTATAAATACCGCAACAACATTCATTACTCCTTCGACAGAATAATTGAAACAATAATTTTTAATAGGACGACTCGAGTAAACACCAGTAGCGTTAGACAAGTCATCTAAATTAAAATTATCTTTTTGTATCAACATTATTATTTTGCTTTTTGCGCATGTTTAACGGCTAAAACTATTACAGTTCCAACAACTGCAACTCCTAATATAATACCGACTACAGCTCCTGTAGAAATGCCTTGATTTTGTCTGTCATCGTTTGAATTTCTGTCAAAATTGTCACGATTATTATTAGAGCTTCGGTCATCTCCTGATGTTATTCCTGAAGATGATTGTAACACTCCGCTCGCACAAGTTCTGTAAGATTCTTTACGCTCCTTACCTATTCTTGGTCTACGACCGCAAGAAGCTTTAATAGCTCTTTCAAGTTCTGTTTTTCTAGCACCTGAAGCCAGACCAATTATTTCGCCAGCCAGATTTATACCTGCGTTCACAAGCTCTGGATTAACTACATCTCCTTCAGCAGAACTTGTTTGTTCTTTTTTTGAAGAGTTGTTTCTCCCATTCGCTCCATAAGTAATGCTATCTGGATTTACAAATCCTGACATCAAATCATCCGCATGAGAAAGCGAACTTAAATCCTCGACTTTATAATTCATCTTTTAGTTTTTTTTGTTTAAGCTTTTACACTCTTGTAGTACTTCACTAAAGCAATAGTGCCTCCAATCACAACAATACCGCCAATGATGTATGATAATTTTACACCAAAAATCATTACAGGTTCTTTTTTCGCATGTGTTTTAGCCATTACGTCTTGAGCTTGTTCTGCTGTGCTGATTTTTTCCTTAACAGAATCATCTTGTTTTACCTCTTGCTGGTCTGTTTCCTCGTACTCAGTTTCATCTCCGTTTCCATCAGCGTTTAAAAACTTATCATCAATGGCATCTTGAATGTCATTGATACGCTGTCTTTTTAATGAGCCATCTTGAGTATTGTGAAACTCTTCCGACTTGTGTGTGTTTGATGATTTAATCATATTCATTTTTTTGGTTGTTGTTTTTATTATTGTGACACTTTTTTAATCAAAAAATAAAGCCCCGTTCCTACGGCAAGTAAAGATAAAGCAATTACTGGAATTGCAACAGGTTTTTCCATACCTAATATTTTATCAGATGTCGGATTATTATTTTTTGCATCAGAGCTAGGTTGTCCAAGATTTTCACTAGAACGGTTGTCTTCAGTGTTATTTGTAGTGTTGTCGCTAGCCACCCAATCGCCCCCTGATGTAGATGCCGATGAACCTGTTTTTCTTGCTTCTTTTCTAGCCTTATCCTCAGCTTGCAATTTATTTTTGCAGTCACGGTATTCTTTAGAAAACATTTTAAAGCCTAAGCTTTTGCAATAGTCACCACGACCTGCTATTTGCGAGAAATCATCATTGTCATCAATAAGACGAGCATTGGGTATATCAACTTTCAACATAATTGTATTTTTTAGTTTCCTTTTTTAACTACGTACCAAACAGTACCCGTTACAGCAACTGCTAAAAGAAGCCACAATAAACCGCTACCTTTTTTTTCTGGTTCTGCTGCTCCCTCTTCTTCTTCGGATTCAGCGCTTCGGCTTCCAGCCATACCGCCTCCGCCTCCACCACCCATGATGATAGGATTTGAACCAGCACCAACACCAACAATAGGGTCAATCATAACTGGTATTTCCGTAGGTCTCGTAGTGTTCACGTTTATGATTGTCTCAGGATTTTTAAGCACGACTTGTTCTCCTGTCGGAGCAGGTCGAGTACCTGTTGGAATTGTACTAGTAGGTGATGAAACTGGCGCAACAGGAGTAGGAGCAGCAGTTTCTGCTGTTGGAATAGAAGGGGTCGTTGGTCTTGCGGTTGACGTTCCAGAAAGTGTTGGAGCAACTGCCGTCTCTGTAGTGGAAGGTGTTCTTTCCGCTACTATTCCTGCTTTTGTTGATACAATATCTCCTTCGATATTAGATAGCAACTCCTGCTCCATTAAATGTGAATTTGATAACATGGCGTTTGTTTTAAATTAAAAAAAATAAACAGAATTAACCTTTAACTGAGTAGTTTTTTACTACGTAAACAATTGCAGCAGCACCGAAAACAGCAACCGCAAAAATTAATAGGTTTTTTTGACCTTCAGTAATTCCTTTTTTAACCTCCATAGGTCTTTTTGTCATTACTGTTGTTTCTTGAGTTCTTGAGTCTTCAGTTACTGGAATTTCAGAAATAGTTGACTCTTCTTTTGGGGTGATAGTGTTTTCAGTAAGCAACTCCTCTCTTGGGTCTGTTGTTTCTGGTGCTGTTGTTGAATTAATCGCAGTTCCAACTCCAGCAACAGGCTCTTGAATAACTTTTCTTGATACAGATGATACTGGTGCTTTACTGCCTTTTTTTCTTGATGTTAACCAATTAGTCCAAAAATTCAATTTATCATTAAGTAGGGCTAAATCAGTTGCTGAAATTTTATCTCCATATTTTTGGATAAAATTATTAACGCAAAAAACCCAATTTTTAGTTCTATTAAAACTTAAATAACTAGGGCTTTTACATGTTGCTGAAATTATTTCATCTACCTTGATGTTTAAATTAAATGCGTTTAATATCTCCGCATCAGTAATTTGGCGCACTGGTACAGATGTTGAGGAAATCCCATCAGCACCTGAGTACCCCATGTTTCGTGTTACAGTGCTTTCCATTAAATTTTTATTTGTCATTTTTTCTTTTTTTTAAATTGTTAAAACTTACTTTTTTTCAGACGTTTAACGTCTGCCTTGATTACTTCTTACTCTTGTTCGTTGCCTATTTCTGTATCCTCTAGGCACAGGTCTATCTATTACAGTTCTTCTCGAAGGGTATCCTCTGAATTCAGATTTTTCTGAATCTCCGCTGGATACTTTTTGCATAGCAGAGCTTGAGTCAATCATCGCTCCAATAATTCCGCCAACTACAGCTCCAGCAATTGCAAATCCAACAACTCCCCATTTTCCTTTTGCGCTTGATAGTCCGTATAGGATACCAGCGGTAATGCCCACTCCAGAACCAATAACTTTTCCTTTATTGGTCTGCATGTACATTAATTGTGATTGCGCTTGTGATTTTATGCTCATAGCTTTTTATTTTAATTCTTGGAAAGTAGTAGGATGACCTACCACTCGCCAAAAATTATTTATTATCTTGTTCTCTTAGCGTTTGATGTACGATTAATTGCTCGCACTCCACCGCACGCACCCATCTCTTTTTGTTTTGCTATCCATCTGTCACAAGCAGCCTTGTCTTCTGATTCCCAGTATTGTCCGCAACCACTGCATCCGTATCCACCAGCAGCATTCATGACACCCTCTTCTCCAGCAGTGTCATTGATTGGTGTTTTATCACCATCTACAGGCACAGGAACTATTACCGCAGGTTGTTTATCAAACATACCTCCTAAAATTGCTCCAGCAAGAACTCCTGCTATTGCTAGTCCTGAGACCATCCAATTGTCTTTTTTACCAGCTAATCCGTAAGATACGCCTGCAATCAAGCCTACCACAGAACCTATAGCTTTTCCTTTGTGTGTTTGTGCATAACTAACTTGAGATTGCACTTGTTCTTTTAGATTCATTTTTTTTATTTTTTAGTTTATAATTGATTAAGAATCTTGAAAAGCAGTAGGTTTTACCTACCGCTCTCCAAAATGTATTTATTATCTTCTTGCTCTCGCTCTAGCTCTTCTGTTTCCACCGTAGCTAACTCCAGCAGTTCCTCCACATAGGTTTTGGCAATGTTGTAGGTTATTTACGTTTGTGAAGTCTGGTGAAGTAGAAGCGTCGCTGCAATAACAGTTTCTTGTACTAGGGTTTGCTACTGCACCACCTGCGTTAGAAAATACTTTACCGCTCTCCATTCTTCTAGCGATACTTCCTACTGCATTTGATGTCGCTTCAGCAGTGTTTTTTTCGTTGTCGAATAGACCGCCTAAAATTGCACCACCGACCATTCCGCCAAGAGTCAATCCGATTACTGTCCAATTGTCTTTTTTCCCAGCAAGACCATAGCTTACTCCTGCGATTATACCTAATGCAGAACCGATAGCTTTTCCTTTGTTAGTTTGAGTGTACTCAACTTGTGATTTTACTTGTGATTTTAAATTCATTTTACTTGTTTTTTAGTTGTTAATTAATTTTTGTTTTTAAAAGCAATGCACTGGTGTAGTGCAAGATTGTGTGAATTTGCACCAGATTAATCCTGCTGGGCAGCCAACATTTTTTGCTAATCTTGAGCCAACACCAGTAGCGTTTGATTTCTCAATATTTGTATCATCAGCAATAACAATTTCAGGTTTTTTATCAAATAGACCTCCTACGATTGCTCCACCTACCATTCCTCCAACAGCAAGTCCTACCAATACCCAATTGTCTTTTTTACCCGACAATCCGTAAGATAATCCTGCTATGATTCCAAGAGCCGAACCAATAGTTTTCCCCTTGTGAGAAAGGGAATAATCATATTGTGTTTTTATTTGAGATTTGATATTCATATTTCTGTTTTTTAGCTTTTGTAATTGTCAACAATTTCATTCAGTTGCGTTAAAAACGATTCATCTGAATTAAATGAATAAATATGGTCTAAAAGTCCTGTCTTATATTTCTTAAAAAATACATCAGAAACTTTTGATAAGTTATAAGATGTCCCAGCTTGTCTAACAGCTCCAGTAACGTCAGCCTCATAATCGTCACAAAATGCTCCTCCAACACCACAACGAACCCAGCCACTCGCCCTGTGAATAGTTTCAGCTAATATCTCAGCGTTTTGTTGTGTTATTGTAATTTTTGAAGGTTGATTTCTTGAACGAGAAGGATTAAAAGCATCTTGAAAATCTAATTTTGCTGTCTCTTTGCCCTCGTACTTGTTTTCTTTTCTTTCCTCACGTGTGTCTTTAACCTGTATGAATTCAAGCCATTTCACAGTGACATAAATAGCTAGACCACCAACTAAAAGTATTACACCACCTACAATGTAAGGAGTAGCCTTATTGCTTGACGCTTTACTGACTGCTTCTGCTGCAACTATTTGTGGAATCATTTTTTATATCCTTTTTTAGTAAAAAAACTTTCAACATCTGGAGTCATTGGTTGTTGTTTCAATCCATCTGAAATCCATTTTTTTTGTTCTTCGGTCATTATAAGCCAACCGTCTTCGATAGCTTTAGAACCCGTGAGTGCTAAATTATCATACCACTCGCCTAATTTCGGGTGTTTTTTACGAGCGTTTTCAATTAGGTCTCCAAGTGAACCGAACTGCCCCTCTTCAGCATCTCTAACTTCTCGCTCTTTATTATCTGTGGCTGCTTTGAAAACAAAATATATCCCAACAGAAACCACGACCAAAATTGAACCAGCTATTGCTATTTTACCTCCAGTTGTCATTCTTTTTATTTTTGTGTTTTGTGTACAACTTTATAATATTGTCTCCACATACATTTTGTAAGTACACACCCTTCGTATGTCTGGTAAGGGTAATTTGGTTCGTGACCAAGAGCTTCAGTTAAATCCTTAATTGAAATTTCATCTCCTATTCTACCACCATCTTTAAGCATTGATTTTGCTTTGTTATTCATGTCAGAACGTTCAGCTCTATCCTCATGATAAACTCTACCAGATTTCAAACCTCTTCTTACTTGTTCCGCTGTCGGTTTTTCGTAGTCTTTAGCTCGGTCTCCTTTGAATCTGTATCCTGTTGGTTTTGCAATTCGTTTTGAATCAGAATTTTTATCGTCACGGAAGAAATCAGCACGTTTTGTTTTACCGCCAGATGAAAATTTTACTGTTGAAAAATATATCTTATTGTCATCTCCAACGTAAGGAGGGTCAGATGCAAATATTTTTTTAGAGTTTTCACTTAAAATATCTCCGTCTTGTCCATATCCTCTATCCCAAAATCCAGCTCCGTGACCTTGTGATGTCAAGAATAAGTCATGACCTAAAGACTCGTCACTAATATTGTGTTTTTTAAGGATTGCTTTATTTTGATTAATGAATTTTTCAATACCTTTCTTTATGTCTTCTTTTGATTTGTCATCAACGTCTTCAATACTGTAATTATAGTCTAATGGTTCGTCATCTTCATCTGTAGAAGCCCATAAACCAGCAATGATGAAATGAGTTAAAACCTCATCTATATCGTAACCCTCTACTTCCCTCATCTCTGCTTGTCCTCCTCCTCCGTAAGTACCGAATGGTTTACCAAGAGTTTCATTAAATTGAGTAATGTTAATGTCCATCGCTCCGCTTGCATCCTTACCATCTACACGGTAAATTTGAAGCCAAGTTCCGTAAGCCTTAATTTGAACAGTTTTACCATCAACAGTTCCGCCCCAAGTGTACCATTTATTTTTATTTGACTTTCTAAGGTCATTGATTTTTTTCTTAAATTCTTCAAAGGTTAAAACCTCGCCCCTGTTCGTTTCCGCTGAACCACCTTCAGCATAGGTAGAACCAACTTCTCTTCTTAATCTCATGCTGTTTCTCATAGCAGAAATCTCTGATGGCGTTAGCATACCTAATTCTTTTGATGCAACTTTATCAGATAATCCACTTTCTCTAACTAACGAAACCTTTTCCGAGTATGACATGTTATGCCAATCAAAACTATCATTTGCTACTCCACCACCTTTAGCAAAACTATTTTCAGCACCATTAAGAACTAATTCACCTTTGTTTAGTAAATCATCAACTTCACTTCTGAGCATGTAGTCTGCAAAATAATACAATCTCGAGTCTTTACGACCTTCATCGGTAAATTCACCATTGTCACCGTAATAATATCCATCAGTAACACCTGAAGCCGACGTGAGACCAAATCCAGTTTCTCCCAAATCATATTGCCAAATCAATTCAGAGTTTCCTTGAATGTCTTCGAAAAGCATAGACATTATATCTGAATCACTTTTTCCATCAGCACGTAGGTCTTTAACTTCTTCTTTACCATCATCAGTTAACTTGATTTTCATCAAATCTTTTGTAGCTGAAATTGTTAAGTAATGACCGCTTTCTGAAATTACTTCGGTTGAACCACCTTTAGAAAAACTGTATTTTTTTTCAATCAGTTGTTTTGTTAAAATTTCATTTTTTTCAACGGAATTAAAGGTGTTGTAAACTTTATTTTTTCTATACAACAAGCCATCAATTGTTATTTCTTTTTTAGGAGACCCATTCCACTCACGGATATTTTTTACTACATCTGTTTTTTTATCAAACGTTATTATACTTTGTGATGGCGTATGATATACTTCGTACGTTGTAAACACTCCACCACCCTTAGCGTATTGACCATGTGACACGTGAGCCTCTAAAACTCTTTTAGTATGAGGAGTTAGTTCTGAATAAACTTTATTTTTCTGAACTGTTCTTCCTCCACCTAAATTGTTTTCAATTCTATCATTATCCAATAATTCACTATGGTCTAATAAAAAATGTTCTCTTTGTTCTGGTGTCCAATCAGTCCATACCTGACGTGCAGTTGTATTTTTGTACTGGTCTTTTATTTTACCACCGCCAGCGTATGATTTTGTTTCATACATTTTTTTCAATATAAGCCATTGCGATTTATATTTTTTAGGTATAGAATCAACATTAGAGTAATTACGTGATGAACTTTTCTTTTTTGACCCAACAACATAATTCTCCCCACTGTAATACTCCATACTTTCTTTTCCGATATCACTTCCTTTTACTTTTACAGCATAAGTAATAAATGAATCGTTATCCAAATGACCTTCTAAAATATCATAATCTGGATTGTGATTTTCGTGAGAATTAAATTGTGTTTTGATGAATTTTGAAGCTCCTCCGCCTTCTCCATAAGCAAACTCATCTTCCTCATGGAAAGAACGTGTCATTCTAGTGTAATCACTCAGATTACCCATGTTAACTTTTTCTCCTTTTTCGTTTATCCCAATCCAACCTTCTTTCGCTTTGTTTTGAATCTTGTATTCAATACCATCGATATCATAGAAAACATCACCTCTACTAATAGAGCCTCCGTTTTTCATAATTTCCCCACCACACTCAAGCATCATCTTGGCTGTATTCTTCATGTCCGAACGCTCAGCTCTGTCTTCAAAATAAACTTTACCTGATTTCAATCCTTTTGCGATTTGTTCTTTAGTCGGTTTTTCGTAATTGTTTCCTCTGAATCTATATCCAGTTGGTTTAGCTAATCGCTTAGCATCAGAATTTTTGTTTTCACGGAAAAAATCAGCACGTTTAATAGCTCCACCTTTTTTGAATTCCCCACAGAAAACAGCATAATCAATTTCTTGATAATCTCCGTTATCATCTAAACCTTGAAATACAAGCCCTTCTTCAAATTCAGAAGCGTCGTCAAAAGCATCAATAGCCTCTTGTTCGTTATCGAAATCAAATGACTGTTTGTCTTTTTTAGAAATACGGTAAGGCTTAGTATTTGTTGCGCCACCTTTAGCAAGTTTATCCTTTGAATTATCAATACTTCTAACATCGAATCTTCCGTTTCCGTGCCATTTTGATGTTAATTTACTTTCTATTAAGGAAGTAAATTCATAGTCATATTCATCAGATAATAAGTACTCTTTTCCTTTTGGAACTTTTATACTCAAAGAACAAATGTTTGGTGAAATTACTTTTAAACCTGTAACCGAAAAACTACCATATCCAAACCATTTTTTAGTTAATGATTTTTCTATAAGACTTTCTAAATCGTAGTGATTTTCTTCTTTTAGGAGATATTCCTTCCCTTTGGGTACAGTTATTAAAAATTCCTTATTGTTTATTTCAGTTTTACCACCATCAGCGTATTTAGAATTTACTCCATCTAAATAATGAGTAGCATCAGATAAATCACTTGCTGAACGATGAACTTTACTTACAACCCAAGCAGGAACTTTTGTGTTTGGTTCTACAACATCATTAAGTTCTTGAGTGTGATGTTTAATTTGCTTGTTATCATTCATAACCATCAAAGCATTTTCGTTACCAACATCACCGCCTTTGGCGTATTGTTTGCTGTCTTCAAAATACTCATCTGATGGATATTGTTCTTCTGCAATTTCAGCTAAAGTTTTGCTAAGTTTAGAATAATCTCCTTCAACAGAATTTATAATAAACTGCAAAATGTCTGGTTTACTATAACCAGATTTTTTTAGTCTTTCGTATTCTATCAACTCTAAAGCATCTAACTCATTTATATCATAATTAGATAATCTTGAATTATCTACTCCAAATTTGCTGTAATTTTCTGAATTAGTATTGCCTGCTACACCTCCTTTGGCATAAGTTTCTTTGCTTTTCAAAACAAAAAACTTATTCAGAGCTTCTTTAGCCCATCCCTCAGCTTCATAGGTAGAATAATTCTCAGTTCTCCATGCCATTTCATGAGGGCTTTCGCCTCCAGATTTCTCAAGACTTCTTAGTAATCTGTCGTATTGAGCATCCTTTATTTCAAGTTTTTCATTAGGATATTTTTCTCCTTCAAGTAACGCAACAGCTAACTTATATTTTAGACTGTCTGAGCCATTGTCATCTAGCCAACGTTTAACAATGTTTTGATACTTGTAAGAAGGATTAGGAAGCAGTACTGAAACCTTACCGCCTTCGATTACTTTTACTATGGATGAATCAAAGTCGCTAAAAGTTTCATTCCATAAATCAGTAGCTATTTTTTTCGCTTCATCTAAACTTCTGGCTGAAACTAAAAATCTGTCTTTATGGTGTTTTCCTGTATCTTTATTTGAATCTTTACTAACAACGATAATTTCCCACTCCTGATATTTACCATTAGCTTCATCAACTCCACCGCCATTTTTAAGCATAATCGGTTTTGAAATAACAACCTCAGCTACAGAAACACCTCCAACGTCAGCCAAATGACCGCCCTCAGCAAATTTAATCTCAAGTCCTTTTGAATACGCATCTGCCCAATGGTTCATGAATGTGTACAAATAATCTCTTCCTTTATTTCCCTGAGCATTGACTTTCTTTTTAAAATCCGCATTGTTTTTGTAAAGACCCTCTGCTTTTTTTGAAAGTTCACCTGCTAATTTATTTGTTTCTGCTTCTATTTTTTTATTCAGAGCGTCTTTTTCTTCTTTGCTTAAATTTTCCCAATTATCAAGTTCTTTTTTATATTTCAAAACAACACGTTCTTGAGCAATTGATTCGGCTATCACAATAGGCAATAACATGGTATCAGACTCTATCGTTCCTCCTTTTTTATATTTTCTCATATCTCTTCTTGTTTTTCCGCCAACAGCGTACATGTTTTGTGGATACCATATTGTCATGCTAGTTCCTTCAGGTAGACTCTGAGCGAATTTCTCAGCTTTAACAAGTGACTCTTCCGCTGATTTCTCTTCAAACTTTTTCTCGTATTGAATACCAGAATTTACATCTTTGTATGTGATGAATGAATATGGCGTACCACTGTCTGAGTAAAGAACTTCGCCACCCTCTTTAAAGGAAGTATATAAGCCTGTGTATTCAGTGAAAACTTTTTGCAAGTCTTCGGCATATACACCTTTCATAGTTTCTAAATCACGATAATCCATGTTATGAATACGACCAAATGTCACATCGTAAGTATCCATTGAATTAAGTCTGATTTTTACGTAATTCGCTTTTGAGCCGTTTCGTCCTATTCTAAAAGATAGTGCATTATTTTTTGAATCGGAAACAAAGTTTTTTGCGCCAGTCATCATTGCAAAACGATTACCACCTAACTGTTGATATATTTCTTTAGCAACTGAACCGCCTTCTTCAAATCTGAATCCCTTGTTTTTGTCTTTTGATTTTTTATGCTTTCTTTCCTCATTTTTAAGAATAGCAACGGTAGCTAGAGAGCCTATTACTGCGCCAACAATAGCACCACCCATAGACATTTTATCAACTAACGATTTTTTATCAATTGGAAGCCCAAGATTTTTTACAGCGTGTCGGATTGCTGTTATTCGTTGTTGATAAACTCCTTTTCCTTCTGGTTTGATATACTCGATAGTTCCAACACCATCAATCAGATTATAATTGACTGTTTGGTTTCCCTCGTGATAGAAAACAAGTGATAAGTTTGAGTTTTCACTATCACGACTCATAGTTACTTTAATAGAGCCACTAGACAGCTCTGCGTTATCGCTTTTGCCGTCAATTAGTTTACTCGCTAATTTAAAATATCTACTTTGTTTTGCCATTTGTTATTTATTGGTCACTTTGTAAACCACAACGCCTCCTACAACAATTACAGCGAGTGCAACAAGGCTAAATGTAACTGGATGCATTCCTAAGATTGTAGCCTCTTCTTTAACATCGTTGTTTTGAACTCTGTCTTCCCAATCTTGTTCCTGAAATTCATCAGCTTGATTTTGGTTTCCAAACTGACTAAGTACGTCTGCTCCACCTTGAAGTATGTCTTTCCAGTTTATAGACCCGTCAGTATTTCTGCGACCATCATTTATAGAACCTGCATTTCCAGAATTCTTAATAACATCTTGCGCATCGCTGGCTGATAGTTTATTTATTTTAGACAGAGCTTTATCAACTTCTGTTTTTTGACCAAACCCCCAATTGAAATTAGAGAACTGTTCTTGCATCATTCGGTCTAAGTTTGTCCTGTATCTCATCTTCTTTTTCTTCCGTTATAATTTACAAACTTTGGGTTTGTTTCATTTTCCCTTTCTTTCATTCTTTTAACATTTTCAGCAATATAGCCTCCTGTTAAAAATCCCGCCACAGTCCAGAAGGCTTTTTGTTTGGTTGCTACGCCTATCGCAAGACCTAACACTGCCCCCATTAATCCGCCCTTCATAAATCCGACACTCGTTTGAGTATCTTTTGGCTGGATTGTTTTCTTTTCTTTTTTACTCTGCCTGTCTCTCTTCTCTCGGAGCAGGTCTCTTCTTGTTTTAGCCATTCGATGCCACCGTTGGTTGTTGTATTACTGGTGCTTGAACAGACCCAGTACCCAGCGCAGGTGGTGTCATGTCAATTTCAGGTGTTGTTTTACCTGCTGTTGCTCCAGTAGTTACTGCTTGAGGAATCGTTGTACCTCCGCCAGCTAACTTTGTTTTACCAGTTAATTTATCCCAATTGTAATAAATCAAATAAGATACACCTGCAATTGCTGTAACGATAAGAACGTTTCTCCAAAAATAATTCGGTGTAACAACATTTCTTGTTCTATCAGCAACCGTAGAATCTTTTGACTTAACTTGATTCATTAAGCTCGTTTTGAACTTTTTTGTTTCGTTTTGTGTTCTTAAAATGTTTTTGAATGATGTGTCTAAATTATTGCTGACGTAATCTACATATTTACGACCACTTTTTTCATCCGTTTTGCTGTTTATTAATTCGTTCTTATCTGCTATCAAAAATGCAAGCCCTCTAACGAGTTTTTTATTTGTTCGCATTTCGTTAAGCAGAATATCAACCAATTGTTCGTCGCTTATGTTGGGGCTGACACGAACACCTACTTTTGAAAGCAGGTCAAATATTTTAGTGTAATCATGAACGATAAGTTCAGACAATTCATCTACGATGATGTCATTTGTCATCTTAGAATCTCCAGACTGTAGGCTTTGAGAAAAATTGCTGTAAAAATCATGTTCAAGAAACATCATCTTTTTTTCTATTAATAAGATTTAAAGATTATTCCCGCTACAATAGTAGCTACTACACCAACCGCTAAATAAGTAATAGCTTTGCCAGTACCGTCTTCTTTTGGTGGCATAGGCTTAGTTTCTGTTGTTGTACTTGTGTTTGGTTCTCCATTCGCATTAGAGCTTCCGTAACGAACCCAATTCTCAGGTTGATTAGGATTCCACATGCCTCCGCCTGAGAAAACTTTTCCGCCACTTGCATTTGAGCTTCCTCCGCATCCACATCCAGCAGCATTAGAGCTTCCGCCACACGTTCCGCCACATCCACTACATGCGCTTTTCTTTTCAGTCAATTTATCACAACCGTCACAATTGCTAACTGGTTCTGTATTAATAGAAGGTATTGCAATCATCTCAACAGACTCTGACATGTTATTTATCAACTCTTTATCTGGATGTATTTCTGAAATATTTCTGAGCGCATCTGCTCGGTGCTTCATTATGATATAGTTCATTTGTTGAACCATTTCAGCCATCGAGCGAGTAGGTTTCATCCCATAAGTTCTTGTCAATAACATTGACGCTCCTTGAGGATTATTTCGTACTACATATTCTGCTAATTTCCCTTTCATGCTGTTTAAAATTAAGTTCGATTTAAGTAAAAAAGGGCAAGGCATTTAGTGCGCCCTGCCCTTTACTTATTTTCTAGTGTCCGAAGACATCCTTTTATCTACGAGAGATAGCTGGTCTTACAGGTACAGTCGGGATACCGATAGCAACTGAAGGCGCACCGTAAGGTTTAGCTTGTGGTTTTCCACCAAGATTACGTGCAGGATTAATTTTCTCAGCAGGGAAGAATGTAAACACCACAGTTGTAGTTGCTAGAACTGGAATTGTGATATATGTGTTTGCATCAATCGTCAAGTTGAAAGGTACATCAACGATAGTTGATTGGAACTGGTTAGCCGAGAAATAAGACTGAACGATAATCGGAATAGAGCATTGTTGACCGTTCGCATCTTTACTTGTTACAGTTAACACTTGGGTAACTTGTGAAGTGTTAGATGATTGAATACGGATTAACGACGTTTCAAATGGTTGACCTGCTGATTGTTGTAGCAACTCTAAATAAGTAACGTTTGACTGAGAAGGAGTAACAGTAACACCAACAGCAGAACCGAAGTTCGGAGTCAATAAATACTTGTTATAACCAAACAACACTGCATCAGCCGTTGCACCTGTTGAGTTTGTGATTGTTACTTGATAAGGAGCTGGAGACACACCTGCTGCACCAGAACCTGTTGCACCATAGTAATCATCTTCATAAAACCCACCATCGAAGTCCAAATCGTTGGCGAAACCATCGCCACTGAATCCTGAGAAATTTTCTTCAGCATCAGAAAGGAATTTTTGAATGTTCATTTTTCTTAGTTTTTTTAAGAAATTATTTTTTTGTAGTGGACACTACCACAATTGTACGGTCTACCGTAATTTTCTTTAATGTCTTTTCAATCAATAATTATATATCAAAAAAAAATCCCCTTAACTATTAAAGTTTAGGAGAAATGAATTTTTGATGAATAGCTAAAGCTGATAAAACGACTACAAGTGTAACACCTGCGTTGATAAGCATCTCTTTATTCATTTGACTTTTTTTTTAATTAAATAATGAACCAAAAATATATCAAATAGTTTTGTTGAAAAAGTAAGCCATTTTAGAATTAACATCTTTATTGTTAATAATAATGGATTCATTAGGGACTTCGTGTTAATTATAATTTCTATTTTTGATATGCTAAAAATAAATCAGAGCTACAAAGCTCAAAAAACTTGAAAAAAATGAGTGTTAAGAATGTAAATCCAAAGGTGTTTATCGCTACCCCACATGCTGATAGAAAAAACTACTGCTTAGAGCAATACCTTGATGTCATTGATTCTCTCACGTACAAGAACAAGGTTGTAGTGGTTGCCGATAACTCGGATACCAATCACAACTCAAAACTTTTGACAAAGCTCGGAGTTAAAAACATTTACATTAAGCCCAAGCGAAAGTCTAACATACAATACATTTGTGAAAGCCATAATGCTCTTCGAAGCGCTTTCCTTAGAAGTGGTGCTGACGTATTTTTACATCTTGAGAGCGATATCATTCCTCCTGTTGATATTATCGAAAGACTACTCGCTACAAGAAAGCGTGTTGTTGGTGCGCCATACTTTATCGGTGAAGGTGCTGAAAGTTATTTGGTTGTTCAAGACATTGAGAAGTTTGGTGTTGAAATGAAGCTCACCAAAAGAATGGATGATGGAACTGATATGATGCTTATTGATGGGAAACTAAAAAAAGTACACACCATCGGTCTTGGTTGCATTATGATTTCAAAGGACGTGCTAAAAAAAGTTCCATTTAGATGGGAGAAGGGTATTGATGCGCATCCAGATAGTTTCTTCTCTCATGATTTACACATGCTTGATATACCAATTTGGTGCGACACATCGATTATTTGCGAACACAATAACACTGCTTGGACTGAATTTAAAAAGGCTGGATTGTAGTTATGGGAAATCTAAACATGTACTTCGGAACTTTTTCAGACGAAAAAATGGAGGAAAGAAAAAAAACAAAAAAAGATGCAAATTGTTTCACTTGTTTTTTCGCAAGGAATATTTCAACTGCCAAAAAAATGGCTAACGAACTAGGATTAAAAAATTTCAGTCCACTTGGTCAGGTGTACTCAAAAGGCGAGGATTTTTAAACGTAAACTACCCATGCACAGCAAAGCTGATGGGATGGGCTTTAAGAATTAACACGAATGCAGAGAGCAAAACATATTATTCTTTTCGGGCGTATTTACAGCGACACCCCATGCAGCAATGTTGTGGGCAGCATTTATATCTGCATCAGCAACATGACCACAATTTGTACAGGCAAATTTTTTGCCTTTTCTAAAAGAGTTTTCTTTCGTTCCGATATGGTTGCACATGCTACAAGTTTGACTTGTATAATCGGGTGGTATAACAACCGATTTAACTCCATTAAGCAAAGATTTATAAGTCAGAAATTGACGAAGTTGGTAAAAGCTCCAACGATTCAATTCTGTCTTTTGTGTCTTACTCTTTGGCTTTGCAGTAAATCTAATTTTACTCAAGTCTTCAATAGCAATGCCTTTATTTTCTGCTTTGGCTTTAGCTACTATTTGTTTGCTAATTGTATGGTTATTAATCGAAACGAACCTGCGTTCTCTACCACTAAGCCGTTTCAGGAGTTTTTTAGCTCCTTTAGTGCCTTTGCTTTGAACGCTTGCTCTAGTTTTAGAATATTTTTTACGAACTTTTTTAAGTTGTTCAGAATTATAATTAGTGCCATCAGAAAGAACAGCAATATCTGTTTGCCCAAAATCCACACCCAAGAAGGATTCAATGTCTTTAATATCTTCTTCTGGAACATCAACGGTTTGAAACAGGTAAAACTTACCTTTCTTATAAACCAAATCTGCTTCTCCTTTAATGTAAGGCAAATAGTTTCGGTTATGGCATACAAAAGGTGTTTTAATTCTTCCACCGATAGCCCAAAGAGAAACAATATCGTTTGGCTTGTATGTCATAATCCTACTATCATAACCAATACTTCCAAGTGGTCTAAACTGTCTTTTGGTTTTCTTATCCAACCTATAGGCATCAGCAACTTTTGCAATACAACGTACAAGAATTTGAGAAGAAAGTTTAAAGATAGCCTTGTAAGAGTGGTAAACTTCATGATGGAGTTTGAAATTATTGAAAATACGCTTTTTCCAAGCCACATCGGAAATGGCATTACAAACAGCATTAGCCTCCTTCATCGTATCAAGAAGCAACTTAGCCTGTTCATCAGTAGGCAAAAGTTTAATTTTCAATGTCAACTTCATAACGCAAAGATACAAAATAATTTCACATATCAGAAAATAATTATTATACTTACAAACTTTAAAGCGATTAGCAGGTCGCATTCCTCCCGACTACGCCAAAAGGCGATAGTTGGGTTTCCTGCTATAATTTTATGAAGATAAGCGTAATCATGCCATGCTTTTTAGGAGACTATGAAGGATGTGCGAGCAACAGAGAAGAAAAACTAATCAGAGCTATTCATAGCTTTAACACCCAGACTCATGAAGACAGAGAACTTGTTATTGTGTCAGACGGTTGTGGTGACACAATCCGTGTAGCGAATCAATTCAATGTTGATGGAAATATTCGAATCGTAAAAATGAAAAAGCAACCGCTATTCAGTGGTAAGCTGCGTGATGCAGGAATCAATAATGCTACAGGAGAAGTTATCTGCTATTTAGACTCGGATGATGTGATTGGTAAAGGTCACTTAGCAAATATTAATGGAGCTTTTGAAGCTAATAAACATATCGATTGGTTGTATTACAACGATTACATCTTTAAAGGTCATAACGAGAAAAGACTTGTTAAGATTGTCGAACTTGAACATGGTAGTATTGGTACTTCATCAATTGCTCACAAGAAGTTCAAAAAAAATATTTTTGGCAGAAGTAAAATTTCTTGGAGAGGTTGTGACGGATATGGGCATGACTGGACTTTTATTCAGAAAATAATTAAGGCTGATTTGAGTTACAGAAAGATTGCAGGATGTGACTATAATATTTGCCACATGCCGAATTTATTCGACAAATAATTATCTTTGTATTCTCTGTTTTGCATCCATTCGACTGGTTCTTGCAATTATAGGTATAGGGTTGGGTAGGCTGAGGAGTCTACCCATTTTTTTTACATCAAAAAAAAAGAGCGGACTTTCATCCACTCTCCTTACCCCAATAAATTCAGTTTCTCCTAACCCAAAATAAGAAAAACATTGAAAATTAATGGAAGTTATTTTAATTCATTTGATTTTTTTTTGCTTTTAAAATGTGGCGTATCATCCGTGTAAACAATCATCGGGTTTCCATGCTCATTACAAAGCACTGTATTTTCTGGAACGTCTTCTCTGTTTTTAAACTTCAGTTCGCAACCGCAATCACCTCTTTGCAAAACAAGATAGAAAGCTTTATCGTCTGTAGACTTAAAATCACTGCCTACAATCGCATCAATTTCTTTAATCGCTGTTTCCCTGTTATTAGCTACCAATGGAATTGAAATTGGAATTGCTTTTTTAGCAAAAGAACCTTTAATTTCAATATCCTCAAAACCTTCTGAGTCATCTGTTTCCTCAAAAGGGAATACTCCTTCTAAAGATACTGCGATAACAGACTCAATCTTGTAGGTCGCCATCATGCCTTTTAATTTTTCTTCAACTCTCATTGGAGCTTGTTTCACGTCCTTTGCTGAAACTAAGAAATTGCTAGTCAGCTTCCCCTCTTTTCCTGTGTCTGAGTCTTCAGTTGCGCATGTAACTTTTACTTTAAACCAGCTTTCACAGTCTTTAAAATCAAGTATTTCAGCATAGTCAGTTTTTTGAATAGACCTTATGAAAAACTCACCTCTTATCTTCTCCCCTATTTCTTTGTGTACTCTCGCTTCTACATCGGTGAAAGATATTGCATTGAATAGATATTTCTCTACAACTCTTTTTAATGTACCGTCAGGAAGTTCTCTCGTGAGCCTTATGCTCACTATATACCATTTATTCATAATTATTTTTCAGGTTGGTTGGTTGTTGTTTTTAAAGTTGAATTACGCCTTCGCTAAAACAGCTCTTTTTGTTTTATTGTTAAAGTGATTAGTAACCTCTTTTCTCAAATACAAATAGAATTCGTTTTTAGTTTTTTGGTCGTGTTTATCTTCCTTCTCGTAACGTTCGATAGTTTGACCTAAACGAATCTGAGCGAAGTTAAGAGCAATGTCTTTTGCTTTTAAAAGCGTCTCGTCAAAATGCTCGTTGCATTCAAGAGTAATTTCCTCAAAACGTACTTCGTAATCTTTACTTCTTTTTAACCACTGCTCATAGAATGAAGTTTTAGCGAATACCTCAGCTTCAAGTTCGTACTTTTCAACTTCAAGTTTTCCTAAATCATACTCGTCAAGAAATTTTTTGGTTTTAACCTTGAATATCCCTAAGAAAGTAGACGTTTCAGTTATGTATCCACGTTTGATTCTCTCTTCAATTGAATTAAACATCTTTTCAATAGCCAACATTGTCCCTTTGTAGAACGCAAGTTTTCTATCAATTTCTGGTTTTGCTTCAAGAAGTCTACGGTCTTTTGCGATTTCTTCTTCGTCTCTGGTGTCTTTTTTGATACTCATTATCAGGTGTTGTTTTTAAGTGGTTGTTTTTAATTATACGCTCCAATTTTGTGTTTTGGATGCGTCTGTGAATTATTTGAATCGAAGTCGTAAAAATACAATTTTTTAGGAATATGAAACTCCGTTTTGATAAGTTTGTTTATTTGTTCAGAATAATCACTGTCTTCTCCGTAGTTCTTTAGTGTAAAATCGCACTTCTCGTAAATATCTCTTCGTACTGGAGAAATGTGGTTTGGTTTTCGGTAGAGCATCGTGTGAGTATCCACTAAGTTTCCTGCTGTTGTAATAATCCAGTCAGTTATTTTTTCTCCTTCTTTATACTCTCCTCTGAATGTTATGCAATCAGCGCCACTTCCAACCGCTTCAATAATAGAGGGTAAATAATCTCCACTAATTCTATCGTCATCATCAATAAAGTCGAGGTATTCACCAAGCGCTTGTTTTTTTATAAGATTTCTTTTCTCCCCAACCGTCATGTTCTTGCAGTCCATAATCGATAAAAGTTGAACTGTATTCTGAAACCCGTTCACGACAATTTGATTGTTCAAATTTTTCATGAGCGAATAATACGATTCAATTCGTATCGGTAAAGTGCATATCCCGACGGTGAGTTTGTACATTTTATGATTCTCTAAAGTCTAGTTTTGAAAATTCTTCAAATGAAATAAAATCTTTTGCTGTTGTTTCAATCTTCTGTAGGACGCAGTTCACCAGAACACCATCCGTTGTATTTCCCATTGCAGGATGCTCACATAGGTCAAGAATTTTATACCCCATTTTTTCAGCGAGTCCGAGATAAAATTCATCAGTCAAATAATGTTGTCCGTGACCAATCCAATGACCTGTTTTTGGCGTTTCATGAATCATTATTCCGCCATGAGAGCAGACGTTATGAATATTTCTGTATGCGTTGTAGAATCCTTTTTTACCGTCGATATGTTCAAACGTTCCGTGATTCGCTATAACATCGAATAGACCTTCCTCTGTAAATTGTTTTAATATTCCTTCTTCTCTCAAGTCAATAACATACGCTCCATTGCATCCAGTAATGTCGATGGTTGTTGCTTTAATTCCTTGATTGTTGAAATAGTCTTGTGCAATCATTCCGTATGTGACACCATCAAATGAATTATCATATATGTTTTGGCATCCGCACACAAGTATTTTTTTGCCTTTTTCAAGGCTTCCGAAATTCTGTAATCGTTTTAAAGAGTCTGTTGTAATTCCCATTGTTTTTGTTATGAATTTTGTTTAAAAAAACAGGTCAAGCTAAATGCCTCTCCAATTAATCTCAAACCATCTTGTTTTTCATTCTCAGACAAAATAAGCTCGTCTACAAATTTACTGCTTCCGATATGAAAGTTTGCTCCTCCACGATTCATCCTGCTATCGTGAAAGAAAATTAGCCCACCTTTTTTAACTTTATGGCTGTATAATTCGTAGTCTTTTTTAACCGCTTCGTATGTGTGGTCTCCATCAATAAAAATAAAATGAAGTGAATCGTTTTCAAACATGTCAGAAACGTTGTATGAAAAATCCTTTATAAATCCCCATCGGAATTCTGCAAAATCCGTATTCTGATTAATGATTTGCTCACTGCCAACTAAACTAGATTCCATTGAGTCAGGAATAATAGGGTCGATACCGACTAGTCTAATAAAATTTCCTATCTTCAGAAGGTGCGCTGAAGTTTCTCCATTCAAAACCCCTATTTCAATACCATTTAAATCAACTCCAAAACGTTTATTAAGTTCGTTTAGAGCAAGAGTAAATAACTCTTTTTCGGACGCTGGGTCGTGAGCGAGTTTTGTTGTAACTGATTCAAAATTGTAGTAACCTTCTTTGATTTCCATTTTAATTTAATTTGTATCTAATAATTGGTTCTGTTGCTTTACAATCTTTTGTTGGAACTATGCTTGCTGACAATTTCTCATCCAAAAGTTGTAACTCTTTTAATCTTTCCAGCGCATCTTTATGATTAAAATATCTTTCAAAATACTCGACTTTATCAGATTGGCTTCTATAATTTAAAGTCCAATCTTTTTCTTTGATTTCCATTTTTTTTAAATTGTTGGATGAGCTTTTAAAAGTATAGTTTCGTCTGTAATTTCTTCGTGAGGCGGAGCGTATTTCATCCACTGGTCGCCACGTTGATATCTTTTATCAAGACCTAGTTGCCACATAACAATACTTCCACACACCATATCATGACGGTGACCCCTACATCTTGAGTCCTCGCTTTGGCTTTTGTCATCATTTTTCCAAGCTCCTATGAAAGCTCCAGCATTCATGGAGTCTCTCCATTTAACATAGAAATTCAATATTTCTGGTCTGCTCAAATCAAGACCTAAAAGACCTGCGTTTCCGTACATTGGTATATCCATAGCTTCATCTCTTGTGATTCCAAAATACTTCAGGCAGGCATCGTTCGCCCAAGTTCCGACCATGTGTCCAGCGTGCTGTGCAAAAAAACCTTCTTTTTCAATCACATCAAAAATAGCATCAAGCTTTCTTATCGGAAAAAGACTAGCATCCAAGTAAAGGATTGTGTGATACTCTTTTTCAAGAACATTTTGAATCGAGTATAATTTAAAGGCATAAGGATTGTCGTTATGCATCGGTGAACCAATTTTCTCTTCATCGTCGAAGAAAAAAAGCTCTACGTCTGAAGGAATATAACTCGGCAGCATGTTTTTTAGTCTTTCCTGACCATCAGCATACCACCCTCTTTTGTTTGAAAAATTTACAATAGCTCTTTTGTTCATTGCATCAATTAGGTTTGGTTACTCTTTATGCTTATTTTCAGAAGCATCTTCATTTCTTTTTTCTGAATCCATAGAAGGAGTTGGAGCTGTATTATTTTCGTGGTTTTCTCTCGCTAATTCGTCAAGAGCAACTTCGTTGTTTTTATTATACTCTCTATAACTCAAATTGTCTGAATCTTCTTCTTTTTTGGCTTTGTGCTTACAGTATCCCCCAACATCTAACGCATCTTCATTGGGACGTTCTTGATTGTTCAAGTCCATTCCTTCAGGAGCTTTTTCTTCAACAGGTTTTTGTTCTTTCTTTTTTCTTCCAAAGATTCCAAACGTTAAAAAAGACAATAACTTTCTTCTTCTTTCTTGTCTTTCAAACTCGACAAACATAATCACATCATAAAGTTCATCTATATCGTCTTGTCTTTCCGCAAGCACCTCCATTTTCTCTTGAATTATAGAAACAACATTTTGAGTCATAACTTCAAGTCTTGAAATCTCATCTTCAACCATTTTTTTGGTTGCAAAATGTTTTTCTGAATAACAGAACATAAACTTAATCTCTTCTTTTGGATTCAAGTCCGTGTAAATTTCCGTATCAGAATCAATAACTAAATCCTGTTTAACATCAATAATATCAGGTTGAAATTGAAAAGCACTGAAATGCGACATTAATACAATCGGGAAAGTTAATTGTCTTCCATCTATATTTTTATCATGAAGTGTTATTTTTTTACTTCGTAATGATTCAATATTTCCAAATACACGGAAAAATGATAAGTAAAAATTATCTCTCAAATTATGTAATAATACATGACGATAATCTGAGTAGTCACAAGAAATTTGAATTTCATTGTCTGAACCAAAATTAGCAGAAAACAAATTTAAACTTGCTCCAAATAATTTCATTCGCTTCACTTCGGTTTCGTGAGTGTTTTTTACGGTTAAATAAATGTACCTTAATTCTGGATTAAATAATGATTCAGTCATGTTTTTTAATGTTTTTCTATTATTATAAGCTCTGCCCCTTGCAATTTGTCTTCTTCATGCACATTTATTTTAAACATGATGTTTCCTTTGACTACCGCAAGCTCAGGATATTTTTTTTCAATAAATTCCGCAATAGCCTCCTGCACCTCTTGCTTATCAAGAGCAACCATTGTATGTTTTGTTGACCTAACTACCATCCTACACCCCTTTTGCAAAAATTAAATTCTCTGGATTTTTATGAATAAGTTTGAGATTGTGTTTTGAAGCATAATCAGTAAACAGTTTTTCATCTTTTCCATTCCATTCCACACATAGACACTTGCACTCGTGAGCTGATAGATTAATTTGTGAGAGTACTGCGTAATCCATTCCTTCAATATCAATTGTGATATAATCCCACACCATGTTAGCACAACATTTATGATAGAAGCTAGCCCAAGTCATGCATTTAACCGTGTATTCTATATATTGAATACCACTGTTCTTCCATCTTTCTGTTTCGGTGGAAATCAATGAGGAAACTAGACCGACATCTCCTTTTTGAAGAAGGTTTCCGCTTTCATAGAAATTTAGTTCTCCGTCTTGCGTACCAAGAGCCAAATTGAATGTTCTTACGTTTTCATTTTTTTTATACAGCGCCTCGAGAGCTGAGTAGGGCGTTCTACCAGCCTCTACCAAGTGTCCACTCCAACCGTAATCGTTTATAAGCGAATATGAGTTAGATAGAGTTTTCCCATCGTTTGCTCCAATATCAAGAACTCGACCCTTTATGTTTGGATAAAAAGTATCAAAATAATCCTTAACTATTTTTTCCTCGTTGTTTTGACTGTGCATTTAAGGGCGGTTTGGCTGTTGTTTTTACTAAAAAAAATTATAAATCGAAGTTTCTGCTTTTTCGATTCTCGTAATTCTGGTTGTCAACCGCAGAAAAACTCTCCGTGTGTCTCAATTGCTCATCCATGTAGCCCCCAACGTTAGAAAAGTGATTGTGTCTGAAAATTGGTTGTTCCACATAAACTACCTTTTGAAGCTTACGGGCAACATCTGTCATTTCATTATCACACCATAAGCTTTTATAAGAAGGGTGATAGATGTAACCAAATCTCTCATAATATTTTCTACCCATGACAGGAAGAGTGATTAATTTGTCCTGAGTAAACCCATCGTTGTAATGAATAATTCCATCCATGTCAGGAAAAAACTGTTCAAATGATTTACGAATAATATAATCAAAGGAATTCCCCATACATTTCATGTCGTCAGACATTATTACGATAATATCCCAGTCCTTGATATTTTCGATATCACGATTTACAGCATCAATTTTACTGTTGCTTTTTCCGTATCGAATTTCAAGACCATAATTTTCAATGAATGGTCGAACAGCCATGAGTACATTCTTATTATACATTGTCTCATCATCGATGTCCGCTGTAACAATAATTTTTGTGTTCACTTTGTCTCCCATGCCAACATACATGTCCTTTATGCACTCAATAAATTTTTGAGGTCTATTTCTTGTTGGGAATTTTACAAGTATTCTGTAAGGTTGTGTAGGAAGTTTAGTTTCCATAGTAATCTTCTTTTTTTTGATTTATTAATGTTTTTATCAATGATGTTCTGTCTGGGTATAATTTTTTGCCCGTGTAAAGGTCTTCTTCTTGCAAAAGAGGATTAATGAGTGTTCGTGCATTTTTTCGTAGATATGCCTCAACTCCTTGAATAAATTCTTTTTCTGAAAATGCTCCTTTTATTTTTTCATCATTCATGTCATAATAAACATGGAATGATTTCGCTTTCTTGTGTTCAAGGCTATCTTTTACAAATGTCTCATTCGCCCATTTGTATCTGCGGTTTACCATCTGTTCGCATATTGAAAGAGGTTCTACAAGCTCTTCAAATTTCTTCGAGTGACGCTCTACCGTATCTGTTACTTTATGCATTCTTAAAAAACTTGCATTACCAATAATTTTAGGATGCCCAAATCGACCAATATTTTGAAAGTGAATGATTACATCAACCCCAACGTGTCTCTGAGTACATATCGCTCCAATAACATCGCTTGGAAGGGAATCTGATAAGTATTTATTAATATCCTCTACAAGCAAGAGTCCAACGAAATAATTCTGGAGTATAAAATAAAGCGCACCCGCCATTTCATTGAGGGTCATTTTACCAGTAGGGTTCTTATATATGGATTGACCGTTAACGGTTAAATCCGCATCTCCTTTTGCTTTGAAAATGCTAATCCTTCTTATTTCGATTTTACCGTGAGCGCACCAAGCTTTTATGTCTTTAAGGGCAATTGTAGGAAACTGAGGGAACTCTCCGTTCACATCAAATAAAAGCGCACGTCTCGGGTGTTCTTTTTTTATTGAATACTTCTCAATTTCTTGAAGCGTTTTGTGAGTTTTTCCAACACCTTTACGTCCAACAACAATACCAAGCAAAGCTTCTCGCTGATGCGGGACACTACTCTGTTTTCTTGACGGTGGTTTTGGAGTTCCTCCTTTTCTAGCTTCTCTACGTGTGGACATTTTACTCTTTATTATTTAGGAATGTCTTCATTGGATGGAGTCTCATTCATGTAAGCATCCATGTTTATTTCTTCTGAATCATGTTCTGTTTCCTCCACCGTGTAATCTGGCTCATCATCTTCATCAGAATTATTTGGCATCATGTTGTTTGATTCCATAACATCTAAATCAGAAATATTATCCATCGGTGTCTGTCTTTGTTCCTCTGGTCTTGGACGTGATTCTTCTGTCGGTGCGTAATCTGATTTAACATTTCTTTGGTTAGGAATATCTCCTTTGCCCATACCCTTCCAATCAGCATGAAACTCAGCAAATTTATTCAGAGCATGTCTGTTTTGTTGCCATTGTTTTAGAGTAGCAAGACCAAAACTAACCATCTGCCCACCAATAGCTATACCTAGACGTTGAGCGGGAGTGAGCTTTAAGTCTTTCTCCATCAACCAATCGATTAGTGGCTCACGAACCTCAAGAACTTGTGCATCAGTGATAACAAATGTTGCATCAACTTGACGGTTTACAGATGTTATGTATTCTCCAGCCGTTGTTCCATCAGCGAGTACAGGCATTGCTCTATCGAACTCTCCATCGAGTTCCATTTGAGAAATCTTACCTTCATTGAATTGTGCAAAATACTTAAACAGCACAGGTACATTCTCACGATAAATCATCAGCAAGGTGTCCGCCATTTTAGTAGCGTTACGTCTTTTTTCTGCTGGAGTTTCAGTAGTGGTTTCAGTAGACTTACTGTGTTCGTTTGAAAAATAACTTTTTTCCTCTCTCTTTGGTTCGGTTTTAGTTACTTGCTGTGCAGATTGGGTGTTTTGTTGACCGCCAGACTGATTGTCTGTAGTTTCTTTATTTTGTTTTGCTTTTTCAGCCGAAGCTTGATTCTCGTCACTGAATGTCAATTCAGCTTCAGGTATAATCATACCTTCTTCAGTTGATGTCTGCGTCATTTGAGCGCTACCACTCTCATATCCTCTATGGATAACGTCTGGATTAAGTGGACTATAATCATTAGGGATTACTTCAGCATCCTCTATGTCGAAATCTTGCGCTTCTTTATTCATTTCAATATCAGTTTCGGGTTCTATTTCTTTGTTCGATTCTGTTTCTTTACTGTTTTGAACAGTTTCAATATTTTCATCTTCAGTTTTTCCAAAATCTATTTCTGGCTCTTTATTTATCTGTGAAGATTTATTCGATTCTTTTTTTTGCTCTGGATTTTCTTTTACAGCCGAACCAGTATCTTTTGTTTCTTTTTTTGATTTATCAGGCTCAATAACTTCAGATTCTTTCGAACTGTTTTTTTTAGGTCTTCCTCTTCCTTTTTTGGTTGTTGTCATGCTCCACGTTATTTATTAATCTTAGCTATGTATTCTAATGTTCTTTCGCTTACAATATCATAATGGGAAAAGAAATCTCTCTGGTCAACCTTATTGTTCCTGTCCATCTTTTCGAATTCTTTCATTATTGTATAAACGACTTGTCTGCGTCTTCCGTTAAAGAATCTAGCTACATCTTCGTCAGAAATATTAAAATTGTTCTTAATGATTATTATGGCTATTTTACGAGCGATAGTTACTGTGCCTCTTTTACTCTTGTCTATAATCTCGTGTTTTGAAACATTCATTAAAGAGCAAACACAATCTAAAATGAAATCTCGAACTTCTGGATAATTCTTACAATTATCTTCGATGTCAATTTCTTTAATCTTGTCGGTGATTTTGCGTGCGCCATGTTTACTGACACCTTTCCCCATAACTCTTATCAGTTCTACAAATTCACTATCGGCATAGGTTCTTGGTAGGCGCATTAATATTAACAAGTTTTTTGTAAAAATAACTTTTCAAAAATAGAAAACTTTTATGAATGTCGGAAAAAATAGTTATTAACAAAAAGGAATGTCTTTACGACACTCCTAATTATTTTTTTTATTACTATAAATTATGACGGGTGTTTAACAAACCTCGTATTGACCGTCTCCTAGAAAGACTCTCTTCAATATCATGCCATTTAATTTATGGTATGGTTGATTAGGTTTTGAACCGAGAATTGTTGTTAACTCTCTCTCGTGAATTCTTTTTCCTTTTAATTTTTCCTTGATTTTTGCTATCAAAGCATCATCATTTACTAGGTTAACAGGCTGGGCTGGCGCAACAGGCGTTGCAACAGGAGCTGCAACAGGGGCAGCAACAGAGGCAGCAACAGGGGCAGCAACAGGGGCAGCAACTACTGGTTCTTTAGCCGAAGCTACTTGAGTTGTTTTTTTTGCATCATCAGTATTTCCTTCTTCTACAACATCATCAAGCCATGCGTTTATTTGGTCACAAATCTTGTCGTCTTTTGACATGATAGCTATGACTTTCGAATCATCTTCAGGAAGGTCTTTTATTAATCCGACTCGCATTCTAAATCCCTTTATTTCACGGATAATATCAGTCGGCAACTCGTTCATTGAGATTTCTTCTTTCGCCAATAATTCTTCAAACTTGATTCTCATAAATTTACTTTTTGGTTGTTATTTTATTTTTAATTATTCCTTTCCATTTTGCATGTCTTCCAGCTTCTGTTTAAAAAACTGGTGCTGCATAGTCATTACTTTAATGATTAGTAATGTAGAAACAATCCCTAGACTAATGCTAAGAATTGTGATTGCTCTCTCGCCTTTAAATCCTTCGCTCATTTCTATTTGTATTTTTTAATCAGTGATTTTATTAATTTATCCACATCATCAAATTCTTTCTTGATGTCTATTGTGTTGTACTCATCGCCAAGAACAGCTTTAAATGCTTTCAGAAATTCTTCTCCCGATTGAACTAAGCGTTTAAATTTGTTTATCTCTCGTGTTGGGTTTTCTGAAATCTCAATAGCAGGAACACTCTCAATTGCGGTCTCAATTGCGTGAACTACGTTTGCTGATACTTTTGTTGAAGTGCTTCGGCTTCGAGATTTTTTACTGCTTGATTTAGCTTTCTTACGGCTCTTGTTCCATTCTTGTAAAACTTCTTTACAGTCTTCAACAGATAGTTTCTTACCGTTAACCATCACAGTAGGAGAAGATTCTTTTTTAGCTACAGATGTAGTTGTTTTTTTTGCAACTGGCTTTTTAGCAACAGGCTTTTTAGCGACCTCTTTTTTCTTTGGCGCTTCCTCTACTTTTTTAGCTACAGCTTTTACTTTTTTAGCAACCGATTCAACATCTTTTTTAACCGTCTTTTCAGAGCCTGATTCAAGCGATTTTAATTCCGCTTTAGCTGCGTCTAACTTTGCTTTAATAGCTTTTTTTGCGTTATCGTCAATAATTGGATTTTTTAATTTCTTATCCAGTCTCTCGATTTCAGTTTTTATTTCTGAAACGTCTTTTTTTACAACTGTTTCAGTTTTTTCAACTTTTTTTTCAACCTTTTCTTCAGCTTTTTTTTCGACTTTTTTTGCTGCACCCTCAAGAGCTTCAAGTTCTTTTTTATACCCTTCTAGTTTTGTTTTAAACGCTTTTTTAGCGTTGTCATCCAAAATAGGGCTTGCAATTCTTTTTTCAGTTTTCTCAATTTGAGATTTTAATTCTTCGATAGTCATAGCGTTTATTTTTAATTCGATTAATCAATAATTTCATGTATCTCGTGATGTCCACGACCAAGAGTTTTTATTTCACATTTATACCCCTCTTTACGAAGCTTAACAAGATTCTTGTTAGCGTCAGGAATGTTACTGTGGTAGCTAAGGAAAGTATTTGTTTCGTCAGTATTTCCTCCATCCGCTAAGTGAGTAGAACCACTATTGTAGTTTTTCATTTTTTGCTCATACTCTTGAATTTCTTCCATCGATAACCATTCTGGTTTTGCATCTTTAGGAAGACTTTTCCAGAGTCTTTTCATTTCAGCTATTTGAGCGTTTACATCATTTGCCCATAAATGTTTTTCGTGTCCACCGCCTGCTTTTAAGAAATAATCATTGTCAGACTGCAATCTGCTTAACATCATGTAAGTGAATTTATGCGGATTATCTGTGTCACCGCCATTAGCTAATGTTGAGCCATTATCAAATCGGCTCATTAGTTTCTGAAACTCACTAAAAGTTTTTGCTTTTTTTAATGCATCTTGAACGTGTGGCGCTTGATATTTGTATGATGAATATTTAGCGTCATATTCTTTAAAAGAATTTCCGCCTTGTGTGTTCTTTGATTCGTTGAAGAATGTCTCCATGTCATCAACGCCACCGCCATGATAAAAATAATCATTTCCTTGTATTGCAAGCCCCCTGTATCCTCCGCTGAAAATAGTATCAATTTTAGACGTTATTCCAAATTCATCTTCAAGGTATTTCGCTATTTGGTTATATCCGCTTGCGTCTTTTGTAAAAACAAATAATCTTCCTGTTCTACGTCCATATTCAAGTTCTTCATCAAACCTCCAAATTTTATCGCCAAACTTATTAATTAATGATTTTTTTATGTCTTCAAAAAAATCACCTGTAATGTATCCCTGACCTTTTTGTTTTTTCAAACTTCTTTCAACACCACCGCCATTATCGTATTTATTTTCTTTTTTTAGATACTCAAACTTAACATCATAGCCATCACTAAATTTATCACCATAGTTTATTTTTTCTATGCTTAAATTTCTATATTCGTTGGGGTTGCTTTTTAGTAAATTCAACCTAACCTGAGCTTCTTTTCTTGTTTTATATCTTATAGAAGTTCCTTTTCTCCATTCACCAACACCACCGCCATTACCATAGGCAGAGCCACCTTTATATTCTATAGTTTTTCTATACTTTTTTACCAACGATTCGTACTCTTCATTTTCAGATTTAGTTAAATTATCCAAATCTTCTTTTGCCTGTAACACATCAAGCCTTGCTCTATCTGTAGCAGATAATTCAAACCCCTCAGCATTCTCAGGGATACCTAATTCTTCTTCCAAATAAGTGTATTCGGAATCGTTGTCTTCAAATTCAACAACATAGAATTTAGGCTCAACAAAACCTTTTATCGTGCCAATTTCTCCGTAGAATCCATGTTCATCATTTTCATTAATTATTTGAACTTTTTTTCCATGAGAATTATGACGGTTTAACTTTATTTTTGCCGAAACTCCACCACCATTTTCTTTTACTTCTTTAATTGAAATAACCTCTCTGATGTTTAAGTCTTGTGACTCACCCATTCTTTTTAGAGCGTTTTTAACATCTGAAGTGTCAGACTGTCTTCCAAGAGTTATTTCTTTCGTTCCTTTTTTGCCTTGAAAAGTTATATATGTAACATTCCATTTTTTTAGATAATTTACAGAACCGCCAGCTTTTAATTTAGCATTTGAATTAGATGTGATAGGTCTTGAGGCATACCAATCATTTACTTTTCCTCTTGCTTTTGAGACATTTTCCTTATACTTATCAAGTTCTGTTGATGAAATTATACCAACCTGTTCTTCCTGAATTGCTTTACGGTATCTTTTTTCTGCGCTTTCTAATTTGTTTTGAAGGTCTTTAATATCGGATTCAATAGAACCGCCTTTGGCGTAGTTTCCATCAATTTCCTTTATCTCTTGTTCAATAGATTGATGAAGTTCGGCAATTTTGAATTCCGCTAAATCTTTTTTATCTTCTTTTAATAGTTCAACAGCGTCCCACAAAAGTCTTGCTTGAGAATGATAGTTGACATCTACGAAACTGTTATAAAGTTTTGTGAGTTTATTTGCTCCCCAAGATGCTTTTGATTTTAAACCCATCTCAAGCATACCGTCGTAATCAAAATCACTGCGGTATTTATCGCCTAGTTTGTATTTGTACTCACCAACACCACCACCATCAGCCATTTTTCTTCTTTCGTATTTTTCCATTACACGATAATCAGTTCCCCAATCGTACTTAACTTTATCTATACGATATGAGTTTTTTGTGTCGCCTTTCTTTTTAATCCAATCTTGCGCCTCTTTCTCTGTGTCAAATCTTTTGGCTGTGATTTCTGCAAATTCAGTTCCTACCCCACCGCCATTTTTATACTCTCTTTCGTAGCTATGAATTTTTGACTCTGTGTCTTGTATCTTTTTTTGTAATTCTGCTTTTTTAACTTTGTCAACTTTACCTTCTGGATAATCATCATCAAAATCCATATACATTTCAGTCAACCTGTCGTATTCTGACAAAAGATTATTGTATTCCTCTTTTGTGACTGAACCAGCCCCACCGCCTTCTTGAAATAGAACGTTGTGAAAAGCTCCACTTTTGCTTCTTTTTGTTACCCTAAAACCTTCAGTAGTTCCGTATTTATCCTTTACCTTATTTTTTAATTCTGTAAGATTTTTTGCCGACATCATGGATTCGGATAACGGCTTATCTTCTTGTCCTATTTTTTGAACCTCATAAATCCCACCACCTTTGGCGTATTTATTTGAAGGTCTCAAATACATAGTTACAACATCCGCTCCTAAGTTACCGTCAATATCATTTCTATATGTGAAATGAGATTGCATTTCTTCTTCGTTACCCATCATGAAATTAGCATTACCGTACTCTAATGCTATTTCATCGGTAAACTTATTTAGCTTTTCAATGTCTTCATCTTCCATTCCACTTTCGTCAGAATTTACCAATGCAGATAAAGCCCAAGTTGGTATTGTAAAACTTAATAGGTCGTCACTAGCTCCACCGCCCTCAGCGTATTCATCCTCATCAAAATCCTCGTAGCCTCTTAGTTCATTTAGTTTAACACCGACAGGTCTCAATCCATAAGGTTCGTTATCTAAACCATAACCAAAAGTATAACCCTCTGCTTCAATTTCTTTAAGCATATTGGCAGTGTCTTTGTAATCCATGTCACTGCCATCGCCACCAAACTCATCAGAATACTTGTCTAGGATTTTTTGTACTTTTTCAGGGATGTTTTCGTAATCCTCAAATAAATCAACTATACCGCCCTCAGCAAAGGCTTTTTTTCTTCTTTTTCGTAACGCATCTGTATCACTATCGTAAATTTTTGTATCATAGTAAACAATATCGTTTCCTGTTTGACTCGTTATTCCTAATTTATCATAAGGAATACCTATGGATTTAAAAAAATCGCTGTCGTCATTTTGCAAAACAGAAAAGGCTCGACCTTCCTCTTTCCAACCTTCAATCATGCTTTGAATTCTTTGGCTAATTGATTTCCCTCCTTCGCTAAAAGTTTTCACATATTGATATTTTCCATCAATAAATTCAATCCCTTCTTCGGCTAATAATTCTTTGTAGGACTCAATTCCATCTTCCCATGCTTCAACATCTTCAGCGGGAAAGTCATCCCTATCTTCGAGTAGCATATTCCAAGAATCAATCGCTTCAATCCATGCTAAATAAGGTTCTTGAATAACTTTTGGCTCGACTATAGGCTGTTCGACAACAGGCTCGATAATTGGCTCGATAACAGGGTCTAATTGTTCGAAGATAAGAGAGAATGTCTCAGATGGTGATAAATCCTTGTTCCAAGCATTTCCAACTGCGGAGGAATCTGATTGAATCATTTCTAAAGCCTTTTCTCTTGTAACCCCAAGTGTTTTACCTATCATGTTTGATAGTTCACTCTCCCATTCTTGATATGATTGTTTCAGTGGAGTCTGTTGAGTGACAGTTGCCTGTGGATACATTTCCTCAATAAGTGATTTAACATCTAAAAAATCTTCATCAGATTCGTCAAGCAAATCAATATCATCATCAGTTAGTATCTCTGTCTTTAAATAATTAGACACTTTTTCTGGAAACACTGATGTGTTTAATGATTCAAAATATTTTCTCAATTCACTCATGGTGTTGTTATTGTTACAAAGTTAGTAAAAATTTATTTAGTTTCTCGGTTGTTGTTTCTTCAATGTCTAGTTCTCCGCCCTCTTGCATTTTTTTAGCTCTTAATAGTTTAGCCAAATCTTGAAGTTTTTCTTTTGCACTTATTTTTCTAAAATTTATTTCTTCTTCTGATTCAGCTTCTTCTCCAACAGTTTCAATTATTTCGTCTGTTTTGTCATCAACAATTACTCCCGATTTTACGGTTTCTTTTTTGTCCCCTTCAAGAGCTATATACTCATCTGTTCTCTCTGTTGTCCATGCTACAAAGTCTCCGATGCTATATTCTTTTTTGATAGTCGTCATCAGTGTATCATAGAGCATAAATAAGTCTTCTCGCTCTATTGTTTGTGGATAAACTCCAGCAGGGCTATCAAAATAAGCACCACTAACCAAATAGTTGTTTTCTCTGCCTACTTTTGCTAATTTATCAAAAATATAAGTTTCAAATGCTCTTGCGAAAAGCTCCCACTCTCTTGACCAATAGTCAGAACCCATCGCAATACTATTCGCATAATATTGACTCTTATTGGAAGAGAAAGTAAACTCATAGCTTTTGAATCCAAATTTGCTAACAATGTTTCCAAGAACAGCGATTTCTTTTTTCTTTAAATTTTCATAAAACTTATAATTTGAATATCTGTTTTTGAAAAGTTCAAAATATTCATCAATGTCCGTTGGCTTTACTGAAGAGCCACTTACATAAAATGATGTTGGAATATCATACATCTTATTACTCGCTTCAATAACTACCTTTACTTCAACTTTTCTAGGCTCTACAATCTTACCATCTATTACAGGTATTTTTCGTTTGTATATGTATTCAAAAATATCGTCAACCGCCTTAAAGACGTTTTGATTAGCAATGAGCGAAGTTTTGTTTCCGTAACGACTCTCTTTTATTACACTTGACCAATCTTTGTAAGAATATTCTGCACGTCCAATTTTAGGAATTATATTATCTAAGTAGTGCATGTACTCGTGAGCGATTGCTCCCCCTCCTCTTGATTTTGTTACATTGATGACTTTTCTAAGAGACTCGTAGTGCGCTGATGCTTTACCACTCCCACGACTTGCAAAAGCGATTGACAATCCTCCAAGTTTGTTTAATTGTACCACGTCCATGTTAAGAATATCAGCCAAATCAGCCATTGCTCCTAAAAAATGTCTTACGTGTTCTTTTGCTTCTGTATCTTTTAAGGATTGACCAAACTCAACTTCTTTAAATCCAAATTTTTCACGAATACTATCAGGGTTTATATCAGCGTCAATGATTTTAACACCACCAGTTCTTTTTATAAATGAAAGTGGGGGATATGAATTTACTTTCAATTCTGTTTTATCCTTTTTTGCTTCTCCTGATTTCTTTTTTCCAAAAGCCCAATCCCAATTATTTTCTCTTGCTCTGTATTTTTCTTTTACTTTTTCAATAGTAGAAACTTTCTCATCAGCAAGTTTATTTAGATGAATTATGTATCTTTTTTTATAAGCCTCTATTTGCTCAATTGTCTTTAAATCTTTGTAGTACCAATATCCTCTTCCCCAAATATTAAAGTCCCCTCCTGAAAATCCCATGCTACCATGCTGCTTGAAGAACTCGTCGTGCTGTTCTTTTGTTGCTAAAGCATTGATATCTGAAATCATTTTTTTATTTTTCTCAAGACCCTCTATGGTGTATTTGGATTTTTCTTCAATTAAAATTATTGATTCGGATACAGAAACTGCTTCATAATCCCTTGCCGTTTCAAATGTTTCTCTTACAGCAGTACTACCAATCGTGATGAAGTTTAGAAAACGTTTACCTAGAACCTCTAAAATTATTTTCCTAATAACAGAGTCGATACCAAAGCCTGCTTTATATCCAATTGAGCTTAAAAATTGTTCTTCTACAAAAGTGTAGTTTCTTGACAATAAACGCTGTTCTTTGACTAATTCTTCATAAAAAGCCTCTAATGTTTCGTGTTGAATTCTTTCTAAGTCTGGAACATCGCTAAATCTAAACCATGTCTTTTGCTGATTCCAAAGCTCTGGGTATTTAAGATGTATCTGCTCTTTTAAATCACCTTTTCGTTTTGCAACATCAAGCACCTTAACATTTATATCATTAAGTTTTTCTACGTTTGATTCTTTTTCGTTATCGATTTGCTCAATTAGTTCGGGTCTGAGTATTTTAACAACTTCCCTAAAACCATCGCTTGAAATTAGATTTTTTAATTGTTTTTCAAAATCATCAACAGATATAATATCCTGAAATTTTTCTTCTAATAAGTTTGCGTATCCAACATATAATTTTCTTTTATCCTTGTTGTTGGTTGGTTCGTTTGGAAATGCTTCACGAAGCTTTACCTTCAAAAAAGCTGCCCCTCCAGAAACTCCATTTTCTCTTTGCGCCTCAACATCAACCTTTTTATAAACTTTATCTTTTTTAATTAATTCAATAGCTGTGTTTTCGTCTTGTTCAATGCCTTCCAAATCAGCTAAAGAAATTAAATTACGGTAAAGAGCTTTTTCTTTTTTAGAACCACCAATACGCCCCGAAGTGTCTTTAAATTCTTTTTTTTCTTGTTTCTCTCTTAATTTTTTTTCAACTTTTTCAGCTATGCTTTCATTTGGATTAAAAATATCACTCTCAGGAACGTTCTCAATGTCAGTAAGACCAACACGAATAGTGTACATATATTCAGCGTTACCACTCTCGGTTAACTCATCCAGAGTTTTCGCAGTAGACACTTTAGTATTACTAACAGCAATAACATAACCCTGTTTACCTTTGAAATATTTCTCTGCATAAGGAGAATACTCTCCCTCGCTATCCTCGAATTTATTCCTACTGAATTCGACTAAACTACCTACTGGATACTTTGAACTCATTCCTTATTTTTTTACGTACATTTCAGGAAACATATTTTTCATTTGAACTTTTCTAGCCTTATCAAAGCCGTCTGTCCAAGCTTTAAAAAAAGGAATGGAAAACCCTACTTCATTTGAGTTTGGGTGACTGTAAATCAAATCCATAAGTTCTTTATCAGCTCCTGCTACTCTCATTTTTTCATTATCGTGCGCAATCCTACCCAGTTCTTCGGCTTTTTGGATTGGATTAGATGATAAAGCAGCAGAGCCACCATTTTTCATGATAAGCTCTTTGTTATTAAAAGTTCGAATCAAATTGATAAGTTTTTTCTTAACCGCTAATTTACGTTTTTCAAGAGCGAATTCTTCGCCTTCTTTTTTATCTTTCTCTGCTTGTTCTAAGGCATCAGCAATTAATTTTTGTTCATCATCAAAAGCTTTTTGTTTTATTGCTTCTTCGCCTTCTCTATCTACCTCCGTTAACTTTTCAATAAACACATCGCCTTGCGGACGCTTTTCTTCATCTGAATAATCCTCGATAACAAGAGAGTCTTTTATTTGGTCAAATTCATTTTGAATCAAATTGACCGAGTTATTAAAAGTGTCTTGCAAATATTCGACAAGATTTGTTATTTTAAATAACTCAATTGAAGAAACCATTTGGTCTCCCGTTTTGTTAAATGTTCCTTCTTTTGTCAGCGCAATTATTATTGGGTCAAGATAAAATTTACCACCCCTTTGTTTTGACGCAGGAACAGATATTCTGTAATCATCATTTCTTCTAATAATTGAGAAAAAGTCGTTAGTCATAATTGAACGGCTAACAATCATTCCTTTAATAATAGGAAGTGCTTTAAGGATAGGAACGGTAATACGCATTGGCTCTTTACCTTGTTTAGCATCTTTACTAAAATTCTCAGGAAGTAAAATGCCTTTTTTTACTCCGCCCGTTGAAGTGGTATAGCTAATCAAGCTGCCTGACAACTGCGCATTACCAAACGCTTGAAGAATATTTCCTGTTACGATATATCTAACAGCTTTATCTGATGTTTTTTCCTCAACAATTGCGTCCCAATTATTTACAGTATATTCCTGTTCTGATGGAAATATATTTGCATAAGTAATTGAGCGAATCATTGTAATGATGTCAAATTTTGACGAGGGTACTGACACGTATCTTAAGCTACCTGCTATAGCAAATCTTAATTTAAGAGCTGATGCAGAATATGGGTTCTTAATATTTTCGTTTATCACAAAACCTAAAAAAACACCTTTATAATATTCTCCACTCAAAGCGTAAGTAGGAGATGGATATCCAATAACTTTACCCACATGGTAGAAGCTAAACATTCTGCTAACGTGTTCTTTTTTATTTGCTGTTTTCTTTTTTACATCTTCAATTGCCTTTCTCTTTGTTTCGGTCAGGAAATCTGTTCTTCCCTTAATATAATCAACTATATCACCTGAATTTCGTGCTTGTTTTTCTTTTGAAATATTTGAAATTAAATTTTCGTAATAATCCTCAGTATCCTGTATTTCATTATCTAAATTTGAAGCAATAAATCTCTCATATTTTTCAATGATGGATTCCTTAAGTTTTTCTGGCGTGTAACCAGCAAGACTTTCTTTTATTAATTTATCTAACTCTAATTTTGAATACGGCTTTTTTAAGTTATTGACTCTAACTTTTTCTAAAATTGAGTGTCTGCCAAATACGCTTTCTCCTCCTTTACCAACTACAACAATTTCCTTTTCAATTGTCTCAGCTTCAAGATTCATGTTTTCAACCTCCAAGTCATATTCACCTGATTGAATCAAATATTCAATCGTAGAAGCGTATCTTTGAGATATTTCAGAATAAAAATGTTCTTGGTCTCTTACCGACAATATAGCGACACGACCAGATACTCTGTGCGCAGCATCAGTCATGTTTGGAAGCTCATCTTCTTTTAGCCCGTTCATTTTAAGAGGGTCTCCAATTTGAGAATTAATAAGTGGATTTTCTTTTAAAAAATCAACAACAATTCTGTCTCCATATTTATTTAAAAAGTCAGATTGTCTGTCATCCATTAATTCTTTTGACTGCTTTTGGCTCGACGTAGTGTTTGCGTCAAGAGATTTCAATTTCTTTTGAAGCATCATCATAAGCCTTTTCTCCGCAGGAATAGCACTAATCACATAATCATAAATAGGTTTTAAAATTTGTCCAGTCCTATTGATACGACCTCTTTTTTGAACCTCTGTATTAATGTTTAGCTCGGCTTGTAAAATAATCATTACACGCTGTTTAACATTTTCTGATTTCACCTTAGCGTTTGGCAATGCGTGTGCTGATGCGCCAGTACTACCTGACTGATTAATGAGTAAGCAGTCCACCTCATTGTTATTAAATTGTCTAAAAGCATCATTCGCTCCAAGTTTTATCCTAGATTTTATTTGAGCCTTGTCGTTACCTAATATCTTAATCTGCTTGTCTCTACCTGTCACCTCAACAACTGAATATCCTGCTTTTTCAATTCTATTTGTTAAAACGTCAATTGGGCTTGAGCTAATACCAAGTGAGCTTGCTTTTATCTTGTCAATGATTCTGTAATACTCTTGTTGAAAATCATCGTCCATTGATTGAACATCAATTGTCTCATATTCGCTATCGCCTTCAGGAGTTTTAACCGTATATCTAAGAACGCTATTCAGCCTCTTTTCAAATATTTTAGAAAAATCCGAATTGATTATATCCCCATCCTCTATAGGGTTTCCTTCATCATTTGACATAGTATTTAAGAAGCTCTCCATCGTGCTGGCAAATGCAATGACTGGTTTTTTACCTTCTTTTAGTCTTTGAATCGCAACATCAGCTACTGCCTCAGCTTTTATAGAAAACAAGAGCTGATTTATGACATTGAATACACCACTAAATACTGGGGGATTGTCAACTCCTGCGCCCGACGTGCCTTTTCTTCCTTCTACCTCTTTATATTCTGCCTTTTGGATTTTATCCATTTCTTCAATAATAGGATTTACAAAATCATTTTGAAAAGACATTATATCTCTAATAATTTCTGTAGCGCCATCCATAATTGCCCTATGCTTTTGCTCTAAGTCTAGGTTTGGATAACCTCTTCGTGATTGTGAATCATCTAAGTATTCATAATTTACTTCAACTCCCTCAAAAGAACGTTCACGTCTTATCATTTGACCTTCAGCAACGAGATTTGAACTGACAATCTCTTGTAAAGCAACGCCACCATAAGTAATAGCACTAACCAAATCTTCATTTGTCATGTTAGCGTCACTCATTGATGTTTTACTCGCATAAATTGGCATATTATCAGGACGTTTTGCGAATGTTGCTGAAAGAAAAGTTACACCAAGAGTACCTTCTAATACCTTACGCAAGAATTGCCCTACATTACTAGCTCCGCTTGCGTTATGGCTTTCGTCCATAATAATAATATTCCCTTGAGAAATCTGTAAAAGATATTGCATTTTTGTGCTTTCAACAGCACCTCGAAACTGAGAATAAGTAGAAATAGCAAAATCAAATTCTTTTGGAATTGTACCTGATTCAATTACATTTTTATTTTCGTTTGCAGAAAGCCCCTTGTATAAAATATTACCAGCCTCATCTTTAATAGCTGTTTTTGTTCCAGCTCCATTTATAATATAAGGTACAGTTCTTTTTTTACCTATAACATCCTCTTTATAATTTTTATTTGTTTTGTATATAGGAACTCTAATTATTTGTGTTTCCTCTTCCTCAAATCCCTCATCACTAGAATCATCCTCCTCATCTTTTTCAACTTTTACAGATTTTTTCGAAACCTCTTTATAACCCATGAAATTTTCAAGTGGAACAGCATCATCACTTCCAATTGCAATAACATCTCTGAAGAAATCTGAAAACAAGTTTGGCTTCTCGGTTAAAAATATTGGTTTTAATCCTCTTTTTATGGCGTAACGAATCATTGCCGAAGCTATACGACCTTTACCTATTCCCGTTTGGTCGCCAATTATACAGCCTTGACCCTTTTCTTCAATATTGTATATTGCCACTGCAATCGCATCAACTTGCTCTGCCGAAAAAGCGTCACAAAGACACTTTAATCCTTCTTTTCTTTCTTCAATACTGCAATTTCCAATGATGTAGCCTAGTTTTTCAGCAACATAAGAATCAACCCCGTTAACACGTCTATCAATCGTTTCAATAGCTTTATGCATGTCATAACGCATTGAATTTGGAACAACTGTATCAACACTAGAACAAGACTCTGACTGACTGAGGTATTGATTATCTTTTATTTCGGCATTTTGAATTTCAATTACATCAAGTGGAGCTTTATTTTTTTCTGTTTCTGAAATACTCTCTACTATTTTTTTATCAGTTTTCATTTCTTCTTTTTTATGAAAAAGTGATGAATATTTTTCAAACTCTTCTTCAGTAAATGTTCCTGCATTACCGCTTGCATTTCTGTTTATTTGCCAGTCGGTGTTTTTAGTCGGAATAAAAATCTTTCTAATCGGCTTGTTACGGTTATCTAACCAATCTGTATTCTCAATTGTCTTTGTGCCAAATCCATCATAATTTTCAGTTGCAGTTGTATAGTAAATAGCACCATCTGTTTCCGTGTTTTTTTCTACGTAATCAAATTCACCGTACTGAGTTTCTCCAACCATTTCAGTTTTTCCTTCTTGATTTATTATTCTATCCGAAACTTCAGGATAGCTAGATTCAAGCTGAGACTCACTTAAATTGTTTATTTTCTGCATAGTTCTTCCATGCTCATCTTTAAATGAAAGTCCATAGGTGTTTGTCTGTGGCATATACCACCACATTATTGAATTTGGCTCACTATTTTCCTCTTGTTCCATTTCCGAACCATATTTACCTTCTTGCGACTTGAAATTTTTTGGAAATTTCATTTTCGTATTTATTATCTTTTTTGCCATTTTAAAAATGTTTTGATATTCTTTGCCATAAAACTTCGAATGAGTCTACTGGAGTATATGAGTTGGTCTCATACATTGGTATTGGTGATTCAATAATTGGTGGAAAACCTGAAGGTTCAGTTTTTCTACCCTCTATCAGCACAATCCTTGTGTTAAATGCAGTGCCTTGTCTTGAGTATAAATCACGTCCACTTATATTTATTACATCGATTACATTATAATGCTTGAATAAGTAAACAAAAAACTCTCTATTCTTTCCTTTTTGAATGCGCCCCTCCTTGTCGTAGATGGTGTGTCCTCCTAATATTATTGCCGAACGTCCATTATCTTTCATGGTGTCTAGCGCACGAAGCGCCATCAATTGTTCCAAGCTGCCAATAGATACTTTCCCGTATTTAACAGGGTCTGTTTTACCAAATGGCGGATTAGTAATAACAGCATCAAATTTTTTATCAAATTCAATAAACGGTTCTGATGCATCTTGTTTTAAAACCTTTTTAAAACCTAAATATTTTAGATTTCGGTTACGAATATCATCAATCTCGTTTACTGTAAAATCTTTAACGTCCCCTGCGATTGTTAAACTTGAATTTCCTGCTGATGGTTCAAAATATTCGCCTCCTTGCCAGTCTACACCACAATAAAGCCCCATTAAATACCCAATAGCAACAGGAGTTGAATATTGTTGCAACAAAATTGACTCGCTAGTTCGATGAGACATTGAAACTTGATTCTCATATAAATTAACTATTTTATCGTAGCGTTGTTTTTTTGTCAGAGTGGTGTCATGCGCATAATATCTTGCTAATATAACCATGCTTAGTTCTGCTAATTCCTTTGCTAGATTCTGTTCATTAATTCCAAATTCTCTAGCTGTTTTCTCAAGTAGAGTTTTATTGTATTTAACTCCGTTATGGGTGTCACGTGATAGTCTTTCTACAAATTTTATTTGATTGTCTGGAATAACGTCTGTTGGATTAATTTTCTGTTCTGACTTAAATTCATTTTTTATATTACGTTCAATAGCGTTTAAATTTTTACGCCCAGCCATTTCTTTGAATGTAATTCCATCCTTATAGCTTCCGTTTTTTAATTCAGATAAAACTTTTTCTGCTTTTTGTTTTATTTCGTCTTCACCAAATCCTCCAAGCGGAATAAATACAGACTCTTGATTAAATGTAACGGTTGCTCCATACAGATAATTCCCTTTCTCGGTTAACTCCTTGTGATATTCGATTGACTCAACTTCTTTATTAATACTCAATTCATCGTCAATCATAATTCTAAGCCCCTTCAGTTTAAGTTTGAATTGGAATTTATTAGCGACATTTTTCAACTTGTCAATAAACCTCTGGTCTGCTTTTGTAATGTTAGCTCCGCTTTCTGAAATTCGCTGTTCAACATCTTTAAATTTCACAATACCTTTTTCTAAGAACGAGTGAAGTTCTTTGTCATCAAGGATTGCGTCTTTATAAATCTGCTTCGCATACCATTTGTTAGCCTGTGGTTTTGTGAAATTATTTTTAAAATATTCGCTTGACAAGTAAATATCTTTTGGCTGTTTCCAAATGTTAGCATTGAAGTTTCTTATTTGATTGTATTCTAATAGTTGTTCTATGAATTTGTTATTCTCATTCCACCCGTTTGCACTTTTGATTATTTCAACAGCTTTGTCGTATGGCAATTGGTTTGTTTCAACGGCTAATAAAAAAACATTTCTTTCTGCACTTTCATGGAGCATTGGCAGAATAACTGAGTATTTGTAAAAATCCTTGCATTCAAGTCTTGCCTTAGTCCCATCAAGACGTGTATCAACCTCGTAATTTTCTGCATAATCACAAAACTCATCCATTGTCATTTGCCAAAAAATTGGTCGGAAGTTTGATGGCTTGTATAGTCCAATACTAACTAGAATATCACTCGGAAGCTCAAATCCGAATTCAATCCAATCGTTCGCTAGTTTCGTTCCGTCTGCCTTGTCTATTTCGATTGATTTACGAAGCCCCTCAAATGTTGGGTCATAATAAAGGTGAATTACAAACTGTTCTGCCCACTCGTTCGCAACTTTTGCATCTGATTCTTTACCTGAATCTACCAAGTATTTTGACAACTCAAATAATTTATCATAATCAGCGTCGTCTGGATAACGACTAGAGTTTTGCATTATATAAGTTGAATCGCCATAGAAAGAAGCCTTATACTCAAGCCAATCTATTTTTGATTTTTTTATGTTTAATATAAGCTCCTCATCTTCTTTAAATTGTGACAAAGGATTCTCAACACCAACCTCTTTTATTGTGTTAATCAAAATGTCGTATCCAGATTCAAATTTAGATTCTTCTTTAAAATCTCTTTTATGACTTCTTTGCTTGTATCCTCTGTAATAATTAGTTCTAAAATCATCCAACACCACTTCATAAAGATTGCTTTGGTTCTCTTTATAATGCGTCAATATTTCTTTTGCCTTATTAAGTGATAATATTGTTTCTTGCGCTGACTTTATTTTCTTATATCTTTTCGCCTCATTTATTCCTCCTATAGAAAGAGCTTGACCGTGAATATCATCATCTCCTGCATATACAATGCCTTTATTGGATTTATATACCCTACTTGACCAATCGTCAATAATATCTTGTTCTAATTTTATTTTAGAATCAAGAGCCAAGTCTATTTTTTCAATGCTATATATAGGCTTTTGATTTTTTTTGATTTCTAATTCTTTTTCCGATGATGATTCAGAAGGTTCATTAAACATTGAATTCCAGTCAAAATTATCCATGTCCGAATCTACATCACCACCCTCTTGAAATTTGTCAACATCCAAAAGGTTTTTTTTATTTTTAGATACTGTTTTCTCAAGATGTTTAATATGGTCTTCACTCGGTATGTTTATAGCCCTCCAACTTCTGATACAGGAATTTAAATAATCTTTTTGAACTTCGTTAAATTGTGATTCATTATTGGAAAAATTTGATTTAGCGCTCTCTGACAAATCAGACCATTTTGTATTTATAATTCTTTTTTGACCCTCTGTCAATATTTCGTAAATATCCTTATCACTGAGTTTAGAATTTATTGCTCTTTTGTCTATTGCTGTTGACAATAAGAGGGAAATTGTATCTATATGTTTTTGAATCTTATCTTTCTTGCTTAATTTCTTAATTTCTTTTTTTAAATTTTCAGCATACGTATTTAATGATTTACGTGGCAGAGTTGTGTCAACAATGTATCTATAGTGTCTAACCTGAACGTTATGTCCGCCAGCAATAATCATCTGAGTTGAAAAATAATAATCTTTATCGTCTCTTTTTACGTTTGCTGAAATTGAAATAACCCCGCCTCTTGTTTTATCTGTTCTTAGATTTGAAATCTCATCTGTTTTATAAATATAATTTCCGACAGCCTTTACCAAGTCAAGTATAAGTCCGAATCTTATTGCTTGTTTATCATAATTAGATAACGGTCTATATCCTCTTTCTTCGTTTTCCTTTTCAATTAATTCTATTCTTTTCTCATAAACAGAATCGATAAAAGGCTCTGCTTCTTCTAATATTTTATCAAGTGCATTTTCAGAGTCTATAATACCACCATTTCTAAATATTATAACAGGAACTTCTTTTATTCCTAATTCTTTTGAAGCATACGCACGGTGTCTACCGTCTTCTTTTCCACTTTTATAAATTGCCAAAGGGTCAAGTTGTTTTCCTGACTGAATATGTCTCTTCAAATCATCAATATTATCTCTTGAAGCATCATCTATATCTAAAGGACGAACAAGACTCAAATATTTTTCAGGAGACATTTTAATCATTTTGCCCCCTCTTGCTTTGTAATCTGAATCACCATACCATAAATCAATTGAAGCTAATGGATAATTTATTGATTTAGTTTTACCACCTTCTTCAAATTTAGATTCCATTGATTCTAGCAAGTCATAATAATCGGGAGACTCTTTCAAATGGTCTTTGGCTATCATTTCAGCTCCCTCTTTTGGTGTATATTTTCCTGTAGAAAGTTTTTCAACACTATCCTTATGCTCCATTTCAACAGCTATTCCTTTTTCTAACTGACCACCGTTTTTAAAAATGCTGGCGATATTCACTGCTGTCTTATATTTCTTGTACTCTCCATACGGAAGCAAAGTCCATTTGTAATAGCCATTATTTTCATTCTGTTGTTCTAGTTCCATTATGAGAAACTTATCCCCAGTCTGATTGGCATATTTTTTTGCCTGTACAATATCTTCAAACATTTTACTCTCCATTGTATCTGGAGTATCGCTATCAACCCATACTACTTTGATAGTGTCATCTGGTAGAACTCCGCCATTTTCCCAAGTTCCAAATTTTTTATGCCAATACAAGGGGCTGAATTGGTCTCTCGCTTTTTCAGAATCAATCCCACCCATTCTATTCCAAAATCTTTTTCTTCGCTCCTCATCCTTGTGCTGAGTGAAATCCTGCATTCCTTTGTGACCTCCGTGAACTACTTTATACTTATCACCTTTCTTTGCCAGTACCATCCATTTTTTTTCAGCAAGAGTAGATTTCTTTTTTTGCCCAGTTTTTGTAAATCCTAAATCCTTATACCTTTCAGGTATTCCTCCGCCATTCACATATCTTATGTCTGGATTATTCAGGTCGAATTTTTTGTTACTTCCGTCTGCGAGTTTTATTTGGGTTGGTTCAAAAGCGATTAATTCCGAACCGACAATTATACCGTCAAAATTAAGTTTCTTAATAACGTCTGTTACTTCTTTTGACCTTTCTCCTAAAAGAGTTACAGCATATTCAAAAGAAGGTGTATAATCAAACCCTTTATTGAATTTTATCTTTGAAATATCTATTCCGAATTCGTCTGTAATTGTTTCATATATGTAGTCTGGTACTCCAATTCGTTCAACGTTACCGTTTATATCCAAAACGTAAGACATCACATCAGTAATGCTATTCACATCTATTTTACTGTCTTCTGCTTTATATTTCGAGTTAAATTCATCCCACCCTTTTTCAAACCCTAACTTGTACATAGACTCAAGAAGGTATGCAGCTACACTATCTTTATTTTTAAGTTCTTTGTGAAGTGTTGTGTAATCAATTGATAAGACAATATGCTCATCAATCCAATATATTCCGTTTTCTTTAAGTAAATAAATATTATCAGCAGAAGGAATAAATGGATTTATCATCCTTATGAATAATTCTGATACATTACTGCCATAGTACGTAGACTCATTCTTATCAAAAGAAAAGTATGAACCGTAGCCATAATGACCATAGTTACCAGAACTACTTCCAACAGATTCGTCTGTATCAAAAACGCTAAACTCTTTATCTGTTCCGTGATAAACGATTTGTGGCTCTCCGTTTTCATCAACAATTTTACTTGCGTTCTGTGGGTCATTTTCCCAATCTCCAAACCACGCTTTAAATTCGGGAGTACGGACTAATTTTTGTTGTTCGGGAGTTAGATTGCTCTTGTAGGATGTTTTGATTGAGCCACCGCCTTCATACAAATCTTTAAATTCGCCTTTTTCATTAGGTTCAATACCAAAATATTCAGTTAAAGGGTCTATATACACAATACCCTTGCTTTCTAGCCAGTTTATTACTGTTGCTCTAGCTTCTATTTCACCATCGTCACTAAAATAGAAATAATCACAAAGCAGTCTGTCTGTTAGCTTATTATAAAAATTTAATTCTGTACTTTCTTTTTCGGTTAAGCGCTTAGCTTCTTCGCTAGCTCTAAGCGTAGCCAATCTGGCATAGCCTTTCTTGCTCGCTTCAAACAAGCTAGTTCCACAGGGTCTGTTATGCGACGACTGTAAAAGGTGCTGGATTTCGTGGAGCAAGATTGATTCTCTTGCAAGGTCTGGTTCGTCTGAATCAATTGTCTTGAATTCATTTCCTGTTTCTTCATAATAATCAAAATTAAGAGTAATATTAATAGTACATTCTGAAAAATTATTGACAACATCTGCTGTTTTTGGAATAATTGTCTCCGCACCGTTATGCTCTCCGTTAAAGAATCTAACCTTAACTTTTCCTATCCCTTTATACTTCTTAAATAGTTTTGGATGGTTTATTAAACAGTCTAACTCGCATGTTTCCTCTCCTGCGTACAGTGAATACAAAGCTATTTTACCATATTGCCAAGTGTATAAAGAGTCGTCTATCTCAGAGTAAACAAATCCGCCTTTCTTTTTTGTTGCTATTTTGCCTCCTTTTAGAAGTTTCTTCTTTGTACTTCCGCCATCTTCATAGACCTGCTCCCCTCCTTCATGAATTGGGTTACACCCGCCAGACTCATTAACTTTCGATACAATCTGCTTTAAAGTTCCTTCATAGGCGTGTTCTTCTTCATCATTTGTAGAACGAACACAGGTAATCATGTCTCCTGCGTGAACCTCTGTCGCTTTTTCATCTATGCCTTTAGCTCCAACCTTGTCAAGAACCTTGTCAAGAATCTCAGCGTTTGTGCCTTTCATTTTATAAACGTTAGGGTCTTGTGAAACCTCTTCTGGAATTAAGGCTTCTTCTCCTTCGACTTCAATTTGCTGACCAGTTCCTTTCACTACTAGTGGTATGCCACCATCCGCATGAGAGTTGCCTTTAAATTTTCCGCCTTTTGATGAAATACTAGACATTCAGATTTTTTAGTGATAGAAACAAAAGTACAATTTTATTTGCTGAGTTTAAATTATTTTGCCTAATTTTATGCACTAATTATTACAAACAATAATTTATTAATTTTAAAGTAAACTGTATGGCTAAGTCAACTGATAAAGGAAAGAAGTCAACCGCAAAGGTTTCTGGTAAAAAAACCACAACAAAAGAGGTTGTATCTAAATCTCCTGTCACAAAAAAAACAACAACCAAACCTGAAAAAGCGAAAGAAAAAAAATCTCCTACTGTTTCAAAAAAAGTCGCTAATAAAAAAGTTGAAATAAAATCAGTTAAAAAGCCTGTCAAAATTACAAAAACTGAAATTTCAGAAAAAAAGAAGCCAGTTTCAATCACTGAAAGCGCAGTTGTAAAAACTCCAAAAGTAAAAAAGGAAAAGGCAGCAAAAGCTCCTGAAGCGCCAAAAGTAAAAGAGGAAAACGTTGCGAAAGCTCCACAAGTTCCAAAAGTAAAAAAAGAAAAACCTTACGAGGTTAGAAATGATAAAGAATTATTAGGTGTTGTGGTGTCTTCACCTCCTCCATCTATTATGAAGCCACTAAGAGCTGCTGTTGAAACTCCAGTGCCAGTGACTGCTGAGCCTGTTGCCACTACCCCAGAAGTTACTACCCCAGAAGTTGTTGCGCCTGTTTCTGAAGATATTACTACTGTACCAGAGCCTATTGTTTCCGAACCTGTGATTGAAAACAATACCGAGATGCCTGAGATGGTTATAGTAAACGCATCAAATATTTCTGAAGTGGTAAACAGTATGCCTGATTCTAACTCTAATAATCAGAGCATACCTTCTCAACACACAGGCGGAGTGTCTGCACATGCACATCCTGTTGTCCCTCAGTCCACAACTTTGTTGACCTCTAAAGCTATCACTCATGGGGATTCAATTCTACATTTGATTAATTCTGACTGGCGTATGCACGCATGGGGAGGTGTTCCTATCGAACATATTCAAGCTGTTATCGCTACGGGTAATGCTGAATACCAATATGAGATTAAAACCTCTGAACAAGGAGCTTACTTCTTGCTTAAGTATGGTGCTGAGTCGCACAGATTTCCTCAAGATGAAAATCAATTCATAAAATTAAAGTAATTGAAGATTATCTAATCTAGCGTTCATGATTGGATTTTTTTGATTGGTTTCAAAAAGGAAAGGTGATGTCAATGATGTCACCTTTTTTTTTATTGTAATAAATTGCATTATTAAAAGGTTGTTGTATCTTTGCTTTTGAAAACAATGTTTATTTGAGTTTTGCTTTGGACGAGGGTTCGATACCCTCCGCCTCCACATAGCATTTTTGTCGATGCGAGGAAGTTAGGCTAACGCAACCCTTCCTTCTTGTATTAAATGGGGGCGACTTGGATTTGACAGGTAACGACTGTGTAGACCGCTGTGGTGGGTAACGAATTTTTTTACCGCTTTAGCAAATTGTTTTTAATTTAAACGGAAACGTTGAAGAAGTGTCTTCTGACGCAGGCTTGAAAATGGCTGCTTAAGAAACAAAACTAGGGAGGGAACAATAGTACCTCTCTTTTTTTTTGCCATAAAAGCAACCTTCAAATATTTATTTTCGTTTTTATTGTTGAGTTCTAAAAATTAATTTTAGATTTGCATTATGAAATTGAAATCTTTATTTAGTAGATGTTCGTCGTTTTGGTATGAAAACCAATCAGGAAATTCTATTGAGTAAAGTGTAAACATATAAACATTTTAAAAAGGAAAATCCTGAGCTAATCACTCAGGATTTTTTTTTGCTTAAAAACTGGAATTATAGCCAACGAGGTCAAGGCATCGGACTGAAAATCCGACAATGTATGTTCGATTCATACTAATTCCACAATAATTAAATGGGTGAGTAGTTCCGTAAGTGGAAGCGGTTCTGACTGTAAATCAGATGTCGAAAGACCTTGAAGTTTCGATTCCTTCCTTGCCCACAATTGGAAGTACCCAGAGACAGAGGTACACGCACTTGAAATGCGCTAGAGGTGTAAAAGCCTGTGCAGGTTGGACTCCTGCTACTTCCGCAACATGTATAGAAAATGGCAGTTTTCTTTACATATTAAAATAACATGTATAGAAAATGGTGTTTTTCTTTACATGAATGCAAGTCAGGTCATGGTGACCAAGCGGACTCCAAATCCGTAGGCTAGAGTTCGATTCTTTAGATTTGCGCAAGATGTTAAGTCATGTTAGTTTTAACGTGGAATTTAACATGAGTAATATAAGGTGCTGTGGGCGAGTGGTTAGCCAGCAGTCTGCAAAACTGCGAATGAAAGTCCGATTCTTTCTAGCACCTCAAAAGGAAGTTAAACTCACTAGGCGGTGAGGACTGTTTGCTAAACAGCTCGTTCGTTTTAAAAGAAACGAATGTGATTCGAGTTCACTGATTTCCGCAAAATGCCACAATGGTGAAATTGGTAGACACGCAGGTTTTAAGCACCTGTCTTTCGAGGTGAAGGTTCGATTCCTTCTTGTGGTAATTTGGGCTTGTAGCTTAACTGAACAAAGCACCTCCCTTCTAAGGAGGCGACTGATGGTTTGAATCCATCCAAGCCCACAAAAAAATATTTTTAAAAATAATTTGGTAATTAGGCAACCTTTTATATCTTTGTCCCGTTATAAGAAAAAACCACCCTACATATTGTAGGTTTTGGAATAAAAAAACAACAATGCTACTACACACAATAAATACAGCCGTGATGATTAATAAAGAGGGTGAAGACCAACTTTATGATGGAGGTATTGTGTAAAAAGATATAAATTTTTAAACATTAAAAAGACCTCCGACAACACGGGGGTCTTTTTTTTTTTACACGCATTTAAAATATCAGATATGGTTCATTTAGCACCTCTTACTGGAAGACAAAGAAAAGCTAAAAAACGGGGCGTTGGCAGAAAGGCTTATGCACTTGATTTGCAATCAAGACTATGGGGTTTCAATATCCTCACGTTCCACGATAATAATGCGACAGTCGTATAGTGGATAATTACTTCTGACTTCCAATCAGAAAACAGGTGTTCGATTCACCTTTGTCGCTCAAAAATGAATTAGGGTTCAGGATGTCCGCTGGTATAAGGTTGGCTGAACAACCCTGAGAGATTGATTAGATTACTACGCCAACCTTGCTAAGAGGGTTGGTTTGATAAGGAAGCGGTTAGAGTCCGTGCCTTTACTGATGAGAGAAAAATATGACCGTCTTAGTGGACATGTTGATTTTTGATTGGTGGGGAATATGTGAACAAATCCTTGTATCGTAGATTATTCAATCTCTCGAAGTAATTCGGTCTGTGGGGATGCTTGGTTGTGTCCGTCTGCCTGTCACGCAGAAACTCAGATGGGTTCGATTCCCATACAGACCGCTTTAATATTGTAGTGTAGCTGAGTTGGCTTTAGCGACGGTCTGTTAAACCGAGTACAATGGTTCGATTCCATTCACTACAGCTTGAATTAAATTGGTTCTTAGCTTAATGGTAAAGCACTTGACTGATACTCAAGAGACCACAGAATCGGTATCTGTAGAACCAACTAACTAAACGTAGAAATACGCCTGAAGTTTTGTTAACCCTCCATTTAGGATGCGGAAGATTTAATAGGGCAAAACAGGAATTTAGCTTAATGGAAAAGCATCTGGCTTACATCCAGAAGACCGACGAATCAGTATCGTCAATTCCTACAGATAAAAAATAAATTGTAAAAGAAAATGAAGAAGCGAATAAAAATACGAATAAAGACTTAAAGGATTCTTAGCTCAGTTGGTCAGAGCAACGCACTCATAATGCGGAGGTCAGGTGTTCGAAGCACCTAGAATCCACTAAATGAGTCCGTAGCTTAGTCGGTAGAGCATCTCCCTTTTAAGGAGAAGGTCAAGGGTTCGAAGCCCTTCGGATTCACAAAAAAAAATATATTGCGGAGAAGATGAGCTGGTGCGCACGAGGGTTTCATAAGCCCTAACTAGGAGGATTCGATTTCCTCTTCCGCTACCAATTAAAAATAAAGCTAGTAGGATAAAGCCCTGAACGCTTGATGTCGCTATCGTATAACGGTTAGTACGGTCGGTTTTCAGCCCTCAAATGACAGTTCGATTCTGTCTAGCGATACAATGCTTTTTTAGCTCAGATGGTAGAGCAGGAATTTTGTAAATTTCAGGTCGTGGGTTCGATTCCCTCAAAAAGCTCTAAAAAAATTTCCGAAGATTAGCGTTGGTTCTAATTAATTTGTACCTTAACGGTCTTATGGATGACAATATCACGTTAGGAAAAAGGTCACAAGCGTTAATTTATGCAAAAGAAATTGGATACAACACGGATGGTATTAACGTGTTTTCTCCTGTAGGAAGAATATTAAAACAACTTAAACATAAAAGTGGATATTTTTATTTCGGGATAAGATATAGAAAAAATGTTGTGCATATAGATGTCCACAGATTAATGGCGTATCAAAAATATGGGATACAGATATTTAAAAATGGAATACAAGTAAGGCATTTGGATGGAAACAAAATTAACAACACATTTGATAATATAAGGATTGGAACTGCTAGTGAAAATCAAATGGACAAGCCGTACGAGATAAGAATTAGAGCCTCTATGATTGCGACTTCCTTTGCTAAGAAACATGACCACGATGCTATTTTAGACATGCATAATTCAGGCATGTCGTATGCTAAAATAATGAAAGAGACGGGCATTAAAAGCAAAGGAACTATCAGTTTCATAATTAAAAAAAGTGTTGCTAAAAAAATAAATTAAAAAAATTAGTTATTTCAAAAAATAACTGTATGTTTGCATTATGAAATTAACAAATCTACATCTACAACCTCAGCAACTTCGCCCCACAAGCGAGGAACGGGATTGTTGTGTTTAGATTTTAAACATAATTATAAAAAGCGAAAGCCCCGTTCAGAAATGTTCGGGGCTTTTTTTTATTGCAAAATTTTTATATCGAGTAGTGGACTAATTAGGTAAGTCGCCATGTTTGGGACATGGACATCATGCAGATTCGATTTCTGCCTATTCGACTAAGCAAATTGAAATTAAAAACTCAATTTACTTTTATTTTCGGGTCTTCTAACTGGCAGGAAACGTGATTTTGACTCACGCAATGGTTGTTCAAGCCAACCCCCGAAAACAACATGGTGTTATTACGCTAACGGTTAGGCGGACTGCCTGTGAAGCAGTTGGTATCAGTTCGATTCTGATATAGCACCCCAATAGGTTTATAGATTAACTGCATAAATCGCTCCGCTACGAACGGGGAGACTGGGGGTTGGAATCCCTCTAAGCCTACAAACGCAGATATGGTGGAATGGTAGACATGCTTGTTTTAGGAGCAAGTGCTGAAAGGCGTGGGGGTTCGATGCCCTCTATCTGTACAAAAAAATAACATTGGTCAAAAAACAGTACATTTTGAAGGAATAAAAATTATTTTTTACTTTTTCTTGCATTTGTAGTTTTTGTTTTTTTATCTTTGTCCCAAGCAATCAAAATTTAAAAGCAATTATTTAAAACAACAACCGTATGTTCACAACAAAGAAATCGAGTTTAATTACTCCTAAGAAATCAGCGCCTTCAAAATCAGCTTCACCTGAATTTGTAAATCCATCTAAAAACGGATTTGTTAACGCCTCTTTGAAAGAGTCTGCTAAAACATTATCTGGAAATGGTGCGCTAAAATATTCCTCAACAGGAAATGATTTTGTTGACCAATTTGGAAAAATCGGTTCTTTCAAGACTCCAAGAGCTTTTTCGGATATTTACAATGACATGTCTGTACTATGGTCTTTGAACAAGGAATACGCCTTAAGATTCGTTTTGTATTTGAGACTAATCACACGTACCGTTAAATTATCTGATGGAACAAAAACGGAAACAGTTCAACGTGGAGCGGGATTAAAACATGAAGGAATCATGAGAATGATTTGGTTACATACTTCTCAACCTGAGACTTTTTGGAAAAATATCAATTTGTTTATTTCAGCGGGTTCATGGAAGGATGTTTTCACTATGCTTTCTTATGACTTACAATACAATGGTTGGAACGGAAGAGTTCTTGATTGGAATAAACTAGGGCAACTTATTTTGGCTGGTCTTGAGAATCCTCAAACATCAGAACTAATTAAAAAATATTTGCCACAATTACGTTCAAACGGAAAGTGTACTACTTTAGAATCTCAAGCAAACAATATTATCGCTAAATGGATTTGTTCTTTGTTGTTTGGTTCTAAGGAAGACTCTGCTACTTATAGACAATATCGAGTATTAAAATCAAAAGGGACTGCTCACGAGTGGCAAAAACTAATCAGTCAGGGTAAACACAAGTTGATTGATTTTGGAACTGTTCACGGAAGAGCGCTTTCACTTCTTGTTTCTGGTAAATACATTGAGAATCAAAACTTGACCTCAGAGTACGAAGCTTGGATTAATGCGCAACCTATTGCCAAGTTTACTGGGTATCCTCACGAGCTGTTTAAAAAATTGCCACAAAAACAATTTCAAATACAAACGTTAAACAAACAGTTTGATGGGCTTGTTGAAACTGCTAAAAAAGGAGCTAAGCTAGGTTCTTCAATGATTGTTGTAAGAGACACCTCTGGGTCTATGTCTTCGCCAGCGTCAGGAACTTCTCAAAGCTGTTTTGATATTGCGAAGGCACTTGCGCTGTTTTTTAGCGAGATGTTACCTCAAGGATATTTTGCGAATAGCTTCATTGAATTTAACTCATCGGCTAAAATGCATCAATGGAAAGGTTCTACAGCGTTTGAAAAATGGTCTGCTGATAAAACGCAATATGTTGGCGGAACAGAATTCCAATCGGTTATTCGTCTTTTTGGTGAAATCCTTAGAGGTGGAGTATCGGAGTCAGAATTTCCAACTGGAATCATTTGCATTTCGGATTCAGAATTCAATCCATCACAGCTTGGTAAAACAAATGTTGAATCGGCATTAATGGCTTTGAGAGAGTATGGATTTAGCGAAGAGTATGTGAGCAACTTCAAAATTGTTCTTTGGAATCTTCAGTCTAATTACTACGGTGACAACACGGGCAAAAAATTCGAGACTTACGGAAACGTGGATAACGTTTATTACTTCTCTGGTTACGATGGTTCGGTGATTGCATTTTTAACAGGATTTGAAGCGAAAGAAGGGCAAGAAACAGCAGAGCCTAAAAACGCTGAAGAATTATTCAATGCAGCAATGAATCAAGAAATTTTGCAAATGACGCAGATTTAATTATATTTGATTTTTAAAGGAAACCAACAGCATTTTTAATTTCGGCTAAGAAAAAAAAATGGTTTCCTGATAAGGTTTTCAACCGCAACTTTAACTTCTCTGCAAAAGAAAAAAAAGATGGAAACCTGATAAGAGTGCCAGCAGCAAGCTAAAAAAAACTTTCAATTGGTGAAAAAAAAAGGGTACTCTGATAAGAATGGACACAGCAAATAAAAAAAACACTAGACTTCTAATCTAAACTGTTGAAAAACTCCATTCTGAAATGCTCCAAAAAAAAATTAAAGGAATTCTGAAAAGGATTCCTTTTTTTATTTTATGGTGAATTTTTCTTCCAGAGCCGAGATTAAGGTACTGGACATAAAAACGTCTGTATCTCCTATATGGAGAATCTCAATTTTGCTCAAATATTTTTTATCGATATTTTCCACTATCCAATTTGAGTGGACAAGCTCCATGCAAATTATTCTGTCGGCAACATCGAGCATGTAGTTTTTTAGATGGATTCCTCCATGCCTCTCCGAAAGATATTTGTTTATTCCAGCGCTACGAAATCTATGCTGAGGATATTTGTTTTGAAAATGAAGCTCAGCAGTTCTTGAGCGGTCACGATTTGCCGAGCAGATAAAAAGTATATTCATCGTCTTGGGATATTTATTTTGTGTCTTGGCTTGCAAAACTGTTTCACCTGAATTATGGTTTCTGTTTTTTGATTATGTGTTTTCCAAGAAGCGAGCATTCTTTCTTTAGAAATTCTAATTAGCCTTTCTTTTTTTGTTTCAGTCTTTTTTGGCTCAAAATAAATGCAGTTTTGATAATGAATATTTGAATTGGTGCTGTCTATTGGTACATGAGAGCTTGCTGAAATTTCAAATCCATTTAAAGTGGGTTGTGTAGGAAAGTTTGAGTAATGGGTTGGTGACATTTCTACTTAGAAATTAGTGATTTAGAAAAAAATATTTTAGATTAGCGTCTGGTTTTAGTAAAGCTTCCGCAGAAGTGCGTAATATCTTTTAGTTAATATGGTTGCATGTGAAAATGAAGCACTCATAAATAAAACGGAGTCATATTAGATTCCGTTTTTTTTTCAATAAAGCACGACTATTTTTTTTGGAAGTTATATTTTGATTTCCACTCATCTTCATTAAACCTATCATCAACATATCCGTATTTGTTATTTATCCATATTCCGTATCGGTTGTGTCTTGGCTCATAGTCCCTGATTTCGTCAGGAGAACCTTTCCATATATTGTCTGGCAAAGGAGGGCTAACTCTATTACATTGAACGTCCATTACGTCCTTTAGGAAGTTCCAATAAACTCTGGAAAATCCTAAATCATAAACAGCTTGTCTTACCTCGTTGCACGGCTCGTAGGGATATGGTAGGCTAATGTCAAAGTATATCTCAATACTATTGTCATAATAATCCGAGCCAATGTGGAACTCCAACTTATCATAAATTTCTGGTTCATGTTGTTCGAACGCATCCATTATGACATCCTCAACCTGCATTTGCACAATGTAAGAATCGTGAAGTCGTTCAGCGATGGTCGGCTTCTTTATTTCTGATTCTTTTGTTTCTTGCAATGCGGTGGCTCGCTTTTGAAATAATCTTTTTAGAATATTCATGATTATATCTAAATGCAATCGTGTTCAAGTTCGTATCTAAATAAATTGTGTTTTTCGGATTTCGATGCACGTCTTAAGTTTTCGATACCAGATTTAACACAATACTGCTTACCGCTTCTGAAAGTTTCTGAACCATTCCAGTAATGGCATAAGTCGTAAAAATAATGATTGGTTGCATCACTGTTTTTGAAGCGTCCTACAATTTGAGTGTTTGAACCGTAATCAAGATAATATATTTTACCTTGTTCAAGTTCTTCTGGTTTTAAAATTTGATTTTCCATTTATGTGTCTTTTTTTATTACTATATATTAATTAAACCCATCCCAATTAGCATCTCCTCAACTTTCTTCCAGTTTACAAATGGTCGTTCGCTATAAGGAACAAATGTATTGCATACAATTAGTGGAATTCCAAGCCCCGCATCATCGATTATAAGTTGACCATAGGCTTTAGGACTTGTTGTCCAAGTGTGTTGGGTAGGATTAGTTTGAATACCATACAGAGGGATATTATTTTTTTTAAACCAGTTCACAGCGTCCGTTAAATAGTTTCCACTCTCCAGATGAATTTCATGTGATTCAGATTTGGGGTTGACCACATCGCTTCTCATGGTGAAAAGAATTAATCTGTGTCCATTGGCTATAAGTTTTTTTAGCACAGGCACTGCCCCAATGTCTTTTCCTACTTTTGGAAATTCGTGCGTTACACAAGTTCCGTCAAAATCGAGAATTATTGTAATTGGTATTGTTTTCTTTTGTATCTCCATATAAATTTTTTATGCGTTTTTCTTTTGTTTTTACAGCATTGCGATATATGACTCGCAGAATACTTTTCCATCGAAGCTTCTTTGGCTGATAGCCACTCTCTGATTAAATTGTATTCTAAATCATATTGAAGAATAGGTTTGCTAACTTTGTCTATATGTGATAGTACCAGTTCTCTACTGACTTTTGTGCCTTTTAATGGACTAACATAACCGTTTTTATATAATTTTTTTTTGCTTTCACTCATTTTTGATTTTGACTCTTCAGAAAAACACTTTTTTTTAGTCCAGTGTTTATCACCTCCTTGTGCTTTTGATTTAATCTCATTCCTCCATTTTGGATGTTTAATTCCTAAATTCGCTATTCGAATTTTTTGTTTAGTTTCTTCACTTCTCTTGACTCCTAATGAGCTTCCTGCTTTTTTACAAACATTGTATTTAGAGTCCGAGTTGTCTATCCACCATTGTTCCCTTTCTATTAATACCTCTTTGCTATTAACCACTTCCAAAATAAAGAATATGAAGTTTTCTGCCCCATTTTTATTCCATGATTTTTGAAGTATTTGAGAGTGATGTGTGTTATTATTTAATCTTTTTAAATGAAGTGCTTTTCTGCTCGAAAAGCTAACTGCCGAACCTACATATCTACTCTTATTTATTTTATTTTCTATACAGTATATGACGTTTTTCATTTTTATATATAGTATTTTTATTAATTACTTATCCTTATTTAAAATAATTGTCATCTACAACTTCCCACTGCGATATGACATAAGCGAAATTAAATTCACGAACTTCGTTTTTGAATATTGCTCGTCCATTTACAACTTGGTACTCGTGAAACACCCCTCCTGAAACGTATTTTAAAAAGTGTCCAACGCCTTCAAGAAAATTATTTCTAATTAGCGCTCCGTTTTCAGCGTATAACATCGCTTCTACAATATTCAATTTTTTTCGTGGAGTAATTCGTGAAACAATAGGGGCATCTTTCGTGTCTACATCAACAAATGTAGAGGTATTGAATTCTATCTCAGGAAACTGCTCTAGCACAACAATACTCTGCCAGTTTTGCACAACTGTTCTTTCAACGGTGTACGAACCTCCTATTTTTAGATATTTCTTAGCAAGATTAGCGTCATACTCATTTCCGTTATGAATTGATTCTTTGGATACCGTTACTCGGTGTCCTTTTTTTGCATAAATATTCATACTCTTTATTTTATGTAATTTTCTTGATATAGTTTTTCGTAAATAGGCATTTCACAAGGAACAAAAATCCATCTATCTTTAGCGCTGTAAATAGGTTCTGGAATTGGGTCTTCGCTCCATCTTATCGGAACTGCATTTTCGTTTTTAGTAAGCACCGTCCATACTCCATCTCGTTCCTTCATCCAATTTATTTTTATTCCAAACCAAATTGTAGTACCATCTTCTTTTACCATCCTTTTAATGTGGTATTGTCTGTCTCCTTCGATTCTTTTCCATTCATAATCTGGCTCTCCTATTGGAGAATCAAATTTAAACCACTCTTCTTTGCTTGAAAATATCATTTTTTTTAGTTTTAAATTATATTTCAATTAATTCCATTATATCACACAGTCGAAACATAGTTCCTTCAAACTCCATTTTGTTCGAAAAATGAAAATGTCCGTAAAACCATTTTTTGATTTGATTTTTTTCTTTTAGCTTATTGTAAAGTAGCGTGTGGTCATTTCTTTCTTTATCGCAATCTTCTTCAAGTTTTTTGTCTTTGAGAATCCAATTAGCTAGTCCACCTTTGAGAAGAGGTGCGCAAAAATTAGGAGCAGAGTGAGTAATGACTTCTGTTATTCCCACGAGAGTTTCTGCTTTTGATTCATCATAGACAAAAGGTTCATCAGTCCAGTAATCGTAGTTTTCATTTCTTTGAGTTCTGTCAACCGAAGTAGCTCCGCCAACGCATAATATTCTGTGATAATTTCTTTCTGAATGTACACTTATTACTGTGTAATCTTTAATTATCCTGATATTGCTTTTTGAGTCCTGCCAATAAGATTTGAAAGGAAGATGGTCACTGAAGCATTGTGGATTATCGTGATTTCCTCTAATAAGCAAAAGCGTGTTGTTATTTCTTTTCAGTCGTGAGTTAGCTTTTTTAAATAGGTTGGTGTAGAATCCGTCTTTGTAAAAACCAATACCAGAATCTCCAGCTACAATTATGAGCGAATTGCAAATCTTGTACCGCTCATTGATTTTGTTCACGAGCGGAATTATATCTCCATGAACATCGCCAGAGACTATAATACTATCAAATATTTGGTATAATTCTAATTCCACTTTTAATCTTTTTTTGGAGGCAAATCTTCTGGTCTCTTAAACCTTCCTGATAGTTTATTGCATTCATAAATCTTTTCGTGAAGCTCGTCTATCTTTTTCTTTCTGTTTTCGCTTTCCTTTGTCAGTTGTGTTACTCTTTCTTTGAGTTTTTGGTTTTCTTTTTTTAAATTCTGTAACTCTATAATTTGTTGATTTTCTTGATTTTCTTTTTTAGCTCTCTCGTCTTCTTTGCTTGGTCTGCTTGAAAGATGCCAAGCAAAACATTTTTCGCATAAATACGTCCTGTGAGGAACAACAAATCTTTTACTCGTTTTTTTTAATTTCTCGATGTAATACAGAGCTTTTTCCTCATCTGCAAAAGCAACTTTCTTACAAATAGATTCCATTCTTTTTTGAAATTATGCCGTCTCGAAAGAATTTGTGGATTTTTCCTCTACAGCCTCATCGATATATGGCTGGTTTTCGAGTTGTTCAATTATGATATTGATTGTCTCAGGATAATTACCTCCTGTGGCAATAGAAGCCAGACCAAGAACTTCATTATTTACATAATGTCTATTCTTTCCTTTAGCTTTATTGACTTCCCAATCCATAGAAATATCTTCCCATGTATCAAGTACTGTCTTATAACCACCCTCATGCTTGTAAACAAGTCTAATCAGATTATTATGGCTAAAGTTTTTAATAAATTCTCCTAGTTTCATTTTGGTTGTTGTTTTTAATTATAAATCAGTTTCCTATCAGCGCTACTTTTTTTTCTTTTCCAGAATCAAAATCTCCTTTGGTAAGGGACATCATCATTCTTGTAACTTCGTTTTTTTCTTGTTCAGATATTTTTGCTGTAGTCGTATTGTCTGGATTAATTGAGAATAGACCGTTCCGTGTGATAAAAGCTCTTATGAAAATTGCTTTTTGCTTTTTATAAAGCTCCCAATAGTATTTGTATTTCTCGACAACTTCTATGTATTGAGTTGATGTCAGCTTCGCATGAGCGCATGATTGACCCTTAGTTACAAAAACGCTACTATCGCTGACTGATAATATAACTTGAACCAGTATCGTTCTTGAATCTGGGTCTCTGTTGTGCTTAATGTCTCTCTCAATGCACTCCTCAGACTCAATATCAGATACATTAATATTGTATTTTTTCAGGATGGATGTGAGTTTGTTTTGAGCGGACACACGCTCCCCATCTTCTCCCCGTTCGGCAAGTTCTTTTACCTTGAGGAGCGTTTTTTTTATTTTGTCGAGGTCAGGTGTTTGGGTTGTCATTGATTTAATTTTTAGCTAAAACAATACCAAGCTACTATGATTACCAGAGGAATTCCAAGATAATATTTACCAGTCCATTTTTGCACAATGTTCAGGTTGTCGTACTCACAGTCGTCAATAAATCTTCTATCTAAATCATCTTCTAAAAAGTGCTTGTGGATATTTGTATGGTCGCCTTTTTTTAAAATATCCTTAGAGTCTTTTAGTATCCTAATTTGAATAAGCGTCCTGCCGACTTCAATAAATGTTCCAGAAATAATTCTTCCATTAATGTCAAAGGTTATTATTCTTTGTCTTTTAGCTTCTTCTCTGGCTTCTTTTTTTCTTCGGGCTGTTGCTGTTGTCATTTTCACGAATTATAATACGATTAATTTATTGTAACACTCTTTGATGACCTTCGCATCCCAAAGCGAGTTGTGCTTTTTAGAATCTTCTTGCATTTGCGAATAGATTTCTCTGTTAGTATCAGAATCAAATCCTTTGATTTCAAAAAGGGTTGCTAAATCAAAAGGAATGTAATGAACGTTTTTAGGAATATTAAACGCATGTCCAAATATTTGACAGAACAACACCCAGTCGTATGCTAGGCAATCAGACCAGATTTGAACTTTATCAAATTGTTTTAGCCAAACAGACAGGGCATCTGCTACGTCTTTTTTATTGCCTAGAATTCTAAATTCATCGTAGGACGCACAGTTGTCGAAAGGGGTTAGATAAAGATTGTCGATTACATGTGTTTTAATCCATTCATCAATTTGCATTTGGTCATAATCATTGAATTCGGCATAGAATGTTTTACCGCATTCAGAAATAATTCCAATTGAAATAATGTTTGTAAACTGATGGAGTCCTGAAAATTCAGTATCCATAAAACATTTTGTTATTTGCATTTTATTTTTTTTTATCCAGATACAGAGTATGAAAACCTAATTGTAAACATCATTTATCATATCGATATTCTCTTCAGTATAGTCGAATGTCTCAATGAGGTCTTTATGGGCGTTCGCTCCAATAACATTTATCATGTGACGATTTGTTAGAAGGTATGTGATAACCCCAATCAAGTCATGTTTTTCTTTGAATAAAAATCCGTTACGCCCATCTTGGATAATTGTATTGTACGGATAAATATCGGTTACAACAACAGGAATTTTAAAAGCAGAGGCTTCTAAATATTTATTGTAATTCTCACTGGTGATGTTGAACCTGTCATTAATAAGCGGAATCAAAATACAGTCAAGATTAAGCGATTTTAACTGTTTGAAGTAGTGAATCATATTCACTGGTTTGCAATACTCGTAGATAAGCCCCTGCATAAGCTCAGGCATGTCCTCAGAGCCATCATAGCCAAAAACAACGATAGTCACGTTGTCGCCAAATTTTTCGTTTATCTCAGCAAAAACCTCGTTAAACTCCATGAGGTCTCTTCTGTAAACGTCTGTAGAAATAATTCCTATTCTAAGACTTTTTTGGTCTCCCTCTTGTCTTTTTTGACTTTCCTGTTTCTTTGGCTTTAGGGCTTTCTCCATTAAGTTTTCTACTTGTGGGCTTTCCAGCGGTAGACCTAGTTGGTTCTGGTTTGGTTTTGGTTTTTCCATCCGTTATTTTTTTTGTAATAATTTTTTCTGTTTTTTGTTCCTTATTTTCGTTGCTCTCGCTCGCTTTTTGAACAACCTCTCTAGCTTTTCGGTTATCGATAACGACTGGTTTTTCTGGGTCGTAATCAACGTTCATTAGTAATATTTCCGTATCAAACAAAATAGGGAAGTTTCCCACTTTTAGTTGTGGAGGATAGTCCACGTATTTAGTTTTTGATAGCTTCTCAACGATTTTCAGAATGGACGCATGAAATTCCATATTCGAGGTAAGGCACAAGTCTGAGAAATAAATATTGTCCTCAACAATGGAAATTGTTTTCTTATTGAATAGCTTATAGTAAGGATGCATTTTATCAAGCAGATAGAAATTAAAATCCACGTGGTAGACAATTTTAACATTTGGATTTACTTTTTTCAACTCTTGGTAGAATGAGTTTTCAGCACCACCTAGAGGACTTAGTATGAAAGGGAAGACAATATAATCCGCCCATATAACTTGCTGAGGAAAAAGTCTTGATTTTGGTTTTTTTAAGCCGTCTTGACCGCTGTATTTCTCAACGCTGGTTATTGCAGTGGCTATTTTTGCGCTCAACAAACAGAAATAAGGAAGGATATACTTGTAGATATGCTTTCCTGTTATTTGAGGGCTGACAAATAAGATATTTTTTACATATCCGCTTTCGTCAATTTGTGCTTTATAAAATTCTTGGTTGTTGAGCGCTTTTTCTAAATCTCGGATTGGCTTCATTTTTCTAATGTTATTTTAGTAAATTCTAATCGTTGTCGTTTGCATTTAACTTTAACCGAACCGATGTCCTCATCTCTTTCATTTTGTCACCGAACGCTTCCTCTATAGAGCAATTTAAAGCGTAGCAAATTTTAATTGCAGTGCCAAGCAGAATATCATCGTATTTGCCACTAACATAATTGCTTATTTGATAAGTTTCAAGGTTCGCTAGTTTAGCCAAATCTTTTTGCTGTATCCTTCTTTCATGGAGGATAATCTTCAAATTATTTCTCTTTGGTGGTTCAGGTCGTGCCATTGTACTGTTTTGATTTTTTGTCTACGTCAGCTTGAAGATTCATATCGTCTACAAATTCAACTTCTGGTTCTGCCTCCTCGTTTGTGTCGTTCCAACTTGGAAGCTTTGCGCTTAACTCAACATCGATGATAATGTTTTCTGTAAAAATATTATCTCCATTGATTCTGTGAGTCGGGATGAATTCAATGTCTATTTTGTCGTTGATTCTCAGCTTCTGAATAAGGTCAGCTTTTTTACCTTTGGCTGTAAACCAAAAGTGTTCTTGTTTTTTGTGAATTCTTTTCGTTATCGAGAAAACGAGAATCTTCCATCCGCCATTTGCGGTGACTCCAGTTTTCATTGGTTTTTTACCCGATATCCTGCCTGTTACGTGAAACACTTAAAGCTTTTTTACAATTATTTACAATGATAATAATAAATTCTGTAACCTATTCTATTTGTTGATTTATTGTTTACAACTGTATTATTATTAATAATTATCCAGACACTCAGTTTCTCCGATATATTTTAAGCAAAATTATCAAAGCACCATATTGGGGTTTTAGTGCCAACATAAGCGCCACTAACATTAAAACTGAAATATTCTTGAGCGTCTTCTTCTGACATCTGTTTCATTAGTATTTCTATACATTTTGAAACGGAGTAAATGAGTCGCATATCCGATTCGTCAACCCCGATAATAGCTTCATCAAAACCGTCCGCCTTTAAAAATGTCTCATCAGGGTATTGTTCTATTATTTTATCAATCATAATTTTTTTTAGATATGCCTGTTTGTTAAAGTGAAATAAAACAACCGTACATTCAATTAATTGTTGATGCAAGGGAATCTAATGTCTTCTGATTTTTTTTAAACTCTTGAATTAATTTACGAGCCTCTGATTTTGGAAAACCACCAATTATAGCGCTATCACACTGAATTATAATAGCTTTTTTACCAATTAAAGTAACAGTCCATGAAAACCCTTCAAACAAAAACATGTCTCCTTTTTGCACTCCTGTAGTTTTCATCCTAACCAAGTTTGCCTGCAAAATAATCCGACATTATTTGTTTTCGAGCATCGTAGTCAATCTCCATTTTTATTAGTGTTAAAATCGGGATGATTTCAAGCTTTGTCGTTTTAGCTCTTTCAACCCCGTGCTTTTTAAACAGATTAATTACGGCTTCTCCATCGCTTTTAATTAGAACCTCCGTTTCGTAAGAGTATAAAAACTCAGCAATATGATATTTGTCTTTTTCTGACAGTTTTGATATTTCCATTTTTTGTCGCTTAATTAAGAAATCAATTTGTCGTAAGTTTCAAAAACCTTTTGTAATTGCTTTTCATCTTTAATTGAATGCGTCCACCAATCCCCGTTTATATCAGATATTTTTTCCTCTTTGTCTTTCCATCGGTGGTCAATCACATCAACATAGAATGTTTTAGGTTTGAAGGGAAAAGACTTTATGTAATGAGCGCTTCCGATATTTTCACCTTTAAGTGTTACGCTTCCGTTTCCAGTGAACCTTCCTCCAATATCACCATCAAAAACTATGGCTTCAATGAAATACGCCTTCCCGTCCTTTCCGTGTTTAAAAACTCGGCTGTCCCTATTGTTTTGGAACATTGGCTCTCCGTCATTAATAGCGGTTATATCGCTCCATTCTTCATCCTCACCAGTCAGGGGCGTAAGTGTTTCAAATAGCATTAGTTTCTTTACGGCTTGTGATATTGCCGAAACGGTGAATAAAATTGACCCTCCGCTTTGCCCACTCTTACCAACCGCTTCGCATAATGCGAGTATTTCATTTTTAAATGGGATTATAATTGCATCAGGAGTTGTTTTATCGAGTATCTCCAGCTCTCGTTTTGCATGTGATTGTGATTTTGTCATTTTGATGTTTATTAATGGTTCACTAAATTTTGATGCAAGCAACTGCACGCATCTATACTTTTGGGTTTCTTTTAAACTGCTCAATTTCTTCGAGGCTTACAAAAATCTGTAATTCAAAACCTCCGCTATTCAAAAAATTCATGTAGTGACCTTTTTCTAATACATAGCTGACAGGTATGAACCACTCATTTTTTTCATCTCGGAGTCGTATGCTTTCAAACAACTGGGTCTTTTTAAGTAGATTGTGATTAAATCCGTATGAGTTTGTTTTAAGGAACAAATGCTTACCGCTATTTCGCTCCATGTCAATCGACTTTCGTGCGATATTAATAACACCAATCCTTCTTGATTTCGACTCCTTAACGAGTTTCAATGAAACGATTATACGTTTGCCGTTGTTTTTGCTTATTAAAAGATTTCCGTAATCGTCTGAAATAGACTTTGTGACATCATTGCTTTTTAATGATTTTCGCTTCTTAGTGGTCTTTTTAACTGGTGTTTTAGTAAGAATTTTGATGAGGTCTTCTTTTGTAGATGGCATTTCGTGAATTATTCTATCTACTTTATTGTCATAAGAAGGTTCTTTTTCAAAATAATGAACAGAATCCGAATAAACATAGAGGCACTCTGATAGGTTTGAGCGGAATATGTTTGGATTAGCTTCAGACTGCACCCACTTCCGAGTTTGGTCTTGCTCCAGTAACAACTTGATATTTGGGTTTATCTCTTCCATTTCGGATATTTTTACTAGTTCATTTTAATGGTGATTATTCTAACTTTTTTTAGTTTTGTCTATGTGTAGAAAAGGTTTAGGCTTCTTCATTATATCGGCTTTACAAGGAAGACACACTTCTTTTTTTTTCAGCTTAGGCTTCTTCATGTTATATTTTTTCAAACGTGTAGCTGAACTCTTCTGTTTTCAAAGAGCCTTGATTAATTAATCTTGTGGCAACATCTATTGGGATTTTAATTGAGTTCACGTAGAGATTCCCTCTGTTTTGGCTTCGCTCTAAATAAAGGAACTGGTAGTAATTAGCCTCGTGAATATATCCAATCATTTCGTAGGAACGGCTGTCTGTTCCGTTTTTAATTAATTGAAGACGGCATGGGAAAACAATAAGCGTTTTACTGCTCTTGAGGATTTTAACTTCTTGGGTCTTTTTACTCTTAAATAAGCTAAGCATATCAGTTGTTTTTGGTTGTTGTACTAATCAATCACGAATATTATTAATAATAATTTCAAGTCTTATTTTAAAAACTAGTATTTAATTAGTATCACAGCAAATATAGGGATAACAATTATTCATAAAGCAATATTGCCTCTTTAGTTATCAACAACTAGTTATTATTAAGATTAATAATTCAGGTGTGAATTGATTATTTTTTTACTGGCTTCAAAATCGCAAATACTAAGTTGAGCGTTTCCCATTCTTCCTTTGAATTATCTCGAAATTCACAAAAAACCTCGTTGGTGCGTAAGTCAATATCAATATCACGAACCTCTGAATCTTCCGCCTCCAGAGTTTGAATTATTAACAATTTCATCTTGTCTTCGTTCTCGGCATAATATCCATAAAGCGATTTAAACCGTTCAACATCACTGAATATTATTACGTATATAGGTTTTCCCATTTTTAAAATCTTCCTGATGCGTGAATATGATTTCCTTTGTCGTCATAGACGTGAGTCTTTATCATTACCCCGCCTTTTTCGTTGGCTGATTCAATTGCTTGCTGTTTGGTGTCGCAATCCATGTGAATCCAATCTGTTCCATCGAATATATCTACGGCAACAACCCTGTATTTGCCGTCTGGAGCTTTCTTTTCCGCACTCATTTTTTTAGTTTTTAATGAATAATGGGGAAAAATACAAATAAAGAACTATTGAGACAAGAATAATCTGAGTGAGTGTCCATACAAGATGAATTTTAACCAACTCTTTTTTGGGCTTGTTTACCATAAACGATGGCACAGCTATATTCATGATTATTATTGAGATGAAAAATGTAGTGTAAGGGGTAAATAGCCCCGAAACAAACCAAATCCAATCTAGGGACACCCTAAGCACAGCAAATGGGCTAATTTTCTTTTTGAGCCTTGTTAGCGTGTCTTCGGTGTGGTGCAAATCAGAGACGAAGTTATGGATATCATCAAGGTTTTTTTTTCTGAAAAACTGTATTGCCAGCTCTGATATAAACCAGACTCCGTATATATAAAATAAGTGTATCATTTTTTTTGTTTTTAGTTTTAAGCGGGTATTGGAACAATTTTTTTCTTTTGTTTCTTGTCAATAAGGTCGTAGAACTCTCTGGTGTAGAAAGATATTAAGTAAGCATAGGCTTCGTCCGAGTCGTCCGAGAGTTTCATCCCGACTTGGCTCATCACAAAGCAGACTGCGTGAAATATTTCGTGCTGAAGAAATGAATACTCGGTATTGGTTTTAGGTATGAAATTCAGCCTGATTAAAATAAATTGCTGTTCCTCGCACAAAACGGTTCGTCCTTTTTGTTTTAATGCAGAACCCAAAATAAAAATCTCTTCGTCTGGCACAGATAATTCTGCTGAGTCTACCCTTTTTCTAAACATTACGTCAGACTCGTTAAACGAGAAGGCTAGGACAAGTGGAAAAACGTCATTTACAATCGCTCCTCCAAAGAATTTGTTTTTTTTTACCATTTATAAGTGTTTAAATTTAGCACACATTTCATCAAGAACCTTATCAAATTCCTCCTTTGTAATCTCGGGGAAGTTTCTTTTTAATTCAACGTCCCAAGCATATTTAGTAATCCAAGTGTTGTACTTGACAAATGTTACCCCAATACAATAGGGACGACCTAATTTTAGCGTTTGGTGAGAGGTTATTTTAAGAACGTCTTGGGTCGGTTTGCCAACACGGAAGTAATTTGTTCCTACCTGTGCATTTTCGTATTTGTAATATTTGTACATAGTTATTTTTTTAGTTCCTCTCTCGATTTAGCCAGCTTCTGATTGATGGCATCAGCAATCCACCTTCCTACTTCGTCTTGAAAATCTTCAGCCTCTTTAATTGGTTTGCCTTTTAAATGTGGCAAATTTTGGATTGCTCCCCAACCACGAATTTCACCTATCATTTGCTGGTGACCGTTTTTGTCTGTTCCCCAGAAATAACCTGCGCCAAATTCATCAAACCTGACTGATTCCCCTATAAAATCTTCTACTTTCATGTTATTTAGTTTTTAATTGTGTAAATCCGTGAGAAAGCAATATCTTCTCGTCATAATATTTTTCAAAGTCACGCACATCATAAGGACTAAGGTTTTTTCTTGCTATATAGTCTAGTGTCTCCAAACTAATTCCGCTCCAAAAATTTTGAACGCTCCTAGCCCAAGTGCCTTTTTTAGCTTCATTTAAAAGGGCTGATTTTTTCTCAGCGTGTGAGGAGTATTTTTCCTCAATATCCAAAGCGTTGAATTTAAAATTGTCTGCTTTATAATATTCACCAAGCAAATAAGTAACTTGCCTTAATTCTGAATTAATAACCTCTTTGTTAGACGTGAACGTAGCGTCTCGTTTTTTCCACTCGTGTTCGCAGTCGTTGCATTTATTAACCTCATTGGTATCCATTTTGCCTCTTATTTTTCCATGAGATGAACTGCTGCCAAAAGTTAAGGCGCTCCAACCTTCTCCGTGAAAATCTCCTTTAAGCTCTCCCTGTTGTCTTTTGATTCTATCGTTAACATTCTTACTACTACAAATAGGGCAAATAGTATTAGAAACACGAGACCTTTCTTTTTCTGTATTGTATCTTTCTCTGGTTATTTTGTCAACTTTTTCATTGACCAGTTCAACCTCTATTTTAATTTGAGCGACACGTTTTTCAGCAATGAGTCTTTCCTCTTCTCTTCGCTTTTTTGATTTGAAAATATTCCACATAATTTATTTTCTTGAACTGTTTAATCGCTCTCTGATTTCCCAGAGCGTTGTTTGATTTAATAGTTCTCCGTTACGGAATATAATTTGTAGCTCTCCGCATTTTTCGTCTTCCCAAGAAACTTGGTCAACAAGTTCGTATTTAGGGGCGCTTGTTTTGCTGACATTTTTAACCTGCAATAGTCCTTTGGCGGATTTCTTCATTCCGTCACCCGTAGCTGGGTCTTTGAATATTTCTTTACCAACCTTTTTGTATTGGGTTTGTGGTGGCATTGATAACAATAGCACTCCTGTTTCTTCTTTAAACTCAACAAATGTTGCTTTAATTGCTTGACCATGCGAGTCACGGGTATTGTACATGTACGTGTAACTTCCTATTCCAGCAACCCAATTAATTGAAGCAAATCCTTTTTTTGCTAATCTTTCGCAAATTTCACTCGCTGATTGTATTTGGATACTGTCTCCATAGATAAGTCCGCAATGAGAGTCTAGTAGTTTAAATCCTTTTTCGGTTTCTGTTCCTCCAAAAATATCCCAAAGGCATTCAATAGCGCCTTTAAATTCAGATTCTGTGATTTGAATACCACCAAACCTTCTTTTACCTGTATTTTCAAGACCTCTTTCATTTAAGTCTGTGAACTTCGTGACGTTTTTATCTAAGGATGATTTTGAATTGACACCACAAATAATATCGGGAGGATTTCCTGTGTCTGGTCTAAACACAACCTTTCCATCACGAGCCATTATTCGTTCTTTTCTTTGAGGAACAACCTCCGTTATAAATTTCCAAAAATCATAACCATCACAAACAATTGAAAAAATACCAGCAGGGAACTCGTCTAAAATAGCATCGAGATAAGCAAGTTCATTTCCGTCTTCTGGATTGAAATAAGCACACTGGATGCTGTGTTCTGTCGCTGGCACGCTGGTAGCAACGATTTCCATTGTATTCCAATTATTTTGACCAGAATCATAATAATATTGAGCGTCTAAATATGCTGGTACGGTATCGCTTCCGCAAAACGACGATAAATGAGCTAGTCCAGATGCCCGACCACCTTCGGCTAATAACATGCCTCTCATTGAAAAGTCATGCCCTTGAAATTTCACAAAATCACAATTACCAACTGTCTTGTTAGCCCAAAAGTCAAAAATTGTTCTGTACTCATTGGCTATTGTAGCGTTTGTGACTAATGACCAAATCTCAGCGGATATAAACGTTTCTAAATAATTTGTAAGCCAAAAGCATTTTTCATCCGTATTGTAAAAAGTCAGATATGGTATTTTTATTGGACACAGCGTCCCTTCTGGAAGCGCCTTTACAATTAAAGGCAATTTTTGCAATCGATGCAGGTGTAAAATATGGTTCACATCATAATCTGAACCAGTATAAGAGCTTAGTTGCTCTTTGCAGAAATCAATCACTTCTTTTTCTGGAAGACCAAAAAACTCATTAAAACTATCATTCAGTTTTCTAACGAGTCTTTGCGTACCGAAGACAACAACCTCGTCTTTATTATTGCCTTTATAGTTTTTACTGCTTCTTGGCGTTGCGTTTGAGTAGACCGTTACAGTGTTCTTTGGGTACATTTGGCGATGGAACAACTTGTAGGCATCTGTGAGCATAACAATCAATTCTCTTAATTCTCTTTTCATAATCGTGTTTTTTAGGTGTTTTTTTAATTTTAATGCTTTTTAATGGTGAACCTATTGTTTTTACTAGGTTTTAAGTACTCGTTATTTCTTGAATTGTAATGGTAATTACATTAGAATTATCAATTTTTTGGATAGAATCAGTGGTGTAAATTCGTTTAAATTTCGATAAAAGCTTCTCGATTGTCTTGTTTGGTTCTTTACCAAATTCTCCGTGAGAAACCACCAAGTATAAATCTCCTGCGTTTTTTTTCTTTAGCTCGTCAGCAAGACCTAGAAAAGTCCCACCGTTGCTACAGATATCGTCAACCAAAATACAATCCACGCCCTTTAAATCATCAGCATAGACATCAAATCCTGTAAGCCCTCCTGTTTTTAAATCTCTGGTTTTGTCACACTTAACCAAATCAACGTTTGATAGTGTTACGGAAACGGTGGTTAGGTGTTTCATCAGGTCTTTTATCTTTTTGTTTGAACCTGCGTCTGGGCTGACGATTATTAAATCCCTTTGGTCTTCGTTTGAAGTGTCTTTATTCAAAATAATATGCTCAATTGACTTGCGTACAAAAAGATGGTTACTAAGATTTATGCAGTTATTGATAAGAGCTGGAGCAACCTCTGAATGAGCGTCAAGGCAATACACCTTGTCAAATCCACAGCTATTTATAATGTCGGCAAAAACCTTTAATGTAAATGCTTCTCCTTCGTTACAAACACGGTCTTGTCTTGCGTATGGAATGTAAGGTAAAACAAGGCTAAATCGACGAGCGCCAAGACGATATAAAGCATCTTTCGCCATTAATATTCTCATTAAATCATCACTATTTGTTATTCGGCTAGTAATAATGATGTCTTCCGCAATACTTTCGCTTGTTATTTTTATATGAACCTCTCCACCAGCAAAAGTGAACGATTCAAAATTTATACAGAATTCCGAGTAATTTGTATATGGGGCAAAACCTTCAGTAAGGTTTATGCATGAATTGATTTTTGTCATTGTGGTTGTTGTTTTTAGTTAGTTTTTTATTCAAATCCCCATTCTTTTAATCGCTCTTCAAAAAAAGGTTCGGTGTTTCTTACAATATCAATATACCTCTTTGCTTTACCCTCGTGTTCTAGGATTCTATTAAAAAGGTCATCGCTGTTTACTTTTACAGATTGCATATCTTCTTTGGCTCTTTGGTCTTGTTTATCTATAGCATAAGCAAAAGTCTCTAATTTATATAATCCATCTTTATCAGGTTGATAAACGGTCATTTCGATAACCCCTCCGTTGTATTCGGTTGTTTTTTTCATTTGTGTCTTCATTGTTTTTGTCGGTTTTAAATCAGGTGTTTTCTTACTTCCATTAATGTTGTAAACTTTTGGTAAGCAAGGGTTGCTTTTTCGTCTTTAACCTCAAGTAATGAGTTTAATCTTTTTATGCCATATAAAACAGAAGCGTGGTCTCTTTCAAGATAAGCACCCATTCTATCTAAACTAACTTTATTTCCGCTTGCTTCTCTCATGTATTTGTAAAATAAAAAGCGAGACATTGATGCCCTTTCGTTCACCTTTTGTAATTTTTTTTTGGGAGTAGCTGTTGAAACTGATATTTGATTTGCGTCACAAGCGGTTTGAAAAACTAAGGCTGGGTTATATTTCAGAAAACGCTCATAATCCTGCATAACCGAATATAATTCATCTGGATTGAAGTCTTTTGAGTTTATCATTGTCCTGATGGTTTCTACTAGTTTTTCCTTTGCTGTCATCGTGTTCAATAGTTTATCAATTTTTTATTACCTGAGATTAATTAGCCGATTTTATCCTTAACGGTTAGTTGATACCTAAGAGCCTTTACAACGGCTTCTATATTGGTGTTATCCAATGTTCTTGCTAAAGTAATAAGCGTTTCGAATCTCTCTTTCTCCAACAATTTCTTGTCTCTATGATACATGCCGTTTGCAATTATTGGGTGTATCTGTATTTTCATTTGGTTTAAATCGCCTTCAAATTTAAACAAAGGAATTACGCTTTGCATTATTTCATTTGTTATTTTAAGGCTTTCCTCAGTAGATGTTTCCATTTTAGTTATTATTAATAATAATTTGAATTATCCTATTTCGCTTGGTGAGTGCTGATTTCCTCTAACCATATACATTGCCATCTCGAGAATATCGAGAGCTTCATTTAAGCCACTGCGGTCGCATAAATTCAAATTATAATAAATCTTACCGCTCTTTCCGTATGGAAGTTCTATTGGGTTTTTATTAATTGAGTCAATATGCAGTCCGATTTTTTTGCAATACTCTAAAATCTCTGTATAGCGCTCGGGGTCTGAAGCAGTAAAAACAACAATGTATGCACCAGTTTCATGAGCTGTTTTGACAAGAGCGATGGTTCTGTCGATATCGCTTTGGTTGTCGATTGTATGATAAGGAAAAAGTGTTGAGTCGTAATCGACAGATAAGACAATTTTTCCATGTTGAGTCCATTCAGCATAAAGACGGTCAACATATTTTTTTAGATTATTCATGGGTTTTGTGTTTTTATTTGAATTTAATATTATTAATCACTATTCTTTGTTAGCTCTAAGCCTGTTAAGGCATAGTATAGGTTTTGGAGTTGATGGACGTATTCAATTGACACAAAATTATCGTGTTCAAAAAAACTTGCATTGTAATTAAAACATTCATTTCCTTCATATAAAGCTATTTGATTGTACCAAGTTCCTTCTTCATCTTCATCTTTTTCAAACCCAAACTTCAAAAGCCATTCTTGTGTTAATGGGATGGGATTATACTGATGTCTTTGTTCAGAAATTTCAGTTCCACCAATAATATCAGATAGGTGGTAGATATTCATTTGCAGAATATCACCTTTCTTGTGTTGAATCCAGTTCCCAATTCTCAGTTCGTTTGCGTTCATGTCATTGGTTTTTTTTTGTTAGTACTTTTATCTCATTAAAATGGCTGTCTGAAATCCCATAATTCTTATGAGCCTGTTCAGCTATTTCAAATATTCTATTGTTTGCTTTCTCAGATTCCAACTTTTTAAGTTGTTCAATTTCTAATCTCAATATAAACTCAATATCTTCAGCCAGCTCCACCCTTTCTTCCAACTCAGCTATTCTCTTGTCTTTGGAGGAGGAAAATTCTTCCATTGCTTTAATTCTACATTCACGCATTGTTAGGTACTCGTTTACCTTGAAGTCGGCAGTCTCATTTTTATCTTCCCAATATTTCAGTACTTCGTCTGCTGTCTTGCTCATATCAATCTGTTTTGTTTTATATTAATCATATACAATTGCCACAATCAAATCTCTTATTTGACCTGCTTTTAAAATACATTCAGCCATTTTTTCTAAAGCTGAAATATCTCCTAAATCATAAGACTTACATAGTTCGTTGTATTTATCTGCGTTGTCTTTATTTGATTTAGTTGGGTTCTTTATTTCTTGGACAGTCATCACTCTGTTTTGTTTGTTAGGAATGCGTTAGCTTTTTTCTTAACCCATTTTGGCAGATGAATATTTGAACCAATTTCTCCGATAAATTTCTCAGCCGTCTCAAGCCTTGCTTCCAACTCTTTGATATGATTTACAGCGGAAGACGCCAACATCATATCGTTTTGTCTCTGTTCTTTCAGACCGTTGTTTTCTTCTTCCAACTCTTTTATTTGTGTTTTTAAGTCCGCTGTTTGAATTACAATTGATGCAAAATCTTTATCTATAAACTCTTCCAACTCTTTTATCCTTGCGTCTTTGGAGGAGGAAGCAAAATATGCTCCAGCTATAAACGCTTGATAGTCGTTTGAAGTTCCCAATGACTGTAATTCAGTGTAGGATTTTGCTGCATTTTTTATTTGGTCTTCCGCTGTTTTGCTCATATCAATCTGTTTTGTTTGTTAGCATAATCCTTACCGTTTCAGTTCCTATTCTTTTTCAACTTTTACTTCAATTTCAATATCGTTGTATGGGACGCCTAAATCTCTCAGCCTATCACGTAAATCTGTTTTCAACTCATTTTCGATGAATTTGTTTCCCTTGTGGAAATCGCTCCATTCCTGAACATCTTTAATCTCAATTTTTACTACTGCGTTATGTCTTCCACTCATATTTTTTCATTTACTCTGTTTTGTTTGATAATGCTGTATTTATTTTATCCAAGAAATCTAATAGATTACTATTTGGTTTGCTCTGATTAGATAAGGCTTCAATAAATAATTTACAATCATTCAATGATTCTTCCAACTTAGCTATTCTTTTGTCTTTGGAGGATATCGTGCTAATAAAATCAGCAGGTCTAATACCGTTTTTATTATAAATGTTATGTGCTTCTGCATAAAGTGTGGCATTTGCGTAAGCTTCGTCTCTGCCTACTATATCGCAATCTAAATTATTATAGAGGTGATTATAATATGGAAACGGTTGAACACGTAATAACCCATTATTTGCATTAGCCCAAAAAAGACCTTTTGTAACTTTAAAATATTCTGCTGTGTTGCTCATATCAATCTGTTTTGTTTGTGATGTACTCGTTAGCAATTCTCCAAATAATTTCATGAGATGGTTCTTCATTACTACAAGTCGCTTCAATTCCTTTTATGGTTTTCTCAGCCATCTCAAGCCTTGCTTCCAACTCATCAAATTTAGACTCAATTGATTCACCTACTTTAAGTTGTAAGTGCTTTCTGGCTTGACTTAATGTATATTCATAAAGTTCCAAATGTGCTATTCTTGCGTCTTTGGAGGAGGATTGCTGGTTATGAAAGTCAACTAAAACTTCTGCTATTTCGTCATCTGTTTCAGTCCAAAGAGAGCCTTTTTCTAAATCAGTTTTCTTTATAAATTCTCTGGCAATTGTCATTTCTTCCGCTGTCTTGCTCATGCTATTCAGTTTTGTATGTTTTTTCCCAAACAGCTTCAAGCTTACAGATATCCGCCAATGAGGTGTTGTCTCCTTTGACTTCTAGTAGCTCTACGAGGTCAATTATTTTATCAATCAACTCCATATCTAACTTATACCCCACAGAGCGCAAAGCGATATCTAATGTTGTTGTACTCACTCTGTCTATTGATGGTTTTTTCTTTTTATTTGACATATTTGTTTGGTTTATTTTTGATTAAATTATTCACTGGTTTTAAAATAAATCTACCCCAGATAATTTACACGCTTCTACATCAAGTTTTTTATACCATAACTCGCAGACAGCTCCATTCTCTGTCCAAAAAACGTCAACGACCTCCAGTCTGATTGGTAATTTCTGTTTTATAAAGTAATCGGCAAATGATTCAAGAACCAATACCGACTCACCAATTCTAGGTGGAATTTCGAAGTTATTTGGAAAACAATTGGTTTTATAACGGTCGAGGTTTGTCTTAAATACTACTTTCATGGTAATTGATTAAAGGATTAATTGTAAAATAATCTTCTCTGCCCTTCACTCCCTTGCCGACAATTCTAAAAAACTGTCTTTCGCCTGATTGAGCTTGGTTAACGCATTCGTGGGGTGTGAATATACTAATCTTTGCTACTTCACCAGATTTCATTAGTGTGCCTGTTTCGATTGGATACTCATTAATGTAAGCGCTCAAATCACCATCTTTGGTAAACCTTTTTTCTTTAGCGTTCCAGACTCTGCATGTATCGGAAATGCTATTTGCAATTAATACCATTGTTTCGTCATCAAGCAGTGTTTTATATCTTCCACCCCAAGATGAACCGCCACCACCCCAACAATTAATTTCCTTGTGTCTACCGACTTCAATGTGAACATTTCTGTTTATTCCTGAAGAGTTGTATCCTCTTTGCGATTGTCCAACGTTCACAAACGATTCTTGAATTGTGAGTAATCCGATTTCTCCTTTTTCAAGGTAGTTATCATTAATGATTTTAGCGTATGGTTTATACGCATCTGGTAATGATGAAGCGTCACCCTGTATAAAGGGCATCATGTTGCATTTTATGCCAGTAAATTCAGGAAATTCAATTGTGTTTGTTATCATGATTTTGGTTTTTAAATTGGATTTTTAATCAATCATTATTTAATCTCTTCTCGATTGCAAAAACAAGTACCGTCTTTTGATATGATTCCTTTACAATCCCAACATTGGTTTTCTTCTTTTGAAATGATGATTTTGTAGCCACTAGTATAATGTTTTACGCCATAATGTTCGGGCGTTATTAATTTACCCACGAGTTGTTTTTTAATCTCAACTTTCTCACAACTCGGATTCTTCACAAACCATTCTAAAAACTCATCATCAATAGCTTGTACACTATCTTTGATTAAGTCTTGGTCTGTTGTTAGGATGATTTTTTTAAGAATCATGGTTTTAGGTCTTTGACCATTTACTACTTTATGTATCCCTTTTAAATCTCCATTTTCATAATAAACCCAGTCTCCTTCTTTTGCTTGCTCATCAGAAGTGATGTAGATGTGTTGAGCAGAAAGTGTTTTTTGACTACCCATAGTATTTGTATTCCAAATACAAAGTTTACCTTCTTTATTTATTACAGGATATTTACCGAAACTTATTTTATCTGTTGGTACTATGTGTATGTTTTTCATTTGATGTTAGTTAAAGGGTAAGCGTTAAGGATTGACTCTTTATTAATTAAAATACTATGTATCTGAGTTTTATCTCCGTCGTTATCTGTTTCACAAAAATCATAGTCTCTTGTGTCTCCAAACCAACTTTCTTGTGATTCACAAATCCATTGAGCTTTTTCGCTAGCTTCTTTTAATGCAGCTTCTACATGAAGTTTAGCAAACTCCTTCATACAATAAATAGCGTTTTGATTATCACTTAAAGACAATTTTTCTCTTACTTCTTTAAATAAATCTTCCGCTGTTGGTATTATTTCTTGGTTTTGCATATTTCAATTAGTTTTTTAAGACAAGCAAGTTCTGCTTCTTCGTAGGTTTTAAACTCTATCTTACTCCAATCTTTTTCTTTACGAATGAGCAGCAATATGTCATTGTAATTATCAAATTTATCTGTAAAGCTTTTTATCTTATAATAAAATTTACTCCCGATGTTGTCATCATCAATATCATGTTTTAAACCATACTTCTTTCTAAACCATCTAAATGCCTGTGAGTATGTTGGTGCTGATATCAACTCTAGTCCCGAATAATAATTTTGCATTCCCTTCTGATATCGAATTTGGATATCTGGGTCACCACTTGGAAACAAAAGCCAATCTGTATTATGTTTTGCTTTTCTATAATAAGCAAAAACAGCATCAAAAAACCCAAGCTCTTTAATCTCCAATGATTCGTTAAAAGGCACGAAGTCTTCATCTTGATATTCGTCTTTATTCATGGTGGTTAATTTGAATTTTTTATGGTTTCAAGGATATCTTCATCTGATTTTAAGTCGGCAATACTCACGTCATCAACATCCATAAAAGATATCGCTCCAAGATGAAAAGCTTTATTCTCTAACTCGTTTTCACTAACAACGATTGTTCGGTTATAGTTTTTACAATTAAGAACACAGTCCCAGCCTTTCTTATACCAATGAACAAGGTTATCGTCTTTTTGGTTTTGCGTTGTCTGGTCGTCCTTATCTGAATCTTCTGTTATACTGTCTTTCCTTACCAATGCATAGTCGGTTGAAATTGTGTTCCAAATCAACATAATGGCTTCCATCGCCTCCTTTGAGCCAGATTGAATCATTGACGCTGTTCTAATAGCTGATTTAAAGGCTTCCTGAACCGTTTCTGCTTTGCCCCAAAAACTATTTGGCTCTAAACAATGGAACGTAAGCCCTTTTTCTTTGATTTCTGACACTTTATCGTAAAAGATGTGTATTGAGTCGTAAAGTTGACCATCTATCCTGTAGACCGCCCGAAACTCTTCCTTGAATGTTTCTGTTCGCCTCATATAGATATTGATAATATCAACTATACTTTTTTCTCCGATAAGACGGTGCAGCTCCGATACACTCACTTCTTTTATTAATTCTGGTGTTTCCATAGTGTTTATTAAAAATGATTTGGGAATAAATCTGAGTTTTGATAAACAAAACCAATCTTACTAGCTATTAATTTACCGATACTGGTACTCATGAGTCTTAATTTTGGAATTGTTCCACAACGGATTAATTCTAATCGGTCAGCATCCCAACAAGAAGCGTATGTTTTTTCACTCAAACCTGAATCATCGTTTATATCGAAAACATCGCCAAAACTATGATACTTTATTGCGAATAGTAAGTTATTGAATTGCCTGTCTGACAGTTTTATTTGGTTTCTTATCGTTGAAATGAATTCACAAGCTCTATCACCATGAAAAGGGTCTTGGTCATCATCCTCTCTTTTACAGTCGTGAAATATAGCAAAGTGCTTTATCACGTCTAAGTCTGCTCCAACCGATTTACCAATGGCGATTCCGTTTTCATAAACAGATTCCCAATGAACAACACCATGAATACTATATTCATCCAAAATGAATTGTTCTTTGGCTAATTCCCACATGGCGTTATAGTAGTCCTGTGTTAACTCCGTTCCCATATTCGCTTTTTTAGTTTATAATTATTTGATTGCTGAAACAAAGTAACACACTAAAAAGCAATTATGCAAGAAAAAACAATATTTTTATTCAAAATAATAGTCAACTGTTTGGTTTTCAGTGTAATTAAGCTTAAAAATAAACAGAATAAATATTGAAAGGCTTGGTATCAGAGCGGAAGAAGCCTTTTGGGTTCAGAAGTGAATCTTTTTAGGTTCACAAGTGAATCCTTTTGGGTTCAGAAGTGAAGCCTTTTGGGTTTATCAAAATAGTAACCAATATCCTTTCCATTGGTTTAACTGATTAGTATCTTTGGTATATGAAGGTTATTATCGCAGGCAGCAGAACATTTAAAAGCTACGAGAGGCTTTGTAAAGTTTGTGACCACATGTTACAGAACCAAACCGATATAACGATTATTAGCGGTACAGCAAAAGGCGCAGATAAGCTTGGGGAAAAATATGCTCTTGAGCGTGGTTATGGAATAGAACTATTTCCTGCTGATTGGAATAATTTTTCAGAACCATGTGTAGTCAAGTTAAATTCGTTAGGAAAAAAATATAACGCTCTTGCTGGTCATAACAGAAATAGGAAGATGGCAGAACATTCAGATGCACTCATCTGTTTCTGGGATGGTAAAAGTTCAGGAACAAAAAACATGATTGACATTGCAAAAAGTATCAATCTAAAAATTCATATCACTTTGGTTTAGTACATGCTCAACCCAAAGCCCTTACCTCACCTCACCTACCGTACACGCAACCTCACCTCACCTACCCCAGACGAAACCTTCCCGAGCATACATGTACACGCACCCTTCTCGAGCATACATCCAGATGAGACATTCATACTGTTGACATTGTTGCCAAGCATATCTGCATCGTTCACGCACGACATCTACGTTGTTTACCATGTGCATGACTGACTATCGCATACTCAGTACCCTTACCTTTCCTTACCTCGATTCCCTCACTCCATGCTGTCTGCGATTCCTCCCACCTTGCTGCAATGGGTACGCACGCCTGTCCTTCCGACTTGTCTTCATACCCGACTATGCACCGATACATTCAGACTAGACACTTAACCTTCTATCCGACACTGGCACGACACTCACTCACGCCACCGACATCCACACCGAGAATCAGCATTCCTTCCTAAAAGACCTTTTGACAAACGAAGTGAGGTTACGAACGCAGTGCGTCGTGCTTCCGCCCGACACTC
>ERZ795059.182-NODE-182-length-91369-cov-16.402764_pt1 | contig 91369 bp, 59 predicted proteins | sample MGYA00375143_ERZ795059 | MGnify/ENA primary metagenome ERZ795059 (study PRJEB30188, sample SAMN05720168) | activated sludge metagenome | isolation source: Anaerobic digester | place: USA | collected 2015-01-07 ... | reverse complement strand
ATGGTCATTATAGGAAATCCCAATGTTGTAAACAACGCTAATTTAAATCACATATAATTTATACACGTAGAGCCAATATTTTATTTCTGAAATACCGCCAAATCGGAGGAGCGCGGTTAATTATCTTGAGGATTTGGCCGGAATTTAGTATCTTTATTCGATCTCACCAACGGGAAGGGATGTGACCTGCGTGAAGAAAAACTACAAGCTCATCATCGGCATACTTATCAGCGCCCTCTTTCTTTATCTGGCGTTTCACAAGGTGAACATGGCCCAGATGGGCGAGGCCTTTGCCGCGGCCAATTACTGGTGGCTCCTCCCCACCGTTGCGATCACCTTTGTTGCGCACGGGCTGCGCACCCTGCGCTGGCGCTACCTGCTCGAGCCCATCCAGCGTCTCTCCCTCAAACCCCTCTTTTCGGCCCTGATGATCGGCTATTTTTTCAACGATATTCTGCCCGCCCACCTCGGTGAATTCGTCCGCGCCTATGTCCTCGGCAGAAAACAGCCGGTTTCGAGCAGTGCGATCTTTGGCACCATCGTCATGGAGCGCATCATCGATGTCTTCACCCTCTTTCTGCTCATGGCCATCGCGGTGATGGTCTTTCCCTTCCCGGACTGGGTGCGTATGGGCGGCTATCTGACCTTTCTGGTCATCGCCCTGCTCTTCGTCGCCCTGCTGCTGCTTAAAAAGTATCCGCAGCCCGCTTTCAGACTGATGGAACGGCTGCTCGGCCGCACCATGCCCGATCTCAATAAGCGGCTCAGGAAGATGATGGAATCCTTTCTCGTCGGCATCGTGCCCCTGCGCCGGCCCTCCCATTATCTCATCGTCGCCCTGCTCTCGGCCGTGATCTGGGGCTGTTACGGGGCCGCCTTCCAGCTCGTCCTCTACTCCTTCGATTTCGTCGCCACCTATTCCCTGCCCTGGACCACCTCGCTCGTGCTGCTGGTGATCACCACCTTCGGTGTGCTGGTGCCCTCATCCCCCGGCTACGTCGGCACCTATCACTGGCTCTGCCAGCAGTCCCTGGCGCTCGCCCCCTTCAACGTTCCCGGCAGCCAGGCCCTGACCTTCGCCATCGTCATGCACGCCATCAATTTTCTGCCCATCATTGTGGTTGGCCTCGCCATGATCTCGATCGAGGGTCTGAGCCTCAAAAGCCTGAAATCCAGCGCCACCCGCGGCGAATAGGCAGCGTCCGCCTCAGAGCATGCGGACCTCGCTGCGCTGTTCGTCGACGAGCCCGACCTCCACAATGACCTGCATGTTGTCCCTGATCGACTCGACGTGGGTGATCATGAAGATCTGCCTGAACTGTGAGGAGAGCTGAGCGAGGGCATCGAGGATGAGGCTTTTGCGCTCCTCGTCCTGCGAGCCGAAGATTTCATCGAGGACGATGAAATTGATCGGGGCGCCGCCGCTGCGTTCGGCGAGGATCTGGCTGATGGCGACGCGCAGGCAGAGATTGGCCAGATCCTGCTCGCCGCCTGAAAAGCGGCCCAGGGGGAAGCTGCGGGGGCCGTCGTAGAGGGAGATCTGGTATTCCTCGTCCAGCTCCAGGCGCGTATAGCGACCCCTGGTGGTCAGGCCCAGCAGCTCCGAGGCGCGGCGGGCGAGGAGCGGGCGGATGCGCCCGGCCAGATCGACGCGAAATTTCTTCAGATAGAGGTCGAGGGCGTCCAGGTAGCGGATCTCGTCCGCTGTCTTTGCGATCTCCTGTCGTTTCTTTTCCTGCTCCTCTTTCTGGGCCTGCAGGTTTTCCTCGACAGCGCGGCTGCGCGCCGCCGCCTCCCGAGCGCTGGCATGGCTCTTTTGGGCCTCGATCATGGTGCTCATGGCGGCCTTGACCGCTGCATCGGCCGCCTGGAAGGCGCTCTCTTCATAGCCGAGAACGGCCTGGAGGGCCAGCTCCTGCTCCTCCATCCGGGTGAGCTCGCCGGTCATCCTTTCGGTGCGCCCGATCTCCGCCGCCACCTGTCCCCTGCGGCTGGCCCGTTCCGTGAGTTGATCGGCCCGGCGCTGCATGGCCTCCAGTTCCGCCAGCCTCGCCCGTGCCTGCAGGTGCGTCTCGCGGTCATAGATTACCTCGCCCAGTCCTGCGAGGGTTTGCTCCAGTTCTGCCAGCCGTTTCTCCGCCGCTGCCAGCTCCTCCTCCATGCGCTCGAGGTCAGCAGCCGCCTCGGTGTCGGCGGTGATCCGACGCAGCAGGCTCTCCTTCTCGCGGCGCAGAGTCCGCAAAGCCAGCTCCTGCTCCGCCACGCTCTTTTCCGCCGTCTCCAGATTCTTTACCGCCGTCTGCCAGGCGAGGCGCAGTGCGGCGAGTTTTTCCTCCAGCTCTACCAGGACCAGCGGGTAGTGGCCGGACAGTTTCTGGGTGCAGGTCGGGCACTCTCCGTCGGGGCCCAGTTTCTCGATCTGTTCCTTTCTGGTGCGGGTCTCCGTGCCCGCCTTGCCGGCCGCCGCTCCTTCACTCTTCCAGTGCTGCTGGAGCTCGCGCGCCTCGCTCAGGCTCTTTTCCAGCTCCTCCTCCCGCCGCAGCAGGGCGGCGCGTTCCTCAGCGAGGGCCTGCAGCCCCGCCCGCCTGTTCCGCGCGGCGCCAATGCGCCCGCGACCCGCAGAGACGATCTCTCCATTCTGGCTGATCTGCTCGAGCAGGCCTGCGCGCTGCACCTGGCGCAGCTCTTCTCCATCCAGCCGCTCCTTCTCGCTCCTCGCTGCTGTGAGCCCCTGCAGGGTTCCACTCATGGTCTCCAGCTCCTCCTCCGCCGCGGCGATCATCTTGAGCTCCTCCCGGCTGCGCTGCAAAGCCGCCAATTGCTCCTTGCGGCTCGCCTGCCAGCCGAGAATCCGGTTCTGGTGTTCCTGCCAGGCGCTGCGCAGCCCGGCAAGTCGCTCCATCACCGCGCGCGCCTCCCCGAGCCCCAGCTCATGCCGGGTCACCGCCTCGGCCTCCCGCGCCATCGCCTCGCCCAACCGCAGACTCTCGGCCGTGGCGGCTGCGATGCGCTGCTCGAGCAGATCGGGATCAATGAGGGCGCTGCGCATCCCCTCGATGTACCTGTTCTTGCCATTGCGGTCGGCCAGCACCCGCTCGCGCGCCTTGTCGATGCGGTCGATATTGATGAGGCGGGCGATGCTCTTGCGCCGCTCCTCCGGCGGCATGGCCGAGAGGGCGGCCAGCTCGCGCTGCCGGGCGAAAACCGAGGCGTAAAAAGAACGATAGTCGAGGCGGAGCAGCTGTTCGACGTACTCGTTGACCCCGCGCTCCTGGACCGCATCGGGCGCTGCCTCACCTGCCCGGTAGATTGCCGCCTCCGCGACGGCGTTCTTGCCCCTAAGCTGGCGAAGGATGCGGTACTCCTCCCCTCCATACTCGAATTCAAGCTCAACCGAACAGGTTTCGCTCTCCCCGGCGAACTGGGAACGGATATCCCCTTTGCCGGTACGGGTGATGACATTGCCGTAGAGGGCCCAGCCGATCGCCTCGACCAGGGTGGTCTTGCCCGCCCCGTTGCGGCCGATGATGCCGATAATATTCTCCGGACACTCCAGCTCCACCTCCGCGAAGCGGCGGTAGTTGCGCAGCGCCACTCTTCTGATGATCATCTCCGCCTCACTCCTCGTCCTCCTCCAGATAACGGCTGCCGATCCGGAAGAGGGTCTCCCGGTCGAGTTCCATCTCCGGCAGCGCGGCGATAAAACGGCCGAATTCCACCCCCAGGGAATCAAAATGAAGGGAGGGGGAGTGGGTGACGGCATCCGCGGCCTCATAGCTGATGCTTTTTTCGAGATAAAAGGCGGCGGGAAACAGCTCCTCAAGCAGGCGCATGTCCATTCCCAGAAACTGGCTCTCCTCGACCTCCGCCAGGTTCAGCTGGACGATGGCCCCCTCCGGCACGGATTGCGCCTCCCCGGCCACGCGATCATAGATCTCCTGCAGCCGGAGGCCGCGGCAGCCGATGGGTTGAATGCGCACCATCGGCCGCGCCGGGAGCTCGTGATAGGTGCGCTCTCCGCCCGCCAGATCGAGTTCAAGAAATCCGCAGGGATAGCCGGCCTGGTTAAGACTGGTGCGTTCGGTCGATCCGCAGTAGCTCACCCGCGGGGCGACATCGACGCGGCGGTGGTAATGACCCAGTGCGATATAATCAAAGGCATCGGGGTAAAGGGCGGTAAAATCGGGAAGGCGCTGTTCATTGAACTCGCCCATGCTGAAGCTCTCGGTTTGCGCCCAGGTGCCATGGGCGACCAGAAGGTTGCATCCGGCCCCGGCCCTGATCTCGATGCTCCGGCAAGCCATCTCCAGCTCTTCGCTCAGCGAACAATGGGGTATGGCATGAATATCAAGGCCGTCGAAGGTGAGCCGCCTGTACTCCCCCTCGTAGACGCAGTGGACCCCGGAAAAAAGGGCGAGTGACTCAAAGATGGAGCCGGTGCTGCGAATGCGCGGGGTCTCGTGGTTGCCGGAGATCAACACCATGGGGATGCCGGCGGCGCTGATCTGCTGGATCCCGGCCAGGGCCACCCGGATCGCCCGGTTACTCGGCCTCGGTGTATGAAAGAGATCGCCGGCGTGCACGACCAGATCGGGCCGGAGTGCGATGATGCGGCCGATGCACTCGTCCCAGGCGTCGTAAAAGTCCTGCTCGCGCTGATTGAGCCCTGTGCGCGGTGAGATCTTGCCGTATTCGGAATAGCCCAGATGGGTATCGGAAAGATGGCAGATTCGTTCAATCCCCAAAACAGCTCCTCCGCTCGTTTGCTTAATCCGTGCCACATCCTGTGGCATGGCTTATACATCTTTAGCCCCCGCCGGGGGAGTGTGCCTCCACGGCGGCGGGGGAGGCCAAAATTATTATTGTTATTTATATACTTACATAATTACAATTTCGTCGTGATTCGTCCATTTCAGGCATGTTCTTTGCTTGGAGGGGTTTGAAAACCACCATCATGTGAACCGGGATCGTTCAGGAGAATAAAGGACCAGGTTATATGAAAAAATCCTTGTTGATTATTGCACACGACAGGCAGCTTTTGACACTTTTCAATCAGGCAGCGCCGAACCTTGGCTTTGAGCTCCATTCAACACGGAAATACGAAGAGGCCCTGCGCATGCTGGGTGAGGTTTCCTCCCCGGATGCCGTGCTCCTGGATGCCGACACTCTGCGCGCAGAGCTGCCGAAATCGATCAGCGAGATCAAGTCCCTCTCGGACAATACCCTGATCGTGCTGTTGGGCGCCCTCTCTGCCGAAGAACTGGTCGACTGCGTCAAGATGGGCGCCGACGGCTTTTTTGAAAAACCGGTCCACAAGGCTGAACAGGTGCTGCGTCATATCGAGCACCTCCTGCTCCAGCTTTCGCACCGCTCCTCCTCCCCTCAGCACGCTTCCGACCAGGGCATGACCGAAGCCCCCATCCTGGTCGGCCAGAGCGAGCCGGTCAGGGAGCTGAAGAACATGGTGCAAAAGGTCGCACCGCTCGATGCCACTGTGCTCATCACCGGCGAAACCGGCACGGGCAAGGAGGTGATCGCGCGCATGATCCATGTCATGGGGCCCAACCGGCACAACAACTTTCTCGCCGTCCACTGCGGCGGCATCCCGGACACCCTTCTGGAGAGCACCCTGTTCGGCCATGAAAAGGGTTCTTTTACCGGCGCCTACCGCACCCACAAGGGCTATTTCGAGATCGCCGACCAGGGCACCATTTTTCTCGATGAGATCGGCGATACAACCCCCTCTTTTCAGGTCAAGCTGCTGCGCGTACTGCAGGACAAGCATTTCCGCAGAATCGGCGGCACCGAGCTGCTCAGCACCAGTGCCAGGATCATCGCGGCCACCAATCGCGATCTGCGCAAGATGGTCCAGGAGGGTCATTTCCGCGAGGATCTCTTCTTCCGGCTGAATGTCATTACCCTGCGCATGCCCCCCCTGCGCGAACGTCCCGATGACATCGCCCTCCTCATACGCCACTTCGTCTCGGTCTATTCCAAAAAACACAACCATCTCGGGGTCTATCTCAAGCCCGAAACCATCGAAATCCTCACCCATCAGCCCTGGCGGGGCAACGTGCGCGAGCTCGAGAACGTCATCGAGAGGCTGGTTGCCCTCTCGGACTCGGACTGGATCGGCCCCGACGAGCTGCCTGATGACTATCTCGGCAAGGATGAGGGCGAATGTTCGGAGACAGGCGGCTTCCATTCCTATGCGGATGCAAAAAACCTGTTTGAAAAAGAGTATATCACCCAACTTTTACTGCAGGCGCGGGGCAATATCTCCCGGGCAGCCAAAATGGCCCAGATGCCGCGGCAAAACCTTCATCTCAAGATTAAAAAACACAAGATCAAATCGGATTCGATCCGCTCAGCGCAATCCGCAGCGGAGGCGGTGGGCAGCGAAGCCTGATCCTCGGCCTCATCCCACAGGGGGATCGGGCGAGAGCCAGGCCAGGGGCCAGCGCCAGGTTTTGCCATCCCCGGTTTCGATCACCGCGCGCAGGGAGGGCCGGCGCATCTGCCTAACCAGCCGCACCGGGGCGTTGCGGTAGCGCTGTCCGGGATCAAATGTGATCCAGAGCTGCACCCCCGGCGTCATCGCGCCCAGCCGCTGGATGTGCTCCATCTTGGCGGCGACATATTTATCCCGGTCGCCGCAGCCCAGGCGCACCGCCATGCCGAGGAGCGCGCCGCCCCTGCGCCAGAGCCAGGCCGCCTGAGCGGCGGGCAAAAAATCGATTGGATTCAACAGCTGCCAGAAGGCCGGCCCGTGATGGGCCCGCTTTCGGGCTTTTTTTTTGCCCGGCCGCTGGCTCGCCACGCCGACGCCGAGCTCGCGGCAGTGCGCCAAAGCCCAGCCATTGGCGCTGTGCTCCCCCTCGCGGGGGTGAAGGCCGAGATGATAGCGGCGGAAATGGTGCAGCTCGTGCGCAAAAAAGAAGGCGAGGTGGTCGCTGAATCGTTCAAAGCGGTGCTGCCAGCCGTAGCGGTCCATCTGAGTCATGGGGTAGGGAGCGCCGTCATCCTGAAGAAGCAGGCGGATGAGCTTGAAGCGTGCGGGCAGCTCCGGTGGGATCACCCGCTTACCGCCCAGGCGCCATTTGCCGCGGGTGGCAAAAAAAGCGGCGGGATGGTGCCACTGGCGCACAAAGGCAGTGCCGCCGCTCCAACGGGAACGGCGGACCAGGTGGACAGCGACGACCAGATCAGCGGTATCGGTCTCCGCGGCAATGCGCTCGAGCAGCCGGTGCAGTTCCTCTGCCGAGGCGCCGCTGCGCTGCCAGCTCCCGTGCTGGGTAAAGAAATAGACCTGCATGCTTCCCTGCCTCCCCGCCTGAACCTATAAAGAGGAGCCCGGACGCCGCGGCAGCAGCGTCACAAAGGTCAGCGCGTTCGGCTGAGGGTCGCAAAGCCTCTCCGTAAAGGTTCCCGCGCCTCCCGGCAGCCCCGTCATCATCGTTTCCCCTTGAGATGGCGGTCGAAGAAGAGCTGGGCCTTGCGGCGGATGATAGGCTCGAGGTCGGATTCCAGCAGGGCGGCGGCCGGCTGTGCGGTCGTCAGCCAGACCAGATCCTCGGAGGTTCGGAGCCAGCCTTTTAGTCGGGGGGTGAGGGTGACCGGCGCGGGATCCGGAACGATGAGGGCCAGCCGGGGGCGGCTGGCGGAGCTGTCTGCAGCCGCCAGGGGGACTGCCGTCTCCTGCGGAGCGGCAATCCAGAGCAGAGCCCGGAATGTCGTATCCGTCAGCAGGGCGGCTGCTCCGGGCCAGGCCCCGAAGAGTATCACGCCCTTTTTACCCCCACTCTCCATCTGGAATGCAGCGCGTTGGAGCAGCACCGCGGCGGCCTCCGCATCCGCCACCAGGGCCGACCGGACCCAAAGGATGCGAAAGCCCTGTTGGCTGCTCTTTTCCGCGAACTTGAGCACGGCCTTTTCCGGCATCTCCGGCGGCGTGAGGAGCAGCAGGTCGGCCGGCCGGGGCTCCTGCTGCGGGGTCAGGCGGAGCGCGGCCGTCCCGGGCAGGCCCAGATCGACGGCTTTGCGCACCGGGGGAGTGACCTGCGGGCGGCTGCAGCCCATTACCATCAGCGCCAGCGCGGTCAGGCTCAGATGTAGCTTCATCGGTTTCTCCTGTGGTCGTTGCCGCGTAATATACGGCTTCAGGGGGCAAAATTAAAGCACTATTTTGCGGGACACATTCTCCTTGCATTAAAGGCGGTTGATCGCTATATTTTTGCCAGTTATCGGCTGTATCACCCAAAGTGGAGGAGCAATGGAACCCGAAAAAACGTCCCTGCCCGAAAATGCCTATCGCCCCCTCAAAGAGGGAGAAAAGTATGAGCCAGTGGTGCCGGTCGCCAAGCCCCTGCGTGAAGTCACTCCTTATTCGCTGATCTGGGGCCTTTTTTATGCAGCGCTCTTTTCCATGGCGGCTGCCTATCTCGGGCTCAAGATTGGCCAGGTCTTCGAGGCGGCGATTCCTATCGCGATCCTCGCCGTCGGCACCTCGGTCTTTCTGCGCCGCAAAAACGCCATGTCCGAGAATGTGATCATCCAGTCCATCGGTGCGGCTTCGGGGGTGGTGGTCGCGGGGGCTATTTTCACCATCCCGGCCATCTATATCCTCAATCTCGATGCCAAATTCTATCAGATCTTCCTCGCCTCCCTCTTCGGCGGTTTTCTCGGCATCCTTTTCCTGATTCCCTTCCGCAAGTATTTCGTGCAGGAGATGCACGGCCAGTTCCCCTTCCCCGAGGCGACGGCGACCACCGAGGTGCTGGTGGCCGGCGAGGCTGGCGGCGATCAGGCCAAGGTCCTGCTCAAGGCCATGGCCATCGGCGGTCTCTACGATTTTATCATCGGCACCTTCCATTGGTGGAGCGAGGTATTTGAAAGCCGGGCGATCCCTTTTCTCACCGGCATAGCCGATAAATGGAAACTGGTCTTCCGACTCAATGTCGGCGCCGCGGTCACCGGTCTGGGTTATATTGTCGGCCTGAAATATTCGGCTATAATCGCCGCCGGCAGCTTCGTCTCCTGGTTTCTGCTCGTGCCCCTGGTCCACTATTTCGGCGTGGGTCTGACCGCCACCCTGGGCAGCACCGCCACCAGTCTGATCAAGGATATGTCGGCCGAGCAGATCTTTTTCACCTATGTACGTCACATCGGCATCGGCGGCATCGCCATGGCTGGGATCATCGGCATATTGAAATCCTCACGCATCATCGGCGGAGCGATGAAGCTGGCCTGGGCGGAGATCACCGGCAAGCACAGCGGCGCCGAAAAGGGCCTCAACCGGATGGAAAAGGACCTGCCGATGGGGATTATCGTCGGGGCCATCGCCCTGACTGCACTGCTCATCCTCCTTTTCTTCCAGTTCGGCGTCGTCCATAATTGGCTGCAAGCCATCGTCGGCCTGATCATTGTGCTGGTGATTTCCTTCCTCTTCACCACCGTGGCTGCGCGCGCCATTGCCATCGTCGGTACCAATCCCGTCTCCGGCATGACCCTGATGACCCTGATCCTCTCCTCATTTATCCTGGTCAAGGTCGGCATGACCGGCACTTCGGGGATGATCTCGGCCCTGATCATAGGCGGGGTGGTCTGCACTGCCCTCTCGATGGCCGGCGGTTTCATCACCGATCTCAAGATCGGCTACTGGCTCGGCACTACTCCGGTCAACCAGGAAAAATACAAATTCCTCGGCACCCTGGTCGCCGCCGGATCGGTCGGATTTGTCATCATGATCCTCAACGAAACCTACGGCTTTGTCGGGCCCGAGGCCCTGGTCGCCCCGCAGGCCAACGCCATGGCCGCAGTGATCAAGCCCCTGATGTCCAACATGCCTGCCCCCTGGCTGCTTTACGCCGTCGGCGCCATCTTCGCCCTGGTCCTGCAGATGATCGGCATACCGCCCCTGGCCTTCGCCCTGGGCATGTATATCCCCCTGGAGCTGAACACCCCGCTGCTGGTCGGCGGTCTCATCGCTCATCTGGTCTCCACCGCCTCGAAGGATGAGAGCATCAACAGCAAACGCCGGGAGAAGGGCACCCTGATCGCCTCAGGCTTTATCGCCGGCGGGGCTATCATGGGCGTCGTCTCGGCCTTTTTGAAATATCTGGGATTCGACAAGGTCTCCTTTATCGTCCCCTTCATCACCCTCGAATGGGCGGAAAGCCACAGCGGCCAGCTCCTGGCCCTCGCCCTCTTTGCGCTGCTCTGTCTCTATTTCTACCGCGATTCAAAAAAAGCGGCCTAGCACCCCGAACGTAAAAAAGGTGCAGGGATGCACAATAAAAAAGGCTGCCTCATGCGAGGCAGCCTTTTTTGCTGCTCATCAGCGGTCGATGCGAGATCCATCGATTGGTCTCCCTTATTTGGCGGCCAGGCTCTTTTCAGTCCCGTTCTGGATCTCCAGTTCGGCGGCGAGTGCGGTCAAAACATGGCGGACGGTCTGGTTGTCATCCTTGCGGGCCTGATCCCGCATTTCGGCGATTGCGCTGTAAACCTTGGCCTTGGCCAGGGCCTGGGCGGCAACCATGCGCACTCCCGGCACCTCATCGGTCTTCATCAGATTGACGAGGGCATCCGCAGCCCCCTTGCAGCAGTTCTCGCCCAGCAACTCGGCGATGGCGGCGCGGACCTGGATTTTCTGATGTGTGATATAGGGCAGAAGCTTCGCAGCAGCCTCCTTGTCGACCGGTTTTTGATCCAGCGGGTTACCCTCCGCAGCCAATACAGGAGCTGCCGCGATCAGGGCTGCCGCCAGAATCCACAAAAACAGATGGCGTTTCATGGTGTTCCTCCCTTCATGACAGTAAAGTCCTGCCGCACAACTGAAATCTCCTGCGGCCTCTGCTGCAACACCATGCAAGGAGGGTGCCAGAAAACGTTATGACGACAAATTATGCAAGTAATTGTATTTATTGAGCTGTTTTGCCGCGGTAAGGAAATAGTTCCAATCCGGACTGGCACCTTTCCCCCAGTCTGGAACCTTTGGTACCAGCCATGGTGGACCGGCCGCCGGACTCAGCCGGGCGGGAGCAGGGATCACTGGAGATGGTATTTGACCATTTTTTCACGGAGGGTTTTGCGGGCGATACCGAGGATGCGGGCGGCCGCGCTCTTGTTGCAGCCGGTCTCTTTAAGGATCGCCTGAATATGCTCCCGCTCCAGAATTTCCAGACTCTGCGGCAAGTGACGAGGAGAATCGGGGGAGGCGACGGCCCCGATACATGGCAGGGTGGCGATTGCGGCAGGGCCGTTGCCGAGGATGACCATGCGTTCGACGATGTTGATGAGCTCGCGGACGTTGCCGGGAAAACTGTAGCTGCGCAGCCAGCCGTCGATATCGGGATGCAGCCGCTGATGCGCCAGGCGGTATTTGCCGGCGAATTGGCGGGCGTAGTATTCCGCCAGCAGGGGGATGTCTTCAGGGTGCTCGCGCAGGGGGGGAAGTTCAATCTGCACGACGTTGATGCGGTAATAGAGGTCCTGGCGGAAGGCGCCGTCGGCAATGGCAGAGAGGAGGTCCCGGTTGGTGGCGGAGATGAGGCGGATGCGGCTGCGCAGATTCTGGCTCCCGCCCACCCGCTGAAAGACCCCATCCTGCAGAAACCGGAGCAGTTTCGCCTGCACAGCCGGACTCAAATCGCCGATCTCATCGAGGAAGAGGCTGGACAGGTCGGCGAACTCGAATTTGCCCTTCTTCATGGTCAGGGCGCCGGTGAAAGCCCCGCGTTCATGGCCGAAGAGCTCGCTCTCCGCCAGCTGCTCGGGCAGGGCGGCGCAGTTGACCACGACCATGTCACGGCCGCAACGGCGGCTCTGTTGATGGATGGCCCGCGCCACAAGCTCCTTGCCCGTGCCGCTCTCTCCCGTGACCAGGACCGAGGCATCGGTGGGAGCGATGCAGGCGATTTTCTCCTTGATGCCCAGGAGCTGCGGAGAGCTGCCGAGCAGGCAGGCGCAGCTCCCCCGGCGCTGATAGGAGGCCAGTTCGTCCGGTAATCCCGCGCAGGGCTCACCCACCGCAGCCGGAGAGGGGCTGGAGGCGCCCATCAGGGCGATGAGAACGCGCAGGACGTCGATCTCGTCGCTGCTGTAATCCATGCCGCTCTCCTTCTTGCCGAGCGAGATGACGCAGAGGGTATCCGGATCCCGAAAAAAGGGAAGGCGCAGCTCACACTCCCGGCAGAGTCCCGCCGGCCGGTTTTCGTAGAGGACGAAGTACTCCCGCTCCCCATTCCCGGTGAGGGTCAGGAGCTGGGCGCCCGCCTCGAGGCAGGCGGCGAGATTTCTGCTCCGTTCCAGCCTGGGTGCGCCGTGGTCAATGCCGTCCGGTCCCCGGTGTTCATCGAGAACGAGATCGAGTGTGCGCAGATCGAAGGCGGAAAAGGAGACGGCTGAGCAGGCGAGCAGGCGGGAGAGGGAGTGCATGGCCGCCGCGGCGATCGCAGCCAGCCCCTCGGCGGCGCAGATCTCCTCCGCCGCGTCCGCCAGTCCGGCGACAAGCGCGCTATTTTTACAGCTTGGGCTCTCCACACTCTGCTATACTGTCTGCAGCGCCAAAATGTTTCCTTTCAGGCGAGGTGGAGGAGGACTTCCATACCCTGCTCGAGAAGGTCGTCGGCGACGGCGAAGGAGATGCGAAAATGAGTATCCCGCCGGGAGAAATCCTTGCCGGGGATGATCAGGACGCCGGCCGCCCGCGCCCGTTCGAAAAAGGCAGTCGCATTACCGTCCGGGGCCTTGGGAAAAAGATAGAAGCTGCCCCGGGATTTATGCAGCTCGTAGCGAGTGGAGAGCACATCATAGCAGAGATCGCGCTTGCGCCGGTAATTGCCGCGCTGCTCGCTATAATCGACTTCAAAGGCGCGCAGGGCGGTGTATTGGGCGACCGAGTTGGTGCTGGCGTATGCGTACTGCTGAAGCATGGCCATGCGGTCGATCACCCCGGCCGGGCCGGAGACATAGCCGAGCCGCCAGCCTGTCATGGCGGCGCTCTTGGAAAAGCTGTTGACGATGATGGCATCATCCGTCAACAGGCCGAGGCTGGTATAGTTCCCTTCATAGATGAATGGGGTGTAGACCTCATCGGAAATGATATAAAAGCCGTGGTGATCGGCGAGGGCGACGAGTTTTTCGAGCTCGGCGCGTTCATAGATGGCACCGGTGGGATTATTGGGGCTGTTGAGGATCAGGGCACGGGTGCGCTCGGTGATAAGGGATTCCACTGCGCCGGCCTTGATCTGGAAATCGGGATAGGTATCAACACCGACTGGGGTGCCGCCGGCCATGTAGACGAGGTTGCGGTAGGCGACAAAATAGGGATCCGGCACGATCACCTCGTCACCCGGGCCGACCAGGGCCTGGATGCTGAGCAGGAGTCCGCCGGTGGCCCCGGCGGTAACAAAAAGGTCCCCGAAACGGATCCCCTCCGCTGTGAGCTGGTCGGCGATGAGCCGGCAGAGTTCCGGGATGCCGCGCGTCGGGGTATAGCGGTTGCGGCCGGCGAGGATTGCCTTGATTCCCTGTTCCTTGAGAAACATCGGCATGTCAAAGTCGGGTTCGCCAATCGAGAGGTTGATGTACTCCGGGTGGGCGTTGGCGATTTCGAAAACCTTGCGGATCCCCGACGGCTCCAGATTGGTGACGCGAGTCGCCAGGGGGTGCTTCGTCGTTCTCATGCGGTCATCCTAATTGTCGAATTCAGTGAAACGGGTCTCCTCCATCATCCAGTCCAGATATTCCCTGGATCCATCGACGATGGGAAGGGCGAGGATTTCAGGAAGCTCGTAGGAATGATGGGTCTGAATCCATTCGACCAGATCCCTGAAATAACGTTTGCGGCATTTCACCTGCAGCACCACCTCTTCGGCGCGTTCGATCTTGCCCCGCCAATGAAAAATGGAATGCACGCCGGAAAAGATGTTCGCGCAGGCGATCAGCCGCACCTTGAGCAGTTTTTCCGCCAGCACTTCGGCCTCCTCACGGGAGGCACAGGTAGTCGTTACCAGAAGAAAAGATTCCATAGGGCCCCGCTAAAATGGTTTGATAAGAAATTTCTGTTCTGTACATTATAGCGCCGCCAGGTATCCGAGGAACTTTGACCCCGGGAGGGCGTATCAACAAAACAATCCCTGCTCGATCAACGGAGATCCTGGTACATTTCAGGCAGGAAGCGCTCTAATCAAGAGTCCACGCTATGGTTTATCATATATGAAGTCCAATTACCTGCGGCTGGCCACGCTGCTCTCGCTGCTGCTTCATCTCGGCCTCGGCCTCTTTTTTTACTTTTGGCGCCTGAATCAGGCTGCGCCAACGGCCGGCGAGGCCGCCGATGTGGCCTTTATCGAGCTGCCCGAACCCCTTCCCGCCGAACCTGTTCTCCCCGAATCCCGTGAAAGCAGCGAGGAACTGGTGACGGAGCGCCCGACGCCCGGACCAGTTGAGGAAGCCCCCATACTGGCGCCGGAGCTGCCGGTCTCTGCGGCGGCGGGGGAGGAGACCATCATCTGGCCCGCTCATCTGGACAGCCTGCTGGCGATCGCCGACAGCGTTGCGCGCACCCGGCAGCTGAGTTCCAACTCCGTGCCCGAGTTTTTCCCCGCCCCGATCCCCCTCGTCCCCTACCGTGAGGAACGCAGGAAAAAGCGGCCGACCCTTTTTCCCCTCGACCGCATGACCGGCCATCCGGGCGCCTATACCGACCGGGCCGCAGAGGAGCAGTACCGCCGCGGAACCGGCGGGGGCCAACAGCCCGTTGATCTTACAGCCCTGGCCGCCGCAGGGGTGAAGGCCCTCGGCAAGGCCCTCGGCAAGGAGAAGGTTCCGCCCCCGCCGCGCCTCCGCAAGGTGCCAACCCGGGAGGAGATGGCGGCCCTCTGCGTGATCTGGACCAGGGAAGAGCCGACGGAATACGACATCTACCACGACCTGGACGCGGATATCAAGCTCACCGCGGACGATCTTCACCAGCTCCTCGACGGCCTGGTCCATCAGGGCCTGCTGGAACAGGAGATCGTCTCCCCCCGTAACGAATTCACCTTCATGACCCCGCTGGGCGGAAAGGGGATCGAGATGAGCCGGCTCAATGCCCTCAACCGCGTCTACCGCTATCGCAGCCGCATCGACCAGGAGCACATGATGCGCTTCCTTCAGGCCGCCCATTACTACGTCAGCGCCACCTCGCGCCCGGACAGCGCCGCTATCACCAGCCAGATCCGCGGCCATATCCAGAAGCTGTTGATGACCGCTCCCCAGCCTTGACCGCCTCCACCCTTCCTACAGCCAGCCCATCTCTTTGTACCATGCAGCGGTCGCCGTCATCCCCTCCTCAAGGCTGATGCGCGGCCTGAAGCCCAGTTCCGCACGGGCGCGGGCGTTGCTGCAAACCCAGCCCGGCTGAAGCATCTCCGCCACCTTGTCGGGATTGAGCAGGGCAGGCACCCCGGTGATCTTGCTGCCCAACTGGCTCATCCAGGCGACCGGCTTGAGCAGACCGACCGGCACATGCACCACCAGGGGCTTTTTCTGCATGGCCGAGGCGATGATCGAGCCGATGGCATGCCAATCGCTGGCTTCGTCGGAGCTGAGAAAATAGATCCGGCCTCGCGCCCGCTCGGACTCACCGGCGAGGAGTATCCCCTCCACCAGGTCATCAACATGGATCAGACTGATCTTCATCCTGCCGTCCCCGAGAAGAAGCAGAAGCCCCCGGGCGACGGACTTGAAATAGACATAGATATCGCGGTCGCGCGCTCCGTAGACCGAGGGCGGGCGCACGATGGTCGCAAAGCCCTCCCGGGCATACTCCTGAACCGCCTCTTCAGCGCGGAGTTTGGCCCGGCCGTAAAGGGAGATCGGCCGCGGGGGATCCTCCTCGCTCAGGGCCCGGCCGGCTGCACTGGGACCGGCAGCCGCCTGGCTGGAGACATAAATGAAGCGCAGATCCCTCCTCCCTGAATCCCTGCACGCCGCCAGCAGCTGCAGGGTCGCCTCATAGTTGCCTCTGAGGTAGCCGGCCTCATCGCGTGCCTTGGTGACCCCGGCAAGATGATAGAGGCGCTCCACATCCGCAACCATGCCGCCCAGCTCGCCGGCATCATTCAGATCAGCAAAGACATATTCCACCGGCAGATCGTTCAGCCAGGTCAGATTGCTGCTCCGGCGCACCAGGCAGCGCACACTGTGGCCCTCACGGAGCAGGCGCTCCACCAGGGTGCTGCCGATAAAACCATTGCTTCCTGTGACCAGAACCTTCATCGCTTTTTCCGCCCTTTTTATCAGGCACAAATTACATCATTCGCGCGCCAATTTCAAGTAAAAGCAGACCACAGCTCCGTCTCGAGCGGGAAACGGCTCTCCGAGCCAATAATCCGTTCCGCGCAGCAGGACCTCGTACTAAAAGGAGTTTAAACTTGACTTTGAGCCGGGCATTGGCTATATTTTAACCGAAACATCACCCGGTTTGGCAACCGAATATCATTTCTACATGACTGCGGGCCATTGCCCCACCTTTCGATCATTACCATCACCAGGCATATAGTTCAAGACCCGGCAACGGGCCCAGGGCGTTTCAGTTTTAGTATGGAGGCACCCTCATTGGCAGACCTGTTCGATAAATGCAAATCCGCCACGGTTTCGGCCCGCGCCCGCGAGGCTATGGAACAGGGGTGGTATCCCTATTTCAAGGCGATTGATTCCGGCGCCGATACCGAGGTGATGATCAAGGGCCACCGGCTGATCATGATCGGTTCCAATAACTACCTGGGACTCACCCAGGATCCGCGCGTCAAAGCCGCCTCCATGGCCGCCATCGATCGCTTTGGATCGGGCTGCACCGGTTCGCGCTTCCTCAACGGCACCCTCGCCCTGCATGAGGAGCTGGAGGCCCGCCTCGCCGATTTCATGAAGAAAGAGGCGGTGCTGATTTTCTCCACCGGCTTCACCACCAACCAGGGCACCATCGCATCCCTGGTCGGGCGCAAGGACCTGGTGGTCGGCGACGCCGAAAACCACGCCAGCATCGTCGACGGCACCCGCCTCGCCTTCGGCCAGGCCTACAAGTACCGCCACAACGACATGGCCGATCTCGACCGTGTCCTCACCAACAACAAAAAGAATCACGGCGCGCTGGTCGTCAGCGACGGGGTCTTCAGCATGGGCGGCGACATCGTCGATCTGCCCAACATGGTCAAGGTGGCCAAAAAGCACGGGGCGCGCATCATGATCGATGATGCCCACTCCCTCGGGGTGCTGGGCGCCCACGGCCGCGGCACCGCGGAACATTTCGGCCTCGAGGAGGAGGTCGACTTGATCATGGGCACCTTCAGTAAATCCTTCGCCTCGATCGGCGGCTTTATCGGGGGGCCGGAGGAGGTCGTTCACTATATCAAGCACACGGCCCGCGCCCTGATCTTCCAGGCCAGCCCGCCGCCCGCCGCAGTCGCCGCGGTGATCGCCGCGCTGGATATCCTCATCAGCGAGCCCGAACGCCGCGAACGGCTCTGGAAAAATGTTCACAAAATGAAACAAGGCTACCAGCAGCTCGGCTTTAATACCGGCGTAAGCCAGACCCCGGTCATCCCACTCCTCATCGGCGACGACGAAAATACCTTCAACTTCTGGAAAGCCCTTTATGAGGCGGGCATATTCTCCAATCCCGTCATCAGCCCGGCGGTGCCGCCCGGCCACTCCCTCATCCGCACCAGCTATATGGCCACCCATACGGATGAAGAACTGGACAAGGTGCTCGAGATCTGCGGCAAGGTGGGCAAGAAGTTGGGGATCATCTAAGCGCAGCGGCAGCGTACAACTGTTGCAGAAAAAAAGGCCACTCTGAGAGTGGCCTTTGCTTTTCCATCCGCAGACGCTCCGGCAGTGGGAGCGGACATCCGGCATTCAATCCAGCCAGTAGAGCATGCGTCCGCAGTTCTCGCAGGTGAAAATCTGCTCATCCTCGCGTCCCTTGACCCCAATGGAGGTGGGCTGGCGCAGGAAACAGCCGAGGCAGATATCATTCTTGACTGGCACAATCGCCCTCTTGAGCTTGCCGCGCAGGCGTTCATAACGGAAGAGCAGGGGTTTGCTGATGCTGGCCGAAAGTTCCTCCCGCGCCTTTTTAAGCTCCGTATACCCGGTGACTGAAAAACCCAGCTTTTCCACATCGCCGACTTCTTCAATCATCAGGTCGATATCCTGGAGGGAAACCAGGAGTTCCAGATCTTTTTTGATCATCGATCACTCTCCTGTAATAATGGCGATAAAATCCTGAAAGGTCTCGACCTTCATCAGCTTGTCGCGATTGGCCTTTTCGTTGAGGATGGTGACCAGGGAGCCGAGAATGGGCAGGTAGACGTTCCCCTCCTCATTGGGCGGCGCGATCACCATAAAAAAGAGATGTACGGGCTTGCCGTCGATGGCATCAAAGTCGATGCCCTGATCCGACTTGCCAAAGGCAATGAGGACATCCGCCGCAGCCGTGGTCCTGCCGTGGGGTATGGCCACGCCCTTGCCGATGCCGGTACTGCCAAGGGTTTCACGCTGGTGGAGCATTTCCAGGACAATGTCGCGGTTGCGGATGTATTTTTCCCGGACAAAGGTGTCGAGCAGCTCGGCAATGGCCACCTCTTTTTTCGCCGCTTGCAGGCTGGCCACGAAGAGGTTGTCCTTGAAGTACTTGGCCAATTCGGATCTGTGCATATCATCCCTCCATGGAGGTTAGGGCCCTTAAAAACCGACAGGATGCATATCTGAACCGGTGGGGTGCGCCCCGGTCATTTACCCGGGGCGGCCTCCGCCTGAGGCTGGACAGAAGCGGCCTCTTCTTCGATGAGGGCACGCAGCGCCGGCATCACAAAGATATGATCAAGATTCATTGCCCCCAGTTCACGCGCCAGAACATGGATCTTGCGATGGAGCGGATCAGTTTTCTGCACCAGCAGGATGGGGCGGTCGTCAATCCGGCACAATCCGCCGTTGAAATCGCCTTTTTCATAGCGCACCTCGACAGCGAGGGTTTTCGCCAGCGTTTCCAGGGCGAGGAGGGTCTCCTCCTGGCTCATGTTCAAAGCACTTTTTGCTGGCTGCTGTGTTTGAGCTTTTCCACGACCCATTTTACTTCCTGCGATTGGTCCTGCTTGCAGATCAGCAGTGCATCGGGGGTGTCGACCACGATGAGGTCCTCGGCGCCGATCACGGCGACCACACGCCCGCCCGCTTCGATGTAACAGTTCCGGCACTCCTTGACAATCGGGTCATTGACCAGGATGTTGCCGTTCTCGTCGTGAGGGGAGATCTTGTAGACCTCCTGCCAGCTGCCGACGTCACTCCAGCCAAAATTGCCTTCGAGCACCATGACGTTGCTGGCGTGTTCCATGATGCCATAATCGATCGAGTCGCTGTGGATCTGTTTGTAGACCCGCTCGGTGATCTCCGCCTCCTTCGGGGTGCCAATGGCCTGATCGATCTCCCGCAGGCCGGCCGCCAGATCGGGCATCAAATCCTCAATGAGGTGGAGAATGGTAGCCGCCCGCCAGATAAAGATGCCGCTGTTCCAGAGGAACTCACCGGTCGAAAAAAACTGCTCGGCCACCTCATGGGTAGGTTTTTCGGCGAAAGCCCGAACCCGGAAGGCCTTGCCGGAGGGCAGGTCGAGCGCGGCACCGCGCTGGATATAGCCATACCCCGTCGCCGGATAGGTCGGCTCGATGCCGATGGTGGCCAGGGCCTCAGGATTGCCCTTAACCAGATCGACCGCCTCGCGGAGGATCTGGGCAAACTTTTCCGTATCCGTGATGAGATGGTCGGAGGGCAGAACCATCATCACGGCCTCCGGATCGTGCCGTATCAGATGAAGGGCCGCCAACCCGATGCAAGGGGCGGTGTTTTTGCCGAAGGGTTCAATGACCAGCTGTGAGGGGGGGAGCCAGGGCATCTGCGCGTGGATAAGAGGAATCTGATTCTTGGTGGAGACGATATAAATTCTGTCGACCGGGATGATCACCTGCAGCCGGCGGCTGACCGCCTGAATCAGAGTCTCCTTGCCCACCAGGGTGAGATACTGCTTGGGCAGGGACTTGCGACTCTTTGGCCAGAAGCGGGCTCCCACACCTCCGGCCATGATGAGTGCATAGGTATTTTCCATAACGCGCATTTTAGAGATGGGGTTCGAGTTTGCTCAAAAGCGCCGCTTTCGAAACCGCCCCGACGATCTGCTCCACCACCTGCCCGTTCTTGAAGAGCAGCAGGGTGGGAATGCTGCGAATGCCATATCTGGTCGCAACTTGATGATTTTTATCCACATCAATCTTGCCGGCCTTCATTTTTCCCGCCTTGGCCGCAGCCACCTCCTCCACCACCGGTGCGATCATTTTACAGGGTCCGCACCATACCGCCCAGAAATCGACCAGCACAGGCACACTGGACTCCAGTACCTCTTTTGCAAAGGTCGCGTCTGTCACCTCAATGGCATTTCCCATCTCTTCTCCCTGTTTGGTAATAACCTGTACTCATAGCCTGCCAAATTAAGAAGAATTGACGTTTTATGCAACAGAAAACTGTGCTGAAAAGGGGGCTAATCCCACTTATTGAGATGCATTCCCCCATTCCCGCGCTTCTCGCCGCCGGTGATGTAAAAGCGCAGATGGGAGTTGATCAGGCGCCAGCCCCGACGCAGCAGGGCGGCGAGGAGTTCCATATGCCAGGTGGAGAGGCGGACCACCACATGGGAGCAGCCTGACCTGGCGGCGGCCGTGTGTATAAAAGCTTCCAGCCTGTCAGCCCCGGTCCCGCCGGGTCCCACCACCGCCATGATCCGCCCCACCCCTGCCCTCTCCTGCACTGAAACCGGAACCATCTGCAGCGCAGCGAACAGGCGCACTTGATCCCCTTCCATCTCCAGCCAGGACTCCCCGAAACGATGCTGCTGCAGCAGCCGGGCGAGGTGCAGATAATCCGCTTCGACCCCATTGGCCTCCAGAAAGGCCGGCAGATGGCTTTCAAAGGGAGCAGGTTCCTGGCCATAGCTGATGAGAAGCGGCTCGGTCTCCACCACCCAGCCCGGTTCGATCTCATGCACCAGATCGACCAGAAGGGGCCCGGGGGTGCAGCCGAGTACGCTGTAGAAGGCGAGATTGTTGAGGCTTGCGGGATCCGTCTCCAGACCGACCAGCCTGCAACCCAGCCCGCGCAGCTCATCCGCGCAGCGTTCCAGCAGCGCCCGGCCCAGGCCCCTTTTCTGACACTCCGGAGATACCGCCAGGGGGCCGATCCAGCCTGCCCGCCCCCAGCCATGCCCAAAGACCACACCGCAGAGCCTCCCCTCTGCCTCTGCCACCCAGCAGCTCCCGGGGGTATCCTGCTGATAAAAGCGTAAAAACTCCATGCGGCAAAGCGCCAGCGCCGGACGGCTAAAGCCCTCATCCCGACGCGCGGTCGAAAAGGCCCGGATCAGCAGGGCGTTCACCCCCGGCAGATCTTCAACCCGCATCAGGCGCAGTATGGTCGCAGTCATCGCTTTCTTCCTCGCACAGTGCAATCCCCCTTCAGCAAGTTAAACAATGATCATCAAACCGGCAAGGAGATAATTCCCTCTCTGGTGCAGGTTCAGCTTGACAGATAGAATTGGATTTGCTATCTTGTAGAGGGTACACCAAAGCCCAGTATGAATTTTATCCATATCGAAGGGAGAGGCTATGCTGACCTATGAGAAGCGAACCGACCGGTTCAGCGGCGAAGAGTACATAGAAGTCCCTTTCCAAGGAGAACTCCTCACCGAACACCCCATCTATAACAAGGGAACCGCTTTTCCCGAGGATGAGCGCCAGAGCCTGGGCCTCTGCGGCCTGCTGCCCGAGGCGGTATCCTCGCTGGCGCTGCAGAAACAAAAGACCTATGAAAGCTTTTGCGCCAAGCCGGATGAACTCGAAAAGTACATCTTTATGCTCTCCCTGCTCGACCGGAATGAGACCCTCTGCTACTCCCTCATTCTCGATCATCTCGAAGAAATGCTGCCTATAGTGTACACCCCGACTGTTGGCAAGGCCTGCCAGCAGTTCAGCCACCTCTTCCGCCGTCGCCGCGGCCTCTATATCACCGCCAACAATATCCACCGCGTCGATGACATCTTCCGCAACGCCCCCTTCTCCAACATCTCCCTGATCGTGGTCACCGATGGCGAGCGCATTCTCGGACTGGGCGACCTCGGCAGCAACGGCATGGGCATTCCCATCGGCAAGATCAGCCTCTACGTCGCCGCCGCCGGGCTCCATCCCGCCTACTGCCTGCCGATCCAGATCGACGTCGGCACCAATAACGAAAGTCTGCTCGCCGATCCCCTGTACATCGGCTGGCGTCATAACCGCCTCACCGGCGATGCCTACGACGCCATCATCGAGCAGTTCGTCAACGCCGTCCGCCGCCATTTTCCGCATGCCCTGCTGCAGTGGGAGGATTTCGGCAAGGGCAATGCCTTCCGCATGCTCGAGCGCTACAGGGAACGCATCTGCTCCTTCAATGATGACATCCAGGGCACCGGCTCCGTGGCCACCGCCGTGCTGCTCTCGGCGATGAAAATCAAGAAGCAAAAACTGGGCGATCAGCGCTTTGTCATGTTCGGGCAGGGACAGGCGGGCCTCGGCATCGCCCGCCAGATCTGCACCGGCCTGATGATGGAGGGGCTGAGCCGCGAGGAGGCGGCCAACCATATCTTTGGCATCGACAAGGATGGACTGCTCCTCAAGGGCATGCCCATGAGCGATGAGCAGCAGATGTTCGCCAAGGATCCCGCCTTTGTCGCGAACTGGCATGTGGCCGATCGCAGCCACATCACCCTGCTCGAAACCATCAGGAACGCCAAAGCCACGGTGCTCTTCGGCGTCACCGGCCAAAGCGGCGCCTTTAACGAGGAGGTTCTCAAGGCCATGGGTGCCAATGATCCCCAGGCGATGATCATGCCCCTCTCCAATCCTACCGTCAAGGCCGAGTGCACTCCCGAACAGGCGGTCGCCGGCGCCGGTCCCCACTGCCTCATCGCCACCGGCAGCCCCTTCAAACCCCTCAACGTCAACGGCGCCGAGAAGGTCATCTCCCAGTGCAACAACCTCTACATCTTTCCGGGCGTCGGACTCGGTGCCCTGATTTGCGGCACCCCCAAGGTGACCAATGAGATGTTCATGGCCGCATCCCAGGCCCTGAGCGATCTGCTCTCGGAGGAGGAGCTGAAGGGCGGGCGCATGCTGCCGCGGATCGACAAAATCCGCTATGTCTCCGCCCAGGTAGCCCTGGCAGTGGCGAAGGAGGCGCGCCGCAGCGGCCTCGGCGTCCGTGCCGACGATGAAAAACTCCTGCAGATGGTGATGAATGCCATGTGGGAACCGAAATATCTGCCCTATCGGCTGCCCGAATAGGACGAGGGCGGCTCAATAAAAAGAGCGGCATCCCTGACGGGATGCCGCTCTTTTTATTTGCTGCGGACCTGATTGGCAGGAAGCGGGCCTGGCGTGGTCATGGATTACCCTCCCGCTCACTCCTTTACCAACATCCTCCGCACCGCCAACCGCCAGCCAAGATAAATGAGGATAACAATCGGAAAGAGCCAGATGGGAGAAAGCCAGAAAACGGCGATGATCCGCAGCCGCGCCAGAAAAAAAGCGGCTGCAAAAACGACCGTCATGAAGAGGGCCAGTCCGCTCAGACGGGTGAATCCCGGCACATAGTCAAAATCCACCATCTGGCGGTAGAGGTAGAGCGAAATCGCCATCCATAATGGCGGCAGATAGGTGAAGAACGGCAGCTGCAGCAGATTGGCCCGCGCAAAAATGAGCAGGTAGGCCAGGAGAACGCAGTAGAAAATGCCGGGGATCATGGTCAGAAATATGGGCAGGCTCATGAAGCGGTGCGCCCAGAGCGGTTTGTTCGATTTCTGCAGCAAATGGCAGATGATCAGGCTGACCAGGGTGATCACGATCATGGCAAAGCCAAGCATCCGCCATTCGCGCGCCAGGCTCAACAGTATATCTTCAAGGGTTTGCGGATTTGCTTCCATCCCGTTTTTCCTTTCCGGACACCAGGGGGTTCTCTTCTGCATGAATATCAAGAATTCAGGGTTAAAAGTCAAGAGGATAAATCCACAGGGTACTCCCCGAAATCTTGTTCCCACCTGACACCTCGCGCCGTGTACTTTACAAGCTTTTCTCACCGGTAGCCCATTATTTGTGATTATATTAAAGCCGGGTGGGACCCAGATTGTTGGGGTGTCAAGGATAAATCCGCATTTGCTCCCCGCGCCGCCTCTTTCAATACTCCCCTCAAGCGCTTCTCCAAGTCACCCTCTCAGGATAAAATTCTTTTTGTTTTTTCGTTGAAAAGCCTATATTACGAAGACGAAGGGCCGCCCGGCGGCAGTGGCGCGGAACCGGCTGACAATGCTTTCTCTCACCCGCAAGGACCCGATGGCGAGCCAGGATGACCGCATTGTACTATTGATCAGCAAACTGGAGCGCGTCTGCGCCGGTCAAGCCTCCCGGCAGGAGGCTGATGAGGTGATTCGCGCGGCCCAGGCCCTGAGCGCCGCCCATCTGCGCCTGCTCGAGCGCCGCGGCAAGCATCTGCGCGATACCGGCCGTGAGGTGGAATATGAACTCCTGGCGGCCGACTGCATCGCTGAACTCTTTCAGCAGAGCGCACCGTGCCATTTTCCCCGCCTGGCCGCCTATTTCGCACCGCTTTTCGACGCCGGCCGCCCTGCAGCAGAGATCTACAGCGCCCTGATCCGCCTCCTCACCCGTTTGACCACGCAGCAAGCCACCCGCCTCTTCCGTCAACGCGACCCCGAGGGGGCGAAATTATGGCGCAACGTTATCATGGCCGTTAAAAAAGAACCGGGCCTGATCCTGAAGCGAGAGATCGGCGGCTGGTATATTCTAACCCGCACGTCCTCCTCTTCGGGCTGTTACCAGCCGGATTCACAGACGCTCACCGCGGTTCTGGGCCGCCTGCTGCTTGACCACCGGCAGATCGGGCCCCTCCTCGCCACCCTCTTTGATGAACTGGCCGCGCGCAGCAGCCGGCCGGTCTGGATCGCAGTAGCCGACATCACCCATATTATCCGCACCCACCGGCGGACGGCCGCCCAAAGCACTCCCTATGTCCCGCCGGAGGAGCAGCCCGAATGGGCCGCCTACGACCGGCTCATGGAAGAAACCCTGGCGCAGATTCGCACAGAGGTGATTGAAAACTATCTCCGCAGCGGAAAAATCACCCCGGCTGAAGGACTGGCCCTCTATTCCGCCCTGGTCGCGCGCAGCCGCAGTCAACTCGAGAAAGACGCGGAGAGCGGCGATCACGCCCTGGTCACTGCCCACTGGCCCGAGGGGCTGCCCATGACCAATCCGCAACAGATCTTCACCATCTTTGATTATCTGCTGCGCATTTTCAGGCAAAAAATGCAGAAAAAAATCGATCAATATTTCTGAAAACCGGGCCGATGCACCTATTAAGGGGTGCAAGAGATCCGCGAAAAGGTTGAAAGCATGGCATGTTTTTCCGAAAAAGAGCTCGAAAGAATGGTCTGGGGGGAGCCCGCTGCCCATGGAAGAGAGTGGGGGCACCTCTTTCATTGTGACCGCTGCCGCGAACGCTATCTGGCGCTCTCCATTCTGCACCAAGCCCTGCACTCCTCCTTATCCGCCTACTCGCTTGCCTTCCCGCAGAGCCCGGCCTCAGCAGCTGCTCGGATCATAAGGCTGCAACCTCTGCAGACCGGCACAAGGGGAGTTTCCTCTTCTCCACGTCTGGCTGCCAAGGGGGAGCAGCCAGACGATCCCTATCTCGTCTCCAGTTTTGCCAATGCTGAAGCGGGCCTCATCGGCCGGCTGCTCTATCATCGCCGCACCCGCCACCTCACCCTCTATCTCATCGCCGAATCGGACCGGACCACCGAAGGTCTCAAAGTGACGCTCGATGACGGCTGCCTGACCGGTTACTCAGACCATCAGGGCTGCATCGAGTTCGGGGAACAGCCGGAACGGAGCTTCGAAAAAATGGAGATCACCACGCCGCGCGGCGTCTATGACCTCTCCCGAACCACCTCTTTATCTGCTGCCGGAGACGATAAGCAGCAGCTGATTCTGCCCGGCCCGCCCCGGGCGGAGATAGATCTGACCATCGACCGCCAGCCGCAGGGCATCCGCTATATCGTCACCCGGTCAGGTGGAGCATCCACACCTGAAGCAGATGAACTGGATATCGTCGGCATCACCAGCAAACGCATTCTCCCGGTCAAGACCCACAAGGGCGTTGCCCTGCTGCTGGTCGAGCCGGACGAAGAGATGCTGAAAATTCATATCTACTGACATGCCCGCAAACCGCACCCCCTCCCTGCTCGAGCTCGAGACCCGTGCGCTCCAGCTCGCCGGACACCTGCACAGCGATGCTTCCCTCGAGAGCAAACGCAGCCGTTTCTTCTCATTTTTCCTCTCCGCCGCCGGCTTTGGAGATTTGGCTTCCCTGCGCTCCTATTTCCTGCAGTTCAGCCCTTTCCTCCTGCCTTTGGCGCAGGGTGTGACCGGCTGCAGCCGCGACCCCGAGGAGCTGCACCGCTGGCTTGATGTGGCGGTCCGCTTCAAATCGTTCATTTCGGATGATGCCCATGACATCGACGCCGCAGAACGCACCATCCGCCTGGCCGCCATCCTGCACGCCCTTTACGCCGCCGACCATCAGCTTGCCGCCCGTCTGCTCGGCCTCAACCGCCTGGATGAGACGGTCGGAACGCTTTCGCGACTGGATGCCGCCCGCCTGGTGGCCGGCCAGGCCCCCTCACCGCTCAGGGAAGAACTGCTGGCAGGGCTGCAGGCCTGGGAGGCGCAGACTAGTGCCGTTTCCGCCCACGAACTCAGGGTCCTGCTCATCGACGAGAGCACCCTCACCGATCCCGGCGGCTCGCCCGTGGGCGTCATCCTGCCCCTGCATGCCGAGGCTCGCGAACGCCCCTCCGACGCCGAAGAGGATCATGCCCTGATCAACAACCAGGCCACCTTCGGACGCCAGGCCCTGTACTGGACCCTCCAGGATGGCCTGCTGGCAGCGCGGGCCCACATGTCCCCGGGCACAGCCCGGCGTTTTTATCAGGTGCATTATTCCTTGCCGGAAAAAACGGCGGAGGTGAGCGGTTCCTCCCTCGGTATGGCGGCTGCCCTGCTGGCCTGGGTCACCAGCCGCAACCGCCACTACCGCACCGAGGTCGTGCGCCTCGCCGCCTCCGCAGCGGTCACCGGCGGTATCAGCCCAAACGGCGCCGTCACCGCCGTCGACAGCCCCACTCTGGCCGCCAAGATCCGCGCTGCCTTTTTCTCCCCGGCCGAACGCCTCTTTCTGCCGGCGGCCAATATGGCCGAGGCCTGGCCTCTACTGTCAACGCTCGAGCAGCGCTATCCCCGCCGTCGACTGCTCCTGCAGCCGCTCGAGACCCTGCAGCAGGCCCTCCAGGACCGCAACCTGATCGCGGATCGCAAACCGGGTGCGCCCCGGCGCGCTCTGGCCGCCCTGCGCCGTACCCGGCATAAATCCTTCATCGCCGGCATCGCCGCCGCCGCGGCATTGGGGCTGCTCCTTGCCACTGTGCCGGCCCTGCAGTGGTGGCGCGACCGTGTGCCGGCTCACGCCGAGCTCTCCGAGGATGAGATCATTTTTAAAAATGAGGCCGGAGAACGGCTCTGGTCGCACCAGCTGGGATTCACCCTGCCCGTCGGCTTCCGTGATCTCAACCAGACCGTACAGCTGCTCATCGATGACCTCGACGGCGACGGCCGGCGTGAGGTCTTCTTCGGCATCAATGTTTCTGCCTTTCCTGAAGAGTGCGGAATCCTGCACAGCTTTGACAGCCGGGGACGAGCCCTTTGGCCGCCCCTCAAACTGGGCCAGCCCCTGGAGACCAGGAGCGGAACGAGAATCAGGGACCATTTCTACTTCAGCCCGATCCTCAGCGTGCGAATTCGGGCCGGACAGCCTAAAATGCTCCTCTTCAGCATCGGCTCCATCCACGATTTCGCCTCCAGACTGGTGCTGATCGACAGCCAGGGCCGGGTGCGCGGCTCCTACTGGAATTCAGGCCATATACCGGTCTGCGCGGTCCACGACCTCAACGGCGATGGCCGCATGGAGATCATCGCCGGACTCTACGGCAATGAGGATGGACAGGCCCGGCTGGCTGTATTCGATACCGATGAGATGCAGGGGGCCTCGCCGCAAAGCAAGCCGGCATACACCCTGGAGGAGATGGCACCCGCCCGCCACCTCCGCCTCTTCCGCTTTCCCCCCTCCCCTTTCTGGGAACCCGGCGCCTACCGTGATGTTGTGGGGCGTATCGAGTCCTTCGGTGAAAATCTGCGCGCCGATATCGCCAATTCGGGCATGGTCAAGGAATCGAATGAGAGCATTCTGAACTTTAGAATGTACGGCTATTTATTTTCCACCACCCTGGAACCGATCGCCCTCAACGATCCCCCCGACCGTTTCCTTGCCCGCTTCCGCGATATCTTTGGCCGCGACTTTGCTCCAGCCGACCGCGCCCGGCTGGAGGTCATCGATGAGTGGGACGGCACGGCCTGGCACACCCGCCGCATCGGTCCAGCCTCTTCACCCCCGCAGTAATTCCGGCCGTTCCAGCCATACTTCCTGCCCGATCCCGGGAAAACTTTTTGCATCCCTGCAAAATATTTTCTATATTGTGGCGCATGCGAATCCCTTAACCGCCAGCCAAGGAGCGCCATCGCCATGATCCCGATCCTGCACGGCCTGTTGGGCCTGCTCTTCGTCACCCTCCTCGCCTTTCTCTTTTCCACCCATAAAAAAGCCATCGACTGGAAGCTGGTCCTGATCGGCATCGCCCTGCAATTCGCCTTCGCCTTTCTGGTGCTCAAGACCGCAGCCGGCCGGGCTGTTTTCGCCTGGCTCAGCGGCCTCTTCGTCGCCCTCTTCAGCTTTGCGGCCGACGGCGCCCAATTCGTCTTCGGGCCCCTCGGCAGGGGCAGCGGCGAAGGCAGCCTCGGGGTGATCTTTGCCTTTCAGGTGCTGCCGACGATCATCTTCTTCGCCGCCTTTATGGCCGTCCTCTACCACCTCGGCATCATGCAGTGGATCGTCAAGGGCATGGCCTGGGTGATGCAGCGCTTCATGCGCACCAGCGGGGCCGAGACCCTCGATGTGGCCGCCAATACCTTTTTAGGCCAGACCGAGGCGCCCCTGGTGATCCGCCCCTATCTTTCGACCCTGACCGAGTCGGAACTCTACACCATCATGGCCAGCGGCATGGCCCACATCTCCGGAGGGGTGCTGGGGGCCTACATGCAGATGCTCGGCATCGCCATGGCCAAGGCGCAAGGGGTGCCGGTCGACCAGTCCCAGCTTTTCTTCGCTGGCCACCTGCTCGCCGCCTCGATTATGGCCTTTCCCGCCACCATGGTGGTGGCCAAGATGCTCGTCCCCGAGACCGGGGAACCGATGACCAGGGGCACGGTGCGCCTCAAGGTGGAGAAGAACAGCGGCAACGTCATCGAAGCGGCTGCAGGCGGAGCCGGCGACGGGCTGCGGCTTGCCCTCAACGTCGGCGGCATGCTCATCGCCTTCATCGCCCTGATCGCCCTCATCAACGCCCTGCTCGGCTTCATCGGCAGCTCCACCGGACTCAACAGTTTTCTTATGATGCACTTTAACAAGCCCCTCAACCTCGAGCTGCTCTTCGGCCTCGTCTTCCAGTTCATCGCCTGGATCATCGGCGTGCCCTGGAAAGAGGCCCTCGATGTCGGCAGCCTGATGGGGATCAAACTGGCGGTCAATGAATTCGTCGCCTATCTCAAGATGTCCGATGTCATCGCCGCCGGCCAGCTCTCGACCAAATCAATCGTCATCGCCACCTATGCCCTGTGCGGCTTTGCCAATTTCGCCTCGGTCGCCATCCAGATCGGCGGCCTCAGCCCCCTGATGGAGAACCGCCGCAGCGACATCGCCCGGCTCGGCCTCAAATCGGTGCTGGGCGGCACCATCGCCACCTGGATGACCGCCGCCATCGCCGGCATCCTGACCCATTGACAACGAGGGAGGATCCATGACCAAGAATGAAACACCCCGCTACCGCTGGTTCGTCTCCGGGGATATCAACGGCTTTTTCGGCCTTATGTTCGACAACCTGACGGTGCTTTCATTCCTTGCCGGCATATTGATCTTTGTTTTTAAATATCCCGCCGACATCGTCTACACCCGCATGCTGCCGGGCACGGCCTTCGGCGTCCTCTTCGGCGACCTGGTCTACACCTGGATGGCCTTTCGCCTCGCCAAAAAGAGCGGCAAAAGCGATGTCACCGCCATGCCCCTCGGCCTCGACACCCCCTCGACCATCGGCATCGCCCTGGTGGTGCTCGGCCCGGCCTTCATCGGCCTGAAGAACGAAGGTCTTTCCGAACGCGACGCTGCCATGATGACCTGGTACATCGGCATGGCGACGATGATCTTCATGGGCGTAGTCAAACTGATCTTTTCATTTCTGGGCAGATGGGTGCAAAAGATCGTCCCCCAGGCCGGCCTGCTCGGCTCCCTGGCCGGCATCGGTCTGGGTTTGATCGGCGTCACCCCCCTGATCGACATCTTCGGCATGCCGGTGGTCGGCCTCATCGCCCTCGGCCTGATTTTCTACACCCTGGTCGCCGGCATTCCCCTGCCGGGCAAATTCCCGGGCGTCCTTGCCTCGGTGCTGATTGGCACCGCTGTCTACTATCTGCTCGGGCCCCTCGGCCTCGCCGGCGGCACCTTTGCCGGCCTCCCGCCCCTCGACTTCCATCTCGGGCTGCCCCTGCCGACCTTCGACTTTCTCAAGGGACTCGCCCCGGCGGTGAAATATCTGCCCCTGGCCATCCCCTTCGGCATCCTCACCGTGGTCGGCGGCATCAATGTCACCGAGAGCGCCCGCGTCGCCGGCGACGACTATAACACCCGCAGCATTCTCCTCACCGAGGCGGTGGCCACCCTGGTGGCGGGGCTGTGCGGCGGCGTCGCCCAGTCAACCCCCTACATCGGCCAGCCCGCCTACAAGAACATGGGCTCGCGCGCCGGCTACACCCTGCTCACTGGCATCTTCGTCGGCCTCGGCGGCATGCTGGGCTATGTCTCCTTCATCATCGAGCTTATCCCGCGCGCGGTCCTCGCCCCGATCCTGGTCTTTGTCGCCTTCGACATCATCGCCCAGGCCTTCCAGGCGGTGCCCAAACGCCACGCCCCGGCTGTCGCCTTTGCCTTTTTCCCGACCGTCCTGCGCCTGCTGGCGATCAAGATGGGCACTCCGGAGCCGATCCCTGCGGAAAAATTCCACGAACTCATGAACACCCCTGGCAAGGCCCTGCCGGAGCTGCAGGTCATCACCGCCCTCGGCAATGGCTTTATCGTCACTGCCATGCTCTGGGGGGCTTTTCTCGCCGAGCTCATCGACCGCCGCCTCAAGATCTCGGCCCTCTATCTGCTCATCCTGGCCCTTTTCAGCTATTTCGGGATCATCCATTCCGCCATGCCCGACGGCTCGATGTATCTGCCCTGGCAGCTCAGCGGCACCGCCCAGCAGGTGCCGTATCAGTTCGCCCTCGCCTATCTCTGCCTGGCCGCCATATTTTTCGGCCTCTCCTGGACCAAAGAGAGCAAGGGTCCGGCCACAGGCATGGCGCACTGATCGTTCAGAGATAAACTTTTTGGCAGCGGCGGCGTATAACAGTGTGGAATTTTCTGCCAGGAGGTAATATGAGGATTTCCACGCTTGCTTTTCCAGCCTTGCTGGTCATCGGCCTGGGTATGGACGTTGTCCATGCCCAGGAACAGCCGGGAGACACGCTTTCGACCGAGGCTAAAATCGATTCGGTCTACCAGCTGCAAAAACAGATCTACCGGGAGATCAGAAACGAGCCCCTGGCCGGCAAAAGGTTCGGCGTGGAATTCAATTTCATCCGCGCCCTGGTCATCGAGGAGGATGTCACCCTCAGCGGCGGCTTCTCCCTCTTCGATGTCGACCGAAATGCCGAAATCGCCTTTCCCTTCTATTACGCTAATCCGGGGGATGCGCAAAGCATGCATGAAATTACCCTCGACTGCCATTACCGCTACTTCCTCGGCAACACCCGCAACGGCTTTTACCTGAGCGGCTTTACCCGTTTCGCCCATCTCGAGGGCTACGAAGAGCAGAGCCAAGCCCCGTTCTGGGACGTTCCCGAACTCGCTGAAATCCGCACCACCCGGAACAAGATCGGCATCGGCGTGGGCCTGGGCTACCGCAAATTCTCCTACAAGGGGCTCTACTGGGGGTGCAGCTTCAGCTTCGGCCGCTACCTCACTGGCCGCAACGATATCTTTTACAGCAACTGGGACGACTTCGCCTCACTCAATAACGACGACGGCAAGTACATCTTCGATATCGAGTTTTTAAAATTCGGCTGGGCCTTCTAGGGAATGAAGAAAATGATCGGGCTGCCCCTTCTTGCCCTTCTCCTCGGATTCGCGCTCGCCCTTCTCTACATGCGCTTTATCGAGCCTTACCGGCTGGTCGTCCGCCGCCTGCGGATTACCGCTCTGCAATGGCCGGTGCAGACGGAGCCCCTCTCCATCCTCCAGCTCTCCGACCTCCACCTGCCCAGCATGAGCCTCCGGCTCCAGGACAAGGTCCTGGACACAGTCCGCAGAGAGGCCCCGGATATGATCGTCATCACCGGGGATCTCATGAGCACCAGCAACATCTTTGAACCTGACAACCACGACCAACTGCAGGCCGAGCTGGCGCAGTTGGGCCGCTTTCTGGCCCGGATGGAGGCGCCGCTGGGGATTTGGGTCGTGCGCGGCAACCACGATTTCGGCAATGACAAGGAGGTGAGCGACCGGCTCGTCCATTTTCTGCGCGGGCAGGGGATCCATCTCCTCACTAACCAGAGAGAAATCATCTCCTGGTCCGGAACCACCTTCGCCCTTATCGGCCTGGATTTCTCCGAAAGCGACTCCTCCACCATCCAGCCCTTTCAAGTCCTCCAGGAGGGAAAAGAGACCTTTCTCCGGTCGGGTTATTCCAAAAAAAATCGCTACACCCACCATTTCCGCATGGCGGAAGATGATCACTGGCGCGATTATACAGTGTCGGCCCGGCTCCGGGTCTCCAAAGACATCGCTACCGGCGCAGGCATAACCTTCTATTCCCAGATGGATCGGGGATTGGACCACTACTACCGGCTGCGCTGGTCCCCGACGGAGAACGGCTTCCGCTTTTCCCCCCACAATACCTCGATAACCCATGGCCAACAGGAACTCCCGGTCGCCATGACCGCGGACGAGTGGTACCGCTGCAAGGTGGAGGTGCTGACGGAGGAGCGCCAGACGCGCATGTCCGCGAAGGTGTGGAGGGATGGGGAGGCTGAACCGGGTGGATGGCAGGCCGTGGCCTGGGATTCCTCGGCCACCCGGTTGAAGGAGGGAACGGTTGGTTTATGGAGCATTTATACCGGGGAACACTGCTTCGATGATCTGCTGGTGGTCTCCGCAACGGGGGATACCCTGCTGCAGGAGGGGTGGGAAAAAGAGGGCAGGCCGCACAAGCCACCCTCCTGGATCGACTTTCACCACAACGAGCAGGCCCTGCCCTTGCTCATGGCCGCCCTCCCCGATACCACCTTCACCCTGCTCTTGTGTCATAATCCGGAGACAGCGGAGACAGCCAGCGCCCTCGGCATCGACCTCATGCTGAGCGGCCACACCCACGGCGGCCAGCTGCGGCTGCCCCTGCTGGGATCCCCCAGCCTCGAGTACAAGCATGGCCGCCGTTTCATCAAGGGATTCTATCGCATCGGGGGGCTCTCTCTTTATGTCCATTCAGGGCTGGGTACAGTCTACCTCCCCTTGCGCTTCCTCGCCCCACCGGAGATCGCTCTCTTCCACATCAGCGCACCGTAGGCCGCAGCCGTTCGACCGGCACGCTGCAGATAGTAGAGCAAAACCGGCATTAGAAAAAGAGGTTGCGATTCCAGCCGCTGCTTTTTACATTGAATCATACCTCAAGGATTACCGGAAAGGAGATTTACATGAAAGGATTCAGGATCATCCTCCTGCTGCTCCTCGGCGGCATACTCACGGCCTCCGCCCAGACCAAAATCTTCATCGATACTGAGGTCGCAACCCAGACCATCAGCCGCCATATCTACGGCCACTTTTCCGAGCATCTCGGCCGCTGCATCTATGACGGCCTCTGGGTCGGTAAAAACTCCACCATCCCCAACATCAACGGCTTTCGCCAGGAAGCGGTGGCCGCCCTGCTCGAGATCGGCATCCCCAATCTGCGCTGGCCGGGCGGCTGCTTCGCCGACATCTATCACTGGCAGGACGGCATCGGCGATCCCAAGAAGCGCCCGTCGATCCTCAACTATCACTGGGGCAATGTCACCGAAGACAACAGCTTCGGCACCCACGAATTTCTCGAACTCTGCGAGCTGCTCAAGTGCGAGCCCTATCTCGCCGCCAACGTCGGCACGGGCACCCCGCGCGATCTCAAGGATTGGGTGCAGTACGTCAACGCCAAAGGCACCAGCCCGATGACCCAGCTGCGCGCCCGCAACGGCCGCACCGCTCCCTGGGCAGTAAAATACTGGGGTATCGGCAACGAGGTCTGGGGCTGCGGCGGCAACATGGATGCCGAATACTATGCCAGGCTCTACAACCACTACGCCACCTTCTGCCGCGATTACGACGACACCCGGTGCGTGCGCATCGCCTGCGGACCCTACGGCAGCGACACCACCTGGACCGCCACCCTGCTGAAACACATCAATCCCGGCCTTCTGCAGGGGCTCTCCATGCATTACTACACCGTCGCGCGCGGCGACTGGAACAAGAAGGGCTCCGCAACCAACTTTGGCGAGGAGGAGTGGTTCGAACAGCTCAGCGCCACCCTCAAGATGGAGGAGGCCATCGACCAGAACAGCCGCGTCATGGATCGCTTCGATCCTGAAAAAAAGATCGCCCTGATCGTGGATGAGTGGGGCGACTGGTACGACGTCGAGCCGGGGACCGAAGGGGGCTTCCTCTATCAGCAGAACAGCCTGCGTGACGCCCTGGTGGCGGCAATCAATTTCAACATCTTTAACAACCGCTGCGACCGGGTCAAAATGGCCAACATCGCCCAGACCGTCAACGTCCTGCAGTCGGTGGCCCTCACCCGCGGCAGTGAATTGGTGCGCACACCGACCTTTTATGCCTTCAAGCTTTTCCGCCCCCACAGCGACGCAACCCTGCTGCCCAGCCGCATCGAAGCGGAACTCTACACCTTCAACGGTAAAAGCATCCCGGCCGTCACTGTTTCGGCCTCGCGGAACAAGGAGGGGGTCATCCACATCAGCCTGACCAACGCCGACCCCAAGACCTCGCAGGAGATCGTCTGCGAATTGAAGGGCTTTTCCCCCGAGTACGTCGAGGGCAAGATGATCACCGCCGAGGCGATCAACGCATTTAACGATTTCGGCAAAGCGGAGGCTGTCAATATCCAGTCCTTCGACGGCGAGCGCATCTTCGGCAACAAGATCCTGCTCACCCTGCCCGCCAAATCAGTGCTCATGCTCGAGGCGCACTAGGCACCCCGGCCTTACGGGCCATCGCGATAAACCTGTGCTTCCGGCTCCCGCCCGTGTGTCAACCGGGGCGGGAGCCGGACAATCCGGAGCTGAAATAGAATCCTCCATCACATACGAGCAGATAGAGCTCTGGCGCGACCACACCTATCACCGTACGCCGCGGCGGCAGGTGCGCGACATCCCCGGCGCCCTGCGCTTCGTCAATGAAACCGGATTCTGTTTTGCCTTCACCGCGCGCCACTCCGAACTGCCCTGCCTCTGGCATGCGGCCTGCGGTGAGCGCCACCCCCTCTACCCCGAACACACCCATTCGGATCCCTTCATCGGCCTGGTCTGGCAGGCCAAGGATGAGCTGCCAGCCCGGCGCGCCCTCTATTACGGCAAGGCGATTAAAAAACGGCCCTCGCTGATCTCCCTGGAGTATCTGCCCGCTTTTTACCGGCTCATCGCCGGCGATCGGGGCGAGGACCGCTACATCGCCGACTATATGGCGGGGAGACTCTCGCCGGCGGCGAAGCGGATCATGGATGCCCTGAACGAACGCTCCCCCCAGATCACCTCGGAACTCAAGCTCTCCAGCGGCTGCGCCCACCCCCGCAAACGCGCCGAATTCGACCGCGGCATGGCCGAGCTGCAGATGGGGATGCACGTCTGCAAGATCGCCGAATTCTACGATCCCTTCACCTTCCTGTGGGAACGCTTCACCAGCCGTTACCAGCCGGAGGTCGAGACCGCCCTGGCCCTCTCTCCGGAGCAGGCCCGCATCCGGATCCTGCAGCAGTATTTCAGATTGGCCGGGGCTGCCGCAGGCCAGGACATTCAGCGCCTCTTCGCCTGGAGTCCCGTGGATATCGACCGCACACTGGAAGCGCTCACCGCCGAGGGTCTGATCCGTCCCGTCCGGTTGGAAGGCCAAAATACAAAGAAAATAAAATATTTCTGTTTCAAATCCTTCCCCGCTGCGTATACGGAGTGTTAGTTCCCCCCTATTTCCAATCCAACCAACCCAACTAAAGGAGGATCTTATGCAAGCGGTATCCCGAAGATCCTTTCTCAAAACCTCAGCCCTGGGCCTCGCCTCCGGAGCGCTCATCCTGGACGGCGGCTGGCTGAGTCATGCCAACGGAGCGGCCATGGATTACTTCGCAGCGGAATTCGGCATCAGCGACGGGTTATGTGAAAAGGTGCTGGCTAAAGCCCTGGCTCGGGGCGGCGATTTCGCCGATCTCTTTTTCGAGCACACCATCTCCAACTACCTCATCCTCGAGGATGGCAAGGTCAATCGGGCCTACGGCGAGGTCGCCCTCGGCGTTGGCATTCGCACCGTCAAGGGCGACCAGGTGGGCTATGGCTACACCCAGGAACTCGAGGAAAAATCGATGCTCGCCGCTGCTGCCACAGCCGCCACCATCGCCGACGGTACGACTGCGACTCTCCCGGTTAAGTTTTCCAGAGTCTCCCTGGCGGACCGCTATCCCCTGAAAAAACTCTACTCCGCCGTGCCGCTCTCGGACAAGCTCCCCCTGGTGCAGTCCGCCAATGACAAGTGCTTCGCCCTCTCCGGGGAAATCATCAAGGTCAACGCCACCCTCAACGACCAGCAGAAGCGCATCCTCATCGTCACCAGCGACGGGGTCAAGGCGGAAGACTTGCAGCCCAACAGCTTCCTCGCCGCCTCGGTCACCGCCGAGCGCAACGGCCGCCGGGAACGTGCCGGCTACAATTTCGGCGGACGCAGGGAGTTCTCGTTCTATACGCCGGCCCTGGTCGATGAATTGTGCAAGGAGGCGGTCAGCCGCGTGCTGGTGCTCTTCGATGCGGTCAAACCCCCGGCCGGCGAGATGCCCGTGGTCTTTGGACCCGGCGTCACCGGCATTCTGCTTCACGAGGCGATCGGCCATGGCATGGAAGCGGACTTTAACCGCAAAAAGATCTCGACCTTCGCCACCATGATCGGCAAAAAGGTGGCCGAGCCCTTCGTCAACATCGTCGACGACGCCACCAATGAACGGTTGCCGGGCTCCCTCAACGTCGATGATGAAGGCACCCCCGGCCAGAAAACCCTCCTGGTCGAGAATGGCATCCTCACCTCCTACCTGCACGACAAGATCTCGGCCCGGCACTACAGGGTGAATTCGACCGGCAGCGGCCGCCGCCAGAGTTACGAGCATTTCGTCCAGCCGCGCATGCGCAACACCTACATGCTCGCCGGACCGGCCAGCCCCGAAGAGGTTATCGGCAGTGTGCAAAAAGGCATCTACATCAAGGATGTCAGCAACGGCCAGGTCAAGATCGGCGAGGGCGATTTCGCCTTCTATGTCTCCCAGGGTCAAATGATCGAGGATGGCAAGCTCACTGCCCCCATAAAGGATGTCAACATCATGGGCAACGGGCCCAAAATGCTCGCCAACATCACCATGCTGGCCAACGACTTGCAGATGAACCGCGGGGGCGCGGGCATGTGCGGCAAGGGCGGCCAGGGCGTACCCGTCGGCTTCGGGCAACCCACCTGCCGGGTCCAGTCGCTGACCGTCGGCGGCACCCAGGCATAAGGAGGAACGCCATGAACAAGGAACTTTTCGATCTGGCCTCCTGGGCCATCGAGAACGCGAAAAAGGCCGGCGCAGCCGCCAGCCGCGTCGCCATCGACCGCGAACGCTCGGTCGAGATCAGCTACCGCGAACACAAACCGGAAAACATCAAGGAGGCCGCCAAGCGGAGCCTCAGCATCGAAATCTTTGCCGATGGCCGCTTTTCCGGTCAGACGACCTCGGATCTGCGCAAGAAAGCCCTTGAGGAATTCATCGCCAACGCCGTCCGGACCACCCGGCTGCTGGCGGAAGATCCCTATCGCTCCCTCCCCGATCCGCACTACTATCAGGGCCGCTCCACCGCCGACCTGCAGCTGACCGATCCGGCCTACAGCGGCTACACCCCGGAGGAACGGCATAAAACCGCCCGCGCCATGGAAGAGGCCTGCCTCGAAGCTGGAGGCGACAAGGTCATCTCGGTCACGGCGCAGGCCCAGGATGGCGAGAATGAATCGGTGCTGCTCGCCAGCAATGGTTTCGAGGGCGGCCAATCCTCTACTTTCTATGCCGGGGTTGCGAGCATGACCGCACAGGATGAGGGCGAGCGCCGGCCCAATGGCTATCATTACGCAGTCGCCATCCGGCGCAGTGAAATGCCTGGTCCGGAGGAGATCGGCCGCACTGCCGCCAGGAATACCCTGGACCTGCTCGGGGCGGCAAAAATAAAAACCGAAACCCTGCCAGTCATCATTCGCAATCAGGATGTATCACGAGTCTTGAGCGGCTTGCTGGCGGCCATGTACGGCGCCAACATCCAGCAGAAACGCTCCTTCCTCGCCGACAAGAGGGGCCAGAAAATCGCCAGCGAGGTTCTGACCGTGATCGACGATCCACTCCTGCCCGGCGGGCTGGGCAGCCGGACTTTCGACAACGACGGCATGGCGGCGCGCAGACGGATCATGATCGACAAGGGCGTGCTGAACGAGTTCTTCGTCGACTGGTACTACAGCCGCAAGCTGGGCTGGGAGCCGACCACCGGCGGACCCGCCAACCTCCTCATCCCGCCAGGCAGCCGTTCGGTAGCGGAGATCATGCAGGAGTTGGGACGCGGCATCTACATCACCGGCTTCATCGGCGGCAACTCCAACTCCACCACCGGCGACAGCTCGATCGGCATTCTCGGCAAGCTCTTCGAGAACGGTGTGCCGGTGCAGTCAGTCGCCGAGATGAACATCGCCGGCAACCATCTCGAGTTCTGGCACAAACTGATCGAGGCGGCCAACGACCCCTGGCCCTACTCCTCGTGGCGGACGCCGAGCCTGGTCTTCAAGGAGGTGGTGGTCTCCGGAGTCTGAAACCATGGCCGCTGCTGCCGGGCCTGCCTTCGGGTGGGTGCGAGATTACAGCCCGGGGGATCAGCATCTCCTCCGGGCTGTAATATTTTCATTTTTGCTTGACTTTGATTATTAAAAGCCCAATATTAGAAATATTGAACCTCTGACTCTTTCCTCATTCAAGACTTCATCATGACTGCACAGATGCCCACAGCCTACACCAAACCAAGGTCCCTAACTCAACGGAGGCGGTGAATGATTAAAAAGTGGTTTTTAATCATCAGTTCTCTCGTCTGGGCCGTTTCACTGCAGGCCGGTGTCACCGGCAAAATCGCCGGCAAGATCACCGACAACCAGACCAAGCAGCCCATACCCGGCGTCAATGTGCTTGTGGAAGGCACCAGTATGGGTGCCATCACAGACATCAGCGGCCAGTACACCATCCTGAATGTGCCGCCGGGAAGCTACACGGTGCGTGCATCCATGATCGGCTACACCACCATGCGCGTTGAGGGGGTCCGGGTCTCCATCGATCTGACCACCCGGGTCAACGTCAACCTCTCTACCGAAGTCCTTGATATCACCGACGCCATCACCATCGTGGCGCAGCGGCCGATGATCCAGAAGGACGAGGTGGCGACCAAACACTACATCTCCAACGAGGAGATCGAGCTCCAGCCGGTCGACTCTTTTCAGGAGATCGCCCAGAACCAGGCCGGCGTGGTTGGCAGCCACTTCCGCGGCGGCCGCGGCAGCGAGGTGCTCGTACTCATCGACGGCATCCCGGTGCGCGACGCCTCCGGTGAATACGCGGGCAACATGGGCGGCTTTACCAGTTCGGTGCCCAGCTACGGCATCGAAGAGCTGGAGGTCTCGCTCGGCGGCTTCGGAGCCGAATACGGCAACGTCCAGTCCGGCGTCCTCAACCTCGCCATGAAAGAGGGCTCCAGCCGTTATAACGGCCGCTTCCGCGTCTCCACCACCGATTTCGGCAGCGCCAGCATCAACACCCCCTTCAACCGCAAAATCTACGAAGCCTCCCTCTCGGGACCCGTCCCGATGGCGAAAAAGGTGATCCCCGGCGACCTCTCTTTTTCACTCTCGGGCGAACTCACCGACAAGGACCATGGCTACTATCCCAATCAGTACACCTACGACCGCACTTTGCAGGGCAAACTGACCTGGCGCATCTCTCCCAATTACAAGCTGACCTACGGCACCCTCTACAATCAGATGGATTGGGATCAGTACTATTTCTACGCCGCCAAATACGGCCCCGGAGCGGAATACCAGAGCAATCAGTACCAGTATGTGGACAATGCCACCCTCTACAACTATCTCTACGTCATCGATCCCAGCAAGTATCGCGACCAGCAGGGTGCCATCAATGCGGTCTCGGGCAGCCTCAACGACAAGCCCTACACCCAGATGCAGACCTACTATGTGGGCGGGATGCAGGACTATCTCTGGAACTATGAGAAGCGCAGCAATACCAATTACCTGGTCTGGACCCACGCCCTCAATCCCAGGACCTATTACGAAGTGCGCGCCCAGCACTTTTTCTCCAACTACCACTATGCCACCCCCGACGTCGAGGACCGCGACGGCGACGGCGACACCAAAGAGGATCTGCGCTGGGACCTGACCCAGCCCGGACCCCATCCCATCTATCGCGAGCGCGAGAACAATCTCTGGTGGGTGCGCGGTGATGATCCCGGCTACCTCTACCAGGGCTCCTGGACCCGCTCCGTCAAGGCGGACCTGGTCAGCCAGGTGACCCAGAACCATCTCCTCAAGGGCGGCCTCGAATTCTACAACCACCGCACCAAGGTGGAGAATATTTCCTGGTCGCTCAATCTCGAAACCCAGCGCAAGGATATCTGGGATGAGGACGCCTATGACATGGGCGCCTACATCCAGGACAAGCTGGAGTTCGAAGGCATCATCGCCCTGGTCGGCCTCCGCTACGACGCCTTCAATCCCAATGGCCTCGGCGACGCCGTCTACTACCCGGCGGATTTCAGCAATCCCTTCACCGAGGTGGTCGGCGACCTGCCCGTGCTGCTCAATCCCCAGAAGCCGAGCGTCAAACACCAGCTCAGCCCGCGCATTGGCATTTCCCATCCCATCACCGACCGTGACGTGATCCACTACACCTACGGCCACTATTTCCAGCGGCCGGATCTCTACTGGCTCTTCCGCAACAACAAATATCAGGCCCTCACCAAGGTCGGCAACAACATCGGCAATCCCAACCTCAATCCGGAAAAAACCGTGGCCTACGAGATCGGTCTGGAGCACCAGTTCAACGACGACATCAAGGGTACGGTGACCGGGTATTACAAGGATATCTCCAACCTGGTTGACTGGATGAAATATGTCGGCCGCTCGATCCAGAACATCGAGATGAACGTCTTCACCAACGCCGATTATGGCAACGTCAAGGGACTCGAATTCACCCTGAGCAAGCGCCTCGGGCGCTTCTGGGGCGGCCATGTCAACTATACCTATTCAGTCGCCAAGGGTCGCAGTTCCGACGCCTGGGGCGGCTATGGCAGCTTCACCGACGCCAAGCGCATGAACCTGCTCGACTACGACCAGACCCATACGGTTAATGCCAATATCAGCCTGCGCACGCCGGGCGAGTTCGGCCCCGGGCTGCTCGGGGTCAAACCCCTGGGCAACTGGCAGAGCAACATCCAGTTCAGTTACGGCAGCGGCCTGCCCTACTCCAGCTACGGCACCAACAAGGTCAACGATCAGCGCCTGCCCTGGACCAGCACGACCGACCTCAAGCTGCTGCGTCAGTTCAAGCTCGCCGGCCTCGGCCTCGACCTCTTTATCGACGTCTTTAATCTCTTCGACCGCAAAAATGTCAATTACATCAACAGCTCCCAGTATTACGAAATCACCGGTGATCCCTCCGTCATCATGCTCGACGTGGATGGCGTGAACTATATCCGCAATCCCCAGGTCTGGGACACCGGCCGCCAGGTTCGCGCCGGCGTGGCCATTCAATTCTAAGGGAGGCCCTTCATGGTTACAGTGAATCGATATCGCACCACCATCCTGCTCCTCCTGGCGCTGCTGCTCTGCATCACGCTGACCGCGTGGGCGGTCGACAGCCCAGACCACAAGGCGCGCCTGGCCAAACCCGGCACTTTTGCAATCGCCTCCCCGATCGTGCCCGATAACTGGAAATTCCACCAGATCGGCACTCTCTGGTCGCGAGTGACCAATTTCAGCTACATGGGCGATGACGCCTACGAAGGCCGCACCCCTTCATGCGACTATCCGGGCGGCTCGGGCAACTCCTACCTCTACCGCGGCACCATCTGGCTCACCGCCCTGGTCGACGGCACGCCCCACTCCACCCAGGGCGACGACCACGAGTTCTCGCCCCTCGATTCGGTGCACGTTTACTCCGGTCCTGGCGCCCGCTCCGAGGAGGACACCTGGACCCGCTACTATGATGTCTCCGCCCCCCTGGCCAGCGGCCACTTTCCCCTCGGTGTCGAGGTGGTCGAACGCACCTACGCCTGGAGCGCCAGCTGGGCCGGGGATTTCATCATCTATGAATACACCGTCAAGAACGTCGGCGTCGACTCGGACGGCGACCAGCTGCCGGACAAGCCGCGCGATCTCGACCAGTTCTACTTCACCATCCGCTTCGACGGCGATGTCTCCAAACTGCCGAGCTGGGGCGCCGAATCGCGCTTTTGCAATATCGACGATTACGTCCTCAGCAACGCCCAGCCCTGGAATTCCTGGATCAAGGACTTTCCCCAAATGGCCGGACGGGCCCATAGCCTCACCGAGGCCGACCTCGACAGCAGCATGATCTTCATGTGGGATGGCGATAATCCCAGCTATCCGGCCGACAACGGCGTCGACGACGATTTCGGCAACCCCGGCGCCGACGGCCGGCTGCAAACCCCCGGCTTCCTCGGCTTCAAGATCCTCAAGACCGAGCCCTATCTCAAGCCCAGCTCTTTCCATCAGTGCCAGATCTACAATGATCCCGCCTCCGATCAGGAAGCCTGGACCAAGATGATTTCCGTCCATACCTATGACGGCCTCATCTACAGCAAGGGCAAGCCCTATGCCTACGACTTCCGCGGCATCCTCTCCTTCGGGCCGATTGAAAAATTCGCCTATGGCGATTCCTTCAAGGTCACAGCCGCCCTCAGCGTCGGCAGCGATCCGGACAGCGGCGGGGTCTACAGCCTGATGAAACTGGTGAAGAATTTCAATACCGCCCAGTTCATCGTCGACAATGACTACAAGGTCTCCTCCGAAGCCCTGGCCCCGGCCGCTCCCCAGGTCCGCCTTGAGCAGGTGCTCGACGGCAGCCAGGTCACCGGCATCAGGGTCGTCTGGGATGATGCTGCAACCGCACACGCTTACTTCGAGGGCTACAAGATCTGGAAGGCGGTGGGCAAGAATTCCCAGGGCGCTTACGACTGGGTGCCCCTTGGCGCCGGAACCTACTCCACCCTTGCCGGCGGAACCTGGCCTCCCCCCGCCGGCGATCAGGCCGGCACCTTCGCCCTCGTCGACAACGATATCGTCAACGGCTTTGAATACTATTACGCGGTGCAGTCCTATACGCGCGATATCAACGACCCCATCCCCCTCGGGGTGATCCAGAGCAATATCCTCAACAGCATCAAAAGCATCGCACCGGCCAATCCGGTGGCTGCGACGCTGGACAACGTCAAGGTCGTGCCCAATCCCTATATCGGCAGCGTTATCTGGAACAATCCCATGCCGAGCGACAACGAGCCCTGGCAGCATCGCATCCAGTTCACCAACCTGCCGGCCGACGCCACCGTCAAAATCTTCACCCTGGACGGCGATTATATCGACGAGATCCGGGCCGGGTATACGGCGCGCCGGACCGCCGACAATGTGGCGATCGAGGGGGCCGACAGCGTGGCGGAATGGGATATCATCACGCGCAACAACCAGGAGGCAGCCCCCGGCATCTACATGTATGTCGTCGACTCGCCCTCCCTCGGCCAGAAGATTGGCAAATTCGTGATAATCCAGTAACGACCGGCACGCATCAACCGGAAGGAACTTTTGATCCTTATCAATGAGGATGAAACATGAAAAAAACGACCTGTATCATACCCCTCCTGATCTTGTTGATCCTGGCCGGATCCGGCTTCGGGCAGAGCTTTGCGCCGGTCGGGACCTCGGTGGCACAGTTTCTCGAAGTGGGAACGGGCGCCCGGGCGACCGGCCTCGGCCAGGCCTTTACGGGCATGGCCACCGGCGCGGAGGCCGCCTTCTGGAACCCCGCCGGCATGGCGGATATCAGCGGCCATAATTTCTACAGCTCCTACAGCACCTGGCCCGCCGACATCTCTCTGATGGGGCTCTCCTACGGCCTCAACCTCGGCAGCATCGGCATCATCGGCATCAGCGGCGTCTATCTCATGACCGACGATATGGAGATCACCACCCTCAACCAGCCCGGCGGCACGGGTGAATATTTCAACATTGCCAATTTCAGCATGGGCCTCTCCTACGCCCGCTACCTCACCGACCGTTTTTCGGTCGGCGTCACCGGCAAGGTGGTCCATGAAAAATATCTCACCAACGGCTATACCACCTGGGCCCTGGATCTCGGCACCATGTACCACACCGATTTCCACGGCCTGCGCCTGGGCATGTCCATCCTCCACTTTGGCCCGGAGGTGAGTTTCAGCGGCAGCTATATCGATTTCAGTGACTCCAAATCCTACAGCGCCAAAAAGAGCAAGGAGTTCAACAGCTACTCGCTGCCGATCAATTTCCGCTTCGGAGCGGCCATCGATCTGCTCAACAACGATCAGCACCGCCTGACCACAGCCATCGATATGGTCCATCCCAACAACAACCTCGAGCAGTACAACATGGGGCTGGAGTACGGCTTTAACCAGATGTTCTTCCTGCGCGGAGGCTACCAGATCGAAGCGGATGAGGGCGGACTTGGCCTCGGCCTGGGCGTGCAGACGCCGGTGAGCGGCCAGCTCGGCCTGGTCTTCGATTACTCCTACGCCGACTTGGGTATACTAACATCCGCACACCGTTTCTCCCTGGCGGTGAAATACTGACCTCTCCTGGCAATCAATAAAAAAACCCCTGACCGTTTGACCCGGTCAGGGGTTTTTTATTGCAGTTCGCAGTCAGAGCTTATTTGACCAGCACCATCTGGCGCGCGATCTGACGGTTGTCGGAGCGCAGCAGATAGATGTAGATCCCGCTCGTCACCTTCTGGCCAAGCGTATTGGTCGCATCCCAAACCGCGGAATGGCTCCCTTCGCTCATCGGACCATCCACCAGGCTCTTCACCAGCTCGCCCTTGAGATTGTAAATGGCCAGTGACACATTCTGCCGTGCGGGCAGGGTGTAGCTGATGGTTGTGGTCGGATTGAAGGGATTGGGATAATTCTGGCTCAGCTGGAAATTATCCGGCATGCTCTCGTGCGGACGATCGGCGACACCGGTCAGCTGATTGGCAAAGCGCAGAATTGTGCCCTTGTCCCCAAAGACATAGCCGAAATTCTGATTCAGGAAAACACCCGCCGTGTAGTAGATGCCCGCATCGGTGATATCCTGCGGGGTGTTCAGACGGCTCCAGGTGTCTCCCAGATCAGAGGTGACATAGACGCCCAGGTCATCCATGCCCATAATCATCTCCGTGCCAGGAATGTGCACCACACCGTTGCACCAGCTATCCGCGGAAGTATCCGGTTTGTTGGTTTTGTACCAGGTGGCGCCGCCATCCACGCTGGCCACCACGTTGCCGCGGCGGTCGGCGATCAGGCCTTTATCCGCGGATGCAAAGGCGATGGCGCGGGGATAGGTGGCGATGATGTCACTTGGAATCTCAAAGCTGTCCCAGTTGGCGCCGCCGTCGGTCGTGCGGAATACAAACGAACCGACATAAGTGGTCGGCGTAGCGCTCACCCACATGGTCTCACCGATGTTGCAGCCGGCCACGCCCCAGGTGTAGTAGGAATAGGCGGCAGTCTTGTAATCGATGCCGAAAATTTCGTTCCAGGTCGCCCCCATGTCATCCGAACGCACAAAGTGCATGTTGCCGTCCGGCTCCATGTCGCCAAAGGCGATGGCGCTGGTCCCGTTGATCACCCGGAGGCCGTCAAACCACCCCGGTGCGATCGGGCTGATCGTGTATGAATAGACCTCGGTCCAGTTGACGCCGCCGTCAGTGGTGCGGTAAATCTTGCCGTCGGCCTGGGCAATAACGGCGGTGTTGGCATCCCAGGCATCCATCTGTGCCGCGCGCTCGACAAGAGCAGTGGCGTTGTGGGTGAAGGTCTGGCCGCCATCAACCGAGCGGAATACCCAGGTCACCTTATTGGTGCCATCCACTCCACAGAACCAGATCGTCCGGCCGTTATCCAGAATCCGCCCCGGCTTGAAGAGCAGCCCGGTCGGCGCTTCGCCATTCAGCTTGACCTCGGTCGCTACAACCAGATCATCAAAGACCGGCGCGCCGCCGCCGACATAATCGAGCACGACGATCGGCTTGGTGCCCAGTTCCGGGAAGGCCCCGGCGTCGGTGCTGGAGGTATAGAGCACCTCGAGCTGGGGATCGCTGTCGACATTGGCCAGCTTGACCACGGTCCAGATGCCGCCCTCGGCATAGAGGGAATCGATCATGTTGAAGGTATAGCTGGCCGGATCGGCGATGTCGCCGCCCTTGTAGGCGAGATGGAAGATGCCGGCATTGGGGGTCGAAGCGCGCGAGCCGTAAACGAAATCGAGCTTGCCGTCGCCGTCAATATCGCCTGAATCACCGCCCCAAAGGCCGCGCGAGCCGCTCGGCCACCATTTGCCCACATTGACCAGCTCGGTGTTCTTGAGGGTGTCGCCGTCTTCCTGAACCAGATAGATGCCCTTGGCGGCATCGTTGCCCCAGTCGTAGACCGCGACGATCATCTCCTTGACGCCGTCGCCGTTGAGGTCGACCACCTGGGTCGACTGCACCGGTGCACCGCCGAGCAGCGGGGAGAGTTTGGTATAACCCCAGCCGAAACCGTCCCAGGTGAACTTGGTGACCTCCACTTCGCAAAAGCTGTAGACGTTGGCGCCGATGGCAACCACATCCCATTTATTCTGGGTCGTGCCGGCCTTGAGGGTAAAATCGAGGCCGCTGGTCTCCATGGTCCATACCTCGGTGCCGTCGCCGTTATCGGGAATCTTGTCGACCGAGACGATGCCGCAGAAGACGCCGCCGGTCCGGCCGGCACGGTCTGCGAAGAGCAGCTCGTCGACGCCGTCGTTGTCCGGATCGGCGATGCAGGCCTGGATCGGGCGGATATTGTCGTTGTCGGCCGCGGAGATGGTCCACTTGGCATTGGGCAGGTAGCCGCCGACGCCGTCATCGACGCCCATGACATCGCTGCCATCGCCCTTGGACTCATAAACCAGAATCCGGTAAGGATTAAGCACAGTTGTACCGGAGAGATTGTTGACCACGCCCCAATAGATTTCGTGCTTGCCGTCCTTGTCCAGATCCCCATGGGTGAGGAAGGGCCAGGTGTTCTGCTTCTCGATCGGAGCGACAGCCTTCCAGACCACGACCCATTCGCTGCCCTCTTTTTCCAGCTTGTAGATGCGGGGGATCACCTCGGTCGGGGTATCATTCCAGTTGTCATTGACCAGATAAATTTCGGTCTTGCCGTCATTGTCGAAATCGACTCCGGCGATAATGTTGCCCGTGCCGCCGTTGTTGAGGTCCGTTTCAGGCACAGGGATCTCGCCTGCCCGGACGAACTGCCCCTGGGCAAAGCTGCTCCCAACCGCAAAAAACACCAAAACCGCAAACATCAACAACATAGTAACGGTCCTGCTCCTCATGGTAACCTCCTTGTTGTTAGTGGGATGTTGGGTTGGTTTGTAAACCCTGACTGTTTTTCTGGTAATCACAGGTTGGATAAAGATTTTCTGCTATGTGGGTTTCCAGTGGCATAAAGATGTAAGGCAATATACCTTTAACATCATTTAAAATCAAGGAAAAAGTCAAAAAAGAGCCATTTTTCGCGCCCCGGCTGCTCAGCGTATCCCATTCAGGGCATTGACCGTCCGGAAATGAAAACCATAGATCGTGAAGGTGACCGCCAGGGCCAGGCTGCGCGGGCGATGGAAAAGAGTCCAGAAAAAGAGGCGCCAGTAATGGTTTCGCTCCGCGCTGAGGGTGCCGAGCTTCCAGATCGAGCGCAAGAAGGCATAGAGCTCCGCAGCGTGCAGGCGGACCGGGGCCTTGGGGGGATGGTAGAGACGCAGGCAGGTCCGGATGCGGGCATAGAAATTTTCCGGGCTGTAGAGTTCAGCCATCAGCCGGGCGTATCCCGTTTTCAGTTTATCCAGCCCCATGGCCGGGATGATATTGGTCGTGCCGTCGGCATTGTCCCCGGTCATCTCGTGGGTGATCCTGCCCTCGGCATGAAGGCGTGCAAAGAGAGGAGTGCCGGGGATGGCCTGAAGCATCCCCACCATCGCCGTCACCACCCCGCTCTTCTGGATGAATTCGATCTGGCGATCGAAAATCGACTCGGTGTCGTTGTCAAAACCGACGATGAATCCACCCATGACCTGCAGACCGTGGCGCTGCATGGCCTGCACGCACTCCACCAGGTTGCGATGGACATTCTGCCCCTTGTTGCACTCCGCCAGGCTGGCCTCGTCCGGGGTCTCGATGCCGACGAAGACCGAGTTGAATCCGGCCTCGGACATCATCCCCATCAGCTCCTCGTCGTCAGCCAGGTTGATCGAGGCCTCGGTGAGATAGCTGCAGCCGGCCCTGCCCCGGCGCCAGGCAATGAGGGCAGGCAGGATCTCCTCCTTGAGCTGGCGCTTGTTGGAGATAAAGTTGTCATCGACGAAAAAGACGTTGCGCCGCCAGCCCAGCCGGTAGATCTTGTCCAGTTCGGCGATGATTTGCGCGGCGCGCTTGGTGCGCGGCCGGCGGCCGAGCATGGCGGTGATATTGCAGAAATCGCACTGAAAGGGGCAGCCGCGCGAATACTGGATGCTGAGGGATTCATACTTGCGGAAATCGATCAGCTCCCAGAGCGGCACCGGGGTCATGGTCAGATCGGCGAACTGGTCGGTCTGGTAAACCTTCTGCGGGCAGCCGCGCGCCAGATCGCTGAGAAACAGCGGCAGGGTGATCTCGCCCTCATTGAGGACGAAGTGGTCGACCTCGGGGAAATCCTCGTACTCGCTGAGGAAGAGCGGCCCACCGGCGATGATGGTCTTGCCCGTTCTCTTGCAGCGCGCGATCAGCTCGCGGGCCGAGTCGCGCTGGACGATCATCGCCGAGATCATCACCAGGTCCGCCCAGGCGAGGTCGCGGTCGCGCAGACGGGCGACATTGAGATCGACCAGCCGCTTTTCCCATGCGGAGGGCAGCAGAGCGGCGATGGTGACCAGTCCGAGCGGGGGCGAAGAGGCCTTTTTACGCACGAAACGCAGGGCGTGCTTGAAGCTCCAGAAAGTATCCGGGAATTCGGGGTATAGCATTAAAACGCGCATTGATAGTTCTCCTCTGTCATCTCCTCCCCCCTCATTATCCATGGGCCCGGCAGCCGGACCATTATTCTCCGCCCGGGTGAGCCCCGCCCTTCTCTCCCCCGGCGGCCTTGCCATACTCTTCACGCAGTTGGGCGAATTCCTTGCGTTTCTTCTTCATCAACTGCTCCCAGCGTTCAATCCCCTCGCGCAGGGCCTTCATCCGCTCCTGCAGAGCGACGAACTGCCCGTCCATGGCCGCGAGACCGGCCAGGGTGGCCTGGGGGTCATGACGGCGCGTTCGGTCGGCTTGCAGTGTAATAAAAAGCCGGTAAAGATCGGCCTGCTCCCTGATCTGCTCCAGGGTGTAGCCGAAATTCTGCAGATCGAGGATGTGGCGGCAGATCTGGACATAATGCTTACCGTAGAGCCTGAAGCCGCCGCTGGTGCGGCGGTCGGGTGTGATGATCCCCCGCTCCTCCCAGTACTTGATGGTGCGGTTGTTGATCCGGGCCTGCTCCGCCAGCTCCCCTACGGTGAGGTACTCGGTCGCCTGACGGGCGTGCTCCCGGGCCTCGGGCCGGGGCAAGCCGATTTTCTTGAGGATCTTGCGGATCTCGGGCAGGGAGTAGCCGATCTGGATGAGGTGATGGATCTGCTGCGCCTCCACCACATGCTCCTCGGTATAACAGGGGATGTTGCTGTCGATGCGCACCTCGCTCCGGATCAGGCCGTTCTTCTCCCACTCCGTCAGCTCCGCCGCGGACAAGCCGATCTTTTTGAGGAATTCCCGCTGGTCATAGAGGTTGTTTTCCATTTCTGTTCCTTAGCGTATAGTTTATTATTAAAATATCAGTATACGTATACATTATACTGCTATTCCAAAACAAATGCAAGCAGAATTTTCAGTAACATCAGAAGTAGTCGGATGGAGTCGCAGCGAAGGAAGGCAAGCTCACTCGTGCAGATTGGCCAGGGCGGCCTCGACATTGCGGATGAATCCGGCATACCCGCGCCGCTGCAGGGGAGAGCGGTGCGCGGCTGCGGTGAAACGCTCCTCCGGCCAATGGACCAGCTCGGCCAGGGGGGCATTCCGCCAGTGGGGACGGGGATGAAAGGAGGGAGCATCGGCCGGCACAGCCCAACGGAGATTCCAGGGGCAGACCGACTGGCAGATATCGCAGCCGAAAATGCGGTTGCCCATCGCCCGGCGCACCGCCTCAGGGATGGCGGCCCCGGATTCGATGGTGTGGTAGGCAATGCAGCGCCTGGCGTCGAGGGTGCTGGGGGCGATGAGGGCGCCGGTCGGGCAGGCTTCAAGGCAGAGGGTGCAGGAGCCGCAGCGGTCGGGAATGGGCTGGTCCGGTTCGAGATCGAGGCTGGTGACGATCTCACCAAGCAGGATCCACGACCCCAGTTCGGGTGCGATGATCAGGCTGTGCTTGCCGCGCCAGCCGATGCCGGCACGGCGCGCCCACTCCTTCTCCCAGATCGGAGCGGCATCAACGCAGATCCGGGCTTGCACCCCGGGGGCCAGGGTGCGAATGAAAACAAGCAGCTCTTTCAACCGGTCTTTCAGTACGCGGTGATAATCATCGCCCAGGGCATAGCGGGCGATGCAGGCGAGGCGGGGATCGCCTGAGCTCTCCCCTTTGGTAAAATAATTTGCCGCCGCGACAATCACCGTGCGCGCCCCAGGCATCATCACGCGCGGATCGAGGCGCATCGGCAGGCGGGCGGCCATCCACGCCATCTCCGCGTTAAAGCCCTTTTCCAGCCATTCCCGAAGGGCATGATCGAGCAGCGCCTCCGCCCGGGCGAACCCGATACGGTCAAAGCCGAGAGAGAAAGCACGTTCCAGTATGACCGATTTCAGATCCATCGCGATCTTTACCCTGCCTGAGGCGGCTTTGTTCCAGAAGCGAGAGCGGCGCCGTCGAGTCTGCCGGGGCGCCACACTGCCACGGAGTCAGCGAGTTTTTCTGCGCCCAAAAAAGCTGCCCAGCTCGGCGAATACCTGCTCCTGGCCACCGATCACCGTCCGGCAGGGGGGCAGGGAGCGCATGAAACGCTTGCCATAGCTCTTGCGGACCACGCGGTTGTCGAAGACGATCACCGAGCCGCGATCGCTCTTGCGCCGGATGAGGCGTCCGAAACCCTGTTTGAACTTGAGTACCGCCAGGGGGACGGCATACTCCATGAAGGGGTTGCCGCCGGCGCGCTCGATCGCCTCCCAGCGCGCCTCGATCACCGGCTCGTTGGGCACCTTGAAGGGGAGCTTGCTGATGATGACATTCTCCAGGGCCTCGCCCTCGACGTCGACCCCCTCCCAGAAGCTGTCGGTGGCGAAGAGCACCGAGGCCTTGTCGCGGCGAAAGCGCGCCAGCAGCTCATGGCGGTTTTCGTCGCCCTGGCGCAGGGGATTGATGCCCAGCTTGCGGAAAGAGTCCTCGAGCTGGCGATAGATGATGGTGAGCAGGCCGTAGGAGGTGAAGAGGACAAAGGCCCGGCCGTTGGAGATGGAGACGGCGCGGAAGATCAGCTTGCCCAGCTCGGCCGAAAAAGCCCGGTCGTTCGGATCCGGGATGTCGGTGGGGATGCAAACCACGGCCTGACGCTCATAGTCGAAGGGAGCGGGCAGCTGGAGCTCGAGACGCCGGCCGGGATCGAGGGCGTTCAGTCCGACGCGCTTGCCGAGAAATTCGAAGGAATTTTCGACGGTAAGGGTCGCGGAGGTCATCACGATGGTATCATAGGTATCGTAGACCGCCTTTTGCATCATCGGCGCGATATCCAGGGGCGAGCATTGCAGGCGGACGACATGGCGCCCCTTGTAACCGGGGCGGACCTCTATCCAGCGGATGCTCTCCTCATCCTGTTTGAAGACCACCTCTCCGATCACCGCTGCCGCGGCGGCCAGCCGGTCGGAGGAGGCCTTGATCTCGATCACCACCGAAGCAAAATCATCATCCGCCCCGCTCTGCAGCTTGTTCAGCAGTCCGGTCAGAGCGGCGAGTCCCGCCGAAAGCTCGAGCATGCTCGAGGTGTACTCCTGGAGCAGACGGCTCAAGCCGCTGTCGACGAGCAACGACTGCACCACCGCGGGCACCAGGCGCTGCTTGATCTCGAAGCCCTGGTTCTCCTGGGCGAATCCCTTGACCGCCTCGAAGATGTGGTCCATCAGCACCTGGGTGGCCTCATGCAGCGCGGCCACCTCCGGCACCAGCCGGCCCGTTACGCTCTCCTCGATTTTCACAAGCAGATGCTCATCGATCTGGCCGCGTTTGCGCCGCAGTTTGTAGAGCACGGTGTGGAGATGGCCCTTGAAGAGCTGCTTCTGCTGGCGGTGCAGGCGGCTGAGGATGCGCATGATACCGGCGCGGGTGACGCGGTCGCCGAAATAGTTGGTGGCCACATCCTCGAGATGGTGGGCCTCGTCGAAAATGATGCGGGAATAGGGCGGCAGCACCGCGGCTTCGCTGACCGAACCGATCTGGTAGCGGATCGAGAGGTCGGCGAAGAGGAGATGATGATTCACCACCAGGATGTTGGCGCGGGCGGCATGGCGCCGCGCCTTGTTGACAAAACAGTCACGGAAGAAGGGGCAGCGGCTGCGGGTGCAGGTGTCGCTCTCCGAGCCGATCTTCTCCCAGACCTGTTCGCGCGGGATGTAATTGAGATCGGCCTTGCTGCCGTCGCTGGAATTGCGCGCCCAGTCGATCAGCTGCTTGAGCTCCTCCTGCTCCTCCTCGTCGCTCTGCAGATCGAGTTCGCCGGCGAGGTCGTTCACCTTGCGCAGGCAGGCATAATTGCCCCTCCCCTTGACCAGCACCGCGGTGAACTCGTCCGGCAGCACCTTCTGCAAAAAGGGGATATCCTTCTTGATCAGCTGTTCCTGCAGATTGATGGTGTTGGTCGAGACCACCACCCGCTCCTTGTTCTGCAGGGCCCAGCGAATCGCCGGGATGAGATAGGCGAGGGTTTTGCCCGTGCCGGTGCCCGCCTCGATGGTGGCGATCTTTTCCCGGTTGAAGGCCTCGGTCACTGCGCGGATCATCTCCTCCTGCTGGGGCCGGACCTCGAATCCGGAGAGCTCGCGCGAGACCGGTCCTCCCGCCTGCACCAGGTTGACCAGGCTCTCCTCCTCGAGAGGGACGATCTCCCGCTTGGCGAAGGGCTCCACCACCACATAGATCCGCTCGGCCTGGTTGTCGACGATATAGAAAGCGACGCTGAAGGGATCGAGACCCGCGGCGATGGCAAGATCGGCCTCGGAGGGAGTGAGATGACCGGAGGGATGATTGTGGATGACCACATCGGCCTCGGTGGCGAGCTGCGTGATGACCGGCACGGCCGTCTTGTGGCCGCGTGCCGCCACGGCGACATCGTGGACGATCAGATCCTCCTCGGTGTAGCCGATGAAAAAGACCTCGTTGCCCCCCGCCTCATCGATGGCCTGGCGGATCTTTTCGGCCGCCGTATCGGAGAGGTATTTGCCAATGGCGCTCATGCCAGCATCTCCGCATCCCAGCCGGCCGCGCGCAGATGGTCAGGGAAGCCGGCGAAACCGTGGGTGGTATAGATCTTGTGCGGGCGTACCATGCCGACAAATTCGATCAGCTCATTGAAATCGGCGTGATCGCTGAGTGGGATGCGGTGGTCGGTGCGCCAGCCCGGGCCATGGCCGCTGTGCGTCCAGCCGGAGAGAAAGACCGTTTTGCGCCGGGGGACAAACTGCAGGGCGCGCGTGAAGGCGAGGTGGGGCGGGACGATGAGCACCTCCTCGGGAGCGATGGCGGCCCCCTGCCAGGGGGCGCAGCGGTCAAAGGCGACACCGAAGCGGGCATAGACCTCGGCCATCTGCCAGATCGCGGGATGGACACGCACGCTGACGCTGCGGTCGCCGAGGATCTTCATCGCCTCCTGGGACTTGCCCAGGGTATAGGCCATCACCACCGGGGTATAGCCGCCGCGGCGACAGTCGCTGATAAAGCCGAGCAGCTCTTCAATCAGCGCGTCGCGGCTTTGCTCGACCACATATTCAGGATGGCCGTAGGTGCTCTCGGTGATGAGGATATCGGCATGAGGGACATCGATCGGCTCGCAGGTGGCGCTGGGACGCAGCTTGAAATCCCCGCTGTAAAGCAGGGAGGTGCCGTCACGCTCGATATGAATCATCGCCGAACCCAGGATATGGCCGGCCGGATAGAGGCGGATGCGCATCCCATCCAGCTCCAGCGACTCACCAAAGTTGAGCGGCAGCAGTTCCGCTTTTTTCGCCCGCAGGGTATGAAAGGCGGCCGTCGCCGGGGTGGCGAGGATACGGAGGTGGTTTTTCAGATGGTCGGCGTGGCCGTGCGAGACGAAGGAAAAGCTCACCTTGCGCAGGGCGTCGAGCCAAAGCTCTGCGCCCGCGATCTGAATGCCTTTTTGATCGTAGGTAAACATGGGATTTCCAATGAAGGGGTTGATGCAAAAATAGGGAGAAAATATGACGATTCCAATCCTTTTTCAGGGATTCTCCAGCCGCCATGCCTGGCCGTCATGGCTGATTTAGATTGACAAAATAGTAAAATTTGGCTATTTTGGGGCATACTCTTGCACCCCACTCTGCTGCTCACGGAAACGGGCTCATCGGGCCGGGCGATCCCGCATGCAGGTCAGAACGAATCATTACTCCTTTTCTTGCCAGGCAGGCTTGCTGGCCATTCTCCTCACCTTGCTTCCCCTTGCCGCCAGGACCGTTCGTATAACGGTCACCCCTTCCGATTCCAGCGCCCTCATCGCCGATCTGCAGCCCCTCTTCGGCCTGCCATGGCAGCTGGCGGCCACACCCGAGGCTGCCGCCCATTTCGACTGCGAATCCTCATTTATTGATCAAGGGCGCGGCTTTCTTCTACCCTTATATACTGAGATCCAGCCGGTTTATGAACTCTGGCATTACGAAGCGGGCCGCTGGCGCCGGGAAAACCTGGGCACTTATTCGGACCGCGCCGCTTACTCCCTCTTTGCGCTCTCTCCCCGGGATATCTGGCTCAGCTTTCACCCCGGGCGCACCCTCAAGCAGGATCTGCTCCATTTCGACGGTCGCGGCTGGCGCCAGGTCCCGACGCCCAACACGGACCGCATCCGCACGATCTATATGCTCTCCCCCACCTCCGGCTGGGCCGGCTGTGAATGGGGGCAGATCATGCACTATGACGGCCGCGAATGGCGGCTGGTCCCCTCCCCGACCGAAGCACACGTCCTCTTCATGGTCATGACCAGCGACAGCAGCGGCTTCGCCTGGACCAAGACCCATCGCAAGGAGAACGCTCCGTTAATCTATAATGGCCGGGAATGGCGCCGGGCCCCTGGCGATTCGACCGGGCTGCTGCAGCTGCTGGCCGCTGTACCCGCCATCAACCATGGCACCAGCCTATGGCCCATCGGGATCCTGACGCACTTCAACCGGCTGCAGCGGTCGGCGGCCATCGTGGACACCCTGCTGCTCGAGGCGCCTCTTGCACCCAAGCGCCTGCTCTTCTGCCATCGCAGCGGCACCCTCTCTTCAGGGCACCTCGCTCGCTCTGCAACAAGTTCCGGCGGGGGCTGGATCGCGCATCTCACCGAAAAGGAGGAGCAGGACAGCAGCCATGTTTGGCAGACCATCTCCTTTTTCACCCTCGCCGGCGACAAACGCAGCCTGGTCATCCGTTTGCCTCTGCAGCGCCACTCTCCTGCTCTTTTTCAGACAACCCATCTTACCAGCAGCTGGTACGTGGCCGAACACGGCCTGGCGATCGCTGATTTCAACGGGGATGACACGGAAGATATTTATGCTGTGGCGACAGGGGCTGCCAATCACCTCTATCTGCTCAACCTGCTCCAGGGCGGCCAGATGGAGACCGAGAGTGCCGCAGCCGCAGGCCTGGCCGGCGTGGCCGTCCTGCCGACCGGAATCGTCAACTATGACGAAGGGGCTTCGGCGGCCGACGTCGATAATGACGGGGATCAGGATATCCTCGTCACCTCCCTCTACGGCCATAATCTCCTCTACCGCCAGATCCGCCGCGGCCGCTACCGGGAAGAATCGGAATTCGCCGGCATCGACAACTGCCTGGCGCGCACCTGCTCCGCTGTCTGGGCCGACGCCAACAGCGATGGGGCCATCGATCTCTATCTCTCCAACGAGGATTCGACCAACCGGCTCTATCTCAACAACGGTGCCGGCATCTTCCGCGATGTCACCCGCGAGGCCGGACTGCTCATCCGCCGCGGCGGCGGCGGTTCCGCCTTCGGCGATATCGATGACGACGGCGATCCCGATCTCTTCGTCCCGCGCTACGGCCTGGCCAACCTCCTCTTCCGCAACGAAGGCGCACCCCGTCCCGGCGCCGTCCCCCTTTTCCGGGAATGCGGACAGGAGGCGGGAGTGGCCGGCATCGACACCCTCGCCCGCTCCACCAGCGCCAGCTGGGGCGACGTCGACAACGACGGCGACCTCGATCTCTTCGTCACCAATCTTGTTCACTCCAACCAGCTCCTTCTCAACGACGGCCGCGGCCGCTTCGAGGAGACCACAGCGGCACGGGGAGTAGCCAGCCGCGATCTCAGCCAAACCGCACTCCTTTTTGATGCGGACAACGATGGCGACCTCGACCTCCTGACCGGCAACCGCGCGCTCAACCGCTTCCATGCCAACAAAGGTAAGGGTTATTTTTACGAGGCCACTGAGGAGGCAGGCATTACTCGCCTGACCAATGCAGGCGGCATGGCGGCCTTCGACCTGGGTGAGGACGGCGACCTCGATGTCTATCTCGGTCAAGGGGAGCAGCACAGCGCCCTGTACGACAACCGCTCGAATAACCGCCACTGGCTCGAGGTCAAACTCCGCGGCGACCGCGGCAACCGTGACGCCATCGGCGCCCGCCTCTGGCTCTACCGCGACGGCCACCTCGGCGAACCGGCGCATCTGCTCGGCATGCGCGAGATCAACGGCGGCAGCGGCTACAACTCGATGAGCAGCCGCATCGCCCATTTCGGCCTGCCTGGCGACGGCCCGCTCGCCCTGAGGGTGCGCTTTCCCGGCGGCCGGATCCGCGAAATTACCGGCATCAGCGGCGGTCGCCTGCTCGAGTTGCAGGAGTCAGAGGGCTGGTCACGGCAGCGCGCCCTGTTCGCGAAATGGGCAAAGCGCCTCCGCGCCAATCCCGAGCCCAGGCTGCCGCTCACCCTCATCGCCCTTTTCTCCTTTCTGCTGATCCTCTTCGAGTTCTACTTGCTCAGGTACAAAAAATGGCCCGTGCATACCGTATGGCTGATGGTGCTGCTCCCCGCCCTGCTCCTCCTTCTGCTGCTCATTGTGCTCGTTGCCATGCCGGTATGGCTGCGCTACGGTTTGAGTCTTGCACTGCCCGCCATCGCCTGGGCCCTCGCTTTCGGGCTCTACACCTCCCGACAGGATACCAATGACCATGCGATCGCGGATCTCGAGAAACTCTACCTTGCGGTTTCCGCTTTCTTTCACGGCGAATGGGCGTCGCGCAAACTCAACCGCATCGAGTTCTTTGTTCAGAACCTGGAGGAAGGGCGGGAGCCTGCCCCTGAGGTGGCCGAGGCCATTGCAGGCGCCATCAATGAATACTTTACTATGATTGTGCCCGAGCTGAGAAGGATCCTCGAACTTGCCTCCGGGAGCCGGATCCCCAAATCTCTTCACACCTCCCTCGAAGTGGCGATGCTCAACCTCACTACCGCTCTCACCGAACTCAAGGTCGAACTCCATCTCGGTAAAAGCGCGGCCCGGCAGAACGCCCTGCGCTGCAGCCAGATTCTGCAGATGGAAATGCAAAGTCTGCGCAAAGAGGTCGGCCGCCATTTTTCGTGCCAGGTCGACCAGCTCCTCGAGGAGAGCCTGCGGCAGAACCGCCGTCCCGGCGTGGATTATCACCTGACCTGTACAACCAGCGAGCCCCTCTGGGCGCGCATCCCCGGCGCCGCCCTTTCGCAAATCCTGGAAAATCTCCTCGACAACGCCCACGCCGCCATCAGTGCCTCGCCCAACAAGGAAATCACCATCGCCCTGGAGGGCAATGCCGACCAGATCCGCATCCGCGTCAGCGACAGCGGCCCCGGTGTGCGCACTGACATCGCCGAGCGCCTCTTTCATGAGCGGGTGAGCAGCAAATCCAGCCCCGGCGGCTTCGGCCTATATCATGCACGGGAAGTTCTGACCAAATTCGCCGGCACCGTCCGCCTCCTCGAGCAGGAGGAGGGCACAGGCGCCCGCTTCGAAATCACCCTCAAGAGGATCGAACATGAGTGACCGGCTGCGTCTTCTGCTGATCGATAATGATGCCCAGTTTGCCGCTGATTTCGCCCTGCTCGGCAGGGAGAGCTTTGTCATCAAGCACGTAACAAGCGGCGAGGAGGGAGTTGAAGCGCTGAAGCATGAGGAACCCGATGCTGTCCTGCTCGACCTGCGCATGGGCGAGGGCTGGGATGGACTGCAGACCCTGCAGAGGATACGGGAAGAGCATCCCGACCTGCCGGTAGTGATGGTCACCGATCATGCCGGTGTGGAGACTGCCGTGCAGGCGATGAAGTTGGGCGCCCTCCATTACACCTCCAAGAAACCCAATATGGGTACCCTCTACACGGTCATCCAGCGCGAACTGCGCCAGGCGAATCTGCGCCGACTCTACCTGGAGGAGAACAGCAAACATTATGGCAAACTGATCGGCGACTCCCCCGAGATGCACCGGGTCTACCGACAGATCGCCCGCATCGCCGCCGCTCCCTCCCACATCCTCATTCAGGGCGAATGCGGCACCGGCAAGGAGGTAGCGGCGCACGAGATTCACGCCCGCAGCAGCCGCGCCGGACAGCCCTTCGTCGCCGTCGACAGCGGGGCCATCGCGCCGGGCCTCTTCGAGAGTGAACTCTTCGGCCATGAAAAGGGCTCCTTCACCAGCGCCGATTCCCTTCACCGCGGCCGCATCGAAATGGCCGGCGAGGGCACCCTCTTCCTCGACGAAATCACCAATCTGCCCCTCGAAGCCCAGGCCAAACTCCTGCGCTTCATCGAGGAGCGCAGCTACTTCCGGGTGGGCGGCGAAGAGCTCTTTCCGCTGCGGGCGCGGCTCATCGCGGCCACCAACCGTGACCTGAAACAGGAGGTGCGCGCCGGGCGCTTTCGCCAGGATCTCTATTACCGCCTCTCTGCAGTGGTGCTGGAGATGCCGCCGCTGCGTGCACATCAAGAGGATGTCCCCCTGATCGCCGGATATTTCCTCAACCGCATGCGCGGTCAATTCAGCTCCAGAATTGAGGGTTTTACAGCGGCGGCCGAGCGGGCCCTGATGCAGTATCACTGGCCGGGCAATGTACGCGAACTTCGTAACCTGGTCGAGAGCCGTCTGCTCTACAGCCCGGGGCCTCGCATTGAAGCACATGAGATTCTCTTTCATCCGCTGAGCGAGGGTGGTCCGGAATTCTTCACCGGCCTGATGGAGAAATCCTATGCTGAGGCCAAGGAGGAGCTGGTCAAACGTTTCAAGAGGGAATACCTGGCGGCGCTGCTGGCCCGACACCGGGGCAACATCAGCCAGGCTGCGTGCGAGTCGGGGATTGCGCGCTCCAGCCTGCACCGTATGCTGGTGGAGGAGGGGATCCCGCACTGATCCCCTCCCTCCCGCTCTCGCTCGTCCCCTCTGGCCCCACTACTCTCGCGCCGCCTCGGCCGCGCTCGTATTTATCCGCGTTGCCCTCACCCCGCGCCCCCACCGCGCCGTGCCAGCGGATGTCGCATTGAGGAGACACGGCACCAGGATTTCGCTCTATTCACCCGCCCGGTTCCCGCACAAATTTGCTGCCTCCGCCTTGGTTGCCAAAGGGAAAACCCCTCTTTTTCACTGAATTCTCTTCAATATCACATATCTATTTAATTGATATTATTGGTTTTAATACTCATCGCCCTCCTCAGGACTGTCGCCTGCATGCGACAATTTCCCTCCCCCCTCCCGGTCTCATGTACCCTAAGATATTATTAATATTATGCTATTTTTTCACCCATTTCTTTGGCATTTTATTTGCAATTCCCCGTTGTATGAAATGATCTGCATGGTCAGGGGGAAAGGATGCAGCTGCTCATTTTCGAAAATTCACCGGGTATTATTCTCAAGGCCCAGCGGTATCTCTCCAGGCAGGATACCTGGTATGCAACCATGGATGATGCCAATGCCCGGACGCTGGTAGCCCGTGGGGATGTGGATACCATCGTGGTGCGCAGGTGCCACAAGCAGAGGCTCCTGCGCGCACTGGGGATAGAAACAATCGAGGGGATGCCTGGGGGACGGCAGATCATCGTCCTGCCGCGTTTGGGGTGCGGAGTGACCCTCCGCAAATATTTGCGCTCTCAGCAGAGTCGGGTTTAGGGGCCCTCTATGCTGCGATGATGGGGGAGCGCCTGCCGGCCCGGGGGGGCCGGTTTGTTTTTGGACGGGGTGTCTACCACCAGGAGAACGCAGCCCGACCGAAACAGGATTCTCCAAAGGAGGCAATATGAGTTCATACGATTGCTGCCCCAATTGCGGTCACAAACCGCATGGATTGACTGTAGCCTACATGAATATCTATAAGTGTGAGATCTGCAAAACCAAATTTTGTCATGAGTGCCGCGGATCCAATAACGGCAACAGATGCCCCGAGTGCGGGAGCGAAAGAAAATCGAAGATCGGAGAAGCCTACGTAAAGTGAGCTCCCGGAATGGAAGGCAAAGGGTCGAACAATAGATCGACTGCATTGAATATGGTATTTCGTGGAGGCGGAAAGTGTTCACAGTTAAAGTCATCTATTCCAGCTCAGGAAAACCTTACCAGGGGGCGCGTGTGGCCGTCTCTTTCGACGGTTTTTTTACTGGCGGGGTAACAAATGACGTACGCACGGATTCCAACGGCGAGGCCCACTTCGACCACGATCCCAGAAGTGGCAAGATCTTCGTGGACGGGAAAAAAGTCTTTGAGGGGTGGATTGAAGGCCGTGTCGTTGTCTATGTATAATGGCAGGATTTTACCGTCCGGAAAGCTAGTGATATTTCTCTGGTGACAGGTTATCAACGATGCCGCGGTTGAAGACTATATTGGGCAGCAGGCAGGCTTACAGCGCCCACGCGATACTGAATCGAACCATTGGATAATACCTTGGGAAATCGCCCGAGATCTGAATTTTAAGCAGTTGCGCTGGCCCGTTGGATGCCCGAAAATCTCAAGGAGCAAGATGGTCCTGTAAACCCGCCGCCCAGAAGCAGGCTATAATATCCCTTGCAATCGGCCATGAATTGTGTATCTTTGGGTAGCACCCGGAGGCAATTCATGGCCAAAATCTATCAAATCCTCGCTATCCTTCTGCTGGCCTGGTCCGCCCTCCTCGCCCAGGCCGATCTCTTTGATATCGGCACCGACCAGAATCCGCCCGGCATCTCCTGGCGCTCCCTTGAGAGCCGCCACTTTCAGATCATCTTCCCGCAGGAAATCGCCGCCGATGCCCAGCGCATCGCCAGCCTCCTTGAACGCGTCTATCCGGCGGACTGCAAAACCCTCGGCATTCAGCCCGGGCCCCTCCCGCTGATCCTGCACAGCCGCACCACCGAGAGCAACGGCTTTGTCACCCTCGCCCCGCGCCGCAGCGAGTGGTTCAGCACTCCGCCCCAGGTCGGCCTTACCGGCCCGGTCGGTTGGTATCCCCTGCTGGCCATCCACGAATACCGCCACGTCGTCCAGTTTCAGGCGCTGAAACAGGGCTTTAACCGTCTGCTCTACTGGTCGCTCGGCGAGTACGGCTGGCTCGCCGGGGCCGGCATCTCGGTCCCGGCCTGGTTCTTCGAGGGCGACGCCGTGGTCATGGAGACCGCCCTCACCCGCGGCGGCCGCGGCCGCCAACCCGAATTCCTCATGCCCATCCGCACCATGCTCCTCTCCGGCGAACGCTACTCCTATTACAAGATGAACCTGGGCTCCTACAAAAACTGGATCGCCAATCCCTACGAATACGGTTTTTATCTCAACACCTGGCTGCGCCGGCAGCACGGCGCGGAACTCTGGCCGGCGGTGCTCAAAAGCACGGCCAAACTCTCCTTTATCCCCTACCGTTTCTCCTGGTCCCTGAAACGCCGCACCGGCATGGGGCTGATGAAAAGCCACGCGGCCATGCTGGCCGAGCTGGAGGCCCATTACCGGACCAGCCGGCCGCAGCCGGGAACAGCACCGGCAGGGAGTGAGGCCATGCGGAGGAACCCGGGTGGGAGCGAGATGGCGGGGGGCGGGAACGAGGCAGTGCAGAGGAACCAGGGTGGGAACGAGATGGCAGGGGGCGTGAACGAGGCCGTGCGGAGGAACCCGGGTGGGAACGAGATGGTGGAGGGCGGGAACGAAGCAGTGCGGAGGAACCCGGGTGGGAACGAGATGACGGGGGGCGGGAACGAGATGACGGGGGGCGAGACCGCCGTGCAGCGCTGGAACCGGGACAATGACGGCTTCTGGACCATTTACCAGGCCCCGCGCCCGGCCGCGGACGGATCGCTGATCGTCCTCAAGATCGGCCTCGCCGACCAGACGGCCTTCATCCGCCTCCATCCCGACGGCCGGGAAGAGACGCTCCTCCACCCCAATCCGGTCGACGGCAGCCCGCACTCCATCGCCGGAGAGACCCTGGTCTGGTCCGAAAAGATCTATGACCCGCGCTGGGGCCGCCAGGATTTCCGCACCATCAAAAGCCTGGATCTCGCCAGCGGCACCCGGCGGACCCTGGTCGCGAGGGGCCGCCACTTCGCCCCCGCCCTCTCGCCGGACGGCGCGCACATCGCCGCCATCCTCTTTGAGACGGACAACGGCTGCCATCTGGTCCTGCTCTCCGCGCAAAACGGCAGTGAAATGCGCCGCTTTGACAATCCGGCCAACGATTTCCTCATGACCCCAACCTGGTCGCCCGACGGCAGGGAGATCGTCTGCAGCAGACTGTGCGGAAGCGGCCGGGCCCTGACTCTCATCTCCCTGGACGACGGCCGCATGACTGACCTCATCCCCCCCGGCGATTGGGAGATCACCACCCTGTTTCATGGCGGCCGCTACATCCTCTTCAGCAGCAACGACGGGGAGGTCATGCAGATCTTCGCCGTGGAGCGGCAAAGCGGCCGGCTCTTCCGCGTCACCGACCGCCCCTTCGGGGCCTTTTATCCCGCCCTCTCCGGTGACGGCCGCCGGCTCTTCTTCGGCGATTACGATCTCAACGGCTACCATGTCGCGGAATCAAGCCTGGATTCATCCCGCTGGATTCCCCTCGACAGCCTCCCGGTGATGGAGAACCCCTGGTTCGAGCCGGTCACCGCCCAGGAGGCCGGCCCCGCCCTCCTCGATGACCTTGCCCCGCATAGCTGGCCGGTGCGCCCCTTCACCGCCTGGAATGACCGGCCGCGCATCCACAGCTGGCAGGTCTATGCCGACGACCCTTCCCGCACCCTGGGCGGCAGCCTCTTCGCCCAAAATCTGCTCAGCACCCTGCAGGCCTCGGCCGGATTCGATTTCGACCGGGATGAGAACGCGGGCGCCATCAGCGCCGATCTCACCTGGGCGCGGCTCTATCCCCTGCTCAGCGCGGGCGTTACCAGCGGCCATCGCGCCTCCACTTATCTCGACGAGAATGACAAAACGCTTCGCTATACCTGGAAGGAAAAGAGCGCCCGCGCCACCATCCTCCTGCCGCTCAACCTCAGCCGCAACGGCTATACGACCGCTCTTTCCCTGCAAGGCGCCGCCCAGCTGACCTGGATCAGCGGAATCAGCGACGACAACGCCTTTGAGCGCTGGGAAAACCAAAGCGGATGGTTCAGAACCATGGGCTACGGCCTCGAGTTTTACCGATATCGCAAGTCCGGCGCCGACATCTTTCCGGTCCTGGGCCAAACCTTGCGCCTCGGCTATAATCATACCCCCTGGGGAAGCCGCTACCAGGGCGAACGCTTCATCCTCCGGGCCAACCTCTATCTGCCCGGCCTGGTCCGGCGCCATGGTCTGGCGCTGCGCGGCGATTATGAGCGGCAGCGGCCGGAGAGCTACCGCTTCAGCGGGGATATCCGCTTTCCGCGCGGCTACAGCTATCGCTATCAGGACCGCATCGGGCGCCTCGCCGTCGATTACACCCTGCCCCTCGCCTATCCCGACCAGCACCTCTGGGCCCTGCTCTACGTGCAGCGTGTGAAGAGTCTCTTCTTCCATGATTACGGCTGGTCCAGCCTTGCGGGCCGCCGCACTTTTTACCGGTCGAGCGGGGTCGAACTGAGCGCCGATGTCAACTTTTTCTCCCTGCCGGTCATCCTCGATGTCGGGGTGCGTCTGGCCTGGCGCTGGCGGGAGAAAAACTGGCGCACTGAAGCGACCCTGAACCTGCCGTTGTGATTTGCTCCCCGAAAGAGTGTACAACGCATCTGTCATGATTTCAGCCTGATTGACGAGAAAAGGATTGCATATATTGGGGCCGTTCTTTACATTAACAAAAACCTGCAAACGGTTACATCTCCGTTCACCGGTGACCGATTATCGGCTATCGGGCACCCACCCTTGAGGTTCCTTATCTTCATGTAATAGCAAAACCAAACACATGTGGCCTTTGTGCAGCCGGCCGCCCCGACACCATCACCTGATCCCGGAAGGAGCAGCTCATGAAAAAATGGTTCGCCCTCTTCAGCCTCCTGATCTTCACACTCGTGTTGACACCCATTGCACAAGCCGAATGGAGCAACGGCAAGCCCGCCGACCTCGTCCTCGGCCAAACCGATTTTGTCAGCCGGGTGAGCGGCACCGATGCCAGCCATTTCAACGGTCCCAACGGCGTGGCCATCGATCCGGTCAGCCGCAAGCTCTTCGTGGTCGACCGCACCAACCATCGCATCCTCCGTTTTGGTGTGGCTGATGGCCTGACCAGCGGCGCGGCTGCCGAAGCGGTGCTCGGCCAGAGCGATTTCGCCAGCAAGAGCAGTGGAGCCGATGCGGCTAAATTCAACAATCCCATCGGCATCTGCTTCGACGCCGAAGGGCGGCTCTGGGTGGGGGATTTCTCCAACAACCGCGTGCTGCGTTTCGACGCCGCCGCGGACAAGCCAAGCGGGGCGCCGGCCGACGGCGTGCTCGGTCAGCCGGACTTTGTCTCCAAAGCGGCAGCAACCACCCGGGCCGGCATGTCCGGACCGGTCGCCCCCTTTATCGATCACAACGGCGCCCTCTGGGTCGCCCAATTCAACAACCACCGCGTCACCCGCTACGACCACGCAGCGGCCAAGGCCAATGGTGCGGATGCGGACGGCGTGCTCGGCCAGCCCGATTTCACCACAAGCAGCAGCGGCCTTTCGGCCTCGAAAATGAACAACGCCAACAGCCTCTACGTCGATAGCAACGGCACCCTCTGGGTGAGCGAATTCACCAACCGCCGCGTGCTGCGTTTCGACAACGCCGCCGCCAAAACGGACGGCGCCGAGGCGGATGGCGTGCTCGGCCAGCCCGATTTGATCACCAATACGGCGACGACCACTCAGAGCGGCATGAACAGCGTCCGCTTTGTCACCGGCGATGCCCAGGGCACCCTCTATGTCGTCGAGGAGCCCAACCAGCGCGTGCTGGTCTACAGCAACGCCCAGACCAAAGCCAACGGCGGCGAGGCCGACTATGTGCTCGGCCAGAGTGATTTCGTCTCCAAGCTCAATCCCATTCCGCCCACCGAGGCCTCCTTCAACATCCCCAGGGCTGCCTTTTACGATGACGTCGCCAAAACCCTCTGGGTGACGGATTTTTCCAACAACCGCGTGCTGCGTTTCACCGAAGTACAAGCCCCGGCTGCCCCGGAGCCCTTCCACTGGGTCAACCGCCAGGCGGCCGAGGTGGTGATCGGCCAGGCCGATTTTTCCACCTCTGCCTCCGGCCTCTCCGCCTCACAGTTCAATACACCCCAGGCCATCTGCTATCATCCGCCCTCCGGCAAGCTCTTCATCAGCGACCGGCTCAACAACCGCGTCCTGCGCTTCAGTTCGGCGGCGGCACTCACGAGCGGGTCGAGCGCCGAAGCGGTCCTTGGCCAGCCCGATTTCACCAGCAAGACCGCGACGGTCAGCGCCGCCGGCATGAGCGCCCCCATCGGACTGGCGATCGAGGAGGATGGCACCCTCTGGGTCGGCGATTTTTCCAACAAACGGGTTTTGCGTTTTGACGATGCCGTCAACCTCCCCAACGGCGCTGCTGCCAGCGGCGTCCTCGGCAAGGCCGATTTCACCACCAGCAGCGGCACCGTCTCCCAGAGCGTCATGGGCGGTCCTGTCGGTATCTCGATTCATCCCGACGGCACCCTCTGGGTGGCCGATTTCAGCGCCCAGCGCATCCTGCGCTACGACGACGCCAAACACAAGCCCAACGGCGCACCGGCCGACGGCGTGCTCGGCCAATCCGATTTCTCCTCCACCGGCGGCCGTACCACCGCCGACGGCCTGAATGGCCCGAATAATATCTATGCCGATCTCGACGGCACCGTCTGGGCCTGCGAGTTCACCAACAACCGCGTCGTGCGCTACGATGATGCCAAAAACAAGCCCAATGGCGCGCCGGCAGACGGCGTCCTCGGCCAGCCCGATTTCACCAGCAAAACCGCCGCCACCACGCAAACCGGCATGCGCGACATGCGCGCCGTCTTCGGCGATGGCAGCGGCCAGATTTATACGGCTGAGGATGGCAACAACCGCGTCCTCGTCTTCAACAATGCCGCCACGCTGGCCAACGGCGCTCCGGCCGATTTCGTGCTCGGCCAGCCCGATTTTATCACTCGCACCGGTCTGACCCCCCCGACTGCCGCCAGCCTGCGCCAGCCGCGCGGTATCGCCATCGACACCCAAAACCGCCGCGTCTGGATCACCGACTCCCAGAACAACCGCGTGCTGATGTACACGGAAAAACCCTATACCCCGCCGGACAAGCCGGTCTATGCCACCCATCCCCTCGACATCCGGCTCTTCACAGAGGGCCGCGATGATGCCTACCTGACCGAGAGCTGGGGTTACGCCACCGCCCCGAGCCTGGTCGAACGCTCCTCTGGGGAGAACAGAATTCCGGTCGATACGACGGAGGCCTACTCGGATCCAGCCAGCCTGCGCCTGACCTGGAACTCGAAGGCCGGCGGCGACTGGGCCATGGGCATCTTCTTCCCGGGTCTGATCAGGATGGACGTGAGCTGGAAGGACAGCCTCTCCTTTCTGATCTACTCAGGGACGCCTCTTTCCCCCACGACACTCCCGCACCTTTATATGTCGGATAATACCGGCTACAATTCACCGCGCATCTCCATTGCCGCCTGGGTCGACACCGTGAAGGCGGGGCACTGGACGCGCGTCACCGTCCCCTTGCAGCTCTTCTTCGCCAGCGGCAGCGACCTCGACGCCTGGAGCGTGAGAAGCCTCTTCTTCGCCCAGGGCGAGGCCGACGAGCAAGACCACACCCTGCTCATCGATGAGATCCGCTTTACCGGCGGCAATGATTTTGCCGGCAAACGCGTCGTGGTCGTCCTCGGCGGCGAGATCCCCGAGGGCATGGGCGCCAGCACCGCCGACAGCAGCTGGGTGGGCCGCTACCGCGCGCAGCTCACCGCCGCCAGCGACAAATTCGCCGTCGTCAATCTCGGCGTCGGCTACAACACGACCTATCATATGCTGCCCGACGGCTCCCCCCTTCCTCCCGGCAATCCTTTCTATCCGTGGGAGAACAACAATATCTCCTTCGCCGCCGCCTTTAAACCGGAGGCGGTGATCATCAACCTCTCCTTCGAGGATGCCCGGGCGGGATTCACCACCGCGGAACAGCTGGCCAATCTCGACTCCATCACCGCATACGCCAGCCGCAACAAACTGAACCTGTGGCTCACCACCACCATGCCCCGCGCCGGGATTGAGGCCGTCGAAAAACAGAATCTCATCGAGATGCGCGATGCCATCCTGGCCCGCTATCCCCAGGTCATCAATCTCTGGCCCCTGCTCGCCGATGCCCAGGATGACCTCGATGCTCTCTACCGCTCCACCAGCGGCTGGAATCTCAACGACGCAGGCCATGCGGCCCTCTTTGAGGCCATGCTCACTGCCGAAATCGTTCAACTGCCCGGTCCCAAACCGGTCTACACCTTCGATGCGCTCGATCTCAAGCTCTATACCGACGCCCGCACCGGCACCTACTGGGACGCCAGCTGGGGATACGTCAACGCCCCGAGCGCGCTCGAACTTTACAACGGCGACAAGTATCCCCTCTCCAGCGACTATCTTTACAACGGCAGCTACAACCTCAAACTGCGCTGGACCTCCAAGAGCGGCGGTGACTGGGCCGTTGCAGTGGCCAGCGAAGGCTGGCACAAGATGGATGCCACCTGGAAGGACAGCCTCTCTTTCCTGGTCTACAGCCCCCGGCTCATCTCCGCAGCCGCCTTGCCCAAAATTTTCCTCGAGGACATCGGCAGCGTCAAGACCGACCGCTTTGCCCTCGCCGATTTTCACGGCGATATCCCCGCCCATACCTGGACACGGATCGTCGTGCCCCTCAAACCCTTCTTCGACCATCCCGGCCAGGCCAAGCTCTCTCAGATGAAAACCCTCTTCCTCAGCCAGAATGGAGCGGACGGCGAGGAACATCTCCTCTATATCGATGAAGTGCGCCTGACCGGCGGCAAGACCTTTACGGACAAACAGGTCGTGGTCGTGATCGGCTCCTCCACGGCCGAAGGGACCGGCGCCAGTCCGGCCGACAGCGCCTGGGTCAATCGCTACCGCAGCTATTTGCAGAAATACAGCTCCGACTTTGAGGTGATCAATCTCGCCATCGGCGGCTTCACTTCCTACCGGGTCATGCCGACCGCAACCACGCTGCCCTCAAACCGGACCGATTATCCCCGCGAGAACAACAACATCACCTTCGCCCTCGCCTTCCATCCCAAGGCGATCATCGTCAACCTGCCCACCAATGATGCGGCCAACTATTACACCATCTCCGAACAGGTGGCCAACTTTGACACCCTGGCGGCCTATGCCGGAAGGTACCAGATTCCAGTCTGGTTCTCGACTACCCAACCGCGCAATTTCAGCGATGCCGGGCAGCGTGCGAACCTGGTGACGATGCGCGATTCGATTATCTCACGCTACTCCAACAGGCAGTGGACCCGCGTCATCGATTTCTGGACCGGACTGGCGGACGCCAACGGCAACATCGTCTCCACCTACAACTCCGGAGATGGTGTCCATCTCAACAACAAGGGCCATCGCCTGCTCTACGAACGGGTGGTCGAGGCGCGCGTGCTCACCTATACCGGCGTCGCCCGGCCCGCCGAGGCGCTGCCCGAGGCCTATCAGCTCTATCACAACTATCCCAATCCCTTCAATCCGGCCACGACCATCCGCTACGATCTGCCCCGGGAGAGCCGCATCCGCCTGGCCGTCTATGACCTCACCGGACGCGAGGTGGCCCTGTTGCACGACGGCACGCAGCAGGCCGGCCGCCACGAGGTGGAGTGGAACGCCGCCCCCTTCGCCAGCGGTGTGTACATGATCAGGATGCAGACGGAGGGGTGGAGCCAGGTCAGCAAGATGATGCTGATCAAATAGGCAGGAGCCGGCTCCGCCTGAGCACAGCTGGAAGGACCAGCAAAGAGGCGGAGAAGGCGAAAGCCTGATGCCAGCACTTCATGACCAGCCGGGCCCGCGGGCCCGGCTTTTTTATGCCCTCCTGGAACATGCGCTATTTCCCCCTCAGGGCGATTTCTCTTTGGATTAGTGACGATTTTTTTGTAATATCACGCATGATCGCATGAAAGGAGAGCTATGCGGAAAACAAAATACAGATCGATGGAAAACATCGCGGAGATCAACCGCCGCGACCTGCTCAAACTGGGGGCGGGAGTGGGACTCCTGCTCGGCAATCCTGCGCTCTGGGCCCAGGAGACGCAAAAACCGCAACCCCCGGCCAGGCCCAAAACCAATATCGACGAGGCGCTGAAAATCCCCAGGGGAGCCCACTCGCTGCCCGGCCCTTTCCCCGGTCGGGTGGTGCAGGTGAGCGATGCGGCCGTCACCGCTGAAAAACGCGTCCAGCCGGAGGTGGTCAACGCCATGTTCGAAAAAGGTCTGCAGAAACTGACCGGCGCCGGCATGAAAAAGTCCTTCAAGCTCCTCTTTGACAAAAAGGATATCGTCGGCATCAAGGTCAATCCGGTCGGCCCGGGTGTCATCGCCACCCATCTCGAGGTGGTCGACGCGGTCATCGCCTGGCTGGTAAAAAACGGCCTCAAACGCGATCGCATCATCATCTGGGACCGCTTCGATTATATGCTCAGGGATGCCGGCTACACCGCGGAGCGCTTTCCCGGAATCGCCATCGAGGGGCTGCAGACCATGGACGAGGCCGCCGCCGAGGGCAAGGCCGACAACAGCCGCTGGCTCAAACCCGATGGAACCCATGTCAGCGCCGGCAACTTTGACCAGCAGGTCTATTACTGGGCCGACGTCGAGGGCGACAAGGAGGAGGCCTATCTCAACCAGCACGTCTTCAACGGCAGACACTCCTATTTCGGCCGCCTGCTCACGCAGAGACTGACCAAAATCATCAACATCCCGGTCTTCAAGAACACCGGCAACGGCGTCTCCATGGCCACCAAAAACCTCGGCTACGCCGCCATCTGCAACACCGCACGCCTCCACCGTCCCCTCTTCTTCGACGTCTGCACCGAGGTGCTCGCCTTCCCGGTCATCCGCGACAAGCTCGTGCTCAACATCACCGACGGCCTGCGCGGCCAGTACGACGGCGGCCCGGACGGCGCCGCCCAGTTCACCTGGGATTATAACAGCCTCTTTTTCGCCACCGATCCCTTCGCCCTCGACATGGTCTGCCACAACCTCCTGCTCGCCAAGCGCAAGGAGATGCAGGTCAAGGTCAACGAGCATCCCCGCTATACCGAATACCTCCGCTATGCCGAGAAACTCGGACTGGGGATCGCTGCGCCGGAGAAAATCAGCCATGTCGTGGTCTGAGCCCCACCTCCTCGCGGCGGCGGCGCCTCTGGCCATCATGACTCTCCGCGCTGCCGCCCTCCGGCTCCTGCGCACAGTGCGGAGCGGCATGGCGGGGGTGTTGATCCTCATGCCCTTCGCCCTCAGCTCCGCAGCCGCCGCCGATCTGCCCGGCGCCGGATTCTATCCCGGCTGGTCTCCCGCAGGCAAACCCCGCATCTACGAAGCGAAAAACCTCTACGGCTATATTGACGGCGGGGCCGAACTCTTTCTCGAGTTCGGTTTCAGCGGGCTGACGGTCCAGCGCTACAGCCGCGGGGAAGAGGAGCTGAGCCTTGATCTCTACGAGATGGTCTCGGCCGACGCCGCCCTCGCCATCTACCTGGCTAAAAAGGGGGAGGAACAACCCGTCGCCGGCCTCTCCTGCCGCAGCACCGGCAGCGCCTGGCAGATCGCCGCCCTCAGGGGACGCCATTTCATCCAGCTCACCAACCTGAGCGGGGAGGAGAGCCTGTTCCCCGTCATGGTCGCCCTGCTGCAGACGCTGCTGCCCGCGCTCCCCGATGAACCGGCCCGCGACTGGCTGACGGCGATGCCTGCGGAGCGCATCCCCGGCTCCGAGCTGCTGCTGGCTGGCCCCTGGAGCCTGCAGATGATCTACACCCTCGGCGATGGAGATCTGCTCCAGCTCGGCGGCAGGGTGGCGGGAGTCGCCGTCGAACAGCCCGGTAAAGATGGAAAGCGAGAGGCTTGCCTGCGCCTTTTCTATCCGGACAGTTCCGCTGCCCGGGCGGCATTTGCCCATACCACCGCCCACCTCGATCCCTATCTCACTCCGCTGCATGCGGCCGGCGATACCCTGCTCTTCAGGGATTACAAAGAGGAATACGGCCGCATCGTTCGCTGCGACAGCGTCATCCAGATCGAACTCCATCTCTCCCAACCCTGACCCCACAAGGAGGCGTCTCCATGCGCAGAAAAACCATCCTCCTCGCCCTGCTGATGCTTCTCTCCTCCTCCGCCCTGCTCCGGGCGGGCACGGAGATCATCGCCCACCGCGGCGCCTCCGGCCTCGCTCCGGAGAACACCCTGGCTTCATTCGCCAGGGCCGTCGAGATCGGCGCCGACTGGTTCGAACTGGACGTCTGGCTCTCCAAGGACGATTCCCTCATGCTGATGCATGACGAGTCGGTCGCGCGCACCACCGGCGCCGGCGGGACGATCCCGACCATGACCTATGATCAGCTGCGCAGCCTCGATGCCGGCTCCTGGTTCAGCCCCCTCTTTGCGGGAGAAAAGATTCCTACCCTGGCCGAGGCCCTCGATCTGGCCCTCCGCGCCTCCTATCGCGTCGGCGTGGTCATCGAGATCAAGAGCAACGCCCCCACCGTGGTCGACAAGGTCGTCGCCGCCGTCCAGCAGCGCGGCATGCAGAGGAGGGTGATCATCAGCAGCTTCAACTCCAGCCATATCAGCAAGTCCAAGCAGCTCGATCCCTCCATTCCGGTCCAGCTTTTCGGCAGCATCACCCTGGCCCAGATCAGGCAGGTGGACGGCATCGGCGGGGAGTGGGTCGGCACCAGCGGCGCCATCACCGCAGCCCTGCTTGACTCAGTTCATGCCCGTGGCATGAAGATGAACAAATGGACCATCAACAGCGCCTCCGAAATGCTCACCCTGATCAAACAGGGAGTGGACGCCATCACCACCAATTTCCCCGACATCGCCAGGGCCCTGCTCGATTCCACCCCGCCGGGCGAGGTGGTGCTCCTGCCCCCCGTGGTCGACGAGACCCGCATCGGCTTGAGCTGGCTGCCGGCTCCGGATCCGGAGAGCACCTCGATCACCTACGAAATCTACCGCGGCATCCAGGCCAATCCCGAGACCCTGCTGGCGACCGTGATCGACACCACCGCCTATATCGATGACACCCGGCGCGAATCTCAGCAGTACTTTTATCGCATCCGGGCGAAAAATGTCGCCGGCCTCTACAGCCCCGCCTGGAGCAACGAGGTGCAGGCGACCACCGCCCCGGACCTGCGCCCGCCGCAGGTTACCGCAGTCCGCGCCTACGGCAGGCCCGACCACCTGGTGATCAGCTTCAATGAACGGGTGGACGGGGAGAGCGCCCGCGCTGCCGCCAACTATCAGATCGGGCCCGGGGTCACCGTCCACAGCGCCCGCCTCGCCCTCGACTCCCTCTCGGTCATGCTCACCATCACGCCCCTGGCTGACAAGAGCAACTACACCCTGACCATCACCGGAGTCAAGGACCAGGCCATCCATCCCAACCCCATCATTGAACCCCTCCCGGTTCCCTTCACCTACATGCCCTACAGGCCCGGGCTGGTCGCCGCCTGGGATTTCGATCAGGAGGATGGCAATAATTTGCCCGACCACTCCGGCAACGCCAATCACGGCGCCCTCCAGAACGGCATCGCCTGGTCGGGCGGCCGCACCGGCAACGGCCTCCTCTTCGACGGGGTCGACGATTACATCCTCGTGCCTGCTTCCTCCTCCCTCGATATCAACACCCAGGGGATTACCCTCTCGCTCTGGACCTGGATGGCCTATGCCCCCAACGATCTCCCCGGTGCCTATGGCCCCCTCTACGACTCGGAAAGCGACACCTACGTCCTTTACGAGGACAAAGGCATCCACGAGCTCCGCTTCAAGGTGACCACCACCGTCAGCGCGGAGCGGCCCGGCATCCGCGGTTCAGAGCTCTCCGCCGGAGAATGGGTCCACCTGGTCGGGCTCTACGATGGCGCCAATGCGATGATCTACCTCAACGGCGAACTCAAGGACACCCACCCCCTGACCGGCACCGTCAAGGCCGGCCAGATCGCCACCATCGGGAAAACCGGCGGCGCCTACTTCAGGGGCAGGATCGACGACATCCAGATCTATAACCGCGCCCTCAGCGCCGAGGAGATCCTCTTCCTCTACGACGGCCGCGAGATCACCAGCTCGGCCGGCCGAGACCCCCACCAGCCGGAGGAATTCGGACTGTCGCAGAACTATCCCAATCCCTTCAATCCCTCCACCACCCTGAACTACCGCCTGAGCCGCCGGGAGCTGGTCGACCTGGCCGTCTATGACCTGCTCGGCCGCAGGATCGCCGATCTGGTGCACGAGCTTCAGGGACCGGGCCAGTATCAGGCCATCTGGGACGGGCTGGACCAGAACGGCCTCCCCGCCGGCAGCGGCCTCTACTTCTGCAAACTGAAGAGCGGCGGCAGCACGATTACGCGCGCCATGACTCTGATCAAATAAAAATCCCCACCCCCTTTCCATGACAGGGCGTTCCTCCTGCCAGCGGCAGCCATTCCGGGACTGAGCCAGGCCGGAGGAACGCCCCACCGATTCACTCCACAGCCATCATTCATAAAAACAACGCCCCGTCCCCTTGATTTTTTTCCCCTGAAAATGATAATTTTCTTGCAATTTCTGTGAATAATTAGTACAATTCGCAAGCAAATACAACTAATAACAATAATTCGAAACACCATATCTGGCGCAATTCAACCAAACGAAAGATCACCCGATCATGGCACGAGGAACAAGCGGTACCATTCTGCTCGCAGAGGAGAGGCGCAACGGCATCGAGGAGATCCTCAGGGTGCAAAATCGCATCCTCGTGGCGGAGATGGCCAAACAGATGAAAATCTCGGAAGTCACTATCCGCAAGGATCTGGAGGTCCTCGAACGGCGGGGCGTCCTGAAGCGGGTCCACCGCGGAGCGATTCGCGTCAGCAATCCCACCGTCATCGATCTCGACCTCGTCGAGAAAGAGCACATCCACTCGCGAGAAAAGGATAAAATTGCCCTCAAGGCCGCCGAACTTATCCGTGACGGTGAAGCGATCATCCTCGATTCCGGCTCGACAACCACCGCGATCGCGCGGGCGCTCAAGGCGCGCAGCGGACTGACGATCATCACCAATGCAGTCAACATCGCCTGGGAATTGACCGCGAGCAAGAATCAGGTCATACTGATCGGCGGGATAGTGCGCGAGAACTCGTTCTCGCTGGTGGGGCCGCTCTCCGAGGAGGCCATGCGCAACCTCAGCGCCGACAAGCTTTTTCTCGGCGTCGATGGCATCCATTTCGAGTTCGGCCTGACCACCCCCAACCTTCAGGAAGCGACCATCAACCGCATGATGCTGCACGGCGCCACCGATGTCTTCGTCGTCGCCGACTCGAGCAAGATCGGCCGCCGCAGCCTGGGGGTTATCGCCGAGGTCACCGCCGCCCACCATCTCATCACGGACGAGCACATCACACCGGCCGACCGGGAAAAACTCCGGGAGCTCGGGATTGACGTGATCATCGCCTGACCTTCATATCTAACCGACGGGATTCGCGCATGCAACTAAAGTCACACGGCCCCAAGAGGCTCATGCAAACCGGTCTCACTCTGCTCTTCCTTCTCTCCAGCTTCACCGCTGCCCTGGCTTCCTCCCGGCTGCCCATCGACAGCAGCTCCGATTACCTCTGCTACTACGGCTCATGGGACAACGACAAGCTCTTCCGCGCCAAAGACTTTGATCTGGTCATCCTCGAACCCTCGAACATCTCCACCGCTCAGATCGCCGAGATGAAAAAGGGCCATGACGGCCTCGCCGGCACCCCCGATGATGTCATCGTCATCGGCTACGTCTCGATCGGCGAGGACCATCAGGGGGGACGGACCGGCGATGGCCGCGGCCCCTGCTACTGGGATTGGGGTTCCAGCTCCGTAGTCTATACCAATGGCGGGTATGCCTCCTGGTATCTCGATGACGCCAATCACGACAAGAAACCGGATATGAATGGCAACTGGGGAAGCTATTACGTCAACGCCGGCGACTCCTCCTGGCGGGCCTTTCTCAAGAGCAGCCCGACCGGCACCGATAATATCCTCAGGACCAAGAACTGCGACGGACTCTTTCTCGACACCATCGATACTGCCTCCCCCTGGTCCCCCTGGCCCTACCGCTGGATGGTGGTGGCGATGTCCGATATGGTCGGCTGGCTGCACACGATCTACCCGGACAAATACCTGGTCGCCAACCGCGGGCTCTTCTATTTCGACCCCGATCTCGCCACTGCCTACGCCCACTCGATCCGCCCCTTTATCGACGGGGTGATGTTCGAATCCTATTACAAGGAGGGTGAGCGGGCGGTCTGGGCGGCCAAGGTCAATGCGGAGGCCGCGAAACCCGACGGATTTGCCGTCATCGCCCTCGATTACTATTCAGCAAGCCAAACCGCCGCCATCGACAAGCAGGTCGCTGAGGTCCTGGGGCTGGGCTGGAGCGATTACATCTCCAGCACTTCCCTCAATGAAATCCGCTATGAGGCCTTTCACCGCCACCCCGTCGATGTCAATCCCCCGACCTGGAAATCATCGATCGGCCTCATCGAGGCGGCCACTTCGGATGGTGCAGTCCAACTGAGGTGGCGGCAGGTCACCGACCAGTCGGCCCCGGTCTCCTTCACGGTCTATTACAGCTCTGCACCTCTCTTCAGCATCGAAGGGGCGACCCGCCTCGAACAGGTGCCCGCGACCTGGCAGAGCAGCAGCCTCTCCTGGGAGTATCAGGTCACCGGACTGGCCAACTTTACCACCTACACCTTTCTCGTTCGCGCCTGCGACGCCCTTGGCAATGAAGACAAAAATCTGCGCCTCCTCAAGGCCACACCCCCGGCCGGCATGAATACCCTGCTCACCATCGACGGTCTCTTCAACGACTGGGGCGGGATCGCGCCGCTCGACACCCCGCCCAATCCCGTCGAAGCAGGTGGTGACGGTCTCGATGCCGCCGCCGACATCGTCGACATCTATGCCGCTCACGACGCCGCCAATTTCTATCTCCAGTTCACCACCGCCGCCGCCTTTGGCAGCGGCTATTTCTACCATGTCTTCTTCGACATCGACAACAACCCGGCCACGGGCTACCTCTATGGCGACAGCGCATCAACCGGGTCTGAACTGATGATGGAGAATCTCGCCCTCTGGCAGTACACCGGCACCGGCGGCAGCAACTGGAGCTGGAGCCAGGCCGCCGGACTGACCCGCGCCACCTCAGGCAGCCAGACCGAACTGAGCATCCCGCTCAGCCTGATCCCGGTGGCCGTGCAGCAGGGCAAGATCACCCTGCTGCTGCAGACCAATCGTGCCGTCTCACCCTTCACCTTTGTCGACGCCGCCCCTGACCGCTTCGGCAGTGAGCGTCTCGTCTACTCTTTCAACAGCGGCACCGCTGTGCCCTTGGAACCTGCGGCCGCCCGGCCCGGGGGACTCACCCTCGGCCAGAACTATCCCAACCCCTTCAACAGCACCACGCGCATACCCTTTGCACTCGACACTCCCGGCGAGGTCTCCATCCGGGTTTTCAACCTGCGCGGGGAGAGCGCCGCCCGCTACGATCTTGGCATGAAGAGCGCCGGATCTCACCAGTTCACCCTCTCGGCACAAGAGTTAACCAGCGGCATCTATTACTACGAACTTTTAACAGGAGGAAAACGGCAAACAGGCAAAATGTTACTGATCCGGTAGGCGGTGCTCATAGGTGTGCAGCCTGCCCGGGAAGTGAAGGATGTGATTACCCATTATGAACTGTTGCACCTCTAACTTTCAATTACGAGGGAAAAGATGAAAAAAGAACTGCTCATTTGTTTGGCCCTGTTCGGAATGCTGCTTTCAGGGCAGCCCGCAGTGGCGCAGATCAGCATCGATGGTCTCTTCTTTGACTGGGAGGCCGCCACCCAGGTGGATGTCGCCCCCCAGGCCGAGGAGTTGACCTTTGATCTCGGCGATCCGGATTGCCCCAATCCCGCCGTCCCGAGCTATTTCGCCGATCTGGACATTGAGGATCTCTTCGTCACCGACGACGCCGACTTTGTCTATTTCCGCATCAAGATGAATCCGGTCGCCAATCTCGCCAATGTCCCCAATGACACCTCCTACCATGGCGGTGCGGCACTGGCTGCTTACATCTCGGTTGATCCGGGCTGGGCGGATATCACCGGCCTGACCTGGGGCTGGTGGGGCAGCGGTTATGACTATTTCGTCCAGGTCTATCCCGCGGACAGTGCCGCCTTTGCCGCCACCGGCTATGACCAGTATGTCTGGGAGCATAAACAGGCCGGCAACGGCTGGGATTTCATTCCCGCCGACTCGACTATCGGCTCCAGGGTCGCCTGGAATGCCACCAGCAACGAGGTCGAATTCTCCGTGCCCAAATCGCTGCTCCTCAATCCCAGGTACATTCCCGATTTTGTCTCTCCCGACACCATCGCGGTGATGATCTACGCTGGTGAAAACCTCGCACCGTGGCGGGCGGATTACGCCAGCAATCCCGGGATTGCGGGTTTCAAGTTCGCCCTCAAACAACCCGGCCCCATCGCCATCGACGGTCTCTTTTTCGACTGGACTGCGGAGATGCAGCTCGATACACCGGCCACCGGTGAGGAGTTGACCTTCGATGCCGGCGATCCGGACTGCCCCAATCCCGCCCTCCCCAGCTATTTTGCCGATCTCGACATCGATGATGTCTATGCCACGGACGATGCAGATTTCATTTACCTCCGCATCAAGATGAATTCGATCGCCAACCTGACCAATGTGCCCAATGACACCTCCTATCACGGCGGCGCCGCCGTTGCCGCCTACATCTCGGTCGATCCGGGCGCGGCTGACACCACCGGCGTAACCTGGGGCTGGTGGGGCAACGGCTACGATTTCTTCGTCCAGGCCTATCCCCCCGATTCCGCCTATGCGGCTGTTGGCGGCTATCCCCAAGGGGTCTGGGAGCACAAACAGGCGGGCAACGGTTGGGATTTCGAGGTGGTCGACTCTACGCGCGGCGCCTGGGTGGCCTGGAATGCCCTCAACAATGATGTCGAGATGGCCATCCCCAAGGCCCAGCTCCTCAATCCCCGTTATCTGCAGAACTTCCAGCAGCCGGACCAGATCGCCATCATGATCTTTGCCGGCGAGAACCTCGCTCCGTGGCGTGCGGATTACGCCTCGATGCCCGGCGTGGCGGGTTTTCTCCTCAACCTCGGCGGGTCGACCGGTGTCGCCACCCGGCCGGCGGGCCGGATTCCCGTCAACATGACCCTGGAACAGAACTATCCCAATCCCTTCAATCCCGAGACCCGCATCCGCTTCGCCCTGCCCGCGCAGGGGAGTGTGCGGATCCGCGTCTTTGATCTGCTCGGCAAGGAGGTCGCCTCCCTGGCTGATGGCGTTTTCAGCGCCGGCGAGCATGTCGTCACCTTCAGCGGCAAGGATCTGCCCAGCGGCGTCTATTTTTATGCCCTCGAAGCTGCCGGGTCGTGTGAAATCCGCAAGATGATGCTGATCAAATAACTGTCTCTTTCAAGCGAGCTGGCAGGGTGACTCCATCTCTGCCAGCCGCTCGTATCCATGCGTCCAGGGGCGGAGCGTTTGGATCTGGCATAACAGACTTACATGAGGAGAATCGAAGATGAGAATTACCCTCCGCTTTTTTCTCTTTTTCCTGCTGAGCTTCTCCCTGGCTGCATTTGCTCAGACTGTCCATTACGTTGAAGCGGGCCCGGGCGTCATCTCTGCGGCCTACCAAGCTGCCGCCCCCGGAGATATCATTGAGCTGGTAACTTCCGGTGGAAGCTATACCGAGAGCGCGACCATGGAAATCACCGCCGACAAGGCAATCACCATCCGTGCTGCGGCCGGGATCACCTCGCCGGTTTGGCAGTGCGAGGCCTCACCCTTCATGACCGTTGGCGGTACGCTGATCATGGAGGGCCTCACTCTGGACGGGCAGGAAGCCGTAAAAAGGGCCATCAACACCACCGGCAGCGCCGGCTATTCCATCAAAATCGTCAACAGTACCTTGCAGGGATTCGAATACATGATCTACGGAAGCTCCTCCTCCGCTCTGGATTCCCTGGTTATTATCAACTCGCTCTTTAAAAAAGCCACCAACCGGGCCCTCTATTTTCCAGCCGGCACCATCGATCCCGGCGTGGTCAAGCGCCTCTCCATCCGCAACTCCACCTTCATGGACATGAAAAAGACCGAGCCTTCCATCTATTTTTACGCCAAGAGCTCGCCGACAGTCAGTCCCCGTCTGGAACTGGACCACGTCACTTTTTACAACTGCCAGCGCATCCGCACCAACAGCGGCGTCACCGATGTCAGTATCCGCAATACCATCTTTGCCACCGATGGCACGATCAGCGGCGGACAGTCCTTCAACCTCAACGGCGGCGTCGTCGAGAATACCCTGGTCTTCAATGCCCCGGTCTCCGGATCCGGTGCCAGCTATTCCGGCTTTATGGACAATGTGGATCCCCTCTTCACCGACGCCGCCAACGGCGATCTCACCCTCCTGGAGGCCACACCGGCCTTTCATGCCGGCAGTGACGGCAAAACCCTCGGCGATCCGCGCTGGTGGCCCAGACTGTCCGGCCGCATCTATGTCGCAGCGGGCAGGGATCAGATCGCCGCTGCCGTGGCCGCGGCCAATCCGGGCGACGTCATCGAACTGACCAGTGACGGCGGGCTCTACGTCGAGTCCTCCACAGTAGTCATCGACAAGCCGGTCACGATTCAACCCTCCGAGAGCATCGTCAATCCACCGGTCTGGACCTCCGATGACGGCGGCTACCTGATCCTCACCCGGGCCGGACTGACCCTGACCGGCGTCGTTCTCGACGGCGGCAAGGGCGCGCTCCAGGCGGCCGGCGGCATCGCCACCGATTCGAGCGGCTACAATCTGATCCTCATGGGGTGCGATTTTCTCAATTTTGGCGGCGAGGGCAGCACAACCGGCCATGCCATCTATGACGGCCTCTATCAGGGCGAGGTGGATTCGCTGGTCATCTCGAGCTGCTATTTTAACTCCATCGCCCGCGAGGGCATCTACCTGGGCGGACGCACTGCGGCCCAAATCGGCACCGTCAAGTATTTCCACATGGTCAACTCGACCATGGCCAAGATCGGCGATGACGCGGTCTATATCCGTGACCACGATGGCAATTTCTCCACCCCCGGTCCCGTCTACCTCATCGATCATTGTACATTTTATGACGCGTTCGATTCCTACGGCCTCCTGGCCCATTACATCGACAATGCACTGATCAAAAACACCATCGCCGCCGCCTCGACGGTCAAAGGTACAGCCTTCTACCTCTACGGGGACAACTCGCTGGTTAAAAACTCCCTCTATTTTAATCTGAAAATCAACCTGCATACCGGCAAAAGCGAGAATCTGCTCAGCGTCGATCCCCTTTTCGTCGATCCTGAATCGGGCGATTTCATGCTCTTCAGCAACTCTCCGGCCATCGGTTATGGCGATGACGGCACCACCATCGGCGATCCGCGCTGGGGCGTTTCCACTCAGAAATCCAATGAACTGCAGCTGGTCAAAGGTCCCGCCAGCATGTCCCCGACGACCACCTCGGTGCGCATCGTCTGGGAAACCCTCGAAAATGATCCACCCGCCTCGATCGTCGAGTATGGCCTCACCCCTGAGCTGGGCACCACTGTGACCGGAGCCGATGGCTGGCTCATCCCTGGCGAGGGCGTCATGCACGAGGTCACCCTGACCGGGCTGCAGCCCTTCACCACATACTATTATCGCGTCGGCAACGGCACCGACGTCAGCGTGGATATCAACAAGGCCAGGACCGCGCCGGAACGCGGCACGCCCTTCCGCCTCATGACCATAAGCGATATCCACGAAAACCATTACAATCTCTGGCAGGGCATCGCCAAACGCGCGCCGCAAGATTCTATCGACCTGACCGTCTTCATCGGTGATTTCGTCAACGACGGCAGCGTGCGCGATGAGTGGAACGGCGGCTTTTTCAACCCGGGCAAACCCCTGCTCGACAATATCACGGTGATCAGCTCGGTCGGCAACCATGAAACCGCCTTCGGCCCGTCAGTCTATTATGACTATTTCTCGCTGCCAACCCATGCCGAGAACGGCGAGACCCCCGAGGCCTACTACAGCATGGAGTACGGCGACGTCAAGATCATCGCCATCAACAGCAATGGTGATGAGTACAGCCCCTCCTATCTCGCCGGCTCACTGCAGCTGACCTGGCTGGAGGAGGAGATCAAAAACGCTGACACCAAGTGGATTTTCATCTTTTCCCACACCAACGTCCTCTCCACCGCCTACCATGGCCAGTGGTCCGCGACCGAGAAGGAAAATCTGCTGCCCTTGTACGAAAAGTATGCCGCCCAGGGCAAACGCATCATCGCCTTCGCCGGCGACGACCACAGCTTTGAACATCTCTACAAGGCCGGTGTCAACTATGTCCGTCCCGGCTGCGCCAACCTCAGCCTTTATGACACCGACCTCAATCTGGTCGACAAACCCTACAGCATGTTCTATTCCAAACAGCCGGGTTTTTCAACAGTCGATGTCAGCGATAACGGTGATCTGGTCACTCTGGCGGCCCGCGACACCGCCGGCGTGATCTTTTATTCGGCGACCTTCACCACCAGCAGCACCCCGCCGCCGACCATCTATCTCTCCGAACCCGACGGTATCGAGGACAGCAGCAGCGACATCTACCGCCTGCGCTGGGTGGATTCGGATCCCGATGATAACGCCAGCATCAACCTCTACTACACCGCGGACCTCAGCAGCCCGGGCGAACTGATCGCCGAAAACATCAGTGAGGATGACTCGCTGAACTATTTCGACTGGGACGTCTCCCAGGTTTCGCCGGGATCGTACTACATTTACGCTGTCATCCGCGACACCCAGAATCCCCCGGTCAAACGCTTCTCCCGCGGCAAGATCGACGTCATCGCAGATGTCATCGCTCCACCCGCCGTAACCGCGCTGACCGGCACACTGCTCAGCAGGACCCAACTGCAGCTCTCCTGGCAGAATCCAACCGACCCCCAGCATGTCGAGGTGCCTCTGGCCTCGTTCGAGACTGACATCGAAGGCTTTGTCGGGGAGAACGACGGCACCGCCACCGGCTCCCTCGAGCTCGTCGCCGGCCCCGAGGGCCATGGCAATGCGCTGCGCATCAATTACAGCATCACCGTCGCCTGGGATCAATATGCTGGGGTCCTCTCGGTACCCGGATTTCCCAATATCAGTTCCACGCCCTATCTTGAATTCTGGTACCGAGGCGACGGCTCGAGCCGGGCTTTACGGCTTATCGTCGAGCAAGACAACGATCGCAACGGCAAGAACGACGACTGGTGGTATTCCGAATCCCTGAATCTGACTTCCAGGGAGTGGAAACATGCGGTCCTCGATCTGCGTCTGTTTTCGGCGCTGACCTGGCACGCCAACATGGATCGCACCTTCGATCTCGAAAACATGGCCCGTTTCGACTTTATTATCCCCTCTTCCAACGCCGGCAGCGGCTTCGCCGAGATCGACGACATCAAACTTACCGGCGAGATCTCGCCGGCCCCCGATTTCCAGGGTGTCATCGTGCTGCGCCGGAGCGACCGTTTCCCGGAGAGCATCAACGATGGTGAAGTGATCTATCAGGGCCCGGCCGAAAGCTGCGTCGATTCCACAGCGATGCTCTACCAGAGTTACTATTACGCCGCTTTCGCCTATGACGAGGTCCCCAATTACTCGCAGCTTGGCGCGGCCTCGGTATGGCTCTATACCCTTCCCACTGGCGCCGGAGAGGTAAAGAGTGATCCCTTGCCCGACCGATTTGAGCTGAAGCAGAATTATCCCAATCCCTTCAATCCCGGCACCACTATCAACTATGCCCTCCCCAAAGAGAGTCATGTCCGCATTGTGATCTACAATTCCCTCGGGCAGGAGATGGCGGTGGTGGTGGATCGCAAGATGCAGGCCGGATATCACCAAATCGACCTGAACTGCACCCAGTGGTCCGGCGGCGTCTATTTTTACCAGATTCAGACGGACCAGTTCAACTCGATTCGCAAGATGGTGCTTCTCAAATAGCAAACCTCCTCCCCAGCCCTCCCTGCGCGGTCAGGTCTGCCAGGGAGGGCCATAGAGGTACAATCATCACCCCTCCATTCCATTCTAAACATGAGGCTGCTAATGAAAAAAGTGTATCTGTGGCTTGCGGGGATTTTGTTAATCACAGTTTCATCTCTTTTCGCCCAAACCATTCACCAGGTGCCTGCCGGCTCGGATGTCATCTCTGCCGCCTATGAATCGGCAGCCCCCGGCGATATCATCGAGCTGACCACCGACGGCGGCGAGTACATCGAAGGCAACGATCTGGTGATCATCAAGGATAAACCCGTCACCATCCGCGCCGCATCCGGGTTAACCACCAAGCCCCGCTGGTCCGCTTCCGGCGGATGGGCCCTGCTGCAGACGGCCGACGACCTCACCCTCGAAGGCATCTACGTCGACGGCACGGTCGCCGGCGGCGCCCGTGAGGTCGGCATCCGCGGCGCCGAACCCGAGTGGTATGCCCTGCAGCTGGGCTATACTCTCAAGCTCCTCAACTGCGATTTCGTCAATTTCGACTACGCCGTCTACGGCGAGGATTCCAATCAACTGGACAGCCTTATCATCGATGGCTGCACATTTTCGCATATCATCAAGCAGGCCATCCAGTTCAGCGACGGCACCATCGCTCCGGGCCAGGTCAAACATTTCTTCTGCACCAATTCCACCTTTTGGGATATCGGCGGCTATGCCATCTATCTGCAGTCGTCCGCCATCGACGCCAATCCACAAGCTGAATTTGTCGTCGACCATGTGACCATCCATGATGCGGCCGACGGCAACATCTATCCCCGTGATATCGATGGAGCGGTCATTAAAAATACGATCATAACCAATTCGGGGGGCTCGCCGGGTTCGGTCTGCATCATCGCCGGCCTGAACTCCCGCATCAGCAATCTCCTTTACAACGGACTGGACCAGGTTAGCCTCGAGGCCGGGGCGGTGGAGAGCCAGCTGACCAGTGTCTGGGCCGGGGTCGATCCCCTTTACGCCAGCGCTGTCAGCGGCAATTTCACCCTCATGACCGGATCGCCCGCCATCGGCGCCGGAGATGACGGCAAAAGCCTCGGCGATCCGCGCTGGTGGCCGGAGAACAACTCCGAGTACGTCTTCGTCTTCGCCGGCGAAAACACCCTTGCCAATGCCGTTGCGTCGGCTGTCGCCGGCCAGACCATCATGCTGGTGTCGGATGGCGGTCTCTATGACAACACCCATAAAATGGTGATCGACAAGGAACTCACCATCCGCTCCGCTGATGGATTGAAACAGCGGCCGCTGCTGACCTCGGGCGCTTCTGACGCCATCTTCGAGATCGGCGCCGGCTTTTCCCTCGAAGGCGTCATCCTCGATGGCGCGCTCGGCGCCGACTCCACTGCCATCGGCATCACCAATGCCCCGAACACCACCGGCTACAACCTCAAGGTCCTCAAAACCGATTTCCTCAACTTTTCCGACAAAGGTCAGACCACCGGCTTCGGCATCTTCGGCGTCCCCAGCTCGGTCGTCGATACCGTCCTCATCCAGGACTGCTACTTCGCCCACATCCTCGATATGGGCATCAGCTTCAATGACCCCCTCACCGCCACCGGCTCGGTCAATGTCTTCAAGGTTGACAACTGCACCTTTTGGGACATGAACTCCGAAGCCATCTACATCGATGCCTTCGATTCCAAAATGGAAACCAAGGATCCCGAGGTCACCATCAACAAGGTCACGGTCTACGACTGCGGCAGCTACAATCTCATCGCCCACTATATCGATTACTCCGTGCTCACCAACTCCATGGTCGTCCTCCCCGAACTCAACACCAGCTACGCCCCGACCAAGGTCTACGGCACCAACTCGAAGGTCGAGAATTTCCTCTACTTCAACACCCGCGACATCGACCTCAGCTACGGCGCCACCGATTTCCAGCTCGTCAACATCGTCCCGCAGGGTGACCCCGGACTCGTGGACCCGGAGAATGGCGACTTTTCCTACACCGTCCACTCCCCGGCCGTCTTCTTCCTCGAGGATGGTGATTTCCTCCGCCTTGGCGATGACCGCTGGTGGCCGGGTATCAACCTGCCCGCCAATATCCATTGGGGCACCAAACGTAACTCCCTCAAGGGATTGACCATCACCTGGAAAAATCTCAATCAGGCCGACTCCATCCGCTGGGGCTACACCGAGGCCTTTGAGCAGGGCGCCTTTCCGGGTTTTCGCTATAACAATTACCAGTTGGGCGATCAGCCCGAATACCTCTTTGACTATACCTTTCCCGGTCTCAAGCCGCGCTCCACGATTTATTATTCATTCAAATTCAATGAATTATGGGGCAAACGCATGAACTTCACCACCGCCTGCGACACGGCCGACACCAGGTTCACCTTCATCGTCGGCGCCGACTGCCAGGCGGGCACAGAAGAATTCCAGCAAATTTCCTCGATGGCCGCCGCCGAAAAGGCCGATTTCTACATCAACGTCGGCGATATCATCGATAACTCCCTCTATCCCGGATTGTGGGAAAAATACTACTTCTGGGGGAGGGAATATTTGGAAAAGACCCTGACCTATTACACCCACGGCAACCACCTCTACTACGACACCGAGTCGGGAAATGCGGTGATGAACCAGCTGGTCCTGCCGGGCAATGAAAAATGGTACTCGTTCAAGCAGGGGAATACCCTTTTCATCTGCCTCTTGTCGGAGGCCTCCCTCTCGACGCAGTGGACCTGGCTCAAGAATCTGCTCGCCAAGAATACCGCCACCTGGACGGTGGTCTATTTCCACGCCCCCTTCTTCACCAGCGGCGGACATGCCGGCGAGATGGACTCGGCGATTCCCTACTGGTGGAAAACCTTTGACGATTACGGCGTTGATGTCATCCTCAATGGCCACGATCATACCTATACCCGATCCAAGCCGATCAACCTGAACGTCTCCGATTCCTCGGCGGTCGCAGAATACGGCAGCGCCCCCGGCCAGGGCCGTCTGCAGATGCTGGTCGGCAGTTTCGGCGCGGCTACCTACTCCGAACAATCCGGCTGGTGGGTAGGCAAAACCAAATCGACAGTCAACTATGTCAAGTTTGGGGTGGACGGCGACCGGATGCACTTCGAGAGCATCGACCTGAACGGTGTCATCATCGACAGCCTGACCCTCGATGCCAGGGGAACCCGCTATGATCGCCCCATCAACACCGGGATGGAGCGCGATGCCTCGGGCTTGCCCGTGGAGTTTGCCGTAGAGCAGAACTATCCCAATCCGTTCAATCCAGCGACCAAAATCGCCTACAGCCTGCCGGTCACCGGCAAGGTTGCTCTCAAGATTTACAACCTGCTCGGCCGTGAGGTGCTGACCCTGGTCGATGAGAACAAGCAGGCCGGCAGGCATGAGGTTCTCTTCGATGCCTCAACCCTGCCCAGCGGCCTCTACTATTACCGCCTGCAGTCGGGTTCGTTTGACCAGGTTAAAAAAATGGTTTTCCTGAAATAACAAGGCAGCGGGCGCGCGGACCATCCGGTCGCGCGCCCACCCGTGCAAAGTCAGGGCAGCTGCCGGCTGCCCGGTTAATAATCCTTAAAAAGTGAGGAGTTACGTGAAAAAAAGTGCACTTCTACTGCTGATTCTGCTGGCTTCGCTGGCTTCCCTTCTGCCTGCCCAGACGATCGTCCAGGTGCCTGCGGGCACGGACGGCCTCGCTGCCGCTGTCGCCGCCGCGACAGCCGGCGATATCATCGAACTGACGACCAATGGCGGCCTCTACACCGAAACCGCCAAGCTGGTTATCGACAAAAAGCTCACTATCAGGGCGGCCAGCGGCCTGACCCAAAAACCCATGCTGGTTTCCGGCGCCGCTGACGCCATGATCGAGTTCTCGACTGATTTCACCCTCGACGGCGTCATCCTCGACGGCTCGCTCGGCGCCGACTCCACCGCCGTCGGCATCACCAACGCCCCGAACACCACCGGCTACAATCTCAAGGTCCTCAAAACCGATTTCCTCAACTTCTCCGACAAGGCCCAAACCACCGGCTTCGGCATCTTCGGCGTCCCCAGCTCGGTCGTCGATTCCGTCCTCGTCCAAAACTGCTATTTCGCCCACATCATGGATATGGGCATCAGTTTCAATGACCCACTCACCGCCACCGGCTCGGTCAATCTCTTCAAGGTCGACAACTGCACCTTCTGGGACATGAACTCCGAGGCCATTTACATCGATGCCTTCGATTCCAAAATGGACACCAAGGATCCTGAGGTCATCATCAACCAGGTCACGGTCTACGACTGCGGCAGCTACAACCTCATCGCCCATTACATCGATTACTCCGTGCTCACCAACTCCCTGGTCGTCCTCCCCGAACTCAACACCAGCTATGCCCCGTCCAAGGTCTATGGCACCCACTCCAGGGTCGAGAATTTCCTCTACTTCAACACCCGCGACATCGACCTCAGCTACGGCGCCACCGATTTCCAGCTCATCAATGTCCTGCCCCAGGAAAATCCCGGACTCATCGATCCTGAAAACGGCAACTTTTCCTACCCGGTGACCTCGCCGGCCGCGCTGCTTGCCGAAGATGGCACGACCATCTACCTCGGCGATGAACGCTGGTGGCCGAAGGGCATCCCGGAGATCGTCTACCTCGCAGCGGGCGAAAATGTCCTCTCCGCCGCCCTGGCGGCAGCCGTCGATGGCCAGACCCTGATCCTCACCAGCAGCGGCGGAGTCTACCATGAATCGGCCAAGCTGGTTATCGATAAAAAGCTCACCATCAAGGCCGCAGACGAGCTGGTACAAAAACCGGTCATCAGCTCCGATGCCACCGATGCCATGATCGAGGTCTCCGCCAGCCTGACCCTGAAAGGCGTTGTCCTCGACGGCGCCCTCGGCGGTGTGCCCACCACCAAAGGTATCGTTACCAAGCCCCAGACCTCCGGCTACAACCTTGCCGTCCTTGAGAGCGATCTGCTCAATTTTGGCAATGCCACCGGATCGACCGGCTTCGGCATTTTTGGCGATCCCACTGCGGTTGTGGACAGCTTCCTGGTCCAGGACTGCCTCTTCGCCCATATCGTCAAGATGGGCATCAGCTTCAATGATCCTGTAATCCCGACCGGCTCGGTCAATCTCTTCAAGGTGGAGAACACCACTTTCTGGGATATCAACGCTGAGGCTATCTACGTCGATGGCTCCGACTCTGACGTGGCGACCAAGGACCCGGAATTCTTCGTCAATAAAGTCACCGCCTATGACTGCGGCAGCTACAATATCATAGCCCATTACATCGATTATTCGGTCATTTCCAACTCCATCGTCGTCTATCCCGAGCCCACAACCGCCTACGCCCCGACGAGGGTCTACGGCACCCACTCCATCGTCGAAAACCTGCTCTATTTCAACACCCGGGATATCGACCTGGGGAGCAGTGCGACCGATTTCCAGCTCATCAACATCGCCATCCAGATGGATCCCCATTTTGCTGATCCGCAGAACGGCGATTTTCATTATGCCCTCGACTCACCTGCCATCCTCTTCGACAACGATGGCGCGCCGATCTATCTGGGCGACGACCGCTGGTGGCCGGTGACGACCGGCGTGAACTGCGCCGCACCGAACAGCCTGCCGGCAGAGTTTACCCTGGCTCAGAATACGCCCAATCCCTTTAATCCGGCAACGACCATCCACTTCAGCCTCCCCGCTGCGCAGCGGGTCACCCTCAGGGTGTACAACATGCTGGGCGAGGAAGTGGCGACCCTGATCGACGGTGCGCTGTCCGCCGGCCTCCACAGGGCGCAGTGGAATGCGGCCGGCATGCCCAGTGGCATCTATCTCTACCGGCTGACGACCGAAACCAAATCCGCCGTCAAACGCATGATGCTTCTCAAATGAATCAATCCGTTCGGGCTGGAAGCGGCATCGACTGCAACGCCGCCTCCAGCCCGGCGGCTTCTTCCGGTTCACGGCTGACTGTAACACCAAGCGAAAAAGGAGTGCGCTCCTGTGAAATCCAGACTGCTTCTGTTCCTCTGCATTTTGCCGGGATTTCTCCTCGCCCAGACCACGGGCAAGATCTCCGGCAAGATCATCGATGAAAAAAGAGAGCCGGTCATCGGCGCCAATATCATGATCGACGGTACTGCCATGGGTGCAGCCGCCAGCGTCGAGGGCGAGTATTTCATCATCAACATACCCCCCGGCACCTACAATCTCAAGGCCAGCGCTGTCGGCTATGGCCCGAAAAGGATCGACAAGGTCAAGGTCGAGGCGGGGCTGACCACCAGAGTCAATTTCACCCTGCAGTCCACCATGATCGAGATGCCCGAGGTGGTGATCCAGT
>ERZ795059.179-NODE-179-length-92806-cov-17.039266_pt1 | contig 92806 bp, 71 predicted proteins | sample MGYA00375143_ERZ795059 | MGnify/ENA primary metagenome ERZ795059 (study PRJEB30188, sample SAMN05720168) | activated sludge metagenome | isolation source: Anaerobic digester | place: USA | collected 2015-01-07 ... | reverse complement strand
CCTGCTCTATGAGTATGTAGTGGAAGAGTAATGGCGAACTCTCGCACCCACCCGGCCGGCCTTCTCGTGCCCACCCGGCCGGCCATCTCGCACCCACCCGGCCAGGTCTTCTCGTGCCCACCCGGATTCGGCTGGGCGCCAAAAGTGACGACTACAAACCTGAAATGATACTTCGGTTAAAGGATTCCGGATGAAATCAATCAAACCCCTCTATCTCGCGCTGGCAGTGCTGACCTTCCTCCTCATCGAGGGAGCGCTCTACATGGCTCTTCTCCAGGCCCCGACCGAGCGCACCATGGGGGATGTACAGCGCATTTTTTATTTTCACGTCCCCTCGGCCTGGGTCTCCTTCCTCGCCTTCTTCATCGTCTGCATCGCCAGCATCGCCTTTCTGCGCACTGGCAAGGCGCAGTGGGACCGCCTCGCTGCCAGCTCGGCCGAAATCGGCATCCTCTTCATCACCCTGGTGCTGCTGACCGGGCCATTGTGGGCCAAGCCGGTCTGGAATGTCTACTGGACGTGGGATGCCCGGCTGACCACCTCCCTGATCCTCTGGCTTATTTACATCGCTTATATGATGGTGCGCAGATATACCAGCGACCCCGAGCGCGGCGCCAAATTTGCCGCGGTCTTCGGCATCATCGGCTTTCTCGATGTTCCCATCGTCTACATGTCGATCCGCTGGTGGCGTACCCTCCATCCTGCCCCGGTCATCAGAGGAGGGGGCGGACTGGCCCCGGAGATGAAACAGGCTCTCTTCTTCTCTTTGTTCGCCTTCACCGTGCTCTACATCACCCTGCTGCTGCTCTCTTTTCGCATCAGCACGCTCCAGCAGAAACTTCAGGCCCTTAAACACAGCTCCCGAGGCTAGTAATGCAAAATCTAAATTTTCTCTTCGCCGCCTATTCCCTGATCTGGTTCGCCCTTTTTCTCTTCCTGCTGCGTCTGGGCCGCAAGCTGACCTCGCTGGAGCGGGCCCTGCAGCGCCTGGAAGAGAAACAGGCCGGCAGCTGAATACTCGCGTGTAAATGGTGCAGGACTCCACTCCAAGGCGGTAAAGATTACCAACACCCCGCCTTTCCCGAGAAGATCCGGCCCCCATGCGCCGTGCCATACTCCTCCAGTATGCCCTTTTTCTGGCACCCGCTCTGCTCTTCAGCTCCCTATAACTGACATTCCAAGCTACCCCCCAAAATCTCGGTCCCACCCAAAGATAATTAAATAAAAAATTGTATTTTACCTGCCAGAAACACCTTGTAAAATAGATGGCCTCATGACGAGGGCACAGGCCGAGAGCATGCTGAAAATCGTACGGAGGGATTGGGGTACGCGGCACTATGTGGCAGGTGGGAACCAGATTCCGGGGGGTACGCGGCGCCAGGCGTCAGGTGGGAGCCAGATTTCGGGGGTACCCGGCAGCAATTCCACTTGCTTTTCAGGCCGGTTTTTTCTATAATGAATGATTATTCATGGGGGGTGGATTCCTTCCCCGTGTCCAGGAAACCGGACCATCTCCAGACTGCAAGATCCCGGGAGAAAGAGGACCATGCCGGCCAGGATCGGCTTTGACAACGAAAAATATCTCGCGGAACAATCGGCGGAAATTCTCAACCGCATCGAGCAGTTCGGCGACAAGCTCTTTCTCGAATTCGGCGGCAAGCTGATCTATGACTATCACGCCGCCAGGGTTCTGCCCGGCTATGATCCCAACGTCAAGATGCGCCTGCTGCAGAAATTGGCCAATAAGGTCGATATCATTCTCTGCATCTACGCAGGGGCCATCGAGCACAAGAAAATCCGCGCGGATTTTGGCATCTCTTACGACGCCGACGCCCTGAAGCTCATCGACGACCTGCGCGAATGGGGAATCGATGTGACCGCGGTGGTGATCACCCGCTTCGAGGAACAGCCCTCCGCCATCCAGTTCAGGAACAAGCTTGAACGCCGGGGCTTCACCGTCTATACCCACAAGACGACCAGGGGCTATCCCAACAATATCGAGATGATCGTCAGCGAAGAGGGCTACGGGGCCAACCCATATATCGCGACCACCAGGCCGATCGTGGTCGTCACCGGCCCCGGGCCGGGGAGCGGCAAGCTCGCCACCGCCCTCTCCCAGCTCTATCACGAACGCCAGCGGGGCGTCCGCGCCGGCTATGCCAAATTCGAGACCTTCCCAATCTGGAACCTGCCGCTCAAGCATCCGGTCAATGTCGCCTATGAAGCTGCGACCGCCGACCTGCGTGATTTCAACATGATCGACTCACACCACCTCGATGCCTACAACGAAAAAACCGTCAACTATAATCGTGATGTCGAAGCATTTCCCCTGCTGCGCAGGATCATCGAAAAAATCACCGGCGAACCCTCGCCCTACAAGTCGCCCACAGATATGGGGGTTAACCGGGCCGGCTTTGGCATTGTCGATGATGAGACAGTCCAGGCCGCCGCCATTCAGGAGATCATCCGCCGCTATTTCCGCTACGCCACCGAATACGCCCTCGGTCTCATCGACCAGGGGACGGTGGAACGGGCGGAGCTGCTCATGGTCGAAATCGGCGCCAAACCGGAAGACCGCCCGGTCGTCCTGCCCGCGCGCCATGCGGCTGTGGAGGCCGAGCGCCGCGGCAAGGGCAATGAGGGGGTCTTTTGCGGCGCCGCCCTCGAGCTCGCCGACGGATCCATCATCACCGGCATGAACTCGACGATGATGCACTCCTCGGCTGCCCTGATCCTCAACGCCGCCAAACACCTGGCCGGGATCCCCCCTGCCATCGATCTGCTGCCCAAAAGCATCATCGAGGCCCTTACCTTTTTCAAGCGCGACGTGCTGGAAGGCAAGCGCCTCAGCCTCGACCTCGAGGAGGCGCTCATCGCCCTCAGCATCAGCGCCGCCGCCAATCCCGCCGCCCAGGCCGCGGTCGAAAAACTCAAGGAACTCCGCGGCTGCGACGTCCATACCACCCATATCCCGGCCCCGGGCGACGAGGCGGGTATGCGCAAGCTCGGCCTTAATCTGACCTGCGATCCGGGATTCGCAAGCCGCTACCTCTTCATGAGCTGAAGGAATTGCCCGCCGCGAAAGCGGGCATGGAAGGAAATAGTGACGGAGATGATTTGTCAATAGAGATGGCTAGAATAAAAGGAGAATTGAAATGAGCAAATTCTTGCGGGGACTCGCAGCAGGCTGGGGAGCCAAAAAACTGGGGCGGGGATGTTTCTCCACCATCCTGATCTTTTTAATCCTCTGGTGGCTGCTAAGCTACATCGATATCTTTAAATAAACCGGCGGCGGCCGGGCTCACCCCCCCAGCCGCACCCGCACCGTCACCTGCCTGCGGCCATCCTCCGGCCTGGGGATGATGCTGCCCTCAACCGCCTCGCCATCCACCGTCAGCAGCACGGCATTGCCGCGGCCGATGCGTTTGACCTCGATGTCATAAAGCACACCCTGAAAAACCCGGCTCGCCCTGAATCCTTTCCAGGACGCCGGGATGACCGGAGCCACCATGAGCCCATCATAGGTGGGACGGATCCCGAGAATATGCTGGGTGATGGCGACATAGTTCCACGCCGCCGTGCCGGTCAGCCAGGAGTTCTTGGCCTCGCCATGACTTGGCGCATCCCGCCCGGCGATCATCTGGGCGTAGACATAGGGCTCGCAGCGGTGCAGCTCCGCCAGCTTTTCACGGGCGGAGGGATTGATCCGGAGATAGGCCTCGAGGGCCTTGTCCCCACGCCCGATCACCGTCTCGGCGATCATGATCCAGGGATTGTTGTGACAAAAGATGCCGGCGTTCTCCTTGTAGCCGGGAGGATAGGAAGAGATTTCCCCCAGCTCCAGATAGTACCGGGAATAGGCCGGCTGCTGCAGCATGATCCCGTGCTCCGTGCCGAGCAGTTTGTGGGTTGAATCCAGCGCCTTTTTGGCCAATCCCTCCCCGACCCCGATCCCCGCCATTACACACATCCCCTGCGGTTCGATGAAGATTTTACCCTCCTTGCACTCCTTCGACCCCACCTTGTGACCAAAATCATCATAGGCGCGCAGAAACCAGCTGCCATCCCAGCCGTGTTTTTTCACCACCGCCTCCATCAGCTCGGCGGCCTGGCTGTATCGCACCGCCTCCGGCTTGCGGCCGCGCTTTTCGGCGAGGTCGGCCATCTCGTTGGCCGCCAGCACAAAGAGCCCGGCGATGAAGACCGACTCCGCCACCGTGCCCTCCTTGTTGGTGGTGGTCTGAAAGGATTGCCCGGGCGTGTCGGAGAAGCAGTTGAGGTTGAGGCAGTCGTTCCAGTCAGCACGGCCGATCAGCGGCAGATTGTGGGGGCCGATGCGGTCGAGGGTGTAGGTCAGGCTGCGCTGGAGGTGTTCATAGAGCGGGGTTTCACTGCCGGGTGCATTGTCGTAGGGAACCATCTCATCGAGGATCGACCAATCCCCGGTTTCCTTGAGATAGGCGCAGGTGCCGAGGATCAGCCAGAGGGGATCGTCGTTGAAATTGCTGCCGATATCGTTGTTGCCGCGCTTGGTGAGGGGCTGGTACTGGTGATAAGCCCCCCCGCTGGGCAGCTGGGTCGCCGCCAGATCAAGCACCCGCTCCCGCGCGCGCGCCGGCACCATATGTACGAAGCCGAGAAGATCCTGGTTGGAGTCGCGGAAACCGAGGCCGCGGCCGATGCCCGATTCATAGAACGAGGCCGAGCGCGACATATTAAAGGTGGCCATGCACTGGTAGGCGTTCCAGATATTGACCATGCGGTTGGTATGCTTGTCGGGGGTCTTGACCTGGTAGAGGCCGAGGATACCGTCCCAATAGGCGCGCAGGGCCAAGAAGGCCTTCTCCACCTCCCTGGGCTTGAGATATTTGGCGATGACCGGCTTGACTCTTTTCTTGTTGATGGTCTGCGAGCCGGGGGGATCGAATTTATCCTCTTTCGGGTTCTCCTGATAGCCCAGCAGGATGATCACCTGCCTGGTTTCGCCGGGATTGAGGTTGAGCTTGAGATGATGGGAGCCGATCGGCGACCAGCCGTGAGCGATGGAATTGAATGAGCGGCCGCGCTCGACGGCCGCCGGCCGTTCCCAACCGCGGCTGCGGCCGAGAAAGATGTCGCGCTGGGTGTCGAAACCGGCCGGCTTGGGAGAACAGGCGAACCAGGCAAAATGATTGCGGCGCTCACGGTATTCGGTCTTGTGGTAGATCACCCCCTGCTCGACCTCCACCTCGCCGGTGCTGAAGTTGCGCTGGAAATTGGTCGCGTCATCCTGGGCATCCCAGAGGCAGAATTCCACCGCCGAAAAGAGCGAGAGCCTGGCCGGTTCCTTGCGCTCGTTGGTAACCTTCACCCGCCAGATTTCCAGATTCTCTCCCAGGGGAACAAAAAAAAGGGTCTCGGCCCGGATGCCCGCAGAGGTGGAGCCGATGATGCTGTAGCCCATGCCGTGGCGGCAGAAATACTCCCCGACTTCCTGCCGGGTCGGCTGCCACGCGGGCGACCAGAAGGCGCCGCTGTCGTTGTCGCGCAGGTAGACAAGCCGTCCGCCCAGATCGAAGGGGACATTGTTATAGCGGTAGCGCGTCAGCCTGCGCAAGCGGGCGTCGCGGTAAAAGGAGTAGCCGCCGGCGGTGTTGGAGATGATGCCAAAATACTCTTCACAGCCGAGATAGTTGATCCAGGGCAGGGGGGTATCAGGCCGGGTGATGACATATTCACGCTTCTCGTCGTCGAAATAGCCGTAGTTCATGGCAGCTCCGGGTTTATTGGATAAGGAGGAGGTACTGGTTTAGATCTGCTTCCGCCGGCAAAATTAGCCAATCAGGAGCGTAAAATCAAGAAAAATCGCGCATCGGCGCTCTCCGCCGCCTGCCGGGCTCACGGCTCTGGCGCAGGAGCAGCCTCTTCGGACAGGCCGCGCAGATCATAGAGTCGCAGCCCTTCGATGCCGCCCCCGGTCAACTCGGGACAGGCGTTCAGGAATGAAAACCGGGAGGCAGGCTGACGTCCCCAATGCAGAAAATAATCGATTTTGTGCTTCTGCAGGGCAGCGTGCACCGCGGCTTCATCACGGTAGGGTGTGCAGCTGCCGTAGTAGAGCCCGCCGCGATAATAACAGAGATAGAGGCTCTCGTTCCAGTAGGCATTGGAGGCGATCCGCGCCAGCGTCGGGAGATGCGCCGCCTGCAGCTGCACCGCTATTTCGTGATAATTGCGGCCGCGCCCGAGATAATTGACCAGTTTTTCCACCGGATAGTAGGCGAAGGAGAGCAGAAGCAGGAGCAAAACCGTCCGGCCGGCCCGGCTTTTTCGCAGCACCGGCCATGCCCTGACCAGGTGCAGACTGATCACGATCAGCAGGAGATGAAGAAACCAGAGGTAGCGCTCCTCAACCCAGATCAGCAGGTATCCCGATACATAGATCCCGGCCGGCAGCAGCCACTGCCAGGCCTCGCGGCGGGAGAGGGGCGATGCCCCCTTCTTCAGTCCGAACCAGAAAAAGATGAGCAAAAGCCCTGCTGCAAAGGGGGAAAACTGGCCCAACAGCAGGAGAAAATAGGAAAAAAAGCCCCGCACAATCCCGGCATAAGCCGCCATATCGGCCGGTGAACTCCAGGGCGACCAGGGCTTGACCCGCAGTGAATGGGGATCATCCCAGATGCTCGTTGCTCCCGGATAAGGCGGTGCCACCAGACCGCTGCGTTCGAGCGGGAACTCCTTCTCGTGCGGATCGATGAAGGAGAAAATCCAGCCGCTGGTGTGATGCCCCCTGCCGAACTGGCCATACTTGAGGGCCTGCAGGCCCATCCAGCTCAGTACCACGCCGATAAAGATCAGCATAACGATAAGGTAGCTGCGCAGCACTTTGCGGCGGCCGGCCCTCCGCTGACGGCGGTATTCCAGCGCATGCCAGACGAGCAGGTGGACGGCGATAAAGGGCAAGGCGTAGTATTTGGCCAGATAGGCCAGACCCGCTGCCAAGCCTAACCCAACAGCATTTCCCCATCTTTCGAAATAGCCCGGGCGGTAGAGCAGGGTCAGATAAAAGAGCAGGCAGAGGGAGACCAGCAGATCAGGGCTGTTCACGGAGATCGCCATCCAGAGCAGCACCGGCGCCAGAATAAACAGCACCAGCCAGCGCAGCCATCCATTGATGCGCAGCCGTTCCAGCCAGCAGTTCAGAAGGAAAAACCCGGCCGCACCGATGAGCAGATTCATCAACTTGAAGGCGAGATGGGCATCGTTCATGAAGAGCAAAAAAGGAGCCAGCAGCCACGAGATCAGGGGATTCCAGTGGTTATTCACTGCCCGCAGCAGCTCTCCCTGCAGGAGCAGACGGGTGTTATTAATATAGCTGATGCCATCCGGATTGATCTGGTACCGGTAATAGGGCAGGAGGAGAAACCCCACGGCCAGATAGAGCGAGACCGCCACCAGCAGCGGCAGATGCCGCATCATTCGTGCTCTCATGAATCCTCTCTGTAAGTGAAATTCCCGCTTGCCCCGCTCTTCCGGATCGCCTCCCCGCCGGATGGGATGACAGGTCACCTGAGCAGCAGGATCTTGCGGGTCACAACCTGGACCCCGGCCCGCAGGGTGATAAAATAGATCCCGGTGGGCAGCTCATCCCCCCGGAATTCGACGCGGTTTTCACCCGACCGGAGGCCATCCACCAGGGTCGTCACCTCTTTGCCCAGGCGGTCGTAGACTGTAATGGTGACTGAAGAGCGGCCCGGCACATAATAACGCAACAGGGTGACAGGATTGAAGGGATTGGGATAATTCTGCGACAGGCTCAACCGCCCCGGTGCAGCGACAACTTCATCAGCCGGGACCAGGGTTCCTGCGCGCGCCGGGACGAGGGCGGGCAGCAGCTCCACCTCATGCATCCTGTCGGCATAGGCATAGGGCGGATCGAACGAGCAAAGGGGGGCGGTGATATAGCTGGCGCCGCCGAAGTGATTGTCCACCAGCTGAATAAAACCCTCCGCTGCGGAATAGTCAGAAAAAAGTCCCTTGCCGACATTTTCGAAATAGTTGCGTTCCACCCGCACGCAGGCCCCCATGCGGGTGTTGATGGCATCGTCGCAGTTCTGGTAAAAATTGTTGAAAATATGGGCCTTGCCGAAGCGGATGAGGGGCAGGCGCGAGCCGATGTTGTAGAAATGGTTGTGGTGGAGGGTGATGCGGATCAGGGAATCGGCATACTGGGTGTCGCCGGAGCTGATCAGGATCGCTTTCCAGTGGTCATGAAAGGCGCAGTTGGAGACGGTGATAAAGGAGGAGCGGTTCTTGATGTCGAGCAGGCCGTCATAATAATCCTTGCCATGGTCGCGGTCGGAGAAGAACTCGCAGCGGTCAATGACGATGTTTTGCGAACCACCGTTGATGCTCATGGCATCATTGGTCTCTCCGGCGTCTGGGACATGGGAGAGAATCACATTGCGGATGATGACATTGCGCGCTCCGTTGATGGCCAGTTCGATGCCGCGCAGGTGCGCCGCCTTGCCCACGCCGAGCAGTGTCTTGTTGGACTGGATGGCGATGACTGTGCTGCCGGCGATCTCGCCGCTGAACTGGACCGTACAGGGGCCCGGGGATTCAAGCCCCGCGCGCAGCTCCTCCAGGGTCGTCGCCGCCACCGTCTCCCCCTCGTCCCCGCCGGTGACCAGCCAGGGCGTCCCCCGGTCATCCTGAACGGTGGCATAGCCGAGGATGGTGGTATCGATCCGGCTCAACACCACCTCCGGTAAAAAGCGCGCCACCGCGGTGACGTCGCTCCTGATCGCGAAGGAATGCAGGCTGTCGGCCCCGGGCTCGTCGCCCGTCCAGCTCTGGAAAAAGAAGCCGGGCCGGGCCCGGGCGCGCAGGGTGATCATCGTCCCCTTGTCGTAAAGGGCCTGCACCGGGCCATAGCTCACCGAGCCGCGCGAGGTATCGTTACTGCCGACCTTGAGGGTGTACTGCGGGGAGCACTCCCAGGCGCTGAGGCCGCTGCCGAGGATCTTGAGATAGTCGAGATTGGCCAGGCCGCCGCTGCAGAGCGCCTCCAGGCGGATCTTGTGGTCGCCGGCGGAGAGATGGACCGGCACCGGCGTGATCTCCGCCCAGTTCGACCAGGTGGTGGTATAGGGAAAAAGCAGCGAGTCGACGGCCGAATTACCGTCGATGAGGAGCCGGGCGTCGCGCAGATTGGTCGCGGTCCCGCCAAAGGCATAGCGCCAGGTGAAAAGAAAGGTGCCTTCAGCCTGGACGTAGATTTCCCAGCTCACCGCCTTGCCGATGCCGTTCTCGACATCGATAAAGCCGGAGCCGGTCCAGCCGCTGATGCTCCCCGACGAGGTGACGATGGTCCCGTTCCAGGTGCACAGACCCAGCTCCTGCTCCTGAATGACCAGGGAATCGGTTTGGGCCCCGACGGCGGTAAAAATTCCAAGGATCAGGACCAGTAAAATCCTTCTGCTCATGACTGCTCTCCGCGCCTGTTCAGCTGGCGGTTCGGGTGACAACAGGCCCCGGTTTCACTCGATGCCGGGGATATCCTCATAGGTGTGCGCCTTGTACCACTGCAGATCGTGCTGCGGCGGGTCAAAATCCGCCGGGAAGGGTTTACCGGAAAAGGTCTGAAAATAGAGGGTGCAGGCGTCGCGCCAGATGCGGGCGTCCCGCTCCTGTTTGGCGAGCAGAGTGCTGACCTCGGAAAAGCGTTCGGCATCGATGTGCTCCTGAAGACTCGCCCACTCCGACCGCAGGCGGCCAACCGACCTGACGCCGGCGTCATAGCGATAGCAAAGTTCTTCCCAGAGTATCCGCCCCGATTTCATGCGGTGTTCCCAGGGGAGATGGTGAAACCAGAGCAGCAGCTCCTCGGGGCAGCTCTCGACGCGGCCGTAGAGCTCACGCAGCGGCGGGCGGTACTGCTCGAGGGCGTTGCTGCCCGCGGGAGTGCGCTCGAAGCCGATCCCGGCGCTGTCGGCGCGATGGTAATAAACCGAGGTCCAGTCCGCCCTGCCGCTGTCGACCCAGGGGCCCGGGCCGTAGTGGTGGCCGTAGTACATGATATGATGCAGCCCCAGGGGTGTCATGTAATTGACTGCGATCTCGCGCGAGGCCATCATCATGCCGCTGATGGTGCGGGCGGCCTCCTCATCCCGGGTGAAGGTCATCCTCACCCACTCCCCGGCGATCTCCGCCGAGGAGAGGCCGGGGTCCCAGGCGAGCCGCCCGAAGGCGTACCAGTTGGCCTGACCGAAGGGATGGCCGGTCCAGTTGCGTACATCCCCGATGTTAGAGACTCCCGCCATAGCCGTGAGGGTGTGACCACCGAGCGAACCATCGACCACCCGCGCCACGGTCGAGCCCTCACCGGCGGCATGGGTGTCCGAGCGCAAACACTCCTCATAAAGCGGCGCCAGGTAGACCAGATGGACGGAGGCGCCAAGATACTCCTGGGTGATCTGGAATTCGGGCATCATCGCCGTGCGGGGCATCGCCCCGAAGAGGGGATGGAAAGGTTCGCGCGGCTGAAAATCGATCGGCCCGTTCTTGACCTGGATGAGGGCATTTTCTCGGAAGCGGCCATCGAGGGGGACGAACTCATTCCAGGCCTGTTTGGCGCGGTCGTCGGGGACGTTGTTGTCATAGACGAAGGCCCGCCACATCACGATCCCGCCGTGGGGCGCCAGGGCATCGGCGAGCAGGTTGGCGCCGTCGGCGTGGCTGCGGCCGTAATTCTGGGGACCCGGCTGCCCCTCGGAGTTGGCCTTGACGAGAAAACCGCCAAAATCGGGAATCAGCCGGTAGATCTCCTCCGCCTTCGCCTGCCACCAGGCGATCACAGCCGGCGCGAGGGGATCGGCGGTAGCCAGCCCGCCGATCTCGACCGGGGCGCTGAATCGCGCGGTCAAATAGACCCGGATTCCATAGGGACGGAAAAGATCCGCCAGCGCGGCCACCTTGCGCAGATAGCCATCGGTCAGCACCTGCGAGTTGGCATTGACGTTGGTCAGGACCGTCCCGTTGATCCCGATTGAGGCGTTGGCCCGGGCGTATTCGATGTAGCGCGGATCGTGGCGTTCGGGCAGCTCCTCCCAATCCCAGAGAGAGCGGCCCGCATAGCCGCGTTCGACGGTGCGGTCGAGGTTGTCCCAGTGGTTGAGGAGTCTCACCCCGATCCTGGGCCGGCTTTTAATCTCCAGGCCGGTGATCTCCTGCCCCGTCTGCAGCAGGCGGAGGAAATGAAAGACGCCATAAAGGACGCCGTGATCGTGGCTGGCGGTGATGGCGGTGATTCTTTTTCCCCTGTAGAGGGTGCTGACAATCAGATAACCTTCCTCCCCAAGTCCGGCGAGCTTCTGCTCCAGCCCGAGGGAGGCGATCACCTTGCCGGATGCCGGCGTGCCGGCCACGACCGTGCCATGGCGTCTGGCGGAACGCGCCTCCGGGATGGCCCGGCCCAGGAGCCCGCTCAAGCCGCGCTCCAGCTCACCGGCGGCAGCCCGCAGCACGGGCGAGTCGCCCTCGATGAACCAGCCGGTGAGATTTTTTTGACAGGCGGTGAGGAGAACCGGATCGTCGATCCGGTCATAGCGCAGCCAGAGCCGGCTGCCATCCTCAGCGCGTACGGCTGCAATTGTCACCAAAATGAGTATGATCAGGGCGGAAATGCGGGTCATGTTATTCATCACAGGCAGCCTCGGCATAAATACAACTGAATCCTTTCCAAATTACCCAATCGCACATCCAAAATCAAGGAGTTTTGCGGCAGCGCAGCCCCCGAAATCAGGCTCCTGCCTGGTGCCGCGTCACCCCTCTTCATGCCGGCCGCAGCCAATCTGCCATGCTCCGCCGCAGCGCAGGGATTGTTTTGTCTTGCATGAAACCTCTCTTTTTTGTAACGTACATAAAGAGTATCAACGAGGAACTAACCCGTCATCGAGGTGGAATGTGAGAAAAGAATGGCTGCAAAAGATGGTGACGGCCGCCGAGGTGGAGGCCGCTCACATGGTCGAGGACGACCAGTTGGGGCCCGATCCTGTGCCCTTCGGCTTCAAGAACGAGCGCTGGCGCGCCATGCTGGCGCAAATGGAGGAGGGGGATGAATTGTGGGAGTTCCGTAGCCCGGTGGAAAGCTGGGAACACCTCGCCGGACGCGCCGGGATCGCCCTGGTCCGCCAGGGTGAGATCATCAACTTTATCGTCACCATGATGAACTGAGACATTCTGTGCTGTGCGCCGGCAGGCGAAGGAGAGTGTGACCCGGATGGATGATGCAATCGCCTTTATAAGGGAGGCGGACAAGCTCAAGAATATCGTCCGCAAGACGCGAAATTTTTCCAACGAGCGCTACGAAAACGATGCCGAACATTCCTGGCATATCTGCCTCATGGCTATCACTCTCCAGCCCTGGGCCAACGAGGCGGTCGACATCGCCAGGGTGCTGAAAATGCTCATCCTCCACGATCTGGGGGAGATCTTTTGCGGAGACACCATCGTCTACGCCAAAAACGATGACCACAAGCGCAGGGAGCTGGAGGCGGCGCATGATTTCTTCGCCATGCTGGGTCCGCTCCGCCAGGAGGAGTATTACACCCTTGTGAACGAATTCGAGGCCCGCGCAACCCCAGAGGCCCGCTACGCGAATGCCATCGACCGTGCAGAGCCGATCCTGCAGAATATGCATCACAACGGCGAGACCTGGAACAAAAACAACATCTCCTTCGACCGGGTGGTGGCGCTGAATGCCGCGCTGGTCTCCGAGGGCTCCAGACCCCTTTGGGAATACATCCTCCGCGGTCTCGAAGGGATGAGAGCGGCACAACGCTTCAGCCACGAATAGGAAAGAGCTCCCCTGTCAGCTGCCAGCGCAAAGCCAGCGGAATGCGGCGCCTGCACTGAAAGGGTACAGGGCCTCTTGCTGTCAAAAGACCGCAACTTTTTCAGTGATTACTGACTTAAGGAGGAAGTCATGGATGAGAAAACCTGCTGCCCGGAGTTCGATCCGGCGCCCTGGGATGACAAACTGGTCGAATGGTCGGACAAGAAATTCATCAAGGACAAAGTCCGCACCCTCTTTTTTATGCCGCTTAATTTCGGCTCCGTCATGAAACGGCTGGATGCCAGGGTGACGGCTGCGGGCGGCAGCTTCGCCGGGGGGCTCTGCCTATCCGATCACACCTCCAAATGGAACATGGATGTTTATCTCGCCGTGGATCGCGAGATTGCCGGTGCGGAAAACGCCACCCTGAGCGGAAAATTTCTGACCAGGGTCTACGAAGGACCCTTCCAGGATACCGGAAAATGGTGCGCGGATTTCAGCGCAAAGGCTGGAGAGCAGGGGCTGGAGGTCAAGAAATGGTACATGTGGTACACCACCTGCCCGAAATGCGCAAAAAAGTACGGCAAGAACTACACCGTCATCGTCGGCCAGGTGCAGTAATCCCGCCAGAGGGGCTGGCCGTTTGACTGTCAGCCTCTCCAGCATCCTGCCGGATCCCGCCGGCTAAAATGTCGCTGTTGTCATCCAAAATGTTTTGATAGACAGTCAAGGAGATGAGTCATGGCTGAAGAAAACTGCGCCAACTGCGCATTGCGAGCCCGATATGATGCCAAACCCAAATCCCTGCTGGGACGGTTCTGGCGCTGGCATATCAATTTTTGTCCCGGGTGGAAGAAATACTTCACTGCACTACCTTCCGACGAGAAAACGGCAGTGGCGAAGCAGTACAATTTTACCAAATACCAATGACCGGGCGATGAGACCGGGAGCATTCCGGCAGAGTGGTGGAAAAAGTTCTTAGTGATAAGGAGATGAAAAATGAGGCGCACGAGAACCTGCAGGCTGCTGTCCTGGATGCTGCTGGCGGTCATCATCAGTGCGGGGCCCGGCTGCTCCCCGGCTCTGAAAAAGGGCGGCCCAACCGCCATCGACCCGAGGCCGAAGGTCATCCTCGGCATTTTCGGTGGCATGGGGCCCGAAGCCACGGCCAGCCTCTATCAGCTCATCGTCGAGCGCACCCCGGCGACCAGGGACCAGGAGCACATCCCCACCCTCATCTACAGCCTGCCAACCGTGCCCGACCGCACCGCCTCCATCTTCAGCAGCGACCCCTCCATCCTCCCCTATCTGGCCGAAGGGGTGACCCGACTGGAAAAATCCGGGGCCTCTTTCATCGTCATCCCCTGCAACACCGCCCACTATTTCTATGATCACATGCAGGGTGCGGTGAAAATCCCCATCATCAACATGATCCGTGAGGCTGCAGAGGAGGTGACGGTCAAATATCACGGGGTCAAAAAGGTGGGGCTGCTGGCGACGACGGGGACCATCTCCACCGGCATCTATGAGAAGGAGTTCGCCGCGCGCGGCATCGAGATGATCAAACCCTCCGCCAGCATCCTGGAAAACTATGTCATGAGAGCGGTCTATCTGATCAAGGCGCACGGCGACAAAAAACAGTGCGAAGAGTGGCTTTACCTGGCCGGCAAGGAGCTCGAGAAGAGCGGGGCCGAGGTGGTGGTGCTCGGCTGCACCGAGATCCCTCTCGCCTTCAATCCCGAGCGCTCCGGCGTGCCGGTGGTGAGCGCCACCCAGGTGCTGGCGGACCGGGCCATCGCCCGCTTTCAGCAGCTCTCCATTTTCCAGCCGGTGCAATAATTGGGGCAGGCGGCGAAGCTGCTGAGCACAGGCCGGTCCCGCCCAGCGGGCGCCCTCACCTGAGCAGCAGCATGCGTCTGCTCTGGCTGAAACCCGTTGAGGTGGTGAGCCGGTAGAAATAGATGCCGCTGGCAAGGCCCGAGCCGTCAAAGCGGATGGTGTGTTCGCCGCTCTCCTGAACGCGATCGATCAGCGTGCTGACCCGTCTGCCGGCGGCATCCCATACCTCCATGCGCACGCTGGTCCGTCCGGGCAGCTGATAGCGGATAAGAGTGGCGGGGTTGAGGGGATTCGGATAGTTCTGCCCCAGGGTGCAGCCGGTCGGGATCTCGGCGGGGGCTTGTGCGCCGGTCGTGGTACAGCTGTTTTCAGCTTCCTCCCCCACCCCCGTCGGCGCAAAACCGGCGTTGGAGAGACAGATCTTGTCGAGTTTGGCGCCGTCCTCGCGGTAGCCGATGACGAGGGTGTGCGCCCCGGCGGTGAGGGCATAGTCGCCGAGCTTTTTCCACTCCCATCCGTTCGTCCCCAATCCATTGAACATCTGGAATCCCCCGTCATCCATTTTGATCCAGTAGGAATCGTCATCAGCGGTCGGGCAGTTGAGCCGGGCGAAGAGAGAAAAGGTTGCGGAGCTGTCGACCGCAAAGGGGAGCTGGATCCAGTTTTCGCTGCCGGCCGGGGCGGCGCTCAGGCTCTGAATTCCCGCCTCAACCATCACATAGACTCCCCCCGAGGCCTGGGAATCGGTGCCGATCCGCCAGTTTCCACCCACTGTCGCGCACTCGGGCTCATGGAAACGCGACTCGCTCCGTTCTTTCGAGACATAGGGTTCCCTGCCGGTGAAAAGGCTCAGATCCACAGCCTCGCCCATGAGGCGGTGGCCGGTCTCATTGGGATGAAGATGATCCCCGGTATCCGCCTCCGGAAGGAGGCTGAGGGTGTCGGCCGGATTGCGCAGGGCAAGGTCGAAATCGATGACCCCGTCAAAAAGCCCGCCATGCCGGATCCATTGATTGAGCTTTTGTCTCTCCGCCTCGTGGATGGGCGAATAGTAGGAATTTCCAGACATGGGGAGCAGGGTGGCCCCGTAGACAAAAATGCCGCGGGAGTGGGCGCTGCGGATCATCTGGGAGAAGGCATCGATGATGCGCTCGCCGACCCCGCTGCCTCCGTTGCCGATATCGTTGATGCCCTCGAGGATGACCAGCCAGCGCACTCCGCTCTGTTCCAGCACATCGCGGTTGAAGCGGCTCAAAGCGGAGGGCCCCAGGCAGGTCCCGAGCACACAGTTGCCGCCGATCCCCTGATTGAGAACGGCGACGTGCTGCGTCTCCGGATTCTCCTGGAGCCGCCGGGCCAGTTCATCCGGCCAGCGGTTCTGTTTGTTGGTGCCCGATCCGCGTCCGTCGGTGATGGAATTGCCCAGCACGGCCACCGCTGCCGCGGGAGCGGGGGCCTGGACGTCGATGGTATGGATGATGTACCAGTGGTCGGTCCGCACAGCGCCCGCGAAATCGGCCCTGCCGGTCTGGTCGCCGGCGAGCAGATAGGAGGTGGTCCGGGAGCCGGGATGGCCGGTCAGGCCGGAGGGGGTGCTGCCGAAATGAATGGTGACGGCGAGTTCCATCCGCGGCTGCAGGGAAAATGGGAAGGGATCCGAGGTGGCCGCCAAGCCCGGCGGGATGGTCACCGTGTTCCCGCCCTGAAAGAGCAGCGGCCGCTCTGTGGCCGGATCGATCACCCCGCCTCCCGCCGAGGCGGCGATCAGAACCCTTTGCAGGGTCACCGGGGCGGAGCTGAACTCATTGCTGAAACGCATGCGCAGGGTGTCGCCGCCGATTGAGACGCGGAGGATCTGGCGCAGGGTGTTGCTGGTCAGCCCGGGGGCGGGCGGATTGTTGTTGGTCTCGACCAGCTGGGGAGCCGTGCTCCAGGTCCCGACCCATCCGGTCGATCCGGCGAAAGCCACGGCCAGGGTGCTCCCAAGCAGGGCCAGCACTGCCAGCCAGGGCAGAATCAGGCCCGGATGTCCCGGGTGTGAAACGGCAGCGCACAGGCAAGATCCCGCTGCAGATTTATGCATCATTTTCGCCTCTCTCTCTTTCAGCAAACAGGCAGTCGAATTTCCCCCGCCTGAAAATAGCCATTCAGCCGCTCAAAAACAAGGCTATTCGCCGCAGCCGCCTTTCGGCTGCGGCCGGCATCCGGGAAAACCCGCCCGGCTGTATCTGCGCCCTGTGTCTCCTGCCGCCGACAATCTCCTTGTTATTACGCCGCTGAATGGTTACTTTAAACATCGATTCGCGCCCGAGAAAGGAGTAACCGGCTCCCGCTCTCTCCCTCACGACCTGACCGGCGCCTGGTCCAGAACAGAAAGTGCATCCATGTACCCCAGCAAGAACTTGCCTGGCCTGAGGGGGCTTCTCCGCCGCCCCCTTGCAGTCCGCTTTCCCCTTCTCTGCGCGCTTTTTCTCGCCGGACTGATTCCGGCCGCGGCCTCGCCCCGGCCGCCCGCAGGCGGCCTCTCTGCAGATTCCCGAAGCATAAAAACCCTGATCGAACTGATCAACCGGAGTGAGCATGACAGCGTGCTCGCCCTATCCAGGGATCTGATCGGAGAGGATCCCGCCAGCCCGCTCGGCTACTTCATGGCCGCCGATGCCTACCAGACCATGATGCGCGATTTCCGCATCAAGGCCTGGCAAAGCGAATTCGACAGCATGATCGCCATCGCCTCCGTCAAGGCCACCGCCCTGCTGGAGAGCGAACCGACCGTGGAAAACCATTTCATCGCGGGCGTCGTGCAGGGCTACTACTGCCTCGCCCTCTTTGGCTCGGGCAGCTATCTGCGCGCAATCAAGACCGCGGAAAACAGCATCTCCCTGCTGCGCAAGGCCCGCCAGCTCGATCCCGGCTTTGCGGATCCCCTCTTCGGCATCGCCGTCTATGAGTACAACAAGAGCAAGCTGCTGTTCGGACTGCTGGGTGGAGAGGAGAAAGAGGCGGTCGCCAAACTGAGGAAGGTGGAAAAGGAGGGGCGCTATCTATCAACCAATGCCAGCTATTCTTTGCAGGCGGTCTATCTCGAGAACGGCCAATACGACAGCGCTTTGGTCATCAATGATCATCTCTATAAATATTATGCTGCCAGCCCCTCCTGTCTCTACCACCGCGCCCTCCTGCTTGAAAGAACCGGCCGTCTCGAGGAAGCCTTGCAGATCTGGGAGCAGTTGAACGCGACGCTGCAGCGGCGCCAGCCGGTCAGCAACGGCTTTCTTGCAGAGAGCCACTATCATCTGGCCTGGCTAAACCGCCAGCTCAAGCGGGATGAGAACGCCCGCAAGCTGCTCATCCAGTCGGCCCGCTTCGCCGCCCGACGCCGCGCCGATGAGGAGCTGGAGGGCTCTTATATCAAGTTCAAGGAGATCAAGGGCAAGATCAATTCTGCGCTGGCGGAATGGCAGCGGTGACTCTGCTGGGGGCTGCGCGAATGAAGGAGAAGAGAGCGGCGAGGATGAGCAGCAGGCCAGGGATATAAATCTCCCAGGCGAAGCGGGAGGGGATGAACTGTGTGATGGTGCGGACCATTTTTTCGTCCCGGAGTACTTCCGTCACCCCCCCGGTGAGGTCGTGCCGGAAGATCAGCAGGGTATAATCGATGGTGAAGCTGACATAGACAAAGAGAGCACCTGCCAGGAGGAGCAGCCATTCCCGTCCGTTGAAAACACTCCTCTCTCCCCTTGCCAGGAAACGCTCGGCTGCCAGATGGAGGACGATCATGGCCAGGGCGCAGAGCACCGGCGCAATCACGGGCCCGATCCAGGTGATGGGGATGAGAAAAAGAACGTCCCAGGTGAACAGGGAGGCGGGCCAATCGAGCAGCAGCTTGAGGGCGAGGTAGTAAAAGAGGTCCCAGACGCCGAAGAGGTAGAGAAAACAGGTGAAACGGGTGAAGGGGGTGCTGCTCCCCATCCAGCCGATGGCCGCGAGCATCACCAGGGTGCAGATTTCACGCAGCACCTCGGTGAGGTAGATCCCCCCGGGCATGGCCGCCAGCGGGAAACAAAAGCCCTCCGGGTAGTAGAGGGCGCGGAGGTAGACCACGACGATAGCTTCGAGAAAACCCATGGCGGCGGCGAAAACCGCCAGCCCGAGCAGTTTGCGGGATTTTTCCTGCATGCGAATCCTTCACCCGTCGGCCGGGTGATAGATAGGGGGGCGCTCCCCGTCGCGGGGAGCGCCATCCGGTTACTTTTTGATGAATTCCACCCTGCGGTTCTTCGCCTTGTTGGCGGAAGTGTCGTTGGCGGCAAGCGGCTGGCTCTCCCCGGCGCCCCCGGTCTCCAGGCGAGCAGCCTCGATCCCGAAGGTCTTGATCAGCTCGTTCTTGACTGATTCCGCCCTCCGTTTCGAGAGGTCAAGATTGGCGGCGTCATCTCCGTCGCTGTCCGTATGTCCGATGATGCTGAGATTCACGCCCGGATTCTCCTGGAGCACATCGGCGATGCTCTTCAGGGTGCCGTAGGATTCCGGTTTGACCGCGGCCTTGTTGACGTCGAAGGAGATTCCATAGCTGACCAGCTTGCCCTCGGTGAGGAGCTTGCTGCGGGTGTCGGGCGAAGCGGTGGTGATCTGGAAATTGGAGATCATCGGGTAACTGTAGGCGCCCCATCCCGAGAAGCGCAGCCGGTCGAATTTCATCCCCGCATGAATATTGGTCGGAACGTCGAGGGTCTTGGCACCCTGGTGGTAGATCCGTACCCTTCTCTTCTGGACCCAGATGATGACATGGTTGACCTGCTCGATCAGGACCGGATTCCTGACCGCCTGCCCCTCCAGCCAGGCGTCATCCACGCTGGCGTAGCCTTTGGTCTCCCAGCCCTCCTTTTTGATGGTGATGTGCAGGCCGGCGGTGCCGGGATAGAGGTCACTGTTCAGCTCTTGCGGCTCCTCGGGATTCTCGGCATAGAGGGTCAGGGTGATGCCATCGGTATACTCCCCATCGGGGATGATGTCGAATTCGATGATAAAGTTATCCGGAAACTCGATCTTTTTCGCAAAGCAGTAAACGGCATCCTCACCGTTCATATGGAACCATTTACCGGAGGCGATGTTGACGGACTTGACTTCTCCGCTGCCGTTGGAGGTCCAGAGGGCAGGAAAATCCCCGATCCCATCCTGCGAGAAATCCTCGAAAAAGAGCACCTGGTCGCCGGGAACAAAATCGTACCGGCTGGCGCTCTCCAGCTTCTGACGGGCCGGTGTGACTGATGATGGCGGGCGCCGGCTCTCTTCATCAGCGCCTGATTCCGTCTCTGCGGACGCTTCTGCCTCAGCCTCTTCTTCGTTCTGCTCGCCGGCCGTTTGCTTCTTCTTGCCCAGCAGCTTGCCGAGGCCCTTTTCGATCTGGTTAAAACCCTCGTCCACTCCCCGCTCGATGCCGCTGTTGGTCCTGTCTGTGGCCTGGCGCTTCACCACCTCTTCAGGATCGACCACCTGAGCGTTGAGGAGGGTGCCGGTGAGGAGCAGGCAGACCAGGAGGGCCATGGCGCGGCCGCATTTCGTTTTCATAGCGTACCCTTTCTTCTGATGATCAAGCCCGGTTCACGAAGGGGATGCGACGGGAGGCGCAGGGGGTCCCATGCCCTGAGCGCGGGGAAGAGCCGGCGGAACGGGGGAAATGCTGACCAACAGGATTTTTACTACCGGGGAAATCTGTACTGCGGACGCTGCAGGATACCAGGGCAATGTCTGCCGAGGGAGACCGGAGACCACTGTTCACATCGCACTCCTCTTTTCAGGCCGGCTGGCCTGAACCTCCCCCCACATCCAATTCCGTACTAAATTAGCCAATCCGGCGCTGGAAGTCAAGTACTATTCCGCAAAGGCTCAACTGCGGGGTCACGGTTGATCTCTTGCGGGAGAGCAGCGCCGGCCTGATCCTACCTGAGTACAGCCATTTTTTTAACCTGCTGGGAGGCCTCCTGGCGCAGGAGATAATAATAGATACCGGTGGGCAGGCTGGCTGCGTCCAGCTCAACCGCGTGCTCGCCGGCGGCAAGGGGGCTGTCGAGCAGGGTCAGGACCCTCTCCCCCAGCAGATTGATAACCCACAGACGGGTCCTTCCCGCTGCAGGCAGTGTGAACTCGATACGCGTGGCCGGATTGACCGGATTGGGGTAACAGTTTTTGAGTTCGAAGCGCAGGGGCCCGGCTTCCGCCTTTTTGACCGCAGAGGGCTGGTCGCAAACGATCGTGCGCTGCCCCGCCTCCGTCGGCCTGGATTCCATCCCGAGGTCGTCAAAGGCTTTGGCGGTGATCAGGCGCCGGCCGCGCAGGATTTGATAATCGGCCATTTTCCAGGCGAAGGCAAAGTTTTGCTCCCGGTCGCTGCTCTCGCCGATAAAATGATAGTCGTAGTAATACTCGACCCGGCGCACATCCGCCGAGGCCTTGACCGTGAGCATCAGCGTGCTGTCCAGCCGGACGGTGCTGTTCGCCTCCAAATTCAATGCCACTTCCGGCCGCCGGTTTGGAGTAAAACTCCCGGAGTGTGGGCCGCAGAGATAGCCATAGGCGAAGATGGCCTGGCACTGGGTCTGCTGGATGGTGAACTCGCTGCCGGCAATGCTCCAGCGGTTGGGAAAACGCGCTTCGGCGTCGGGGAAGGCGGCAATCGCCGGGAAAGCTGTGGAGCGCGAGTAATCCTCGTCCCCGATCCAGGTCCAGTTCTCCCCCGACATCCAGTCGCCATCGTAGTGTATGTCGTAGATCACGTAGCCCGGCAGGATCGGGTTATCGTAGACCATGCTGTTATAGTCGGTCAGGTACCACGAGTCGCAGTGGAAGGGCTGCCGTTCGGGATTCTCACCCAGGCCGCTGATCCGGACCAGATCGAGCTGGTTGCCGCCGAGGCAGTAGTCGCAGGTGGTGTAGCAGGCGTCGAGGAACCTTTTCTCGCCGCTGAATTCATAAGCGGCGGCCGCGAGAAATATTTTGGGGGTGCTGAGTGAGCCGAGCATGTGCATGATGCTGCGCGAGGCGCCATAACGGAAGCCGCGGTCGTTGGCGGTCTGCACCGTCTCCTTGTCGGCCATGGCGATGAGGTCGTCCCGGCACTGCTGTCGCAGCGCCCGGTCGAGTCCGGGATGGCCATCCGGGATGCGGCCGAAAACAAGCGCGGCATGGTGCCAGGGATTGATCATGTACCAGAGGTATGATTTCCAACCATCGTCTCTCGTCTTGCAGCTGCGGAAATCCTCCTGATAGGAGGTGAGGCCGGTTGTGCGGTAGAGCGCGGCGGCGGCGAGCATGCGCGCGCGGTTGATGTCGCCGTTGGTGTCCTGATTTTGGGCATGGGCCCAGTCGTAGGCGGTTTTGGCCTCGCCGATCCAGGCCGGGCTCTCCGGATGCACGCCCCCGGCGAACTTGTCCAGACCGGTGCAGAGATAAGCGGCACAGGCGGCATAGCGGTAGGCCATCAGCACCGAATCGGCCCCCTTCAGGGCCATGACACGCTTGTCCTGCCAGGAGGCGGTGCCGCTTTCGGCGCCGGCGTCGACGCCGGCATAGCCGGGAATCCCCCCGGTGGAGTAGCCCTGGGCGATCAGGGCCTCACGGGTCCGTTTGTAGTATTTGATCAGCCACTGCGCTTCGTCGAGCAGATCGGGCAGGCCGTTCCGCGCCTCGTCGATCCAGGCCTCGCCGGCGTCGACCTGGTATTTCCCGCCGACATCGCCGTCACCGAAATTCTCGGGCTTGAGGTCGTAAAGCGCCAGCAGGGTCATCGGGACCACATAGTGGTCGGGATAGGTGTCCCAGTCGCCGGCGTCGTGGTACCAGCCCCAAACCCCGGTGACGCTGCCCTTGCCCTGGTTCGGATCAAAACTGCCCTCGGTCTTCAGCTCGGGATAATAGTTCATCACGATCCCGTCCTCGGTGCGATGGTCGCGGGGATAGATCAGCCCCGGCTCGATCTCCTTGTTGACCCCCTGCCGCTGGGTGAAGAGCGCCCGCGAGGTGAGGTGATAGGCCTGGCGGTAGACATCGCCGCCGATCTCGAAGGGATACGAGCAGCCCATTTTTTCGACAACCAGGCGGTACTCGCCGGGGGTGTTGAAGCTGGAGAAATCGCACTGCCAGACGTCGGCGCGGGTGAAATTCTTGTTGCTGAAGGTAGTGCTGGAAAAATCGGCGGCCGTTTTATGCCGGTGCCGGCTGATCGAGCCGGAAAAAACAATCGTACCATCCGAGCTCCGCACCAGGTGAAAGGGAGCATAGTAATAGCGATCGAGATTGAGGGCGCCGGCGGGATGGTCAGGCGTGTCGAAGGAGCCCATCCACTGCGAGAGATAAGCGTATTTTGGCGCCCCCGGGACCATCCCGATCTGGTTGAGGTGAATTGCGGGCGAGCGCAGGGAAAAGGCGTCGAAGAGGAAGGTATAGGCATTGACATTCGAGGCGAGGTTGTTCAGCTTGACCGTGTAGGTGCCGCCCTGATTCATGCTGAAGGGCAGCTCGAGGTAGATCCAGTGGGCCATCAGCACCCTGGGCATCGGCGCGGCGTAGAGATCGTTGAAGGATTCGCCCTTGGCCTTGCGTCCGATAGCGATCGGTCCCTGGCCGGTTTGATAGCGGATATCGTCCGGACTGGAGATGATATAGTTGGAGAGAACCGCGGCGGCAGCGGTGTCCAGCCGCGAGTAATAGACGCGATTGCCGCGGCTCCGCTCCTGGCCAATGCCGAAATAATCGATGTGCCCTTCGGAAAAATAGAGCACCAGGATTTTGTCCGTCACCGGCTGGATGCGAATCAGATCGGCGGCCAAAAGCACCGGTGTAAAAATGGCCGGCAGCAGGCCGGCCAGGCCAAGCAGAAACCTGTGCATCATTTTGAGAACTCCGGAATGGTAAAAGGGCGGAAACACCGGCCTCCGCAAGCGTTTGATTTCACCAGTTTTTGACGATTTCCGCAAAACATTCCACGCCGCTGGGAATAACGGCGCCATAGCCGTGACCCGGACGCGAGCATGCCCCCGCCATATAGAGGTTTTTGACCGGCGTGGTGTGGCCGACGCGGGTATTCCCCGAATTGTTGACGGTCTGATCCCAGCCGTGCATGTTGATGAAAGTTACACTACTGATAGAACAGGTATACCGGTCGCAAAGGAGCTTGCCTGACTTGCAGGGCCGATCACCCCCTGGCGGCATTGCGGTAATCTGCTGGCCTGACCATGACGTTGAGCAGATGCTCCAGCACCTGGTCAGGGTGCTCGCACCAGCCCGTGTGCACCGGCGAGGTCTGGATGATGGTGCTCTTGGGCGCGATGAGCCAGTGGAAGCGTTCGCGCTGTGACAGCCTGCCGATGGGTCCCGCCTCCTCTCCGCCGCGGCAGATCAGGGGATAGATCGCCAACTGTTTCTTCAGCAGCTCGAGATCCAGGCCTGGTACGAGCGCGACGAGGCGGCCTTCATCCAGCTCGATGCGCGCCTCGAGATACTTTTTTTGCGGGCAGGAAAGAATCACCCCGACATTGACGAACTCTTCGCGCTCGACCCGGGGGACGATGCGCACTATTGCGTAATCATACAAGTACGGACCGCGCACGCATCGCCTCCTCGACAAAGGATTCCGATTCCTCCAGCCGTTTCTTGAGATAGACGATATAGGCCTTTCGGGTCTCTCCTGGAGACGAAAAAGGCGAGTGGCCGTCGAACCAGTCATCCGGAATCATCCCCACCACCTCCTCGACCACATCAGGCCCGATGGCCGCTTTTAACTTTTCCCCGGCCTGCCGCAGCGTGCCGGCCGATGGCAGCAGCACATGGTCCTTGATGAGGGGAAAGGGATCGCCGGTTCTCTCCAGATAATGGTACCAGGAGTGATGAAAATAGAGGGAGGCACCATGGTCGATGAGGTAGAGTTGCTTGTGCCACATCAGCATGTTGGTATTGCGCGGTGTACGGTCGATGTTGGTGACAAAGGCATCCAGCCAGACGATCTCGGAAGCCAGGGTTTCGGAGACCGGGTGCAGCACCGGACTGAACATGATGGAGCCCGGCAGGTAATCGAGGGCGAGATTGAGTCCTGCACTCATGCGGATGAGATCATGGATCTCCGGGTCGGGTTCGGTGCGCGCCAGCTCCGCCTCCAGATGGACAAAGACGATCTCGGGCACAGGCAAGCCGGCGGCGCGCGCGATCTCTCCGGCGACCAGCTCGGCGATCAGGGCCTTCGGGCCCTGTCCCGCGCCGCGGAACTTTAATACATACAGGCCGTCATCATCCGCCTCAACGATGGCCGGCAGGGAGCCGCCCTCCTTCAGGGGCGTCACGTAGCGTGTAGCTTCCACCCTTCTGATCGTCAATGCTTCTCCTTTCATCTCCCTACGCCCTCTCGCCGCGGCGCTGCGGTGCGCTCACCGGTGAACTGAAGCCAGACCTCGCGGCTGCGCGGCCCGTCGTACTCCATGAAGAAAACCCCCTGCCAGGTGCCGAGCATCACCTCTCCTCCCTCCACGATCAGCACCTGCGCGGAGTTGGTGAGGGTGCTCTTGATATGGGCATCCGAGTTGCCCTCGCTGTGGGCATAGTCCCCCTCCCGGGGTATGGCCCGATTGAGAAAGGCGTTGAGATCGCGGCGCACATCGGGATCGGCATTTTCGTTGACGGTGAGGCCGGCCGTGGTATGGGGACAAAAAACCGTCACCGTCCCGCTCTCCGCGCCGATTTCGCGCAAATAGGTGCGAATGGACGGGGTGATATCGACGATGTCGCAGCGGCGGCCGGTGCGAATGGATATTCTATACATGCCTGCGTTCTTTCACAAGGGTCACAATGCGGGAAAAGAAAGTACCTGATAGGGAAAATAGCCAACCGGTCCCTTAAAAACAAGCGGAAATTGAGAAATCAGCAAGCGGGATAGGTGCAGGAAGAGAGTAATCCCTCAGTCCGCTGCCTGACCCTGATCAATCTTCGCGGCTGCCAGGAGTGCGAGCCGGATCTCCGGCACGCCAGAGGTCGCGGGTTCGAGCCCCGTCGGCCGAAAAAGCACATTGGAATTGCGGGAATTCCTCGGTATATTGGCCAGGATAAGGAAAGGAATTATTATGGCCAAAAAGTATAAAATTTTGCACCTCCTGATCTTTTCCTGTGCGACTCTGGGCTACGGCTGGGGCGGCACCGGACATCGGATCATCAACGGCAGCGCTGCGCTCTCATTCCCGCCGGAGATGGCGTTTCTCAGCTACTGGTCGACTGGGCTGGCCGAACACGGCTCGGATGCCGATTTCCGCAAAAGCAGCGATCCCGCTGAGGAGAACAAACACTATATCGATATCGATTCCTTTCCGGAGTTTCTCGCCGCGGGCAGGATCGTGCAGGATTTTGATTCGCTCGCGGCCCTGCACGGCCGCGATTTTCTCATGGAACAGGGGATTCTGCCCTGGGCGATAATTGCCGCGACGGACTCATTGACCCGGGCCCTGCAAAACCGCCAGTGGGACAAAGCCCTGCTCCTGGCTGCAGATCTCGGCCATTATATCGGCGATGCCCACAATCCCCTTCATATCACCAGAAATTATAACGGGCAATTCACCAATCAGCAAGGTGTGCACAGCCGGTATGAGTCGAGAATGCTCGACCGCTACGCCAATGAGATTTTCTGCCGCGGTGACCGCGGCGTTTACATCACGCACGTCGCCGATTACACGTTCAGGATGATCTACACGAATTATGCCTGTGTGGATTCCGTCCTCCTGGCGGATCGCAGCGCAGCACAACGGGCCGGGAACACCTGGAATGACACCTACTATGCCAATTTTTGGCAAACTGCACAATCCTTCACTGTGCCGCTGCTCGACAGCGCTGCCAGCCGTCTGGCAAGCCTGATCTACACCTGCTGGATCAACGCCGGCTCACCGCGCCCGACCTCCCTGGCCTGGACGCATCCCGCCTCTGCGTCCGTTTACAGCCTGGGACCCAATTATCCCAATCCATTCAACCCCGCTACGACCCTGACCTATGCCCTGGCCGCTGCCGGACAGGTCAGAATCGAGATCTTTAATCTGCTCGGAAGGCGCGTGGCCCTGCTGTTGGATGAATGGCAGCCGCAGGGATACCACGAGGTCACCTGGCACCCGGAGGGCCTGCCGGGCGGCGTCTACATTTGCCGGATCAGCACAGGTTCCTATAATGCTTCCCGCAGGATGCAACTGATCAAATAATACTTTCTGCTAAAACAAGACAGCCGGCTGGTATGAAAAGAGCTCCCGTTTCCGGGAGCTCTTTTTGCACAGCCTTGAATCTGATGGACTGAGGCCATAATCCCTGGTGTTCAGGAGTGAAAAACCGGTTCCACTCCCCTGGCCAACTCCTCCAGCCGGTGCAGCTCATCCGCGTCCAGCGGCTGCATATTCGCGGCGATGCGGAAGGCGCGGTCCCACAAGGCCGGGTCGCCGGGCGGGATGGCGGCTGTAACCCCCTGTCCATAGGTCCAGTTCAGGGCCAGCCGCGCCATTTCATCCTCTTCTGCACCGATCGGATGGTACCAGACCTTGCGATAACGGCTGCTCTCTCCCTCCTTTTTCGCCCGGTGGGCCAGTCCCTTGAGGGCCAGGATGCCCATCTTTTTCTCCCGCGCGACCGGTAAAACCCGCGGCCCGAATTGCCCTGCGAACCAGTTGACAAAATTGACCGGAAAGAGAATGGTGTCAAACGGGAAGTGTGCCATCGCCGCCAGCGCCGCGCTCTCGGCATGGGCAGAGAAACCCAGAAAGCGCACCTTGCCCTCTTCCCTGGCTTTGGCAAATGTTTCCATCGCCCCCCCAGGGCCAAAGACGGTTGCGATTTCCTCCTCCGTGGTCAGGGCATGGAGCTGGTAGAGATCGAAATGATCGGTCTGCATGGTTTCAAGCGAGTGCTCCAGCTCTTTCCGCGCTTCTACAGCGGTGCGCATCATGGTCTTGCAGGCGAGAAAGCTGCGGCTGCGGTACGGGGCCAGAGCGGGTCCCAGTTTTACTTCGGCGTTGCCATAGCTGGGCGCCACATCAAAATAATTGATGCCATGATCAAAGGCTCGCGCCACCATCTCGTTGGCCACATCCTGCTCCTCGTCCATCACCAGAATGCCGCCGAAACCCAGGATCGAGAGTTTTTCACCGGTGCGGCCGAGATCGCGTTTGGGCATGCCCTCCGAGGCACAGCTCAAAAAATGGGGCAAAAAGGCCATTGCAGCAGTTCCTTTCATCGAGGCTGATAAAAATTCACGCCGCTTCACAAGCTCACCTCATTTCGTCGACGTTTTATGTGATTGTTGCATTTTCACTCCAGCGTCCAAACAGTGCGGAGTTTTCACCAGCAGAACTGGCACAATTACAGTATAGGGAAAAAATGATAAAGATGGCAGAAAAAAATGCGCTTCCCGAACAATTCCGCTGCAGCAGTCCTAAAAAATCCCTTGACAATCATGCCGGGATTCAATATTTTTATTATAGCTATTTGATATCACTATTATATCATATAATGGAGGTGTCTATGTCCACCGAAGCCGTCAAATCCGCAAGCATTGAAAAAGAAGTAGGCGCCATCAATGGGTGGCCGATGCTCTTCATCAATCTGATCATCCTTTTCTCCGGCCCGGCTATGATCGTCTGGGCCTCCGTCACCGGCGCGCAGGGGCGGCTCGGCGCCGGCGCCATCGTGAGCGGCGTGCTCTTTGGTGCTTTTCTCATCATCCTGGGTATCATCATGCTCAGCGGCCACATCGCACTGCAGCCCAACCAGGCCCGTGTGCTCATCCTCTTCGGCGCTTACAAGGGAACGATCCGCAAGAGCGGCTTCTATTGGGCCAATCCCTTTTATTCGCGCATCCGCGCCAAGATACCGGTACAGTCCGCGGGAGCTCCATCACACGGGTCAGGCAAGGGTGCAGCCTTGACCACTGCAGTCAATGCCACCACCGGCGGCATTCTCTATCAGCCCCTGAGCGCCAAGATTTCCCTGCGCGCCCACAATTTCAACAGCGACAAGCTCAAGGTCAACGACCGGCGCGGCAACCCCATCGAAATCGCCGCTGTGGTGGTGTGGCGCGTGCAGGATACCGCGCAGGCGGCGTTTGATGTCGAGGATTATGAAAGCTATGTGCAGGTGCAAGCCGAGTCGGCAATCCGCAGCATTGCCAGTCTGTACGACTATGATCATGGTGAGGAACATGAAGTCACCCTGCGCAACGGCGGCGACGAGGTGGCAGCAGAATTGACCAAGGAGCTGCAGGCGCGGCTGCACAAGGCCGGGGTAGTGGTCGACGAAGCCCGCATCACTCATCTCGCCTATGCCCCCGAGATCGCCCAGGCGATGCTGCGCCGCCAGCAGGCGGAGGCGGTCATCGCGGCGCGGCAGAAAATCGTCCACGGCGCGGTGAGCATGGTGGAGATGGCGCTGCAGGATCTGGCGGCGAAGGAAGTGGTGAAGCTGGATGAGGAGCGCAAGGCGGCGATGGTCAGCAATCTGCTCGTCGTCCTGTGCAGCGAAACGGCCTCCACCCCGGTCATCAACACCGGCACGCTCTACAGTTGATCATGGCCGGAGAAGAGAAAAAATCGTTCCTGCTGCGCATCCCTCCGAAATTGTGGGCGGAGCTGGAGAAATGGGCCGCCGATGAACTGCGCAGCGTCAATGGACAGATCGAATTCATCCTGCGGCAAGCGGTGGCGCGGCGCAAGCACAACGGCGATAAAGAACCATCCTGAATTCTCGCGGAGAGGTTCGGCGTACAGATCTTCAATCTCCCGTCGGCTGGAAGGAGATCATCAGACTGAAGGTATGAAAGGGGCTGTTGAGCCTGACCGCATCCAGCTCATGGAGCCGGCTGCAGGTGTAGCGAAATCCGATGAGCCATTCTGACCAGCGCGTCCAGAGTCCCAGATTCAGGCCGACCGCAGAATTCATCAATGCAAGGTCAGGGCCGGGATCCTCGATGAACGATACATCATAGTCGGGTAAAGGGTTATCTCCACCCCAGGTCTGCTCGTCAGCTATGACCCTGATCCTGGTGCGCTGAACCGCTCCGGAAAGGCACAGATGCAGGGAGGGGCCGGCATAGAACTGCACCCAAGAGCCGCGCAGCGGGAGGGTGTATCCCAGGAGAGCTGGAATCTCGAAATACAGTGCCTTCGCCGTCAGATCATAAAGAGAGAGCATGCCGGGATAGTGCCAGACCCGCTGCTCCTTGAGTGCGATTTGGGCATAATGGAGGTTCAGTTCGGTGATCAGGGATATTCTGGCGGATGGATGCCAGGCCAGGGAATTGCCCAGCATGAGGCCGGGGGTGGAGCGGAAAGCGAGGGCTTTATCGTCCGACTGTGAAATGCCCAACTGCACGGCACCAGAAGCCGCGCCCATTACCGCGAACAGCAGCCCGGCTGTAGTAGAGAAGAAAAGCATCCTTTTCATTCTTCCCCCTTCCCTGCGCCATGCAGGGTGTGGCCATCCGCAGCCTGGTCTGATCTGCGGATGGCAAGATCATAACGAAAACCAGTAGTTGCACTTGACCAGAAAGACGTTGTCCGGATAGACATTGAACAGCTCGCGCATATCGTGGCGATATGAGAAACGGCCCTCCTCGATGGAATTGCTGCGCCCCTGCGACCAGACCAGAAAAAGGGTCGAACCGGCCCGGTACTCCCACCTCAGCACCAGATTCGAACGGAACTGGCGGAAATTAAAATCGGGTTTGTCGAAACGGAAATCCTCCTGGCCATCCGAGTCCTCGTCAACGGCATATTGATCATTCTCCCCGTCGTACACTATTTCCTCAGCGCTGAAAGTTTTAAACTGATCAGTGTGCACGCTCGCACGAGGCCGGGTAACGGACTTGAAATGGGTGTAATTTCCCGCGGCGATAAAGGGCTGTCCGTAATACTGCACCGAGAGATTGGGGGTCAGGCAATAGTCGAAACGCACCACCATGGCCAGGTTTTTCTGATCGATGCGGCCCATGATGTAGCGCGGCCCGCGGCTGGTCTCGATGGTATCGACGTACTGCAGATCCTCCTTGCCATAAGAAAATGAAGGGGAGAGCGAGAGACTAAAGGCCGCTGAGGGCCGCGCTTCCAGACCGATAGAATAGTAGTTCGAACGGGTGATGCCGTCCGCATTGTGATAATTCTGCCCGCGGCCGAAAAAGCTCACCGCTTTACGGTCATCCGAGGAGAGATTGTACCAGATATTTGTGCTCGCCGGATAATAGATCGCCGGTCCCCCGCGCAGAGCGGAGAGGCCAAGCCACCTGGTCTCATGGCTGATGCCACCCCCGGCATGCCAGCTGTTGGTGAAGGTCAGATTCACATTGCAGTTTGCGCCCCGTCCAATGAATTCACCATCAAAATTCCAGAACTGCCATTGATTGACATTGGTATATAACTCGCGCAGTTTTCCGTACGGTTTCAGGGTGCGATACTGCGCCCAGAAAACCTGGATGAGCTGATCGGCCTGACGCATATAACCCAGATCATTCAATTCGAGCCCTGGTGTGCGCCAGATGCCCATAACAAGGAACCGCCAATGGCCGCCACCAACCTTGCCGAAACTTAAGGAGCCTCCGGTTCCAGAAAGCGTAGTTCGCGAGGAATCCACTTGGACGTGATCGGCATCGGGACGCTGAAAATAGCGCGCCGAGGAGGTCTGCGCTTCGAGCAGGGCTTCCTTGTGGCCGCGAATATGGCTGAAGGCGCTACGGAAATCGACCAGCCAGTTCTGCTTGTTCCAGGCATGGCGCAGATCGATGCCCCCGGTATAGGCGGCGCGATTGAGGAAATTGAGCTGGTCGTTCCGGATGCGCCGGTGGGTGCCCGTCATCATCAGCCCGACTGAGGTGGCCCCGGCGCTGTAATCCTTTTGCAGGCGGCTGACAAAATAGTTGCTCAAAGGCTCAACCGCCTCCCGCTGCGAGGCCTCTCCCCGGCGGATCTCTGCCTCCTCTTTCTGGGTTATGGCATCGAGCACGCCGACCGAGAGGCCGCTTCTGGTCTTGCCGCTGAGTTTGAAGGCGCCCAGGATTGAGGTGTTGGCGGGCGAGCGCAGGTGTTCATCATCCTCGGTTTCAATCTCCCGCTGCGGCGCACGTCCGATGCGGCGGGAGTAAAAGAGCTGGTCCATGGAAAGATCGCCGTCGCCCATGACCAGCCGGTAATCGAAAATATTCTTGCCCTCGATGAAGAAGGGGCGCTTTTCCTCATAAAAGGTTTCAAAGGCGGTGAGGTTGACCTCCGAGGGATCGGTCTCAACCTGGCCGAAATCGGGATTGATGGTGAAATCCATGGTCAGATCCGAGGTGATGCCTGCCTTGCCGTCGAGGCCGCCCTTGAAGTGGCCGGTGCGGCCGGTCGCGAAGGGATTTTCCGGTTCCGGCCGGCCCGTGCTCAGATCGCTGACGGCGTAGGGGAGCAGTTCGACGCGTTTGGGTTGGGCGAGATTCTTCAGCCCGTGCAGCTCTCCGAAAAAGTGGACGACGCCGGAGGCATCCTTGGGGATATGCTGCCAGAGTGCGGTTTCATCATTCCTCGCCAACTCGCGATAGATTTCCAGCCCCCAGACCTGCTCCGGCCGGTCCGGGTAGCGCAGCTGGTTGAAGGGAATGCGCAGTTCGGCGGTCCAGCCGGAGTCGTCAATAGTGGTTTGGGCGAACCAGACCGGATCCCAGCTTTCATCCTCGTTCTCGCCGTCGTTGCTGAAGATGAAATCCTGTTTTACTCCGGCAGCGGTGACTCCGAAGGTGAAAGCGGTGCGGCGGTCGAAATAACTGTCGAGGATGATGCCGGCGCCATCCGCCTGTTCGTCGTTATCGCGACGGGTCAGCCGTGCGCTGATCCTGTCCGGCTGACGGTCCTGATTGCGGATCAGCACATAGAGGTTATCCGCATCGTAGACTATTTTAAAAAAAGAGGCCTCGCTGGCGGGAGCGCCATTGTCCGGCTCATGCTGGGTGAATCCCTCGCCGGGCTCGGCCTGCTGCCAGACGGCATCGTCGCCCCGGCCGTCGATGACCGGAGCAGCCAGTTTGCAGAATTGCGTCGTATACACTTTTTTATCGATCTGCTGCGCCGCTCCCCCTGCGACGCTGATCAAAACCAGAATGGATAACAGTTTTCTCACTGCGACGGCCTCTCATCTGTTTGTCGGGTGCTATTCGGGGTGTCGCGCCATCGGCCCCGGCTCAGCGGGCGGGAAGGGAGATTTCAGCCGATCAGCATTCTCTTTCAAACGACAGCAGAAATGTGCACTTGGGCTAAGTTATGGAACGATAAAGCGGAAAAAATGTTACAGTGCACTTTTCCGGTCCGGCGGTCAGCCTGAAGAATTGCCGGGTTTTGCCGGCCGCAAACGGGGGCCTCGTTGATTGCGGCAATTATCCGGCGCCCGCCGCGATGCGGAAGAGAAAAATGACAAGCGTGGCATAATTATCTTGATCCCGTTCATAGATAGAATTATATTTGCACTTGCTGCCGGGTCGGTCACCGCTGTCCGGCCGGAGGTATGGTCGTGTTCCACCTCCTCACGCCTCGATAATCTCAGCACCTCAGCCCTGGAGAGAGCTAATGAAAGCCCTTCGTGTTTTGATTCTGATGACAGCCATGCTGATCATGCCTCTTTTGCAGTCCGCCCTGCCGCAGGCGATCAATCTCCTCCGGAATCCGGGCTTTGAAAGCGGGCTGCTGAGCGGCTGGTCGGCCGTGGATTCGAGCCGGATGGAGATCACTACCCGCACCGGGCATGGCGGCAGGAAATCCCTGGCGGTGACGCCGCTGCGAGCGTGGGGCGGGGCAGCCTGCGATGCCGCCGCGCTGCTACAGCCGGGATATCGCTATGAGATCAGCGCCTGGCTGCGCAATGCCGAGGCGGGGTGGGGACAGTTCGATCTCTTCCTGGTCTGGCAGGAGGCCGGAAAGGAGAAGAGCCTTCCCATCGGCCGCGTCGACTGCGACAAGTTGACCTGGAGCAGCCTGGTCCAGACCTTCACCGTACCGGAAACGGCGGCGCCGGCCAGCCTGCGCCTGGTCTTCCGCAACGCCCTGGACCATATCGCCTTTCTCGTCGATGACGTCGTGCTGCGCCCGGCCTTGCAGCTGCGCACAACGCACCCCGCCGGCGCTGCAGCGCCGGCAATCCAGGCCCAGATGGGCCCGGGCACGAAGCAGCGCCGCCCGGTCGCGGCTGCGCTGCAGATTTTCGACATCCGCAATCAGACCGCCGCCCGCCTCAGCCGGCCCCTCGACTCGCTCGCGACCCCCTTCCTGCCCGACGGTTTTTACCGGCTCATCGCCGAGGCCCGGGACCTGGACGGCCGGCTCTTCACTGCCGAAAAAAGCCTTTTTGTCGGCCGAAGAGAGGATTTGATGCTGGTGCTCGCCGGACAAGTTGATGCCCTCCTCGCCGAACCAGGACTGAGCCGCTACCACGGCTGGATCAGTTACCTCAACTACCTGATCGGCTATGCGCGCGAACGCGATGGCGACGAGGGTGAACGCACCCTGCAGGCCTGCTACCGCCTGAGCCAGTGGCTCGACAAGGTCCACACCGATCCCGCCCTGCTGGACACCCTGAGCGGTGTGCAGGAGTGGGCCTATCTCTCCAGGGTGGATGACACCGGCCAGCCCTTCAAGCTCGCCATCCCGGCCGGCTACGATCCCAACCGCGCCTGGCCCCTGGTCATCGTCATGCACGGCTACGGTGGCAACCATCTCGAATATTCCGGCGGCCTGCAGAGCAATCCCGACTATTTCGAGCTGCACATCCTCGGCCGCGCCCGCGGCGGCTGGTACTATGACCTCTCCGAGGCCGATATCCTCGATGCCGTGGACTATGTGCGCGCTCACTGGCGCATCGACGAGCGGCGGATCCATCTCAACGGCACCAGCATGGGCGGGGGCGGCACCTTCAAACTGGCCTCCCGCTATCCCGACCGCTGGGCCTCCGGCCGGCCGATCTGCGGCTTCGGCCAGGACCAGATCGTGCGCAACAGCCTCCATGTGCCCCTCTATTCAACCCACAGCCAGGATGATCCCACCGTGCCGGTCCTGCTCTCGCGAACTCCGCTGCTGGCGCTCCTGGCGACCGGGGGGCAGGCAGTAATCGACGAGACCAACGGCCTGCAGCACGCCGCCTGGAACTATCACGAGGGCAATGCACGCGCCCTGAACTGGATGACCGCCCAGGTGCGACCCGATTTCCGGGAGGTCCGGCAGATCGACTTTACCGCCAGAGACCGATCTTCCTGCAGCGCCTACTGGCTCAAGGCAGCGGAGTGGGGCTCTCTGCCGGGGCCGGCCCGCTTCCGGGCCGTCGCCGGCCGCGACAACCAGCTCTATCTCACCCTGGACAATCTCAGCGCCCTGCTCATCCGCACCAGGGAGTCGCCCCTCGATCCCCTGCAGCCGCTGAGGCTCTCCGTCAACGGAGGGGTCCCGATCACCCTCTCCGCCCCCTTGCCCGACTCGATCCTGCTCCGGAAGATCCCGACGGGCTGGTCCGCTGCTGCGGCCGGACCCGACACCACCGCCTTCGCCCTCCACACCCCCGGCGGCGTCCACAATCTATACCAGCGCGAACCCCTGCTGATCGTCTACGGCACCGGGGGCAGCGCGAGCGCACGCCAGGCCATGGCCGCTGCCGCTCTCGCCGCCAGCAAGAGCGTCCATCCCACCTGGGTGGGCGATCAGGGCGATATCAAGGACGGTGTGCCCAGCCATCACATCCTCTACGGGAGGCTCAAAACCAAACCCGATACCGCGGTGACCGCCGCCGATCTGGAGAGGCATAATCTGGTATTGATCGGACGGGCGGAGGAGAACCAGCTGGTGCAGCGCATGGCCGGGGAGCTGCCGGTGCACTTCGGCGCAGAGATTCTCTGCTCCGATGGCCTGCGCCTGCCGGGTAAAGGCAGCATCATGGGGCTCTATTACTACAATCCCCTTGTCCCGGCGCGGCTTGTCTATTGGGTGGCGGCGCAAGACCCCGCCGCCTACCGGCCGGGGACAATGATTTTGCAGCTGCAGGAAGAGACTCCGCTCGGATGCGACCTGCTGGTGCTTCAGGATGATCCCAACCGCCTGGTCAAGGTGCGTCACTTTGACAGCCGCTGGCGCTGGCTGACCGCACCGGAAGTGGGCGAGCCGATTTCAGCAGCGCAAAACAGCTTCGGGCAGCTCGCCGCCCGCACCGCCGAGGCAATGCGCATCGCCGCCGGTGCTGATTTTGCCATCCAGATGGTCCAGGCCCCTCCGGAGCAGCCTGCCGGTGTTGCCGGCCTGACCACCTGGGCGGATTTCGCAGCGCTCTATCAGGAAGCCCAGATCGGCATCGTGCAGCTGACCGGCGATGAAATCCGGGCCCTGCAGCAGGCCCTGGAGCAGAGCCGATCGCCCTTCCGCTTTTATCCGCAGAGTGAAGGTGGGGTCATTCCGGCCAAATCTTACCGGGTGGCCATGGCCCTCAGTTTTAATTCAATGCGGCAGCTGGCCGCTCTGCTGCAGCGGGTGCCGGAATCGCTGCAGCTGAGCGATCTGACCCTTGGCCAGGCGATGCAGCGGATGCTCTTTTAAGGGAGAAAAGATGAACAAGATTCTCGACAGGATCAGGGAGGAACTGCAGCAGGCAGCGGACGAAAAGACCCGGGAGAGCGGCCTGCGGTTCTTCAAGGAGGCGGTCCGTCTCTATGGCGTCAAAGCCGCCGCCGTCGAGGCCATCGGCAAGCGCTATTTCGGGGAACTGAAGGGCATGGGCAAGGAGGAGGTCTTGCAGCTCTGCGAAGGTCTGTGGCAATCGGGCTGCATGGAAGAGAGCTTTATCGCCTGCCAGTGGGCCTACACCCGGCACAAGGAATTTGTCCCGGATGATTTTGCAACACTGGAGAGGTGGGTCCACACCTATCTGAGCAACTGGGCCTCCTGCGACACCCTTTGCAACCATACCATCGGTGCTTTCATCCAGAGCTACCCGGAGCATCTGGCTGATCTCAAGCGCTGGGCCCGCACCCCCAACCGCTGGGTGCGGCGCGCCTCGGCCGTCACCCTGATCATCCCGGCCAGACAGGGCCAGTTTCTTCCGGATATCCTGGAGATCGCCGGTATACTGCTTATGGATGAGGACGACATGGTGCAGAAGGGCTACGGCTGGATGCTCAAGGCGGCCAGCCAGGCCCATCAGCAGGAGATTTTTGAATTTGTCATGGCGCGCAAGGCGGTAATGCCGCGCACCGCCCTGCGTTATGCGATTGAAAAGATGCCGAAGGAATTGAAGGAAAAGGCGATGGCCAGAGAGCCGGAGCGCAGGAAAAGAGCAGGAAAATGAAAATACCCCTTTATCAGGTCGATGCCTTTACAACAAAAATCTTCGCCGGCAATCCGGCCGCAGTGTGCATCCTGGAGGAGTGGCTGGAGGAACCGCTGCTGCAGTCGATCGCGGCGGAGAACAACCTCTCCGAAACCGCCTTCCTGGTGGAGAGGGACGGGGAGTGCGAGATCCGCTGGTTCACCCCCGCCACGGAGGTCGCGCTCTGCGGCCACGCCACCCTGGCCAGCGCCTATGTGGAGTTTTTTTGCCGCGCCTGGCCTGCGCAGAGCATCCGCTTCGAAACCCGGCAAGCCGGCCCATTGACGGTAACCAGGCGCGGAGAGCTTTTGGAGATGAACTTTCCCGCGCGGCCTCCGCAGGCCTCGGAAACGCCCCCGGTTCTCGGAGAGATTCTCGGGGTCAAACCGAAACAGGTCTTCACCTCCGCGGAGGATCTGCTGGTCGTGGTGGAGGACGAGACCGCCGTCCTGCAGGCCCGGCCCGACTTTACTGCCCTGTTGAATTTCAAAGCGCGCGGGTTTATCCTCACCGCCCCGGGTTCCCGCTGTGATTTTGTCTCCCGCTTTTTCTGCCCGGCGGTCGGCGTGCCCGAGGACCCGGTGACCGGCTCGGCCCACTGCGTGCTCATCCCCTACTGGTCCGCGATGCTGGGCAAGAAAGCGCTCCACGCCCGGCAGCTCTCAAAACGGGGCGGCGAACTCTGGTGCCGGAATGAGGGCGAGCGCGTCACCATCTCCGGCCGGGCCGCCCTTTACCTCGAGGGCACCATAGTGATTTAATACAGCCAATGGACAGGTCGGGAACTGCAGCGGATCTCCTGATCGCTCACCGCTTTTGCCAGACGATCGCCGCAACCGTGCCGTCGAGCGCAGTCACCACAATCCGCCTTTTCCCAGCCGGACAGATGCCGGTGATCAGGGCCTCGGAGAGCTTGTGGGCCCAGGCCACCTCCCCACTCTTCCTGTCGATGGCGTAAACCGTACCCGCCGTCGTCGGCATCAACACCATGCCATTGTGCTCAACGATCGGGGTCGGCGCGATCTCATAGCCGGCGCCGGTGACCGTCCGCCACGCCAGCAGCTGCGCCCGCGCGCGGCTCGAAAAAGCGCAGAGATCCCCTTCTTTCATCGTTTTGATATAGACGAATTCCCCGTCGGCGGAGATGCCGATCGATTCGCGGCAGCTGTACTCCCCGGAATCCCAGATTTCGGCGCCGGTCGCTGCGTCGAGCGCGGTCATGCGCCGGTCCGGTGCGACAATAAAGATTTTACCATGCGCGGCCACAGGCTGAACGGCCGCTGGTGAAAGCATGCGATTGGTATATTTCTGCCGCTGCCAGACCAGCCTGCCGGAAGCCGCATCGAGGGCATAAAAAGTGTTGCCCCAGGAGCCGAAACAGATCCTCTCCTCATACCAGAGCGGCCTGGTTTCGACGAAATTGTCGACCCCGTCGTACTGCCAGATCAGGCACCCTTTGGCCAGGTCGATGCAGCGAAAAATCCCCTCCGACGAACCGATATAGATGCGGCCGGCCCGGACAAGGGGCGAGGCCACAATCGATTTGCCCGTACGCAGGCGCCATTTCTCGCGGCCGGAGCTGAGATCGAGGCAGTAAACGGCGCTGTCCGTGCTCGCACAGACCACGTTCCGGCCGCTGATCGCCGGCGTGGCCCAGCACTTGCCGCTGGTGACAAAACGCCATCTCTCCCTGCCATTCGTGGGATCAATGCAGACGATTTCACCGCGGGCGTTCGCATAAACGGCGCGATCGCCGGCACGGACGATGCCCGAACCGATATCGCTGTTGTCGATGAAACGCCAGCTCACTTGCGCATTCCTGCAGCGCTGGTTCACGGTATAAGCGGCGCCGCCGCCCTGCACGGCCTCCGGTTCGAACCGGCGACGCATGACCGGAACGCTCGCCCAGGGCTCCCCGGTCTCTCCCCCGGGCGTCCGCTCGGCAAAATCAATCCGCAGCGAATCGACAGTGACGACCGTGTAGCCGGCCGGACTATCGCCCCGGCGCAGGTTGGCGCGCCCCATCACGCCGGGGATGCCGGCGAAATCCAGCAGCTTGTTGGCGTGACCGTGACCGAGCAGGGAAAGCTGGATGTTGCACTTTTTGAGCCGGCCGGTCACGGCGGCGTAATTGGCCAGCTCTTCGTTGAGGGGATAATGATTGACAAAAATAATGGGGAGATCGCCGGCGGCGGTCAAGGCTGAATCGAGAAAAGCGAGGTGCTCGCGCGGGACGAGTCCGGGCGCCATGCGCATGTTGGGCCCGGACGCGGTGCCGATGAAGAAAAAACCGTGATGAATGAAGGAGAAGGATTCCCCGCCGAAGATGCGCACAAAGCTGTTACAGCCGCTCTCCGACCATTTCGAGTCGTGGTTGCCCGGAACGATATAAAGAGGTTTGGCGAGCTGATCGAGGATCTTTTTCGCCTGCAGCAGCTCCGCATCCGAACCGAATTCGGTGACGTCGCCCGCGAGGATGACAAAATCGATCCCGGACTGCCGGTTGATATCCGCTACGGTGATTTCCAGGTCGGCCTCTCCCGTGGCGCCACCGACGTGGGTGTCGGTGACGAGAGCGAACTGAAAACTCTGTCCCGGAGAGCCGGCAGCCAGCAGCAGCAGTAAAACGAGCGCCGCGACATATTTCCTGATTGTCAGATTTTCCTCCCGCCTGTTATCCCGAAAATCGCCGGCTTGCCCTCATTCATTGAGCCCGCAGCGTATCGGATAAAGCCCGGGTGGAGACCACGCCCTCTGGCAATACATCCCTTCCGCCTTCGCGAATCCGGTAGCGGTCCGTGGCGGGATCAATCCGCCGGAATCGCCAGCGGGCGAGATCTGCACCGGTGGCCGGCCTGATCTCCGTGCCTGCGGGCAGCGCCACATCGATACTGACCTCCGCACCATGCCATGAGGCCCCCGCTGGGAGGCTGTAATACTCGTCCAGGTAGAGGGTGTCGCGGGAGAGTTTCCAGCTGAAATCGATCGCCCGCGCATTGTCCCATGCCCCGGACTCCGAGCTGCCGCAGGACCCTCTGCGCACGGATATCCACCCGGTCGTGGTGTCACTGCAAAAGATGTCCAGATCCGCGGTGCCGAAGAGCGGTCCGTCCACGGACTTGCTCCAGAAAATCCATCCGTCCAGGGCTGCGCTCTCCCCATACCCGCTCTCCGCGATCTTTTTGAGCGGGGCGATCCACAGTGTTCGGGGAGGCTTGTCGAGTGCAGCCTTCTCGACAATATCGGTGTCCTGATTGTACGCGGTGACCTGCAAGGCAATGATTACGCACAGTGCGCAAAGGGCGGCGAGCCAGGCGACAAAGACGATCACCTTGAAGGGTTTGGAAATCGGAGCAAGCCGGAAGATGAGCTTGATGCCGAGATAGGTGAGCGCTGCCAGGGGGATGAGGATGACCATCGCCGTCAGGATGATCACCGGACGGACGAAGGCAGCATTCATGGCTATCGACAGCAGCATGGGAAGATTGACGATGTCCGGCTCGATCAGGCCGGTGACCATAGGACTATTGCTGAAAAAGAGCAAAAAGACGAAGGCGAAGAGCAGAAGAAAGCCGAACACCGAGAGGCAGGCGCCAGCAACCAGCGCCGCAGCCCTGAGCAGGACGGAAAAGATCTTTGTGCAAGCCTTCCAGCAGGCGGAGAGGGCCTGGCCGGCGCGGACCATCAGGCTGCCGGGATCGTACAGCGGCTTGCGCTCGACGGGGGGGGCCTCCCCCGGCGTCTCGTCTGCATACTCCTCCGGAGCGCCCATGACCTCGATCATCTCCCTGACCATCTCGCCGGAGACCAGCACGGGCGGCTCCTGCCCTCCGCCGAAGATCTCGGCGATGCGGCTCTCGATGTCCGAAATGGTCTCTTCCCCCCCCGGCTCATTGCTGAACCGGGTGGAGATGGTCTCGAGATAGCGGGAAAGAGAGCGAAAGGCCTCCTCGTCGATGCGGAAAAGCTGCCCCGCGATATTGATATTCATCGTTTTTTCCATGGCGGTCTGCCTATTTTTTTCCACGAAGCTCGTTGACGGATGCCACCAGCTCCTCCCAGGCCTGGTCGAGTTCGGCCAGATAGCTCCTGCCCGGAGCGGTCAGTTCATAATACTTGCGCGGGGGGCCCTGGGGAGACTCCTCCCAGCGGTAGCTGAGCAGTCCCGCATTCTTGAGCCGGGTGAGCAGGGGATAGAGCGTCCCCTCGACCACGATCACCTCAGCCTTTCTTAGCTCGTTGATGATGTCCACCGCATAGGCGGAGCTCCGCGAGAGTATGCCGAGTATGCAGTACTCGAGTATACCCTTGCGCATCTGCGCTTTGGTATTGTCTGTATTCATGTTTCCCGTCTTGTCTTTAGGTTTGTTCCAGACTGAAGGTGCATTTTTTCACGGACGGCCTCATACTGGGCTTTCACGGAATCCCGGATGTTGGCGATGGTCACCGGGTCGCCGCGCATTTCCAGCTTCTGGGCCGTCGTCAGGGCCTCAGGCAGGACGATCCAGAGCACCAAATAGAGCCAGATGCCAAAGCTCCCCGCCAGGGCCAGCACGATGAAAAGGATGCGGAGAATCATCGGGTGCCAGGAGAAGTAGGCCGCCAGGCCGGCGCATACCCCGCCCAGGATCCGTCGGTCGGGATCGCGGTAAAAACGGCGGGAGAGCAGGTGGCGCGCTGCTCCCCCCGCCGGCGCGGTACCGCTGATCGCCTCCGGGGAGCCGAGAACACCCATGACCTCCTCGAGGTCCCCCAGCGTGATGACCTGTTTGTATTTGCCGAGCCGGAGTTTGAAGAGCTCGCCCATGCGGCCTTCGATATCGGCGATGATCTCCCCGGCGCCGTCTTCTTCAGCAAAGGCCCGCTCCAGACTTGTCAGGTAGTGACGGAGGCCCTGATAGGCATCCTCATCCACATGAAAAACATCTCCACCGAGATTGATGTCGACTGTGACTTTCATAGTTCTTTCGCCAAAGTACCTTTCATTGCCAGTTAATCTGACAACAGTAATATAATATATTTTTAGGTACTATGCAATACATATTATTTAATTACAGCAATTTTTTTAGTAAAAGAGGTGTCGGCACTCCTTCTACTGCTTTTTCCGGCTGTCGAGAATATCTTTCAGCCGGGCTTTCGCCTTGTCGGCAATCTCTTCCTTTTTCTCTTCCAGCTTTTCCTGGGTCTTCTGCTTCAGGGAATCTATACGCGTCTCGGCCTCGGTTTGGACCGCCTGTTTGAGGGTGTCGCCCAGCGCCTCGGCAATACTGGTGTTGAACCGGGGATTCTCCGCGGTTCCGGTGATGGCGATATCCATGGTCAGGCGTCTGCCCTTGAGCAGGCCGGCGGCTCCGCCGAGATATTTCGCCAGCAGGGGATTGAGCCTGGCCTCCGCGGATTCGGCGGGAATGGCAGCTTGCAGGGTATAGTCCAGGGTCATATCCACGCCGTGAGAGCCGGCCAGTTCGAAGGTGTAATCCCCCAGAGTGAAACTGAACGGCCGCACATTAAAGCGTCCATCCTGAATGGTATAGCGCGGATTGAGGCCTTGCAGGGTGGGATTGCGCAGGCGATTGATCTGCACCGCATCGGCGAGCTTTTGCAGCAGGGGTGCAGCGGCCACCGAAACCTGGGTGATGGACAGATTGCCGCGATTGAAAAAGCTCTCCCATACCGGCAGCAGGCTCTTTTCCAGAGCGGAATTGAGCTGGATCGTGCCGTCGAAATTGCCGCTGAGGTGATTCAGGAAGGGGGCGATCGAGGGCGGTATGGCGATCTGAAGCAAGCCATTTAACCGCACAGCATCGGCCTCGAAATTAAAGTCGAGCGCGGGTTTGGCTGGTGGCAGCCAGCGATAGCTGCCGTCAGCGGTCAGGCTGCCGTTGGCAAAATCGGCCTTGACGCCGTTCAATTTCAACACCTTGCCGCTGAGCAACAGATCGCCCTTTAGTTTGGTGAACTCCATGCCCTGCATCAGCACGCGTCCGAGATCGGCTTTCATCTGAAAGTGGACCCGGTCTGGCAGCTCAAAGGCCTGCAAGCCCGCACTGGGGGCCTCGATGAAGGGGTCAAGGTCCAGGGTGCGGCTGCTCACTGTGAGTGTGCCGTTCAGGGTCTGGTTGGCGAAGAGGAATCCCAATGGATTGACCAGGAAGCCGTTCGCGGAGAGATCGCTCCGGCCCATGGCCGCCTCAAAGCTCTCCAGCCGCAGGCGGGGGGAGGCCACCTTGATCAGCGACCGGCTGACCTGCAGCGGCTGCGGCAGGGCGGGACTGGCGTAATAGACGTTGTCCATCTGGAGAAAGCCGGAGCCCGTCAAGTCGGCGAGTTCCTGCTTGCTGACCAGGCCCTGCAGCGCCAGATCGGCATCGACGCGTCCACGCAGGATGGTGCCGGAGGGGAGGACAATCAGCTGCCCGAGCTGGCCCAGGTCGAGGATGCCCTTGATGCGGGTATCGATCCAGGGGCGGGAAACCGGAGTCTTGAGCTGCAGGGTCAGGTCCATCGGTTGATCATTCAGCTCAAAATGGAGGCTGCGCAGCTGCACGACCACATCATCGGCCGTCGTGCCCGGGTTGTTCACCGCCATATCCAGCTGGACATTGGTCATCCTGGCCGGCCGGGCGGCGTAGCTGAAGGCGCCATTATTGACATCGAGATTGATTTCGAACCGGGGGATGATCCCGTCGCCGATCGGGCCGTGCACATGCCCGGTGAAGGCCATCTGTCCGGAGGCCTGCAGCTCGGCAAATTTGTTCCTGTACAGCACCGGAATCAGGGAGAGGATCTGCTTAAAGTCGGTCTCCGGGCTGTTGAAGGTCACATCCACCTGCGGCTTTCCATCCTGCATTCCATACCAGCCGGCGAAATTCAGCACCACCTGGTTGACGCGCACCGTATTCTCGCGCAAATGGAAAAGCTGCTTCTCCAGATCGACATCGAGGCGGAGGTCGGCGTTAAAATCGGCCCGATTCAGATACTTGTTGCCCTGAAAAATGATATCCGTCGAGTCAATAGTCGTCCTGGTATCGAGGACAAACTGCTTCGCCGAAAAGTTGCCGCTGCCCTGATGGGTGAAATTTTCCAGCTGGACGCGGTTGCCCCGGGCTGCATCCGTATAGGAGATGATGCCCCGGTTGATACTGTACCGCTTGAGCTCGAAGGCCAGACCGGCGGCATCCGGCTCGCTGGAGGGAGCTGACTTGGTAATCTCCCAGTTGGTTTTACCCTCGCCATTGACAACCAGGCGGATATCCGGCCGTGTGATCTCAAGGCCGTCGATCGAGAGCCGTTTGTTTCTGAAATAGCTGAGCAGGTCCACGGTGGCTGTGATCCGCTCGGATTGCAGCAGGGTATCTTTGGCAAACGGCTCGAGCGGTATGATCTGGAGAGAGTCGATGGAGAGCGTCGTCCGGGGAAAATTTTTAATCAGGCTTAGTGAAAGCCCGTTAAATCCGATGTGAGCATTCAGCTTTTTTTCAGCCTGATTGACGACAATGCGGCCAACGCCCTCGCTGAAAAAGGCCGGCGCCAGCGCGACGAATAAAATGAGGATGAGCAGAATGACAGCCAGAATGATCCATATCTTTTTCATGATCAAGGGCTCCTATTTAATTGCTGGATTGAACTTCAGGATATTCTCCTGTCCATGGGGGGAGCAGGCTGTTAGTGCGGATGCTGGTGAGCAGCCGTCGATCTATCCGGGCATGGGGCAGAGCAGCGATGAGGGGTGAATGAGGTTTGTGCTGCAGTCGATAGCATCCGGGCTCAGCGAAACCGGATGACCGTTTCGAACATGGCCATTATATTTTCGATCGGCACCCTCCCGATGATGTTGTGCACTTGCTGGAAGACAAAGCCTCCCTCCCCCTTCATGATCTCGATCTGGCCGCGGACATGGTCGCGCACCTGGTCCGGAGTTCCCTGGGGCAGGATGGTCTGGGTATCGCAGCCTCCGCCCCAGAAGGTGATCCGTCCCCCGTATTTGCTCTTGAGGGTTTCCAGCTGCATGCCCCGCGCGCTGATCTGGACGGGATTGACGGCGTCGAGTCCGGCCTCGATGAGGTCCTCGAGCAGGGGTTCGATGCCGCCGCAACAGTGGAGCAGGATCTTGACGTGCGGCGCCAGTTCCTTGACCAGCCGCCACATGCGGGCGTGATAGGGCTTGTAGTAAAGTCGGTATTTCTCCGGGCTGATCATGGGCCCGTTGTTGGTGCCCAGGTCATCGCCGAAGCCGATGAGATCGATATAGGGGGCAACGGCCGGAAGCCATTTGCGCAGCGATTTGCAATAGCCCTCGCAGAGCACTTCCGAGAGGCGGATGATTTGCTCAGGATAGAGGGCGGTGTAGAGGAGATAATTTTCCATGCCGTAGAGGGCCTGGGGCCCTTCAATCATCTTGCCGCCGAAGCTGGCCTGAATCGCCCGGTCGGTCGAGGCGCGCAGCCGCCTGGCGCCTTCACTGAGTTCGGCCAGCCCCTTTTCGTCCATCCCGAGATGGGACCCCGGCACCGGCGCCGCCGCGCGCATGCTGTGTGCCGAGGCCGCGCCGATATCCGAGAAATCGGTGTGTTCAAAATCGCTTTCGGCGAGGGGATAGAGGATCTGCTCAAAGAAATCGCAGCCCGGCTTTTGCACTCCCACCGGGGTGGAGTCCGGCGCGAGCAGGTACCACTCCTCTCCGCGCCGCGCGAGGTTGGCTGAGGTGGGTACCTTGCAGGGGGTGCCGTCCGGCAGGGTCCACTCCTTCCAGAAGCGTTCTTCGTGCCAGAAAGCGCGTCCGAGCTCGACGGTGTCGACCTCGAGGGCGGTCAGCACCGGCTCCTCGATGATGGCGAGCTGCTGCATCATATCGTAGACATAGATATCCCCGCTGGTGATGCCCAGGGCTCTTTTAAGCCGGGCGTAGGCCATGGCGGAGATGCCCGAGGAGCGATGGCCGCCGAAATCGATCGGGATCTTGTCGGGATTTCTGTGCTCAAGCGCAGCCCGCACTCTTGCGCGCGAATTCATCATCGTTTCCTCTAGTGGTTGGATGCCAGCCTCTTCCGTCCAGCAAAATTACAAAACGATGGCGTCATAATAAAGCACTTTTTGCGGCCGGGCGGCGCTGGTTGAAAGGAGCTTCAAGTGGGTTGACCCCTCTGAAAAACGGGAGCGTTGAGCAGGGCGGCGAGATCGGTGATATGCTCCACCACCACCGTTGCGCCCGCCTGTTCCAGCTCCTTCCGGGTGCCATAGCCGCAGAGTACGCCGGCGGCGGGGGCGCCGGCGGCGACGGCGGAGCGGATATCCATGGTGGTGTCGCCCACCATCAGGCAGCGTTCGACCGGGATATCCAGCTGCAGCGAAGCCAGTCGCACCGGTTCCGGGTGCGGCTTCAGGCGACGGGTTGAGGTGCGCCCGATCACAAATTCAAAAATATCCTGCAGCTGGTGCTGGGCGATGAAGGCCTCGGCCTCGGTCTCGCTGCGGGTGGTGACCACTCCCAGTCGATAGCGGCCCCGCAGGCTGGCGAGCAGTTCCGCTACACCGGGAATGATGTGAAAGTCATGCCGGTGCATCTTTTGGCCGTGTCTGAGCCGCTGCAACAAGTCCAGCAGGGGCTTGTCGAGCCCGATCCGGTCCAGAAGGGTGACCAGGCCGTTGACCGGCGATTCGAAGAGCATGACCATCCTGCGGGCCAGCCGCTCCGCATGGGGCAGATGCAGCCTTGACAGCCAGCGGCCCACCCGTTCGGTCATCTGGTCATCGGTATCCATCAGGGTACCGTCGAGGTCAAAAAGCACAGCAGCGATCCGGCCGGGAAAGGGATTTTCCGCCGGCGGGATCGGACCCGAAGATGGGGTGGATCGGCCGTGCTCGCGATGACTTTCCGCATTCTGGCCACGGGGCATGCAACAACCTCCGAGTTATATGTGACAGGCTAATGAAAGGCTTCTTTGGCCGGGTACATCCGATCAAGCGAACAGTCCTCTGAACTCATGCAGATCTTTTTGCACGGCGGCCAGGGCAAGATCGAATGCAGCGAGAGAGCGCTGGCCGATCGTCTGTGCGGCCGTTGGCGCCTATCCCTGCGAATCTATCTCTTTTTATTCAACATATCAAGCTTTATTTCGCCATCAGTATTGGCCTGGCCCGCAACCACCAAATACTCCTTGCATTTGCGTTCAAAAGGAGTAACTTTTAATCAGACCATTATATAAGGAGGAGAGTTATGACGGTACGCACATCTTCAGCTGAATGAAAGGGCACGCTCAAGGAGGGGGCGGGAACCATGCGCCTGGGCAGCGGGGCTTATGAGGGGCCCTTCACCTTCGCCTCGCGCTTTGAAACCGGACCCGGATCCAATCCCGAGGAACTGATCGGCGCCGCCCAGCCCGGCTGTTTTTCAGTTCCCCGATGAACTCTGATCAGCGGCGGCAGCACCATTCTTCAACCGGTACGAATAGAGGCATGATTCAGAGAAACAACAGCAAAAAACATCCCGGGGCCGGGCTGGTTGTGCTGGCTCTCACCGCTTTCATCGCCCTGGGCATGCCCGACGGTGTTCTGGGGGTGGCATGGCCCTCGGTCCGCGCCGGTTTTTCCCTCCCTCTCGATGCGGTCGGGCTCCTGATTGTAGCTTCGACGACCGGTTATCTGACCTCCACATTCCTGAGCGGCCTCCTGGTCGCCCGCATGGGCATCGGCCTCCTGCTGGCGGCCAGCTGCGCCCTCACCGGGGTGGGGCTGATCGGTTACACCGTGGTCCCCGCCTGGTGGATGATGGTCCTGCTCGGCACAGCGGCCGGCCTGGGCGCCGGGGCGATCGATGCCGGCCTCAACACCTACGCCGCCGCCCATTTCAGCGCCGGATTGATGCAGTGCCTTCACGCCAGCTACGGAGTGGGGGCAACCCTCGGGCCGGTCATCATGACCGTCGCGTTGACGACGATGAATTCGTGGCGCATGGGCTACATCATCCTGGGCGGCTTCCAGCTCATTCTTGCCATCTCCTTCGCCCTTACCCTGCCCGTATGGAGCATCAAAACAGCGGGAGAGGACGCTCCCCCGCGCCTGACCGATTACAAAACGCCCCTGGGCAAGACCCTGCGCCATCCCGGCGCCTGGCTGAGCATGCTCCTCTTCTTTCTCTATACCGGAAGCGAATTCTCGCTGGGGACCTGGACCTACTCCCTGCTCACCGAATCGCGCGGGATCCGGCCGGAGGTGGCCGGCTTGTGGGCTGGCAGCTACTGGGCCACTTTCACGGCCGGAAGGTTCGCCGCCGGACTATACGCAGGTCGGGTGGGCGTCGACCGGATGGTGCGCGGCAGCCTGCTCACGGCCCTGTTCGGCGCCCTGCTGTGGTGGTGGAATCCCGCCCCGGCCGCGAACCTCGCTGCAGTTGGACTGATCGGCCTGGCCATCGCCCCCATCTATCCGGCCCTGACCACAGGGACCAGCCGGCGCGTAGGGGTGAGCCATGCCGCCAATACCATCGGCATGCAGATGGCGGCGGGCTCGCTGGGGTGCGCCATTATACCCGCCCTGATCGGCGTTCTCGCCCGCCGCATCTCGCTGGAGATCATCCCCTTCGCCATCGCCTGCATCTTCACGGCTCTGCTCGCCCTGCATGCCCTGGCCACCGGCAAAAACCCGGATGGCCGGGTCGGAGTAAATTGAATGACTGGAGAGAGCACCTGATAGCTTTTTTAAAGGAAAGGAGATAAAAATGAAACGCTCAGGTTCGTCGGAAAAGAAGAGAATGGTCAGGGGAATGACAGTGGCCTTCGTGGCCTTCATCCTGCTGCTGTGGGCAGCAGGAGCGACGGCGGCAGAGAAGGACGCGCACCAGCCACTGCGGTTCATCACGCGCCTGGCGGGCACCGGATCCACGGATATGTCCGATCCCGAGGGCTATGAGGCCTACAGCTCGATCCATCTCGACGCCAGTCTGCGCTGGCCGCTCTCGCAGCGATGGGCCGCAGAGGTGAATCTCGCCCACGAATCGAGGGAAGTCGACTTTTTCGGGCCGGAGGGGGAGATCAGCCTCGGCTCGATGGAGCTGCTGCCGGTCAATCTGCTCGTCCAGTACCACCCCGCCTGCAAACGCTGGCGTCCCTATATCGGCGCCGGCATCAACTATACCCTCTTTTGGGAAAAGAGCGGGGAGCTGAACCGGAAAAAGCTCTCACCGAGCTTTGGCCCCGGGCTGCAGCTGGGCGCCGACCTGCCCATCACCTCCCGTGCGGCGCTCAATATCGACCTGAAATTCCTTTTTGTCAAGACCGACTGGGAGGGGCCGGACAAAAAAGAGGTCTCCCTGAAGATACATCCGACCGTGCTCGGGATCGGACTGGGGTTCGAACTCTAAACCAGCCCTCCTAAGCGGGGGGCTCTCCCTCAGGGCAGGCTCCCGGACGATCCTTCAAGTAGACAAACCAGTAGAACCCGCCGGTGAAAAGAGCCCCACCGACGATGTTGCCCAGGGTCACCGGGAGCAGATTTCTAAACAAGGCGCCGGTGGTGAACAGAACGCCCAAAGCCTCCGGAGTCAGGGCGAGCCCTTCAGCGACCGCCGCTGGCGCCCCCTGGGCGATGAAGATCCCCATCGGGATGAAGAACATGTTGGCGACGCTGTGTTCGAAACCGCTGGATACGAAAGCCATAATCGGGAAAAAGATGGCCAGGATCTTGCCGGCAATATCCCGGGCGGCATAGGCCAGCCAGACCGCCAGACATACCAGCCAGTTGCAGCTGATGCCGCGCAGGAAAGCCTGCATCCAGGTCAGGCTCAACTTGGCCTTGGCAATGGCGGCGGCCCTGGCCCCCATGGCGCTGAGCGCGGCGCTCCCGCTGGTTGTATCAGCCGCCTGCCAATAGCCGCTGTGGTAGATGATGCAGACCAGAAGCAGTGAACCGGCAAAATTGGCGGCAAAGACCACGCTCCAGTTATAGAGCAAGCCTCCCCAGGAGGAGCCTCTTTTCAGAGCCGAGACAAAACAGGTCATGTTGTTGCCGGTGAAGAGCTCGGCACCGCCGATGACGACCAGCATCAGTCCGACGGAAAATACGGCACCGTACAAAAAGATCCCCATGGCCGAGTCCGCATCCACCGCGCTGCCGATTTTGGTCGCCAGGTTGGCGCCAAATCCCACATAGACCCCGGCCAATATCCCCAAAACAATCAGCCTCAGCAAGGGCATCTCCGTCTTGGCCTTGCCGGACCGGCATACCTCCACAGCAATCTCCGCAGGAGTATTAAAACTCATCATCGCTTTCCTTCTTCAGGTTCCGACATAAGGCTTGCACATCCGCAGCGGCCCCGGCGTCCCGTTGTTCTCCTTCGCTGCCGGAATCTGCCGACCGCGCCGCCGGGGTGGTCACTTGCGGGCCTGAACCTCGAGCTTGCCCTGCATCGCCTTTTTGAAGAACTCCCCGCCGGGGGTGAGCTCATAATTCCAGCTCTTGATCTTGGCCCCGCCCCATTCGGGATCGAAAACCCAGATCACCCAGCTGATTCCCCTGCCCTCCAGATAGCCGATGATTTGATTGCCGTAGTGGTTGGGATCCACCCCGGGCACACCCGGATGGGCGTCATCGCCGAATTCGGTCGCGACGATGGGGTACTGGCTGGCGGCGAAGCCGAAGGCCTCTTCCCATTTCGGCGGCCAGGGCTCGGAGCGCTTGAAGGGATAGGGATGGGTGGTATAGCCGATGTTCGCGGCGGCGATGGGTTCCTCGCGCAAGGGGGTCAGGTCGTAGGCCCAGTCAAAGCCGCTGACCAGGGGGATGGTCTCGAGGTCGTGGGCGCGGATGATGGTGATCATGGTCTCGACCAGCTTTTTCCATTCCGCCCAGGAGCAGGGGCCGAGCTGGCCGCGGTAGGTGGTGGGCTCGTTGAAGAGCTCGTAAAAGGCGACGGTGTTATGGCCCGCAAAGTGGCGGGAGATCCGGCGCCAGAATTCAAAGGTCTCCGATTTCGTGGTGATGTACATCGGGTTCTGAAAAACCTCGGTTTGCAGGTTGCCGATGGTGTGCCAGTCGATCATCACATACATCCCCAGGTCGGTGCACCATTCGACCGCCTCGTCGAGCAGCTTGATGTAGTTATCCGGCGTGCGTTCGCGCCAGGCGATCGGGTGCACCGGGATGCGGACGACATTGGCGCCCAGTTCCTTGACCTTGTCAAAATGGGCCTTGTTCCAGTGCCCCTGGCGCTCCACCTTGTCCGGATCGGAGATGGCGATGCCGCGAAAGAGGATGGTCTGGCCCTGGGGGTCGACGAAATGGTTGCCCTCGACCCGGATGAGCGGCATGGTCTTCAGTTTGGGATTGACCGTTCTCCTCGGCCAGGGGGCATCCTGGAACCACGGCCTGGCCTCCTGTGCGAGGGCTAGAGAGACGCCAAGGAGCAGCGTCAGGAGAGAGAGGGCGATGCATTTGCGATTTTTCATGTGCGGCACTCCCTGATTTTAGGTTGATGAGCTGAAAATTAGCCAATCGGGGAATAGAATTCAAGCGGTTTTTAATGGAGCCGTGTTTTAATTTAGCCCCCCGGCTGGATTGCCTGATCCTCTAAAGGCGAAAGCGAAATTTCTCGAAGCGACCAGTGAAGCGGGGGTATGGAGAGCCGGGTCAGCGCCTGCCGCGCAGGGTCTTGCGGGTGGGCTCGGCGGAGAGGGGATCTTCCGGCCAGGGGTGTTTGGGGTAGCGGGCGCGCAGCTGCTTGCGAATTTCAGGATAAAGCGTCAGCCAGAAGCTGCGCAGATCCTGGGTGACCGCCAGCGGCCGGGCGGCCGGTGAGAGCAGGTGGATGGTGAGGGGAACCTGGCCGCGGCCGATGCGCGGGGTTTCGATCAAGCCGAACAGCTCCTGCAGCTTGACGGCGAGCACCGGGGTTCCCTCCGTGGAATAATCGATGGTGATGCGCGAACCGCTCGGGACGGTGAGATGGGCGGGGGCGAACAGGTCGAGTTCCTGCTGCTGGACCGGGCTGAGCCGCGCGCGCAGGAGGCCGGCCAGCCGCAGTTTTTGCAATCCCTCCAGTCTGAGGATGCCGCCGAGATGGGGCATCAGCCACTCCTCCAGCCCCTCCAGCAGGCTTTGATCGTCGAAGCCGGGCCGCCCGCTCTGCAAGCGGCTCGCCCAGTGCGCGCGGCTGCGAAAAAGAAGCGCCTCCCTGTCCCAGGGCAGGCAGTGCAGTCCGGTGCGGCGGACGCCCTCGATCAGGGCGGCAGCGGCTGCTGCCGGTTCGGGCGCCACCTCCACCTCCTCGATCACCACGGCGGCCAGCCGGGTCAGCCGCCGCGCCCGCACCCTTCCCTCGCGTTCATCCCAGACCGTCTCATCGCTTTTCTCCAGGGCCTCCGCAAAGGCTGCCCGCAGCTGCTCCCGGCTCAGGGGTGCGGCCAGATAGATGCGGCCGTCCGCCCCGGCGGCGTCGGCCTCGGCGATGGCGAGAAACTCCTCGCGGGCGAGGGGATCGCTCTCGGGCAGTGCGGCGGATGAGCCGTTGGTCATCAGGTAAAAGCCCGGGCGGTCAAGCCGCCTGCGGCCGATGCGGTCAGGGTAGGCCCAGGCGACGAGGAGGCCGGCCTCTCCGCGCCAATGGGCCTTGGCGGGTATATCCACGGCAGTGCAGAGGCGCTGCCGCTGAGCCTCGATGCGCTCGCCGGTGCCGCCCGCCGACTGGAGGGCCTCGAGATGGCTGTTGAGGTCGATCAGCCCGTGCCGGGCGCGGGGGGCTCCCCCCTCTTCCAGCAGGGCGGCCAGAGCGCAGGCGGTCGGACCCTGGCCGGCCGCGTTGCCCTTGAGGATCATATGACCGAGGCGGGGGTGGACCGGCAGGGCGGCCATGGCGCGTCCGTGAGGGGTGAGCCCGCCGCGGCGGTCGAGAGCCCCGAGGGCGGTGAGCAGTTCGCGCGCGCGGGCAAGGTGTGCGGGGGGCGGGGCATCGATGAAGGAGAGGCCGCGCCCCTCCGGGTCGCCCCAGAGGGCGAGATCGAGGGTGAGGGAAGTGAGGTCGGCGGTGCGGATCTCCGGCTGGGGGAATTCGGGCAGCCGCTCGTGTTCGGCCTCGCTCCAGAGTCGGAAGCAGAGACCGGGGGCGGTGCGGCCGGCGCGGCCGCGGCGCTGATCGGCCTGGGCCCGGCTGACCGGCAGGGTGACCAGAGCGGACATGCCCCGCCGTGGATCGAAGCGGGAGGCACGCGTCAGGCCGCCATCCAGGACCATCCGCACCCCGGGGATGGTGAGGCTGGTCTCGGCGATGCTGGTCGAGAGGATCACCTTGCGCTGGCCAGCGGGGGCCGGCGCCAGAGCCCTCTCCTGAAGGCGGGCGGACAGATCTCCATGCAGGGGGCAGATCAGGATGTCGGCATTGGCGCGCTCGAGCAGAAGCTCCTCCACCCGCCGGATTTCCCGCATGCCGGGCAGGAAGACCAAAAGGTCGCCTTCGCCGGCGGCGAGGGCGCGCCACACCCCGTCGGCGGCGCGCTGTTCAAAACTCCGCCCGGCGGCCGGACGGCTGTAAAAAGTCTGCACCGGCCAGGCAGCGGCTTCCCCCCGGATGACCGGCGCATCCGGCAGGAGGCCGGCGAGGGCAACCCCGTCCAGGGTGGCCGACATCAGCAGCAGCCGCAGCTCATCACGCAGATGGCGCTGGACGTCGAGGGCCAGGGCGAGGCCGAGATCGGCGTGGATGCTGCGTTCGTGAAACTCGTCAAAAATCACCAGCCCCACCCCGGGCAGTTCGGGATTGGCCTGCAGCATGCGGGTGAGAATCCCCTCGGTCACCACCTCGATGCGGGTCTCTGCGCTCACGACGCTGTTGCCGCGGATGCGGTAGCCCACCCGGCGCCCGACCGGCTCGCCGAGCTGAAGGGCCATGAACTCAGCGGCGCGGCGCGCCGCCAGCCGCCGCGGCTCGAGCATGATCATCCTGCTGCTCCCCAGCCAGGCAGTGTCGAGCAGAGCCAGGGGCACACGCACGCTCTTGCCCGCACCGGGCGGGGCGCTGAGGATCACCTGGCGTGACTCAGCCAGCGCGGCGCGCAGGGCGGGAAGCTCCCTTTCGATGGCGAAGGCGGACTGCACCGGATCGGAGTTCATCGCACGGTCAGAGTCCCTGGCCAGGTGCAGCCGCGGCTGTACACTCAACCGCGATGTCAGAAAAGACCTCTCTGGCGGAGCCGATGCCGGCCATATCCGCGGCCACTTCAGTGATGAAATAGTACTGATGGCTGCGCCCGATCAGCGCGGGGGTGGAGGAGGCACCGGGCACGGCTTCGATCGTACCGCGCCAGACCAGAGAGGGCTGGCCGTTGCCGTGCTTGTCCTGGCGCTTCTGCGCTGATACGCGCGGAAAATCAGAATTGTAATCCCCCGCCACATTCATCTCGATGTAATAATCGTAGCTCTTTCCCGCCTCGACCAGCGCTGTCACGCGGATATCGGCCGTCTGGGGGGTGGCGCCGGTCACCGCGTCGAAGAAGGGATTACGGGGCGTCGGAAAATCCGCGCGTCCGGTTTCCCTGCGGAAGATCCCGATCCAGATGGGGAGGGAAACCGGGCATTCCACCTTGCCAACATATTTTCCCTGGGCGGTGCGCCGGGTGACAAAAAGAGTTTTCACATCCAGACTGTCGCGGGTCTGCAGCCAGATAGCGAACTGCGGCGCCTCGCCGTAGGAACTTTTTTCATAGACCTCGCGGTGCTGCTGCAGGCGAAAGTTGAGCTGGACCATCCCGCCGGAGGTCTGGTCCGCGACCGTGCCGGAAAAAATGGCTGAAACGACAAAAATGAAGCCGGCCGCCAGCCCGCATCCCCTTCTGTATAGTTGATCAATACGCATCGGTCAGCCCGAAGAGAGGTTTGCGGCTTATCCACCGACCCATGGTGAAATCCGGGAATTCGACGGGCTCACCGCCCCGGGCGATCGACTGCTCGGTCAGCGGCGAGATCACAATCCAGGAAGCCGTATCATAGACGTCAATGGGGGTGGGGATTTTCCGCCGCACACATTCGAGGAACGCACGGAGCTTGAGCCAGGCGGCGCCCCCGCGTTCCTGCCGGGGATCCTCCTGAAGGTACTTTTTCCACAGGGGATGTTCATATTTGACCTGGTAAGGCTCGAATGAGTCCCAGGTATCCTCGGGGCTGATCCCCTCCAGGTAAATCGAATTGTTGTCCTCCATCCACAAGCCGCTGGTTCCCTGCACACGATACATGTTGGAGTAAGGGCGCGGCGAATTGGTGTCATAATTGATGACGATCGACTCTCCCTGGGCACATTTGATCACGGTGGTGACAATATCGCCGAGCGCATAGTCGCGGTTGGCGTTGGGATGGCCGGCGCCAAACTTTTTCCGGATGTACTCCTTCATGCCGCGGGATTTGGAGGCGGTCGCGGTGAGGGTGACAAAACGGTTGCCGCGGTCGATGTCCAGGCAGTTGGCGATGGGACCGATCCCGTGCGTCGGATAGAGGTCGCCGTTCCGTTTCAGAGCCTGCTCGCCCCACCAGGTCAGTTCGCCATCGGGGCCGAAATTGACGTTGCGGATGTCGTGCTGGTATCCGCACTGGCAGTGTACCAGCTCGCCGAAGAGGTTTTGCCGCACCATATTGAGAATGGCCATGCTGTCCCGGTCATAGCAATGATTTTCCAGCATCATGCAGGGCATACCCGACTCTTCGGAAGCCCTGACCAGCTGCCAGACTTCATCGATGGAGGCGGCACCCCACACCTCCGGGGCGCAGTATTTTCCCGCCCGCATGGTCGCCACGGCCATGGGCGTATGCCAGATCCAGGGGGTGGCGATGATCACTGCGTCGAGGTCGGCCCGGGTCACCATGTTCTCATAGTCCGTTTCGCTCTTAGCGTACCCCTCCGGCTTCTTGCGGCCGCTCATCTCCACCAGGCGCTGGGCGCGGGCGAGATGTTCGACGTCGATATCGCAGAGGGCGGGGATATCGATATCCGGCATAGCCAGACACATCTGCAGGAGTTCGGTGCCGTAGCTGCCGACACCGATGATGCCCAGGCGCACCCGGGGGGGCTCCCCGTTGCCCAGTGCGCTCCGGGGAGTCAGCGAGGTGGCCAGCGCTGAGACGGCAGCGGTCTTGATAAATGCCCTGCGCTTCATTTCGGTATTCATAATGGCTCCATGTTTGCGGCGGATCGGATTGAGGTACAATCGAAAATTGCTCACATTATTTGACATTTCCTTCCAGGGCGCTGCTGCGGCCACCCGCAGCCTGGACCACCCCGCCGGTTTCCTCCCATTGCAGCAGGGCAACGCCCCCGGGATTTTCGCGGGTGACCTTGACGTGATGGCCGCGCCCCTCGAGATCGGCGACCACCTCCGGGGAGAGCGCGTCCGGGAGACGCAGATCCGCCAGCCGCGGCGGGTCCTGGCCGAACGAGCCGATAAAATGGTTAGTGGAGAATCGCCGCGCCGACCAGGCCTCACCGGCATCCATGCCGAATTCGATGACGTTGAGGATGATCTGCAGGGCGGCCTGGTCCTGCATGTCCCCGCCGGCGACGCTGATGGCCAGCGCCGGGCGGCCGTCGCGTAAAACCAGGGTGGGCGTCAGAGTGGTGCGCGGCCGTTTGCCCGGCTCGATGCGGTTGGGGTGATCCGGCCAGGTATTGAAAATCACCAGGCGGGTGCCGTGGGTTATGCCGGTGGCCCCTCCGGTGCCGGCCCGGCTGCCCAGTCCGCTCGGGGTGCAGACGGCCACATTGCCCCAGCGGTCAGCCACCGCACAGATGGTGGTGCCGCCCATCGCGGGAAAGGGGCGTCCGCCCCCGGGACGCAGGGCGCGCATGCCGAAGGGGTCTCCGGGACGAAGCGACAGCGAGGCCCGGCCGCTGTCGATCAGGGGGCGGCGCAGAGCCGTGTATTCGTCCGAGAGCAGCCTCGCAAGCGGCACCTCGACATACTCCGGATCCCCATAATACTCATCGCGGTCGGCCAGGGCCAGCTTCATAGCCTCGGCAACAGTGTGAATATAATCCGCCGAATTGTGACCCATCCCCCTGAGATCACAGCCCTCGAGCAGGCGCAGGGCCTGCAGAACCCAGGGTCCCTGGGTCCACGGCCCGCACTTGCAGATGGTATAGCCCTTGTAGTCCAGGGTCACCGGCGTCTCAATGCGGGTGACATGGGCGGCGAGATCGCCCTTGCGCAGAAAGCCGCCCTCCTGAATGTACCATTTTTCCAGCTCGTCGGCGATGTCGCCGCGATAAAAGCGGTCGGCCACCGCCTGGAGCTTCTCCTCCCGCTCCCCCTGGCTGCGCTTTTCCGCCTCGTTCAGCTTGCGCAGGGTCACGGCCAGATCGGCGTACCAGTTGCGGCCTGTATGGATGGTATCACCATCGGAGGTGTCGCGGTACCACTCCGGTCCGCCTGCATCGAGGAGTTTCAGGGTGGGTGCTGCTGTCTGCGAAAAAGAACGCGTTCCGAACCTCTTCAGCGTGGTAACGCAGAGATCAACCACCGCCGGCACCGCTGCGGACCTGATGTCGCTGCCCGGAATGGTGTTGGCGTAATACCAGGCGATGGCGGCTGAGTCGAGCGGCGCGCCGCCCTGGCCGTTGAGCACCGTCACCACACCGCTGGCGGCCTCGTAGTAAATCAGCGGCACCTCGCCGCCGATGCAAAAGGCGCCGATGGTCTTGACGCTCAGTGCCAGCAGTGTGGCCGCCGCGGCATCGGCCGCATTGCCCCCCTGCTCCAGGATGCGCATGCCGGCGCGGGTCGCCTCTTCATGGCCGGAAGCGACGATGCCCAGCGTCCCGGCTGCCCGGTTGGTCAGCGGCGGCTCCGGATTCCCGCACGAGTGCGCCATCAGGAGGCAGAGCGTCCCGGCGAGCACAAATCGAACGCCCGCCCTCAATTGATCACCACCACATTATAGACCTCCAGTGAAGGGAGGGTGAACTCGAGGAGGCTTCCTTTTGCCGTCGCCTGAACCGGGATGGACGCCTCCAGATCCGGAGAAAGGCAGTGGATCTTTTTTCGGTCGATCTTTTTCGAGAAACCGGTCAGATCGAGCCTGACGCGCACATTCCGCAGCGGTTTGTCATAGTTGACGAGATGGAGGATGAAGCGGTTGGTGCCGTTCTTGCGCACGAGATTGGCCGCGACATACGGTGCATCGGTCAGGGTGACAAGGGGATCGCCTTCAAGCTGCTGCAGCTCTCTGGCCAATTCCGTACGGGCATTTTCCTCGCCGAGCCGGCCAAAGATCTCGGGATGGGAATAGCGGTCCGCCGCTCCGCGCACCTCGGGGGTGCAGCCGATGGTATAGACCTTTCCGCCTCCCTGCTTGTAGGTCCGGATCGCAGCCAGCTGGCTCTCCTCCATCCAGGTGATATTGGGAATGATGATCGCCTTGTAGGGGGCCAGCATGGCGGGGGTGAGGCGGTGCAGCAGCAAAACGTCGTACATAATGTTCATCTCGACCAGGGCGTTGTAGAGGCTCGCGCGGGTGAGAGAGACCTCGAAGCTGGGAATGTGCGGCGGAGCAACGATACCGAGTTTGCTGACGCAAGAAACCGTGGTGTAGAGTTCCTGATGATCGGCCAGAAAGGACATGTAGCGGCTGATCTGGCCCCAGACCTCCATGGCGAGGGCGTTATTCTTGTGCACCCAGCCGTCGAGCATCTTGTCGCCGGCCTCGGCAATGGCGAAATGGGATTGAAAGGCGGAGGCCTCGGCGATGGGCTTGCGCCAGCCCATTTTCATGCCCTCGCGCACATCGTACGCCCCGGGGTTGGGCACCCCGGGATCGGCGCCTTCATATTTGCTTTCGTAGGGTTTGACCCCATCCCCCGAGGCATAATAAAAGCGCGCCTGGGCGACATTGTGAACCCACTTGCCATCCCAGACCCCCGCTTCGGTAGTGCCTTCGCTCTTGGTCTCGTCGCAGACCTCGTCGGCGAGGATGTTGCCCTTGCAGTTGCCGAAGATGGAGATATTGATGCCCTTTTCCTTCGCCAGCTGGCGCACCTCGGCGAAAAATTCGAGCACATCCCCGGTGCCGCCGATGGCCCAGTCATAGTAGAGTTCATCGGCCCCGGCATCCATCTGCACGGCGGCGTGCTTGAGCAGAGCATTTTTGCGATAATCCGCATTCTGCAGGTCAGCGGCGTAGTTTCCCCCCTTCTCGCCGCGCCAGCGCAGGGTCCCGTACTCATCGCGGCTGATCCATTTCTCCAGCCCGGGATTGATGAGGAGGTCGCGGTAGCTGATGCTGCCGAGCGAGTTAAAGGCCGTCACCCGGATGCCGCCGGCGTGGCAGCGTTCGATGAAGGCCTTGACACGCTGATATTCCGCGGTAGTGGAGTCGGCCGGGATATGGGCCGCAACGTCATTGACCCGCGCTTCGCGGAACATCTCGAACATGCGATCGAGGTGGTCCCAGTCGATCCCGGCGCGGTAGAAAATAACCTTGCCGCGCCGCCGCCACTCCGGGATCTCCCGCTCGAGCCGCTTCTTCTCGCCATTATAGCGGTAGACATAATCGAAATCCCCGACCGAAGAGGGCTTGCCGCGCGCCAGAATATGATAGGTCTGCCCGACGACTTGCGGAGCGACCGCATCGACCGCCTCGATGCGAGCGTCGATGACCTCAAAGCCATCCCGGCCCTCTGCCTTGAAAAAGGTGACGTCGTTGAGCCCCGCCTTAAGCAGCGATGCTTCAAGGGGGATCACCAACTTGCCGATGATATCATCGCCGCTGCTGAAAGAGTACCACCCCTCCTTGCCCTCGGCGTTCTTCTCGCTCTTGTCCGATTGCCGGTTGGCTGCGCCGAGCAGGGCGGGAAGGGGATAGACCTTGCCGTTGACCTCGACGGTGCCTTCGCCGGCATCGATGCCGCTGGCGAGCAGAATCAGACCGGGGGTGCGCAGTCCGGCCGGATCATCGACCTTGACCACATAGCCGTGGACGCGGTCGCTGCGCCCGGAGAGATGATAGGCATAGGAGGGCGGCACCGTTACCGCCTGGTACCAGGCGGTTGCCGGGCCCTGGGCCGCCGCCAGTGCGGCCGTCAGCATCGTTGTACAAAAAGTCAGAAATTTCATGCGCTCCTCCGGGATTCCGTTCAGTTCAGTTCCACCACCGCCATACCATAGATCTCAACCCTGGGTACGGTGAAGGTGATCAGTCGCGGATTTTTCGGGTCCGTCTTGAAGGCGAGCGGCTGGCGTTCCGCCAGGGTTCCCGAACAGCTCACCCGTACGGCCTGCTTGCCCGGCGGCAGGAGCAGCTGCACCCCGACATTCTCGGCGGGGGTAATGAGTCCGTCGATGGTCACGTTATAGTTGACCAGGTGGAGCAGCATGTGTCCTTGCGTCTCCGGCAGCATGGTGGTGATCTCGACGAAGGGTGCCGGCGTGGTCAGCCGGCTCATGCGGTGCTTGAGCAGGGTTTCGATCCGCTCCACAGCGGAGGTCAGGAGCGGCAGCAGCTGCGGATTGAAGCGGCCGCGGGTGTAGGCCTCGGGGATATCGGCGAAGAGATCGGCCATGGAGGGGCCGAAGGTGGTGAACTCGGACTTGGCCTTGGCCGGCACCAGGTAGCGGCCTGCCGGAATGGGCAAGGGCATAAAGGCGAGCACGCCCCTGCCTACCTTCTTCTCGCGGTACTGCGTTGGCCAGCTTTTTTGCCTGAGTGCTTTCAGAAAATGGTTTTGTGTTTGCTCCAGTCCATACTGATCCTTGCGGCCGCTTTCGCCCAGCACCAGCACGCGGCCGCCGCTCCGGGCATACTGCACCAGGGCCTGCTGCTTTTCAAGGCTGAGCAGGGGGATATAGGGAACCACGACCAGATCGTAGCGCTGCAGTGTGCCATCGAGGAGGTCCTTTTCGACGATGAGGTCATGGGCGATGCCGCGATCCGCCAGGACCCGGGAGGAGATAAAGGCGAAAGAGAGCTCGTCGGCGAGGTACTGGTTGAGCGAGGCGAGGATGGCGATATTGCTGCGCAGCTGGCAGGTGAGCAGCAGGGGCTCGTTCTCCGCCAGGAAGGCATAGGTGCGGGTGGCCCCTTCAGGGGTGAGCCGTTTCTCGCGAAAGATGCAGTGGTTGGCGACCGCTTCGGCGATGTTGATCTGGGCCATGGCGCTCAGGGCCTGGTCTGTGGGATTGGGAAAGATCGGCGGCGTGATCTCGGTCGCATAGATGATCACCGGCTTGCCATGCGAGGCGGCGGCGAGGAATTTGAGCGCCGGGCTGTTGGTGACCTTGACGCCTTCCTCGTTTTTGCGCGGGGCGCTGTCGAGATACTCCTGGATCTCCGAATAGAGGAAGGTGTCGGTCTCGCCGAGTTCTTCAAAATTGCCCGCGGCGTCGTAGGCGATGGGGCCGTAACCAAAGCCGCCATAGACGTTGCCTGCGATCTGAAAATGGGGATTGACCTTGTGTGCCGCGGCGAGAAGACGTCCATGAAAATGGGCGACTGAACGGCCCCGGAAGATCAGCCACTCCATCCAGAACCTGTCGCCCCGCTTCTGCGGGAGGGCGATCTCCTCAAAACTGTCGACGCCGTATTTTGCCCTGGCCACTCCGGCGGGCAGATGTTCTTCAAGATAGCCGATAAAGGCTTTCCGGGTATACTCACAGTAGCAGGTATTGCCCGCGATCTGGGTCCAGTCGACGTACGAACCATCGATGCCGCACTCCGCCTGGGCGCGCACCCGGCCCTCCATCATGTGCACATAGTATGGATTATCCGGACACCCCCAGGTTTCGAAACCGGGTCGCACCTTTTCGCCGTAGGGCGCATAGCGATAAAAGGGGAAATCCCCGTCCGGATGGATGGTAATCCAGGTGGTCGGATTGTCCTGCGCCTGGGGTTTGGGGCCGAGATAATCGGCGTACTCCTCCCAGTTCTCGTTGTAAAAGCGGAGCATATGGATTTGCTCTTTCTGCGGCTTGTCCTCGGCGGTTGCGCTGGTGCCGTTCAGAGAGGTGGAGAGATAGCGCAGCACTGTGTAGCCCAGATCGTGATATTTCTGGTTGAAGGCCCTGGCCTCGGCCATCTGCTGATCGAAATCGGCGCGGCTGACGGTCTCAAAATTGGGGGCGCCGCTGCCAAAGGTGATGGTCATGTTGTTTTTATGCAAGAATTCCAGGTCCGACTTGTGCCCCAGCCGCCAATGGCCCCAGTCCATCAGGGGTACAAACGGTGAGGCGGTCTGGGCTGTCAGGGTGAAGATCATGCTAAAATACAATATAAGGAACAGGATGCCTCGTTTCATGGTCTCTCCTCCACGCCTGGGCGCAGGTTTAGAATTCGATGCTGAGTTGGGTATCCCCCTTGGCCGGGCCCAGTGCAATCCGGATCTCTCCCTCCACTACACTCCAGGGCACGGGCTTGCCCGAGAGCAGGACCTGCTTTGGCCGATCCCCGGCGCGCAGCCAGAGCTGGTTCTCCTCAAGGGCGTTGGCCTTGAGGTCGAAAAGGACGCTCTTTTTCATTTTTCGGGCCGCAGCGATGGCCATCGTCGCCCGGGTCACCTCCTGAAGCGGAGCCGGGAGGTGCGCCAGTACGATCTGGCGGTCCGAGGTGGCGTGCCCGCTGAGCCGGGTTCCCTGCAGCCGGTCCCGAGACTGAGCGTCGGCGTTGAGGAGCAGCAAGTCCGTCGCCGCCTCAAAGCGGAAACGGGCCCGGTTGCGGGTTCGAACCTCGACGATCAGCTCATCACCCGAACGCCGGCATGAGGGCATGATTTGCGAGATATAGGCGAGGTGGGGCTGGAGTGCAGGCCGGTCGCCCAGGCGGATTTCGAAGGAGTGCTTCCCCCTGCTCAGGTTGGGCAGGATTATGAGGCGGTCGCTGAAGGCATCGTGTATGCGGCCGTCGAGCAGGACCTCCTGAATGAACTGGTCACAGTTATCGATAGCGATGCCCATACCGCCGCTGAAACTGGGCATGGTGTCAAGATTGACCCGGGTGAGGTCCAGGGTAAGAAAGAGCTTGTCTTTCTCGGCCCGCCAGCTGTAATCCCACTGCGCCATCAGCCGCAGTTTGTGGCCCAGTTCAATCGGAGCAGGCGCATAGATCTCCTTGCTGGCGAATTTACGGCGAATGGCGTCATACATGGCGATGTTGCTGCTGTTGACGATGCGGCTTTTGCCGTATTGGGGCTGCGAGGTGATCGAATAGTCATGCCACATCTGGTTATAGACGACGCCGCGGCCGATGCGTTCGAAGAGGTGATCGAAGATGGCCTCCTGGTAGGCCGTGATCTGCTGGGTGGTGTAGCTCCAGGTCGGATCGTAAAACCACTGATAATCCGGGGAAGGGGTGTCCTCCAGAAGCGCCAGGTTTTTGTGCTTGCCGGTATACCAGGTAAAATTGCCGAAACCCAGGGGCATATCCTGTTCAAAGCCATGGGTCATATAAAAGGAGATACGGCTGGCCACCTGCTCATAATCACTCATCCTGATGGTATTGCCGGGATTGATCATGCACTCGACCTTGCCGATAGAGTAGCCATAGTCGGCTGTGTTGAACTCGATCTCATGGATCGAACCGTCGAGTTCATCGCGCCAGCGCTCCTCGGTCATGGCCTCGTCGATGCGATGGAATCGGCTGTGAGTGCCAATCTCGCCCCCGACCTCCTCGAGCTTTTTGCCGTAGGGGGCCAGATCCTGCCAGCCGGCCTTGGTCGCCTGGCTTGAGACCCAGGCGTAGACCGGAACGACCCCGCTTTCGCGGGCGATCTCGGTCAGATAGTTGATCGTGGTGATCTGCTCGCTGAGATTGCCGCTGCCATCGGCATCGAGACGGACAATGGCGGTCAGGTTGGCATTGGAGATCTGCGGGACCGGAAAGGGAGAGGCGGGTTCTCCATAGAGAGTCCAGTGAATGGCGCGGATCATGACATTGAAAAGCTCATTGCGATAGAATACCTGCGGCTGGACGTTGCGGAAGAATGAGGCGGCTCCCGCCCAGGTGGAAAAATCGCTGACGAGGACGATCCGGCTCTTCTCCCGATTCTGGACTGAAAGAAAGGGATAGCTTGCTTTCTCGTCGCCGCTGACGAGCAGGGCGCGGCCGCCGCCGAGGATATTGAGACCGCCGGTGAGGTGCTGGGTGAGATACTGCTCCGGTGCGAAATCACGGGTGATAAAGTGATCCGCATCCCCGACGCGGATGCGGCTCATCTCGCTGCCGCGGAAGCCGTCGTAGCGCACCCCGACCAGGGAGTCCAGCTCCGCATGGTCGATGGGCTGGGCCTTGTCATCATAGACCGCGAGGGGTCCATCGATGATCAGGTGGCCTCCCCGCGCCAGATATCGCCTGAGCGCGGCCAGGCTCCCGTCATACCCGGCGGAAGTGACATAGCTGCACTGGGCCAGAATCATGGTCTGATGGCGGCTGAGGTCCGCCGCGGCCAGATCTTCGAAGAAAAAACAGTCATAGGGGATGCCCGCCAGATTGGCCGCGGCGCCCCAGCCGTGCGCAGCCATCTGGGTCACTCCCCATTTCTGGTCGAAGCTGGTACGGCTGATGACGATCGCCAGCCGCGGATTTTCAAAGGCCGGCAGAGTGCCGGCGAGAGCGAGCAGCAACAGGATGATCTTTTTCATAGGACCTTTCTCTCATTCAACCCACAGAATCGCGCCGCGCTGAAACTCGGGCAGTGTGCAGCTGATCACACCGTTAACCGGCTCCTCCGGGAGGATCTGCACCTGGCCCAGAAAGGGCAGAAAGTGGACCCGGCTGCCGGCAGCCGCCGGCAGAACCACTTGGGCAGCGCGGACAGGGGTCTGGTTGGCATTGCGGCCGCCCTCCAGACCGTTGAAATTGGCCATAAAAAGGTGCGGCCTGCCGTCCACCCGGGCGATCTGGGCCACAACCATGGGCGAGGCCTCGAGGCGGATGGCCGGCGCATAGCCGAGGGCGCTCAGCTGCTGCTGGAAATCGACGAGGAGGCGCTGGAGGGGGGCTCCGGTGGTCGAGATGGAGTCGAATCCCTCCTTCCGGATCAGAGCGAGACCGCCCTTGCCTGGGCACTCCGGCAGGTTGATGGCGCCGGTGGCGGCGGCGCCGTTGATCCCGAGCAGCTGGTGCAGGGGATTGACCTCCAGCCGCTGCCGTTCCCGGCCATAGGCGCCGCTCTCCCCGGTGAGCAGTATTTTCCCTCCCCGGGCGGTTATCTTTTCAATTTGCGCCAGCTCCTCTGAACTGAGGATGCGGACATCCGGCAGAATCAAAATCCCGCCGCTGAATCCGGCCAGGGTGCGCGGGGTTACGACCTCAAATTCAACATGAGCATTGAGCAGCAGATGGAAAAGACCGTGGTAGGAGGCGATGAAATCATCGGCGAAGTAGTTGCGGGTCAGCGGAGAGAAATAGAGGCCGACCGGCTGGATGGGCTCGCGGGGATGATAGAGGGTTTTCTCGTTGGCGGCGATCCATTTAAAGATCTCCGTGCGCGTGGCATAGTCATTGGAACCGGACATGACATGGCCCCGGGCGTCCCAGAAATTGGTCCCCGCCATTACCTGGGAGAGGGCCAGGTTCTTCATCGCATCGCCCGGATGGATGCCTGCATTATCGTCCCAGGAATAGCTGAGCATCCACGAGGCCTTGCCTTCAGCGAAGGCCCGGAAGGTGAACATCCCCTCCATGTAGGTCAGCCAGGAGATGGGATCGCGCTCGGCGGCGGTGTAGCCGCCGGCGCTGTATTCATGGGCGATGGCATCCATCGATACATACATCTCGTAGACGTCGCTGCCGACGCGCACGGCCTCTTCGCCGATGCCGGGATAGATCTCCGGAATGGTCATGCAAGCCGGATTGACCGACTTGACATTGTCGTTGATCTCGGCCATGAAATCGGTGAGGGTCTGAATGCGGAAATCGACCCATTTGAGAAAGCCCGGATCAGTAAAATCCCCGAGCCGGATCTGGGTTTTGGCATCCAGGCCGGTCTGCTGTTTGAAGGCCGCGACCGTATAATCGTCAAAGCTCGCCCAGCTCTCCTCCCAGCCGTCAAAGTGGGTCATCCAGTAGGGGATATCGACATAGACCCCGTCGATGCCGGCGGCTGCGATCTGGCGGACCCGCTCCATATAGATCTTGCGCCACTCCATTGCATAGGGGCTGATCCAGACATCCTCATCCCCTTCGCTGATCCAGAAAGCGGAGCCGCCGCCAAAGACCGCCGGCTCGCCGGTGATCTTGCGCTGCACCCAGTCGGGGTGATCCTTGAAGAAAGAGTGTGGTGTCTGGTCCGCATTGGCGGTGATGCACTCGGTACCGGCGATGTAGACAAAAGCGTAATTGCCGATGCGATGTGCTTCGTCGGCCATTTTCTTGATCGCCGCCAGCTTTTCGGCTGGATCGAGAAAACTGTCATAGCGGCCAGTGATGTCGTTGTCGGTTTCTATGCCGAAGACCCCCGTCTCCTGAACGCTCTTGATGATTTCGGGTATCCGCTCCATGTTGAGGCCGTGGCCGCCGATGCGGACAAAGTGGGTCCAGTTCAGGGCCTTGGCAGCCCCTTCCGGTCGGGGGGATTCCGACGCACAACCCAGCAGCAGGAGCGCGCCGGTCAGGCAAATGATCCAGTTCTTCATGTGCATACCTTTTCCTCAGGGTTCTACTCAGGAGTCGCCATGAGCAGGAGATGATGATTAAAGTCAACCTTGATTTTGGCTTTCGGTCCCCGAACGCTGCCGAAGGAGTGCCCGCCGACATAATCCTTGATCTGGTAGGATTTGTTCTCCAGTCCGCGCAGCTCTACCTCGCCCGAGTACTGGTCGGCGTAAAAGGCATAGTACATCCTGCTCTCTTTGGCGATTGCGTGGGTCTCGGGACGGTCAAAGCCCAGGTCATAAAGCTCGCCGCGGTAGATGCCCTTGCTGAGCATGTGCTCCAGGTAGATATCGGTCCATTTCTTCCATTCCTTTTCCCGCGCCTGGGTGAGGTCGTTTCTCGGCCGGCGGGCCGCTCCTTCCGGCCAGGTGAACTTGGTGCCGATCACGGCGCCGACACCGACCTGGGAGGCGAAATCATCCCCGCCATCGGTCAATTCGACATGGTCGCCATAATAGGCCGCATTTTCCCCCATCAGCGCCTTGAGAGCCTTGCCTTTGAGGCGGGTTTGCCACGAACTGGTGGGATCTGAAGCCACCGACTGGTTCATGTAGGGCATGGTATGGAAGGAGTAGGAGGTTCCGCAGGGACAGATCTCCACCACCGCTTCGGGATAGATGCCCAGGGCGGTCTCGTAGATCATCTTGAAAAAGTCGGGCAGCTTTTCGCAGGACTCTTCGGGATAGGCGTGATGGTGGGCCGGATTGTAGCAGGGCGGAACGGCGTTGAGATGCTGGCCGTCGATCTTCAGCCCCTGATAGCCCCATTTTTGCATGATCTGCACGACCTGGCTGCGGGTGAATTCCACCACCGGGGCGTAGGCGGGACAGAGATAGTAAGAGTCCCACCAGCTGATGTCCTGCTTGGAGCCGTCCTTGTTGAGCAGCAGGTATTCCGGGTGGTCTTTCAGCAAATCGGTGCCAGGGTCGACGGCCAGGGGGCACCACCAGAGCTGCGGCTTGAGTCCGCCGGCCTTGATGCGGTCGACGAAGGCGATCATGTCGGCATCACCGTTGGGGAATTTGTCTTTGGTCAGGTACCAGTCGCCCTCGGCGGTCTGCCAGCCGTCGTCGAGCACCGCCCACTGATAGCCGAGTTCCTTGGCCTTGGGCAGGGTATTGACGACCTGGTCCATGGTGAACTTGCGCTCATAACCCCAGGCACACCACTGCGGCTCATAGGCGGTATCCGGGTATTTGTTGGCAGGGATGCCGCGGCGGATCATCATCTCGCGATAGGCGGCCAGGGTCGTGAAGCAGTCGCCCTGGTGGACCATGACGAAAGTCGTAAAGGTGGAAAAGCTCTCACCCGGAGGGAGAGGCTCATCCGCTTTGTACTGAATGCTCAGCTCGGCGGCCAGGCTGTCCTCCATACACACCGGCAGGGAGACCAGTTTGGGCACCAGTTCGAGGTGGCCGATGCCGAGACCGATGTCCGGCCGCCAGAGATCGGCGACCGGCGTGCCGCCGCCATAGTCGGAGGCATTCATGCCGAGGAAATTCTCCTGGCTGAATCCAGGCTTGACCGGCAGGAACCAGTCGGGGCGGGATTCATAGGTGGCCGGTTCATAGCTCCAGAAGGGCGCTTGTCCGCTGACAGCCGGCCCCGCCTTGACGGAGTAATGATGGTTGGTCCAGCTGTCGAGCTGGACGGTCTTGGTACCGGTATTGGTATAGGTCACCTGCACCACGGCGGCCGCCGGAAAATCCTCGTACAGGGTGACGGTGAGCTTTTTCTCCAGGCCGGGCGCCTGACCGACAAGGATGTGCTGTTTGCCTTGGCCGAGGGCGTCGCGGACCCCTGCGATGTTATGGGTTTTGAGCTCGAAATCGGTCACCGCCACGCCGTCGATGACCGGATATTCCGAAGCGGAGATCCCGCCGATGGTGGTGGATGCGCTGGACAGAGCGGCCACCTCGCTGTGCAGCAGGTGATCATAGCGGATCTGGATCTTCTTGTGAGTGATGGTCACACTCTCCGGCGCACCGGTGCAGAAAAGGACGAGTGCGGTCATGGCCAGCAGGGCCACAAGTGCAGCTGTTTTCTTGTATTGCATGTCAATTCCTCCGGAAGTTGCTGTGGATTCAGGGTGAAGGCCAGAACCTATCTGGCCAGTACTATTCTTCTAACCTCTTCACTGGAACGGGTTCGCAGCCGGATGAGATAGACGCCGGAAGCGGCCGGGCGGCCGGCGCTGCGTCCGTCCCACTGCACGGTATGGCGGCCGGTGTTCTGTGGACCATCGGCCAGGATGTACAAGCTGCGGCCCTGCAGATTGCAGATCTCGAGATGCACAACCTCCGGCCTGGAGAGACGATACTGGATGGTGACCTGGCTGTTGAAGGGATTGGGAAACGCGGCGAGTTCATACACCTCGGGAATCGCCGGGCGGCTGCCAACCGCGGCCGGGGAATCGATCTCGACCAGTTCACGGGCCTGCATATCGACCTGGCCTTGGGCGCCGGGATCGATTAAAAGCTGATCGGTGATCCGGTTCATGCCCCGGTTCTGCTCCCAGATACCGGTGTTGGCAAGGCGGATGGCATAGCGCGGATCATCCCGCAGTGAGGGTTCCGGATCGGGCAGCCAGAGCGCGACCGAAGCCGTGCCGGCGGGCCAGTCCCCGGGCAGGCGAAACCGGCGTAAAAAGGAGAGGGTGTCACCCGGCAGCCAGGTGCGCGGATCCAGCGAGATCGCGGCCGCAGCCTCCCGGCCGGAGGCAGCATCCCGCAGCACCAGGCAGAGCGCGCGCGGATTATGCGGTGCGGCGAAGCCCACATTTTCGATCATGAAATTAAAAACCAGCACTCCACCCGGACGCACCGCTTCCGACAGCTCCGCTCCGCGGAGCACAAAGCGATAGCCCAAGCGCTTTTTAAGCTCGGACAGGCAGCCGGAACTTTTCCAGAGCGCAAGGACATCCGGATGATAGCCGTCATTGAGATAGGAACAATGGAGTTTTTCCATCTCTGCGACGGCATTCCGGCATTCCGCATAGCTGGAAACACCGCAGGTCTCTCCACCGAAGGGGGTAAAGCGTGTTTCGCCGCCGATATACTCGATCTCCTTTGCCCGCGACCGCTCGATGTAGGTGCCCATATCATCCGGTCCCGACAGAAAACAGTCGTTGTGAAAACCGGTCCTGCTCAGATAGCTGCCGTCAAAGACGCGGCCGGCGGTGATCACCGAATCCCGGAAGATCTGCCGTTTGAAATGGGGGGTGCGCACCACGACCATGCGGTCAGCGGGCAGGGCGGAAAGCAGCTTGAAGAGGATATCCCGCCGGTTCTCGGGTGTCTCGAGGCCGTGGGTGGAGCTGTGCCATTCGCCCCAGGCGCCGATGAATCCGGCCTCGACCAGATTGATGACATCCTTGTTCTTTGCCAGCAATGGCTGAAGCTGATCGATGTGGCGGAAGATTTGCTCCCGCGAGGCATCCGCCTGGCCGATATTGTCGCTGTAGGAGACCCGCAGATTTACCTTGACGCCTCGGGCGCGGGCGGTATCGAAACCGCGCTGGATCTGGGAGAGATAGCTCTGAGTGAAATCCTTGTCGCGGTAAGCGTTGGCGGCGACACGCCCGAAGATCAGGCTGACAGCTTCCTTCTGCAGATCGGGCAGCGAGCTCAGATTGGGCAGATTGGCATAGCGGTAAAAGCCCCGCTCCGGGTTGGCAAAGACCTCCGCGGATTGAGTAAAATCGATTCGCCTCAGCGCCGGCTCCTGCGCAGGAACAGCGACGGGCAAGATAAGCAGCAGGGCAAAAATATACCTTTTCACGTACTACCTTTCAAGCTTAAGGAAGGCGCATCCCGGGCGCCGTCCGACTGCAGCGGTGCCCGGGATGCGCTGTGGAAAGAAACCGGTCCAGTCTTTGCGACTTCTGACCGCCTTGCTGGGACGCAGGGTCAGGGTGGTGTCCTCGTTGAGCTTCTGCCGGCAGGGCCAGGTCACCGGATAGCGTTCACCCTTGACCTCCAGCCCGGCCGCGAGGGCGGTCACCCCCGCGCTCTTGAGAAAGGTACGTCATTCCCTTGTCACCTCATTTAAACCATCCCCATTCCGGATTTTTCTGACTGAAATAGGCTGCCGGCGACGGCATGGTGTAGACCTTGTCCTTCAAACCCAGGCTGTTTCCGCGCAGCTGGGCAAAGGTTTGATCCTGGATCCGGCCGGAATAATCAAAGCGGAAGTAGCGGATGCCCAGATCGACAACCCGTTCCGGGGCCATCTCCGGCCAGACACGGACGATGTGATCAATCATGGTTCCGCCCGGCTCGAAAATCTGGGTATTGCCTTCCCAGCGCGAATTGAGGATCATGTGGATTGAAAAGCCGAGATCGACCTCGATGCCCTTGATGATATAGGTTCCGCGCGGCACATTCTGCAGCATGAAATAGCCGTTCTCGTCGGTGCGGCAGCGGTAGCCCTCGATCTTTTCCACCCCGTTCTCGACGCCCTTGCCCACCAGCACGACCCAGATCCGGGCGGTTTTAGCCTCATAAACCTCTTCCAGACCGAGATTTTCCACCAGGACGGCCCCGACAACCAGGCTCTTGTCCGGCTGCGGCGGCTGCAGCATCATCTTTTCCGTGCCCGCGCAGCCGATGATCAGCAGAGCCGCACAACCTATCCATAATGCTTTTCTCATTTTAACCTCCGTGTATTCTCTTCGAGCGTCGTCTGCCGATTCGTTAGCAGCAACCGGGAGGCGGGGTGACGGCGCAGCCCCTCATCAAAGATCCGCAAGGCGGCGGCATAGTCGCCTCTCTTCCGGTGGAGCATGGCCAGATTGTTAAAATAATCGGACTGACCGGGATCCAGGCTGATGGCGCGTTCCAGCAGCTGCACCGCCTCCCGATCCTGATCCAGCCGGATCAAAACCCCGGCAAGATTGTAATGGAGTTCTGCATTGTCGGGATCCTGCCGCAGCGCACTCCGGTAACATTCGACTGCATCACCAGGAATGCCGAGCAGCGCGAGGGCATTGCCCAGATTATGATAGAGGTGCGGCCCGGTTTGGCCGAGGAGCCGGGCCCGTCTGTACCAGGCTGCCGCCTGCTCCGGCTTTTCTTCAAAAAGAAAGGCGTCGCCCATCTCCATCGCCACCGCTCCCTGTGCCGGCGCGGCCTGCAGACTTGCGAGCAGGCTCTGCCGCGCTTCCGCGTAGCGGCCCTGCTGCAGCAGGATGTGACCAATGCGCGCATGGGCCTCGAGCATGCCGGGATCGCGGGCGAGAGCGCTGCGGTATTCACCCAGGGCGCGGTCGAGCTCATTCTCCCTCTCGGCGATGCGCCCGGACAGAAAACTGGCGCCGGCGCTCTTTCCGCCCTCATTCACGGCGCGATCAATCCAGATACGGGCGGAATCGATCCGAGCTTGTAAAAAATGGATCCGCGCCATCTCATAGGCCGCCGCCGGCTGCTGGACATCAACGCGGAGCAAAGAACGCAGGAGATGTGCAGCCTCCTCATAACGCTCCAACCCGATGTAATGCCGTATCAATTCCAGCCGGGGAGCAATGGCTGCCGGGGCCCTGTTCATGGTCTGCACCAGCCTCAGGGTCTGGCGATCCACCTCTTCGTAAAAGCCGGAGGCAAGGCGGCTCTCCGGAATCTGGCGCGAGCTGTTCAGCATGGTGGAGAGAGCCCGTCTGGTCTGCCCCTGATAAAACTGGAGCATGCCCTGGAACATCTGCCGGGAAGCCCGCGCATAGCGTTCGATCTGCGCCATCGCCCCCGCCTCCAGGCCGGAACGGTTGGCGTCCATCCGGAGATACTGCCGCCAGTCTGCAGGTTCGGCCAGCATGGCGGAGAGATTCTGAAAGGCGCAGAGGTCGCGGGCGCGGACATCACGGGTCGAGAATTCCAGCACAGGATGGTCATCGCTGTTGACGGCGGCACCCGCGCTCAACCTCGCCATACCCTGCTCGTCCAGGAGCAGACAGGCGAATAAATCATGCGGGGAACGGATATCCACACTCTCCAGTCCTGCTGCCGCTTGCGGCCATCTCTCCTGCCATTTCGCCCAATCGATCTTGAGGGGATCCACAGAACCCATCAGCACCACCTGTTTGTTGATGCAGTTGGGGGCCATCCACAGCACGGCGTGGGGAAAAACCGACTGAAATGTTTTGAGAACGATGCGAAAATCCTCGGGATGGAGATCCGTCGTCATCCAGGTCGAGAAAATGCCGCCGGGATTGAGCCTGCGACGGCCGTTCATAAAGTGGTCGCGCGTAAACAGGCTGGCGCTGGCCGTCGCAACCGCATAGTTGGCATCGTTCATGATGACGTCGTAGCGCTCGCCGGTGTAGCGGAGCTGGTTTTTGCCGTCAAGGATGAGCGGCTGGAAGCGTGGATCCTTCATCACATCCCGGTTCAGGTCCTGGAAAAACTCCGAGGAGAGGCTGAGCACATCCGGCGAGATCTCGACAAGCTGGAACGAAGAGATGGGATGTGCCAGGGCGGCCCACGAGGTCTGGCCGGTGCCAAAACCGATTTGCAGTACCTTGTGAGGATCCGAATGAAGCATCATGGGCAGATGGCCCTGGAGCAGCTGCAAAGTGCGCAGCATGCGGCTGCTGCCCGCCACATTCAGACCGTCCACGTCAATGCGCCTCTCTCCTGTTTCGCCGCTGGCATGCCGGTGCACTGTCACGGTGCCCTCGATGCCTTCACGCATCGCCACAAGGGGATACTCCGTCTCGGAGATGGAATAGAGCCGCGTCAGCAAAGCCGGCGGCGTCAGACGGGTGATCGCTGCGGCCAGAATCAGGGCAAGTATCGCGAGAATAAGGGACTGCCGCAGCAGCCGGCCGCTCAGCAGCCAGGCGCCGAGCAGGATATTGAGCACGATCATCACCAGCATTGCGGCGGCGGCCCCCAGCCAGCCGATGAGCAGCAGCCCGGTTGCGAGCGAACCCAGAACGCCGCCGAGGGTGTTATAGAAGTAGAGTTCACCCACTTTGGTTCCGGTCTGTTCCGGGCCGTCCGAGAGCGCTCTGAATCCGGCAGGAAAGGTGGCGCCGAGGAACAAGCCCGCCAGGCTGGTGACGAGAAAGGCTTGCAGAAAACGGATGCCGTTCCATTCCCACCAGGAGGTCATGGCCGTGGGCATGAAGAAATGGTGCTGCAGCTGCGGAATGTACTGAAGAAGCAGGAAAGCCAGTGCCGCGCATAAGCCCGCCCCGATCTCAAGCAGTCCCAGCAAGCGCCGGGGGTTGGCGGTTCGCTCCGCCCAGCGGCCGCCGGCGAAGCCGCCCAGGGCGATACTGGCCAAAAAGGCGGCCAGCATGATGGAAAAGGAGTAGGTGGCGTTGGTGAGGATAAAAACCAGGAGGCGGCTCCAAAGCACTTCGTAAGACATGGCGATAAAGCCGGAGAGAGCCATGGCGGTCAGGATCACCCTCTCAGCCGCACTCAGGGAAATCCGCGAGCGGCCGGGTGCGTTGATGGCTGACTCCCCCGAGCTGCGGGCGAACAGCCATGCCGAGCCCGCAATGAAAATATCGATGCCGATTGCCGCCGCATAGGCGGCGGTAAATCCAAACGAGCGCAGGAAGAAAAATGCCGTGGCCAGGCAGCCGGCCATCCCGCCCAGGGTATTGATGCCGTAGAGCCGTCCCAGCTGCCCGGCGCCACCTTGCCGGCTCTGGATGAAAGCCCTGCTCATCACCGGCAGGGTGCCGCCCATGAAAAAGGTGGCCGGCAGCATCACCATGAAAGCAATGACAAATCTGATCAGATAGTAGAGCAAGGGATGCGGCACCAGCCACGGATGGGCCCAGGTAAAAAGGGCCTCGATCGGCCCGCGCAGCAGCAAAATGACGAGTCCGCTGAGCAGAATGGCCATCTCCATCCCGGCAAAGAGGCGGAGGGGGCGAGGATTCAAATCCGCGCGACGGCCGAAGTAGCGGCCGCCCAGGGCGAGACCGGTAAAAAAAGCAGCCAGAACACAGCTGATGGCGAGGGTGGTATTGCCCAGCAGCAGTCCGAACAGACGGGTCCACAAAACCTCGTAGACGAGGCTGGCAAATCCGGAGAGAAAAAAGAGAATCAACAAAAAGGCATTCATTCTGGCTCTGTGGTTGGGAGATGGAAATACACCGATTGGATTACGATCATCGGAGTTCATCGAACGAGAGTCAGGCTGCGGCAGAGCAAGCTCCGCCCGCTTTTGATCTGGAGGAGATAGGTGCCTGCGGGGAGTGCTCCTCCCCGACCATCCTGCAGCGGCAGACGCCAGGGGGAGCCCTCGATCTCACGGCTGATGACCGCCTGGCCGCGAAGATTGAAAAGCGTCAAGGTGGCCGGTCCAGCCGGAACGGCGGCCGTGTTGATGGTAATCCAGGGCTGCCGCGATAGGGAGACCGGATTGGGGTAAATGTGCAGGCTTTGCGGCTGCAGCGCAGCAGAGTCCCGCCGCTTCACCGCCGTGCCGAGGGGGATGAGATCCTGCCGGCGGCCGCTGATGCGCACATCATCGATGCCGCCCTGAAAATCCTTGATCGAGGGTGAAGAGGGATCGCTGCGGTACCAGCTGCCGATGCTGAGCGGCCCATCATTAGCGAGATAGTCGAATCTGAACAAGGCCGAATCCACGGGCGCAGCCGTAACCCGGTTCCAGAAATAGACCTTGCCGGCGGCGTAATCATAGAATGCGGCGACAAAGGTCCATTGATTGAGCGGGACGGTGAATCCGGAGGCCGCCGTTTGGGCTTTGTTGCCGCTGTCGCGGATCAAAAACTCGATCTTTTTGGCCAGGGAGATGCGCAGGGCATAACAGGTCGATTTGGCGGCATCAGACTGGGTGCCCTTGTTGACGAGAAAATGGACATCATTGAGCACAGTGGGATAGATCCACATCGAAATGCCAACATTCTCGTTCTCGAAATCAAGGTCGAACGAGTCTTCGATCTTCATGTAGTCATGGTCGATGAGGGTGTCGAGCCACAAAAAGGAGTTCCCCTCCGGAGCGGAGAGGAGAGCGGAGAAGAATGCCCCACCCTGCGGAACGCCGACATTCGGTAAGGCATCCCAGGGAGCGGTATCCTCCCCATTCCCCTCCATCTGCCAGCGTCCTCCCCTGGACTGGGCGTGGAGTGAGCAGACCATGAGCAACGTCAGCATCAGCGCGATAGAGCGCGCCCGTCTGATCATAAACCGACTCCATGTGAAGAGGTGCAGGGCAGCCCCGCGGGGCTGCCCTGCCGGTGCATTAGGGGGTGACTCCGTACTCGGGGGCTCCTTCGACGCCGATATAGACGCGCATGACGGCGCCGATATCCGCCCAACCCGGGTAAACCAGATAGATGTATTTGCCCTTGAAGGCCGAATACCGCATCGGGGTCATCAGCTCTCCTTCATAAAGGACCTCCTCGCCGCCATCTCGGGTGAGAGTGTAGAGGCTGGTCTCCCAAGCCTGGGCATAGTAGAGGGTTCCTTCCGTGTCAAATTCCAGGGTCGAGGGTGATTCGGTCTCAAGAAAAACCTCGCCCTCTCCGAGCCCCTCCGCTGTGATGGCGAAGCTGAGGATCTTGCCTTCCCAGATATCATTCGCATAGATCCGGTCGCCGAAGACGCGGACATTCTTGCCGGAACCGAATTCGGCCATAAGGACAGGTTCATTATCGACCACTTTGTAGATGCCGATGCCCTCGGAAACGATATACATGTTATGGCTGGCATCCCAGGTGAAATCGTTTGGAGCGTCCACCTCAATGACATCCTCGACCGTGCCACCATCCGGGGAGATGCGGACGATCTTGTTCTCGCCCTTGGCGCAGACATAGAGGTATTTGTTCGGCCCGAAATGGATCGAGCCGTTGACGGCAACCTCTGCGAAGGGTGATTTCGTCCCGTCGGGTGTGATGCGGTAAATGATGCCCTCGTTGGCTGAACCGACGTAGACATTGCCTTCATCATCCACAGCCACACCGTTGGGCCAGTTGATCTCTTCGTCCAGCACAGCGGTGGTGGGCAGGAAGGTGAATTCAGCCTCATTGCTCCAGAATTCCGAGCCCTTAATGGCCACGCGGACGTTGACGGTCTCATCACTCTTGTTCGGAGCGAGCACCTTGAGTTCGGTCGGAGTGACAGAAACCACCTCCGCTTTTTTGTCGCCGAAGAGCACGAGATTGAACTCCGGCTTCTCATTGAATCCTGATCCATGGATCGTGACGACATCCCTGAGATAGCCCGTCTCCGGTGAGATCGATTCCACCTGCGCAGCCGCCATTCCGGTCGGATTGGGATCCGGATGATTCGGTCCATAGACAGGCTGATCGGGTCCCTCACAGGCCAGGCCAGCCAGCCCGGCGATGAGGAATGTTGCCAGAAGCAGCCTGCAGTGTATTTTTTTCATATTGGATTTCTCCTCATGAGATCGATCAGCAATGCATCCATTTTGACTCATTCTGACGGCCGCTAAAACCTGAAATCGAATGAGAACATCTGCACTGCATCAAAGTTCTTGAACTGCACATAGCCGTAATCGAGTCCCAGCTGCAGCCCGCTGATGGCATATTTCAGTCCGGCCCCGAATGAGAGATCCTCTTCATCGTAGTTGGTCTTGTAGCCGCCACGCACGAAAAAGAGATTATTGTACCCGTATTCCAGGCCGAAGTGCATTCTTTCGCTGTAATCGCGCGGGTGGACGGCATCCACCGACACCAGCAGCCGGTGCGGCGTCTCCGCGGTCATCCAGAGGTCGGTGATATCCATGGCCAGCCCGAATTTGAAGGTCAGCGGGAGGGGGAACTGTTCGGCGCGGTACTGCGCTTCCTGGGAAAAATTCTGCAGGGCCATGCCGACGACCAGGCTCTTGAATCCGGTCCTGTAGAGCGTACCGAAATCAAAGGCGAGCAGGTCGAGCGAACCGGTGTACTTCTTGGGCGCATCCAGGCTGCCCTCGAGGGTCGATCCCAACTCCTCATAGACATACTTGAGATGCCCGCCGAAGGCGAACTGGTTCGAGACCTGCTGGGCATAGCCAAGGCCGATGGCATAATCGGTTGGACTGAAGGTGCCGGTCTCGACAAAACCGGCGGTATTGTCCGCTCGCTGGGTGCCGTGCAGGTCACCCCAATCCGCCGCGGCATAGGTGAGGGCGAAGGTGCCGAGCCGGTCATGGGCATATGTGACTGCCCCGGAATTAACATTGATGTCGGCGATCCATTGGGTCTGATTCAAATAAACATGCCGGCCCTGGGCAAGGGCGATGCCGGCGGGATTCCAGAATATGGAGCTGGCATCATCGGCGACGGCCGTGAAAGCATTTCCCATCGCAGCCGGGCGTGAACCCATCGGGATGGAAAACCACTTCATGCCGGTTTGCGCTATCTTTTTGATTCCTTCGGCCTGCAATGGCAGGGCAAAAGCGAATATCAGCAGGACCACCGGAACCAACAACCGCCTTGTCTTATACATTGTTACCTCCATCTGCTTGGATAGGCCGTTTCCGGTTATCTGATGATGACAAATTTTTCGATCGCACCCGACAGGGATTTGCCGTCCAGGTCCCTGGCGTCGCTGACCTGGAGGATGTAGACCCCGCTGGCGACAAGCTGATTGAATTCCGAAACCTGATCCCAACTGGCATCAGCGCTGCCTGTCTGATGATCGATGGTCTTGATCAAGTCACCCGTGGCGGTATAGATGCGCAGGGTGCAGTAGGGGGGCAGATTGGCGAAGAGCAACTTGTTATCATCACCGGTAAAATTGAAATCACCAGCCTTCAAGACATAGGGATTGGGCACAATGCGCACATTGGCCGCGGTGGGTTCGCCTGGCGCAAAAGCAAAAGCCGGCAATTCGGAGCGATTGGCGTAGCGGGAACTCTCCAGCCCTTGCAGATCGACCGCGGTCACGGCGTAATGGTAGGCCTCGCCGCGAATGACGTTGCTGTCCGTGAACTTGGTCTCGGTCTTGGGGATCCGGGTGGCGATCTGTTCCCATTTCAGCTTGTTGCCATCGGCGCTGATCTCGTTGTAGGTATTGACGAGAAATTCGCCTTTTTTACGATAGATGTTGTAATAATCCAGATCGGGCGTGCCGTTGTCCGGATCGGCCACAGCGGACAGATCCTCCCATTCCAGGTAAATCAGATTGGGTCCGGAGGTGACGGTCAGGCCGGGTGACGGCAGGGGATCGGGAATATTGAGACCGTTATTCCAGGCGAAAAGGGCGCGGTCCATGGTCTGGAAAAGAGAATCCTTCCCGGTGGCGAGCAGAGCGTTCTTGGCCGCGTCGTCAAAGGTGGCTCCCGCCACGCCGCGATACCAGTCGCGCCACTCCCGTCCCTTGGCGGCAGCCAGGTCAGTGGAGATGCCGTTGGCACCGACAGCATAGACGATGACCACCGAGTCTCCCTTGCGGAAGTTGTAGGGCCCGAAAGCCTGGAAGGGATACTCGTCTTCCTGACTGGAGGCATCGGTCGGCCATCCGGATTGTTCCTCCACGGTCTGGCGCACATTGGAGGCCGCCCAATCCCACACCGTGGCGTAGCCGGTGAAATCGGAATCCCAGACATTGTAGATGCTGATGTTGGCGATGACCGAAACCGGTTGGCTGGGATCGTCGCTGTGATCGGCGGGGGATTTGTCAACATGCAGGGCGGCGAATCCCGCATAGGCCGCCGAGACGAATTCGGCGGAGGGCATGGGAGTGCTGCCCTCTGAACCGGTGGCAAAACGGGGATCGCCGGTATCGTCGAACTCCTGACCGCCCGCTTCAAACTCATTGAGATCCGGATGGTCGCCGTCCCAGCCGTAAGAGACATTCAGATCCCTGCCGCCCGCCGCCAGAACCGGCGTATAGGTTTCGAAGGTGGCCCAATCATCCTTGCCTTCCTCATACCATCGGGAATAGGTTATGTAGGTGCCTTCGGCGGTCTGAAAACTGTAGCCGACGAAAAAGTAGACATTCTCCATCACCTGGTCAGTGTTGGTATCGGGTTCAGGATCCTGATCCCAGTCGAAGGTGCAGAGGTAGCGGGTGCGGAAGATGACATAATCGTCATGTTCGGGATTAGTGAACGAGTAGGAGCGCGAGACGACATCGAAACCGGGGTAGGACTTGTAGTGCGACTCGATCATGATATCCGAGGGCAGATTGGGATCCACGGTGCCGTTGAAGCGCCGCGAGGAGAGCTGCAACTCGCCATTGGCGTAAACCCAGACTTCGGGTGGCTTGGTGCGCCGGTACTCGTAAAGACCATACGGGGCATCCCGGTTGAAACTCACGGGTCCAAAAAAGTCTTCCTTGATATGTTCGACGCCGGTAGAATCAATCCATTTGCCGACGACATGACCGCTGTTATGAAACACGATCTGGGCATAGCGGAAATGATCCTGAGGCCACTCGCCTGTCGGTTTGACGTCATTGGTATTGATGGTCTCGTCCGCTTCGATGCGCAAATTGAAATCGCCCAAGTTATGCGTACGGGTCTGGCCGAATCCGCTGGTGTAGGCCACCGGCAGCAGCAAGAGCATGAACAGCCCTATGCGCCAACAGAACCGGATCTTTTCTATGTTAAGCTTCATGAGCTTTGACCTCCTAATTAGGATCAGGCGGCTAGAACTGAATCCTGACGCCGAAGAAGATATCCCTGGGATTTATGTAATGCGACCAGTCATTCCAGCCCACATCGATGTAGGGCTTGTCGGAGCTGGGACCCTCGCCCAGTTTGTCGTTCCCTTTCTGATCACCCTTTTCCCAGGGCAAGTGGAGGGAATCCACATATTTATTCCAGTAGAAGGGGCTGACAAATCCCTTGTAATCGAACAGGTTACGCACCTGCATGAAGAAACCGACGCGTTTGCGATTGAAATCGAACCGCTTCTCCAGCAGCAGGTCGGTGTTCCACCAGTCGATTGACTCCACCCAGCGCTGTTCGCTCAACAGGGCATCGGGATTGAGCAGTTCCTTGCCGCCATCCGACCAGCCCTGGAGGATGTTCAGCTGCCAGTTCCCGAGCGGACGGATGCCCATGAAGAGGGGACCGAGATCGACCGGAGTCTTGAAGGTCAAGTCCGCGGTGAGGGACGGCACCGGATAGCCACGCTGCTGATTGGTATTCTCGCGCTGCTCCCGGGCCAGCTGCCGGTCCTCATAGATGTAGCGCAGGCCGGTGAAACCTGTGCTGCGCACCATGTATTCAGCCGTGACATAACCGTGCCACCACTGCCCCAGCCGTTTCTCGAGCCGGAGCTCCAGTCCGCGGATATCGGCATAGCTGTTGTTGGCCCAGGTCGAAACCGTACTGGCTTCATCAAGCGCCACAATATCCTGACGGCTGAGCTGGTTGGTGACATCCTTGTAGTAGCCCATGAAGCGCAGCAGCAGGGACTGGGCGAAACTCTTCTCGATGCCGATCTCGTAGGCCACCGTGCGCGGCCATTCGGCGCCCAGATTGGGGAGTTCTGCGCCGCTGGTGCGCGGCCGGACGGTATAGAGATAGTCGGTCACCGGCGGCTGATAAAAATGGCCGTAATTGAAAAAGATCTTGCTCGACGAGGTCACCGGGTGGGAGATGCCAAGCCTGGGGCTGAGGTAAAGCTTGTAGGACTTGTCCCCGGTAGCAAAATTGCTAAAGCTGTTGCCGTTCTCCTGGAAAGCCAGCATGTTGTAGGGCAGCTGGCTGAAGATGAACTGGGGATCGAGATTGTAGGGATCGGTGCCGGGCTGCATGTAATCCATGCGCACGCCGATATTGGCGATCATGCCCATATATTCCAGCTTGTCCTGGATGTAGGCGCCGAGCTTGATCGGGGATTGATCGTAGTACCACCAGTTTTCGGGCGCTTCCGTATAGGGCTGCGTGGTCTGGCCATGATTGATTTCACGCCTCTCCTTGAAGGTGGTGTAATCCAGCTCGATGCCTGTCTTGATCTCATTGTGGCGGTCGATCTGCGAAACCATGTCCGCACTGAGACGCACTCCCCAGTAACGGGAGTGGTCCTGACCGCGGCCGCCGCCCGACATGAGGAAATCTCCCAGGATGTCGTACTTTTCTGTGATTGAACCGAGGGCGCTGCCCACATAGCCCCACGGCGCCTCATCGTACCACTTGCCGCCAATCTGCTTGACACCCGTGGTGTCGCGCAGGCCGATCGGCTCCTGAACGATGCGGTAATTGGTATACTCGATGCGCGCATCGTAATAGGTCTGGGGGCTCAGAACATGGGTAAGGCTCAATCCGCCGCGGTACTGCTGGATATCGACGGGATTGAAAGAGGCGTCATTCCACATGTAGCGCCAGAAAAAGGCATTCTGCGCATACTGGTTGCCTTCGCGGGAACCGGTGATCACGCCGGTCGATCCCTCATAGATGCTTCCGGCAACCCCCTTGATCATCATGTACTGATTGTTGAAAGAGAGTTTCATCTTCGGGGTGAGATTCGTGGTCAGTTTCAGCAGGGTGGTGCTCCCGATGGAGTTGTTTCGGCTGAAAGGATAGATCAGCTGCAGATCCTCATAGCGCTGGGAGGCCAGAAAAGCGATGCCTGTTTTCGGGATCGGCCCGCTAATCGACACATCACCGATGTAATCGGGTTTGTCGGCGTACTTGCGGATGCGATGCTGCCACTTCCAGATCTCCAGCGCCTCTTGAGGCGTCACATCATTACCGGGATCCGGATCTGCAGCGAATTGACGCGCCACTTCGTTCCAGCCGACAAAGGTGAAGGGATACTGGCCGTCATCGACCATCTTCTGGGTCACACCGGTGAAGGCGTCCTTCCCGGCATAGGTGCGCCAGAAAGGCCCATCGACGCTGAAGGGACTGGCGCCGAAATGCTTGCGGGCGGGGGGACTGACGCGCAGATCGGCATTCACAGAATAGCGGTCGAGGCTGCCCTCCTTAGTGATAACGCTGATCATGCCGGAGCGGATGTCGCCGTATTCCGCATTGAAACCGCCTGTCAACACCTCGATCTCCTTGATCGCCGTCAGGCTGATGGTGGTCAGGGGCTGCTGATTGCGCTCGTTGCGCGTCGATAGTCCGTCGATGACGATGTCGGTCTCCTCCAGTCCGCCACCCCTGACGACCAGACCGGTGCCGTCCGTGCCGGCGGTCAGATTGATGCCGGCTTCGGTTGCAAGGATCTGCTCCAGATTCTCGAGGGGACGGCTCTGAATCGCCTCCTCGGAGACGATGACCTGGCTCGAAGAGATGTCGCGCTGGATAGCCGGCCGGCTGGCCTTGATGACCACCGTCTCACCCTCAATGGCCTGTTGCGGCAAGGTGAAATCGGCGTTCGTCGTCTGGTTGAGATTGACGTCGAGATCCTCCTGAACCACTGTGGCATATCCCATCAGGGAAGCTTGCAACCGGTAGGTTCCGGGCGGCACATTGATGATGAAGTAGTACCCGTCCGGATCCGTCACCGCTCCCAAACGTGTATCTTTTATCATCACGTTGGCGCCAGGCAACGGCTGCCTGGTTGCCCGGTCCGTCACCCGGCCACTGATCTTGCCTCCCGGGGCGGCGTGCAAATCGCTCGCGATGAAAAAGATCAGGAGAAGGATGGAAATGAAATGGACCAACTTGTTAAGGCATTTCATGTCTGTGACTCCTTCTTTTGAATAGATCGCTCCCCTCCGCCCACTGGCGGGGGGCACGGCTGATTGCCCCACTCTCACTAACAACACTCAGGTAGGAATGACATCACCTCCATTCTCTGGCTACTGAATCTGCTTTTCCCACTCACGGTTTGAAAATTCATCAGGATGATTGGAATGGACAAGAACCCAGTGGCCGTCATTGTTGCGGTCCACAAAGATGAACTGCGTGCTGCCATTCAGGGCGTAGTTCCAGATCTCGACCGGCTTGCTATATCCCGCATTGGAGGTCTGACGCTCGATATCCAGCGGAGCGCCGTAGCGAAGATATATTCTCGCCATATCGGACTTTAATCCGCCCTTGAACCGCTGCTGGGATTCGGCCAGACGGGCGAAATAATCGACCATGTACTCGTTCCCGGGGGTTTCCGGGACCGGATCCTTCGACTGCCAGAAACGGATGAGAAACTGCCGCTTGCCCGACTCATCCAGCGACTTGAAAAGATCCAGCTCAGCCCGAGTGGCGATGAAGCTCAGCTGCTCCAGATAGCGCGCCTGATCCCCCGGCGTCATCGGCAGGGCGAGTTCCTCTCCGCTCGCACCGCCTGAAATCGTGAAATAGCGGCTGGAGATCGCCGAAGAGCCCGTGCCCGGTTCAGTGAGAAACAGATCGAGGCGATAAGCTCCGGGCTGCATCCCCTTGAGGACAATGCTCTCCACCCTCGAGCTGTTGACCTGCACGATGGGCAGTCCTGGCCGTTCCTCCACCCTAACGGCCTGACCGGAGAGATCCGAGACCGTATAGCGCAGGTTGTAGGAGCCTCCGGTCTCCGCCGGCATGGCCAGATGGTTGACCTCGAAATAGAACCAGGCTTTATCGCTGGATGGACTCATCCCGAAGAGACGAGAGGGATTGGGGAGCATGATGACGCCGCCGCGCAAGAAGGGCTGCATATCCCCGCTCCCGGGTCGATGTATCGAGGAGATGAAGAAGAGATCGCTGAGGGAGAGTTCCGGACCGAAGCGGCGCAGCGGCAGCAGGGTTTCCGCCGTTCCGGAGCGGCCGCTGGCATGATCCCGCACCGTCATCCGCAGTGCGACGGTATCAGGCGGCAGCACGAAGCTCTTGAGATCCAGATAGACGAGGGGAGTGTCGGCCTTCGCCCTGAAATGCTTCTGCTCATGCACCTCGGCGAGTCGGCTCTGCCCGCCCTCCAGGGAGAGATCGATGGACAGATGCAGGCTATCCTCTCCCGGCAACGACGCAAGTTCGATCGCATAAGCGAGCTCCAGCCGGGTGCGGCCGTCCCCCGCATCGAACTGGCAGGCATCGAGATGAAATGGCAGCCGTCCGCTGCTCCGCAGTGGTACCTCCCACGAATGCAAGGGCTGTGGCTCGGCCGGAGCGGCCAAAACAAAAAGTGCAACCAGAAAGAGCAGGCCGTAATATTTTGCAATCGCTTTCATGGTTCCGCCGGGATCTCCTCGTCTTCGCAAGCTGTTACAGGCTGGCGCAGAGGCCGGGATCAGCCATGGTCTGCGGTTTTCCAAAATCAGCTCCTTTTCAACTCATAGACGTCTCACCCCGGTTGCGTGGACATAAGCAGCGAGCACCTGCCTGATTTTGTGTTCGATGAAGGCCGCCGGCTCGGCGGCGATTTCACCGGCACGCACAGCCCGGTACTGCTCGGGCATGAACTGGCTGAGCAGCCCCGCCGGGACAGGCCCGGCCTGGAGATTGGCCAGCAGGCGTCCCAGGCTCTCCTGTACGGCGGGCCTGGGCCAGTAATAGCGGATGCGGTCGCTCAGGCTGTAGCGGCGCGCCACAGCCTGCTCCTCCGCCGTGCCGCGGTAATGCTTTTGCCAGTGTTTGGGAGCAGCGGCCATCTCCTCTTCGATCGTAGCGCCCAGACGGGACAGGTGCAGGCCTTTGCGGCGGCCGAGCCATTCGGTCTCGATCATTTCCAGGGCGAACACAGCCTCGCGGAAGGCGAAGGTCAGCCATGGCCCGACCTTGAGAATGGCAAAATGGTCGCGAACCAGTTCAGCCAGGGCAGATCCGGTCTGATAATCGGTCGAGTGGGCTTCATAGACCAGCCGCTCCTCTGTTTCGATGAAGCGGCTCAGAGCCTCCGCCCGCGCCGGCCGATAATCATGGACAAGGCTGTGGTCAAATTCAACCCCGGGCTGGACCACCACGGCGATCACCCTCTCCCAGGCGTCACCAAGGCCGCGCTGCATAAAGGCTGCGCGGGTCAAGGTAATGATCTCCTCTACCTCCGCCACCGGTGTGACAGTCAGGGCTTCCCCGGGCATGGTCGCCCCCCCGGGCAGAGGCACATCGGAGCCGATGACGTAGAGCGGCCTGGCCTCGCCGGCGCCAATCCCGCCCTCCACAGCCTGGCAAAGCTCCGCCGTCCGTTCAGCAATGAGCCCGGCCGGCAGCGGGGCCTCCGGATCCCCCGCGCAGCTGTAGGTTGCGTCGAGATGAAACTTGAGGTATCCCGCCTCGCGATAGGCGACGACCTGGTCGTGCGCCTTGGCCATGGCCACGGCGGCGGATTCGAACTGCCAGACATTCGGCCCGAGATGATCGCCGCCGAAAATGATCCGCTCCTCCTCCAGTCCCGTCTCCGCGGCAATCCCGCGCACATAGGCGACAAACTCCAGGGGTTTCATCCCTGAATAACCGCCGAACTGGTCGACCTGGTTGGAGGTCGACTCCACCAGCAGAATGGAATCGTCACTCAGAGCCTGAAGAGCGGCTGCGTGCAGCACCGCCCGATGCGCGGAACAGACCGAATAGAGGCCCAGGGATTCGCCCGATTTGTGGCGCCCGAGGATATGCCGGATGGCCTCAGCCCCCATACATGATTTTCCTTAGATTGGCCTGCACCGCAGCCGGATCACGAAAAGCCCCGGTGCCGCCCAGCTCTGTCACAGCCAGGGCGCCGCAGGCATTGCCGTACTCCAGGCAATCGAGCAAGGGCTTCTTCTGCAAATATTGAAAGATGAAACCGGCGTTGAAGCTGTCTCCGGCGCCGGTCGTCTCCACCACCTTGACCTGGCGGGGCGGGACAGCCACCTCATGGCCGCCCTTTCTGGCAATGGCCCCCTCCCCTCCCCTCTTGACGACCAGGGTCGTGACCTTGTCGCCAAGGTGCTCCATCGCCTCCTTGAGATTCTTCGTGCCGGCAATGCGCATCGCCTCGTCATCATTGGGCAGAAAGAGGTCGGTGTGCTCAAGGGCGCGCTGCAGATCCTCACCCCACTCTTCATCAGGATCCCAGTTGGTATCGAGGGAGGTCGTCAGGCCCAGCTCCCTGGCACGGCTGAAGAGCTTCCAGACCTCCGCCCGGATGCCGGTCTGGAGAAAAAAGCAGCCGAGATGGAGATGATGCCCTGAAGCGATGAAATCCCAATCGATATCCTCCAGGACGAGGTCGCGCATGGCGCCGAGATAGGTGAGCAGTGCCTTGCGCGGAGGATTGGCAAGGACGATGGTGGCCCCGGTCTTCAGGGTCGGATCCATGATGATATGGCTGGTATCGACGCCAGCGGCCCGGAGCTGCTCGGTCATGTAATGGCCGAAGATGTCATCCCCAGCCTTGCCCACAAAGGCAACCCTGGCCCCCAGGGCAGCCAGATTATGCGCCGTGATGGCGGAAGAACTGCCCATGGTGAAGCGCATTTCCTCCGCCAGCTGCTCCTTCTCATACTCGGGCATCGGCACCCGCCACAAGACCAGATCAATATTGATCTCCCCGACGATGATGGCATCAAATCTTTTACTCTCCAAATCTACTCCTTAATCGTTCAAGGTTACAACTGCAGTCAAATTTTTAGGCCGGTCGGGATGAATGCCCTTGAAACGGGCGTGATAGTAGCCGAAGAGTTGGAGAAGGGGCATGAAGAGAAAGGGGTTGAAGAGATCACCGAACCGCGCGGGCACTCCGAAGAGGTGATCGATGTAGCTGGCATCTATCTTGCGGTCGGCGCCGTGCATAAGGACCACTTCGGCGCCGAGCTTCTTCATATCGGCGGCAACCTGCAGCTCGAGCTGGCGACCGGGTTCGGAAAGCAGCATGACGATCATGGTCTTGTCGGTGACGACCGACATCGGGCCGTGGCGGAACTCGAGGGCATGAAAACCCACTGAGGAAGAGATCGCCATCTCCTTCATCTTCAGGGCGGCCTCGTTGGCCAAACCCAGGTAGGGCCCCTGCGCCAGGAAGACAAAATCCGCCTCACGCCGGTCCGCGATCGCCGCAATCCGGGATTCGCTGCTGCCGATCAGCTCTTCACAACTCGCCGGGATCTTTTCGAGCATGGCCAGCCTGGCGGCATGATCTCCGGACTGAAGGGCGAGGTAGAGGATGGCCATCAACATGGTTGTGAAGGAGCCGGTCATCACCACACTGCGCTCGGCCGGAAAGGGGAAGGTGAGACGGAAATCTCCCTCCCGAGAGAGGGGCGAGGCCATGTCGCAGGAAATCGGCAGCACCGGCAGCTTCAGTTCAGCCTTGGCCTTGCGCACCGCGCGCAGGGTTTCTGTGGTCGTGCCCGAACGGGAAAAAGCCACCAGGAGGTGCTGATCACGCGGATTGAAAACCAGCTCCGGATAGATGAGGATCTCCGAAGCCGGCACAGCACGCGTGCGCAGCCCGGTCACCATTTCAAAGAGTGCGGCTCCTGATTGCGCCAGATAGTAGGAGGTGCCGCAGCCGGTAAAGGTCCAGAGCCGCTCCCGATGCGCCGCAATAAAATCGCCCATCTCCCGTCTCTGGCCGGCTAAAACAGCCAACGCCTCGCGCCAAATGGCCGGTTGGCGGACGATTTCCCGGTAGGTGTGGCCATCCTGAATCCGGTCAAGCTCCATATTGCCACTTCCCTTTCAGACTGTGATAACCTCTATGCCCAGATCCCTCAGGCGCTGCAGATCACCGGCCGCAATATGATCATCGGTGATGATCTTGTGTCCGGCCGACAGCCCTGCGATCACCCCCAGGCTCTTGCGCCCGAACTTGGACGAATCAGCCGTGACGATGACCTGGGTCGCAGCCCGCAGCATCAGCCGGTTGATGTCCGCCTCCAGCAGATTCGGTGTGGTATAACCGCACTCAAAACTGATGCCGTCGACGCCGAGAAAGAGCTTGTCTGCGGTCAGCCTCGCAATGGAACCCTCCGAGAGCGGCCCCACCAGGGAGAAAGACTTTTCCCGCAGTGTGCCGCCGGTGAGGATGATTTCATTATCGCTCGCAGCCAGCTCCGAAGCGATATTGATCGCATTGGTGATGATGGTGATCCCCTTGCGCACCTTAAGAAGACGGGCAATCGCCATGGTCGTCGATCCGGAATCGAGGATGATGACATCACCCTCCCCGATGAGCTTGGCCGCCGCCCGGGCGATCCGCTCCTTCTCGCGCGTGTGCATCCGCTCCTTTTCGGTCAGCGCCAGATCGAGCACAGAGGGATTGGCGGCGATGGCGCCCCCGTGCACCCGGTGCAGAAGGCCCCGGCGTTCAAGAACTTCAAGATCCTTGCGGATGGTTACATGAGAAGTACCCAGGCGGCGGGACATCTCTGCAACAAGTATACGATGGTGCTGGGCCAGGATTTCGAGAATAGTGCTGCGTCGTTCCTCGCTGAGCATAATCAATTCCGACGAAAAAGTGTAAAATCTTACTATTTATTGTGCTTTAAAGATGCATTTGTTTCGTTTTATTTCTTTTGATGTTTTTGTCTTTCGTTTTAATATACACAGTTTAATGGAAGATGCAAGGCTTTTTTCAACTTTTTTGCAGGGGGAAGATCATGAGCAGGCTGGACAGCTCAATGTGGAGGGATGAAGCAAGGGGAGCTGACGGCAGGGCTCCCCTTGCGGGAGGATTAGAAGCGGTAAACTGCGCCGATCAGCAGCCGGGGGACAATCAGGGGTTGTCTGATCGCCTCGTCCGCATCGTTATAAGTAAAAGTCTTGCGGCCGTTGACGCTCTCCCCATTGGGTGAATAGGCGGTGTCATGGCCCGAAAGGGTGCTTTTGGCCTGATAGTCGGCCCCGGCCGTCAAGAGCAGATCGAGATTGCGGCTGATGGCATAATGCTTTTCAAGTCCCGCACCAGCCCCCCAGCTGCCGGAGGTAACCTCAAAATCCTCGTTGCCGCCGACGTATTCAAAATGTCCCATAAAGTAGGAACGCCGCGGCCCGCCACAGAGATAAAAACGTTTCCAGCCGAACCACTGCACCGGATAGAGGAAATCGAGGCGCAGGCTCCAGAAATGGCCATCCTTGCTGGGCACGCCATTGGTGTTGTCATTGATGAATATCCTGCGTGCAGCGGCGGGATCACCCGGATCGAGGCTGTAGCGTCCGGCGGCCAGGCGCAGGATAAATGGGAATCCCTGGGCGAACCGGGATGCCGTTGCCTGCAGCTCCAGCCCAGGCCCCTGCCAGGTGCCGCCGGCAAGGAGACCGGCCGTATACTCCTGCGCTGTACCAGCAGAAGAGATCAAGAGAATTGCTGCCAGGATTAATTTTATTCGTCCCATCATCCCGTACTCCGTAATATGAGCTGTTAAATTTCAACTTTAAGATAGATCATCTGCCGTGAATCTGCAATCCGGTTCGTCACAAAATTACCCATCCTTTGTAATTTTAATCACAATCCAGCCGTCTTCCGACTAGACAATAAATGACAGAAAACATTGAATCAGGGCGACCTATTAGAAGAGGTTGAATTGAACCGGCATAAAAAAATAGAAAACAATCATCCGTTGATGGGAAATCCAGGTCAACCCTTGAGGGGAAAGATGGAAAAAATTAGGCGGGAAGATGAAGAACTGATCGAAATCCCCAGAACAACTGCGTGCAGTATGGGATCAGTATGGCTCAATCAGCCATCTATCAGTGCATGCTGGTCTAAATTCTAACCTAACTGCATAGATCCATATATACTTGGAGTCTGCCATTGCGGAGAAAAAGGGCTATAATCGGCGAAGTTGATTACATCACGGGCGGTACATACTGTTTGCTCATCATCATCAGGCCTGACCAAATCGAATCAAGAGGCTAATTCTGATGGGGGAGTGCCACCATAACACATGAGATAGATCCCATAGATGAGGATTGGTCATTCACTTCTATACACACATAATAATCCCCTCGAGCAGTCAACGCACCACTCGCAACGGTTGGCAGGAATGTAATACTCCCGTGCTATAGAATCAGATTTGCTTTGTCCTTTTCAAGCGCGGCCTCTACAGCAACCTCAAATTCTTTGCAGGCAAAGACAAAATTTTTCCTTGTGACTCCTCCCTCCATCCACAGGTAGTAATCATATATAACCGTATTCTTCAAAGCGTTGGCTCTGATAAAAATTTGTTCTGTATTTACCAGGTTGACATACTCAAGGATCGCCGTATTTGCGGCTTTTCCATCTGTATTGAAAGCCGACATAAATCTAACGAATCTCTGTTTACCATCAACTTCAACCCAGATTTTATGACTCCCTTGAACCATGAGGTCCCCTTCTTTGTCGATTGAAGTCTTCATGTAGGCGTCATCAAACAGTTTATGGAGCCACTGGATTGTTACTGCATCCTTCTGGACGATCTCATCCATGACTTTTCTCCCTTTCATAGAGTCGCTGCAGCGGATTATTGGGATTGATCAGGTCGTACTCTAAATATAGAATATACCCGCAATAGATGCAAATGGATTATCGATAATTGGAAACTCGAGATTGCCGGTTCTTTGGGAATGCTGCGTAGCTGGTTGTCCGGCGTTTGGTGCCGCCGCCGGTACTTTATTAGCAACTTTTAAGCGAATATTATCTGGTGAGATGGTGAAGCGGGCTAACGCTTATTAATTTGAATATAACCATTTCTGTGAAAACAGGAAACTACCCTAATGGGTAGTTTTACATCTCATCCGAGGCGCAATCATGCTGGGAAAAAGCAGCCTGCCGCTAGAATATATAATCATTATGCAGATTCTGTACTTCGTACATTCGTCGAAGTTTTATTCGTATTTTTTTGCTTTTTAAAATGAGAAAGCCCTAAAAGCGGCCCCTGATACAATTCCAATCCCCGAGTATTTACATCGGTATTATTAAACTGGAGTCCTGCACTTTAAACAGGCTACCCCCCGAAATCTGGTGCCGACCCGAGTGTAATTATAGGAAAATAATGGTCTAAGGGCGAGAAAAAGCTTGTAAAAATAAAAAAGGTTGCCTCATTATAGTCGACCAAACCATAAAAGGAGGCAACCTATGGACATCAAGAATCGAGTCCACGTTAAATTTAATCAAGTCAGTGCAAAATATCAACCCTATTTCAGCCGGCCGGTATACAAATTTATAAGGGACATCCTTTTTGGGATACTCTGTTCTGGTCATGTTCATCTCAGCAAGATTGGCGCGGTACTGCGAGAAGAGAGCAGTTTGAAGAAGACCACGGAGCGGTTATCCAAGCAATTAGGGCGGGAAGGTCTTGATCAAGCGTTGAGCAGAGTCCATCTGGAAGTCAACCGGCGGAGTTTTGCGCAAGCACACTATCTGATTGTTGATCTCAGCGATATCACCAAGCCCTATGCAGAGAAGATGGAAGGATTGGGACGGGTCTATGATGGCAGCACCGGGGAGTTAAGTAACGGGTATTGGCAACTAAATATCATCGGGGTAGATCAGAGCGGCAGCGCGATTATGCCGATGTTCAGCAGTTTGTACGCGACCGATCGCGAAGGAGGCAAGGGATTTTCGGAGAACAAAAAGATCCTGGAGTCGGTAGATGTGGTATCGGAGAGTCTGGACAAGAAGCAGATAGTAGTCTTCGATCGGGGTGGTGATCGCGGCAAGTTGATATATCATTGGCTGAAGGAAAAACAACATTTTATCATACGACAAACAGGGGAACGGAATATCTATTGTAGGGATGAGCAGATTAATCTGCGGGATTTGGCCGTACGCATTCGATTGCGTCATATGATCAGCGTTGACAAGCGCCGTGGCAATCGGATCAGAAAGCGTACCTTTAGAGTTGGCGCCCGGCAGGTTTACATGCCCAAGCCTTATGCGCCGGGACATTTGGATCAATCCTTGTGGCTGGTCTCGGCCAAAGAACCGGGCAAGGGGTGGAGCTGGTATTTGTGCTTCATTCCTGCGGCAAGCGAATATGAGGCGGTACATACCTGCATGCAGGGGTATGGCTATCGCTGGAAGATTGAAGAGGTACATCGTCAGGTTAAAAGCGAATATCACCTGGAGCACATCTGTCTGAGACGATACACGGCCTTGAAGAATTTTAACGTTCTATTCTGGATGGCCATGAGTTTTGTCTATCAACACCTGGAGGGTATCAGTATTGATATTATGCAATATGCAAAAGTCAAACTGGTCTATCGCAGCAGGAAGCTCAAGGAGTACCTCGGCTTTGTCTATTATAAACTGGCCAGAGCGCTCAAGGTAATATTACTGGAAATAAAACTGAGGAAGCTTAAACTGGGCAGCCCTGCCAGCAATCCCGACCAGTTGGGATTGCTATTTGAATAAAAAACGGGGGATACCCTGTGGCGCTTTTAAAATCTTGATTCTTTGCCGGGTATGTCGTACATTAA
>ERZ795059.177-NODE-177-length-93510-cov-68.359585_pt1 | contig 93510 bp, 74 predicted proteins | sample MGYA00375143_ERZ795059 | MGnify/ENA primary metagenome ERZ795059 (study PRJEB30188, sample SAMN05720168) | activated sludge metagenome | isolation source: Anaerobic digester | place: USA | collected 2015-01-07 ... | reverse complement strand
GCCGACCCCAACAACCCGGCGGATTTAGATGTCGTGAACGTCAGGGTTAGCAACGCGACGAAGGCTTCCGTATCGATCCCAAAGACGGGTAACATCAAGTTCTTCGATAAAAACGACACGCAAAACTATGTTTTGGGGGATTACGTTGCGCCCAGATACACGACGACCGTCCAGGTCTATGACTCTTTAGGGAAACCCTATGCTTTAAACGTCGAGTTTCAAAAAATATCCACGAATAAATGGGCGTGGCGGGCGATCGAAGAGTCAGGTATGGTCGTTTCGTTTGTTGACGATAAAGAACGCGTCTACACCCCCAATCCGGTCGATGCCACTTCAATCGTCGGAGGGATCGTCGAATTTGATTCCGGCGGAACGGTCAGCGCCTTCAAAGCCATTCGCCAAAACGGTCAGATTGTCGACGATGTGAGCATCACACGGATCAAATTCGACCCGGGTGAATTCATTGATGATGGCGCGGCGCCTCCAACCGCAGAAGGCGCGACAGCCGTAACGGTTCAGATAGACTTTTCCGAGCTTGTACAGTTCGCCGGCGATTTTTCCGCGGCCGTGACGGAGCAGGATGGGAACTCGATGGGCGTTCTGCAGAATTTCGCGATCAACGTCAGCGGTCAAGTGGTCGGGACCTTTTCAAACGGAAAAAGCGAAGCTTTAGGGCAGATCGCGCTCGCGATTTTTAATAACCCGACCGGTCTTCAGGATCTCGGGAACACACTGTTCTCCGTGACGCCGAACAGCGGTTTCGCGATGATTGGAGTTGCCGACGTCGGCGGACGAGGAACCCTCAGTCCCGGTGTACTGGAAATGTCGAACGTCGATCTTTCCGAAGAGTTTACGGGTATGGTCATCGTTCAACGCGCCTTCCAGGCGAATGCGCGGACGATTACGACCTCCGATGAGATTCTCCAGGAACTCGTCAATTTGAAACGATAAAGATACCGGTAAGCAAGCGATCGGATCAAAAAAAAGGGCGGATCGCACCGCCCTTTTTTAGTACAAGTTTTCTTTGATAGGACTTCCGATACTGGCCGTTTTCTTGGGATTCCAGTCAGGTATCGGACTACCGCTTCCTTCTCGTACTTTTCGGTTTAAACTCTGAGACTCTACGACCCAAGCGCATACAAATAAAAACACGCAAAACACTAAAATAACGAGAAAGTTTTTTAGTTTTTGCATACCCCTGAACCCCCATTTCAACAAGAACAAATCCATTATACTGAAAACGGCTTCCGAATCACAAGAAAAGCCCAAAAACGTCAAAAAAAGCCCTTACGGGCTTTTTTATTCAAGTAAACAGATCATTTTTCGAAAAGGGGTATCACTAATGACGTAGAAAAATAAAAATAATTCTTTATAGACGTGTTTCAACGATTTTCGCGATTTCCTCCAAAAACTCGCGATGCCGCATCGTAAAAGGCGATTCGGTGTGCGAGTCGATATCCAATTCGCCGAATATCACGCCTTCCTTAAAGATCGGAATGACGATCTCGGATAAAACAGCCGGATTGCAAGAGAGGTAGTTGTCTTCGAGTCGAACGTCCTGGATCACAAACGTTTCCTTTCTTTCGGCGGCCTGCCCGCAAATCCCTTTTCCGACTGGAATCGTGACGTGTTCCGTTGGTTCGCCGGCGTAAGCTCCCAGGATCAGTTCTCGAGGGTTTTTCGGGTTGATCCAATAGAACCCCACCCAATCGAAAAGAGGATTGTGTTGCCGCAGGTAAAGGCAAATCTCTTGCGTCGCTTCCGACACGCTCGAATCGGACGCCGCGATCTCTCGCGCCTGCTGCAGTTGGATTTCGAAGGGGGTAGAAGAGATCAGTAATTCGTCCCACCGGGCCACGGCTCGCCGAAGATGCGGTATGACGATCGATCCCCCGACCATCAACCCGATGTTCAGAATTTCCATGATCTCTTCGGAAGAAGCGCCGGTTTCCTGGCATCTGATCAGATGATAGAAGATGCAATCATCGCATCGAAGGACCAAAGAAGCGACCAAGCCCGCGAATTCTTTCGTTTTTTCATCCAACGCGCCTTTTTCATAGATTTGATGATCCAGGCTAAAGAACCGTTTGGTTTCTTTATTCGCATACTTCATCACCATTTGGTTCAACCGGTCTCTTTCTCTGTTAAATCGTTCTTTCTCTGTCATAGATAGCCTCCGTACAAACTATATATTTTCACTGATGACATTACGAACCCAGATGCGTTTCCGATAGCGGATAGAAAGTATCAGCACCTTCATCACCTCTTCGATGAGGCTCATCGAAAATACCCAAATGAAAGGCGCTCTTAAAATCAAACCGACGAAAGCGGTTAATGGCACACCAATGATCCACAAAGTGCCGCCTTCTACAAACAGCGTGTACTTGGTATCCCCGCCGGCACGAAAGATACCGACGACCAGTAACGCGTTGAGACTTTTTACGGGGAGGAAGAGAAGGGATAATCCCAAAATCAGATAGGCCAATCCTCGGACTTCCGGTTTCACATTATAGACGCTCAAGATCCAATTGGAAAAGACGAAGACCGTCAACCCCGTGATCAAAGAGAGAATGAAGTTGATCCGGATGCTTTTCTTTGCGACGGCGATGGCTTCGTTGAACTGCTTCTTTCCCAACTCTTGCCCGACGATGATGGCGGTCGCATTGGCGATAGAAAATAAAAAGGCGAAGGTGAAGTTTTCGATGCTGTTCATCATTCGGTGGGCCGCTAAGACATCCGTACTGATGTGACTGTAGATCACGGCATACAGAGTAATCCCCATCGACCACGAGAACTCGTTTCCCATCGCGGGTAGTACATAAACCATGAAGCGCTTGAAAAACGCTCTTGTCAGGCTTTTGAAATGGATAAAGGCCAGTTTTCCGGGCATTTTTTTGCCGTAGACTATCGCGACCACCAAGCAAAACTCCACCAGTCTGGCGATGAGGGTTGCCAATCCCGCTCCAAAAACACCGAGAGCGGGCAACCCAAAAAGCCCAAAGATGAAAACCCAGTTCAGGAATGCGTTCAAACACATCGTGATCGCGCTGAAGGCCATCGCCGCGAAAGCATGCTCGGTGCTTCTTAGAACCGAATAGAACACATAAGAGATTGCGGCGGGCAAGAGGGTAAACCCGATCATTTGCATATAACCGACGGCTAACTGGATGACCTGCGGATCCGGCGTAAAGAGACGGAGGGTGAGGGAAGGGAAAAAGACCGCCAGTATGAAAAAGGGAAAGAGAAATAAAAAGGCGACCATTAGCATCAAGGCCGTTGTTTTAGAGATGCTGCCGGATTCTTTAGCTCCCCAGTATTGGGCGATAAAGATCGCGCCGCCGCTGCTCAATCCGAATAATAACAGATTGTAAACGAAATAGAATTGGTTGGACAACCCGACCGCCGCGATCGCAACTTCCGAAAGCTGTCCGATCATCAGAGTATCCAGCAGATTCACGGAGCTGAAGATCAATTGCTGGATCGTTAGGGGGATGGCGACTAAGAACATGCGTTTATAGAAACTCATATGCGGAGAAGCCTCTTTTCACTAAATATCGAATTCTTTAACTTTCGGCCTAAACACGATCTCTTTTTCGGTTTCTTTGTAAGAAGAAGAGCGTATCAGGGCGCGTTTGCACAACTCTTCTTGGGCGTTAAGGGGTATCCGCCCCCGTTTGTCAATCCGTGTGTACGCGCCGTCCGATCGGCTCAAACGTCCTTTGATGGTGTCAGAAAACATCAGCTCAAGGACTTCATAGACATCTTTTTTCAACGTTTCGTCTAAAATTGGAAAAAAGACCTCCACCCTTCTGTCGAGGTTTCTCGGCATCAAGTCCGACGAGGAAAGGAACAGTTCGTTATTCCCGCCGTTTTCGAAATAAAAGATGCGATGGTGCTCTAAAAAACGACCAACGATACTCATCACTCGGATTCGCTCGCTCACGCCTGCCACTCCCGGCTTTATCGCGCATATTCCCCGAACGAGGAGGTCCACCCGGACGCCTGTCATAGAGGCCTCATAAAGTTTTTTGATTATCTCTTTATCGAGCAGGGAGTTGATTTTGAATATGATACGCGCGTCCTGCCCGGCCCTTGCGAATCCAATTTCCCGATCGATCAACTGGAGAACCGTTTCGCGGAGACCCTTCGGCGCGACAGAAAACACGTTCCATTGAGGGGCTTCGGAGTACCCGGTTAGAACATTGAATAAAGCCGAGGCATCGGCTCCGAAGGCTTCTTTGCTCGTGAACAAACCCAAATCCGTATAAATCCTCGCCGTGTTTTCGTTGTAATTACCGGTGGAGAGGTGCACGTACCTTCGAATGCCGTCTTCCTCCTGCCTCACAACCAGAAGCACTTTGCAGTGGGTCTTCAAACCGACTAATCCATAGATGACATAACAACCTGCGTTTTCTAAACGTTTAGCCCATTGTATGTTGTTTTCTTCGTCGAAACGCGCTTTAAGTTCCATCAGAACCGTCACGTGCTTGCCATTTTCCGCCGCTTGTATGAGTCTTTCAACGATAGGCGACTTCGAACTGACACGATAGAGCGTCTGCTTTATCGCCAACACTTTCGGGTCGTTCGCGGCTTGTTCTAAAAATTCTACCACATGATGAAAAGAATGGTAAGGATGATGCACCATCAGGTCTTTTTCTTTCAACAACAGGAAAAAATCATTATCGTGTTCTAAGACATCCGGCAGGAGTTGGGGTTTGAACGGTGCGTACCGAAGATCGGAAAACCCTTGGAGATCGAACATTTTCATGAATGCGGAAAGGTCTATCGGACCAGGAATTTCATAGATATCGCGCCCGTCAATCTCCAGCATTTTGGAGAGTGTTTCCGCAATCTCGGGAAAGGCGTTGCTTTCGATCTCCAACCTGACTGGAAACCCTCTTTGTCTCTGCCTCAGCGATTTTTCGATTTCCTCAAGCAAGTCCTGCGTATCTTCTTCGTCTATACTAAGGTCGGCATTTCGCGTTATCCGGAATAAAACGGTACCTAACACCTCGTACCCTCTGAACAGATGTTTCACATAGAGCGCGACGATCTTCTCCAGCAAGATAAACTTTCTGGTTTCTCCCCTTGAATCATTGGCCCCACGGTGCCCCAACTCGATGAATCGTGGTAATACAGCCGGAACCTGTACGAGCGCGAAGTAGGGTTCATGACTTTCTTCCTTCCGGAGGAGAATCGCCTGATTCAAACTCTTATTTGGAAGCATTGGGAAGGGCCGGCTTTGATCAATCGCCATAGGCGTTAATACTGGGAAAAGAACGGTAAAAAAGTACTCGGCGATTTGTTTGTTTTGTTTTTGATTGAGATCCTCCGGTTCTAAAAACTCTATGCCGCTTTTTTTAAGCTTTGGCAACAGCTCGCGATTTAAACAAAGGTATTGCTTCTTGACCATCTCATGCACCTTTTGGGAGATCATGGCAAGCTGTTCTTCGGCAGTGGACCCGGAGGGATCCGTTCCGGTGTATTCGAAATGTTTCTGCTCTTTTAGCCCGGCGACACGGATCATAAAGAATTCGTCGAGATTGGATCCCGATATCGATAGGAATTTTAGCCGTTCCAGCAACGGATTGTCTTTGTCGAAGGCTTCGTCCACGACCCTTTCGTTGAAAGCCAGCCAGCTGAGTTCGCGGTTCAAGTAGAGACTTGGGTCTTCAAGATTCGTGGCTGTCACCCCGCTTTAAGAGGATAGGCAATCCAAAAACTTCAGAAAAGAAATCCGATTTCTTGTCGAATATCCATTTTTCTAGAAAGATCTGAGAAGAGGTGTGTAAAAAAATCTTGACGGTATCTTTCTTCAATCGGACTTCGATTTTCGTCCCTTTTTGTTCATGGGAACGATCCAAGGCGTCGGCGATTCTGAGGATCGCCAAGAGTTTCGATAGAATGACGCCGTCCTCTTTCGTCAACCCTCCGAAATCCGTCTGGTAGAAGTCGTTCACGATATGGGTGTGAAAACGGGCTAAATTCGCGACGATCATAAGCTCTTTGGTGCTCAAACCCAAGATTTCGGAATCTCGAATGATCTGGTAAGAATGGAGGGCATGGTACTTCAGATGGATATATTTGCCGATATCATGCAGGAGGGCGGCGATTTGTAACAAAAATCGATGGCGATGGCTTAAGTGGTGGATTTTTTTCGTTGCGTCGAAGATCGCTACCGCGTACTCTTCTACTTTTATTGCGTGTTCTTCCTCATAGAAAAACCGGCGACCCAAGTTTTTCGCGTAAAGGATGGTATGAGCGTCGAACTTTTTGGCGCGTTTGAGGGCTTCCTTCTGATGCAGCATCTCAAAAAGGAGGGATTCCAATAAGCCGGAGGGGACGACTCCGATGGATTCCACCTGTATGATTTCCAGCAGCATTTGATATATACCCATAAAGGGCAGCATAAACTGAGTGCGAATCTCAGGTATGGGGAATAATTTGCCGATTTGTTTGGGAGATTTAAACTTTAGTTCTTCAGATAAAGTCGTGAAGGCTTCTTTCGAAAAAAACCACAAACCGTCATTTTCTTCGGCCTTACAGATTTGGGCGACAGCTTGTATCTCTTTTCCGCACGCGATAAAGTAGTCAAAATGGTCGATCGGCAACATTTTTCTGATCGCATGCTTAAAACTGGACAAGTATTCCTGGATCACGGTATAGAAATGCTGTTGATCGTTTTTCAAATCCCCGAGTATCTCAAGTAGTTTCATTGTTCCGATCCGTATATTTTGAGAAAAAAGGATATTGCCTTTGGAATAGACCGCGATCCCCAGACTGCCGGAGCCGATGTAAGCCATAAAAACGTTGCTGTTGATTATTTGCGGGGATTGTTCCATTTGATCCATCATCTGCTTATAGATATAGGTTTTCTCTTCACAATCATCTAAGACGATGGTATCCAAATGTGTGCGGGTTTTTATCTGGTCGATGATAAACGAGGCGTTAGCGGCCTCTCTAAAAGCGGTCGTTGCATAGGTCTTAACCTTCGTGATTCCGTATTCTTGGATGAGTTTCCGGTAATTATTCAGAATCGCGCAGACCTTCTCCACTTTTTCGGCGCCAATTTTGCCGCTTGTATACGCATCTTGAGCAATCGAAAACGGGTGTTCCAGATACTCGAGGATTTTAATCCCGTTTTCCTTCGTCTCCGCGATACAGAGGTAGACGACATCCGAAGAAATCTTGATGACCGCGGCGATTTCTTTTTTATTCTTGTGTTTTTCTACCATTCTTGCTCCTCGTACCCAAGATTCATTTCCGGTTTAAAGCCAGATCGTGAGCTCCCATTAAGCAGGCGTAGTCTTTTAACGAAGAACAGGTGAGCGTGGTTTTGGAGAAGTTTTTTTGGAGCGCGTAACGGCGGGCGGACTCCAATATTTTCGGCAACATATAGGTGCCCAACGAAGATACGATGCCTCCCCCGTAAACAATCATTTCCGGGTTTAAAAGATTGAGCAGAGAAGCGGTAGCCACTCCCAAATAGCGGCAAGCCTCATCGAGTACTTCGATGGCTAATTCGTCCTTTTTTTCGATCGCTTCTCTGAGCATCGAACTCTTTAGAAGGTCGTACCCTTTTTCGAAAAATCGCTCCAAATCGGATTTCCTTCCACGTTTAATCTGCTTTTTTATCTCCTTCAACATACCGGTTTTAGAAGCGACGCTTTCCAGACACCCTTTTGCTCCGCATCCACAAAAAGGCCCTTCCGGATTAACGATCATATGGCCAATTTCGGAACCGATGCCATACGCCCCTTCGTATACCTCTCCGTTGAAGATTAATCCGCCGCCGATACCCGTTCCAACAAAAATCCCGATGACATGGTTTAATCCCTTCGCGGCCCCGTATTTCCATTCTCCCGACATACTCAGCGTCGCATCGTTCCCAACGCTGACGGGAACGTTAAAAGTATCTTCCAAAGCTGTCTTTAAGGGAAACTGATTGAGCGGCAAGTTGGGTGTAAACAGAATCGTACCGTTTTCGATCAATCCAGGACAACCGGCGCCAATCGCGGCGATCTCTGCGGACGGGTTTTCGTCCCGGAGCTTGTTTTTCAGGTTTTCGACGAGAGACGTGATCTGAGAAAACACTTCATTCTTTCCTTTTCCTGCTTTTGTCGGCGCTTTTTCGGTGAAGAGAATTGTGTCCGATTTGTCTATGACGGCGCCGAGTATCTTTGTGCCCCCGATATCCAAGGCTAAGGTGAAAGAATTCATACGTAACCTCCGATCAATCAAGTTTTTTTCTTGTCCACCGAAAAATGTGCATTCGATATTCGATGTGTCCGGCTTCGGGATGCGGGCTTCGAATTATAAATCCACGCGGTTTTCACCGGCATAAAGATTGCATCGATTGCCACGCGTGAAGCCGATTAAAACCAAATGATTCCTTCGAGCGATCCGGACGGCCAAATCGGTAGGAGCCGACTTCGAAATGATCCCCGAAAAGCCTGCCGCGAGCGCCTTTAATACGATATCCATACTGATCCGTCCTGTGGTAAAGAGAATCTTTCCGTTGGCGTCAAGCCCCTCCTGGAGTAAATAGCCGATAATTTTGTCAGCCGCATTGTGCCGTCCGATATCTTCCGCAGTGAACAGGAGGCGTTTTCCATCGGATAACGCGCAGTTGTGAACACCGCCGGTCTCTTGGAAGACCTTTGCACCGCTTTGGAATTCTTTCATCAAGGACAAGAGTGTCTCGATCTCGAATCGTTTCTTCTCTTCTGTTCTTTCTGCTTTTTGAGGTTCGCTATTCGGTGCGTTTCCGCAAGCAGAAGTGATCAGCTTTTCCACACGAGCCAACGCAATCTGCGCGGGAGCGTACCCTTGACACAGAAAAATGTCGTACCGATCTCCTTGGGACAGGATTTCTCGTATATCAGAGACCTTTTGGATGTATCCTTCGGAAAAAAGATGACCGATCAGGAAAAGATCTATCATCAAATCGGAGATCGTCGCCGAAAATGCGTGCTGTTTTTCGATGAAAACGTGAATCACGCGTTCAACAACGACGAGGTCCTCACAAGACTCGTGAAAACGTTCCGTAATTTTAAGGATGGGGATTTTTCTCGTCATCGCCATACTTCGATCCGCCGCCTTTTTTGGTTGCTGAGTATTATACACGATTTACCAGAAATCCGTGTAATCGTTACGGGCAAAGGGATGATTCATAACCTCGCTGCCGCCCGGAAATATTGACAATCCACACGGTTTGTGGTATAGTATGCGTGCTCGCCGAGGTGGCGGAATCGGCAGACGCAACGGACTTAAAATCCGTTGGGGCGTAAGCCTCGTGCGGGTTCAAGTCCCGCCCTCGGCACCAAGAATTGCGGGGTGGAGCAGTCTGGTAGCTCGTCGGGCTCATAACCCGAAGGCCACAGGTTCAAATCCTGTCCCCGCGACCAGCTTATGGCGGTGTAGCTCAGTAGGCTAGAGCATACGGTTCATACCCGTAGTGTCGTCAGTTCGATTCTGACCGCCGCCACCACATTCCCAATCAGGTGCTAAAGCAGCAAACCCCGAGTAATCGGGGTTTGCTGCTTAGAAGGAGAGCAGACGGTCCGAGGGAGACCTCCTCCGTACAGAAAAGATAACCTGCCGCACCTTCAGAACGGGGTGATCGTGAATGCTCCACGTGCATTCCTGCTACCAGTTCTATGATTCGGCCGTCACCATCGAAAGACTGGTAGAAAAAGCGATCCAATCCAAACTTCGCTATGTTGCGTTATGCGATACGAACTTTTTTGGCGCCCAAAAGCTCTTTTCATTTGCCCATCAAAAGGGAATCCTACCAATAATCGGGAAAGAATGCCAAACGGAGGAAGGGCGAGTCTCTTGTTATGCGCGCAATCGCCACGGGTACAATCTCTTGGTTCAGTACCACAACAATAGGGTAACCTTCACGGCCATACTCGAAGCGCCGGAGATTCTCAAGGTTTTTCAATACGCCGTGGAAAAAAACGCTTTGTTGCAGTACCCGAATGCTTATCACGGGTTCACTTCTACACGCCGCGCGACTCACGACGAACACACCGTGTTTTTCCTTCCCGCGTGTGCCCTCGAACCGCTGGATGAGGAGGTAGGCGAAGCGCTTTCCTTTATGAAAAAAGGGGTAACACGCGATAGGTCGGCATCGATAGAAAAAGAAGAAGATAACGTCATTTTCACGAACCGGGAAGAACTTACTCAATGTTATCCGGATTATCACGTGGAGATCGAACGTCTGTTCTCACTTGAAAGATACTTTTCGGATTATACCCTCGATGTCGCGGTGTCCATTCCCCTGCCGCCAAAGGTTGCGGAGGCCGTCGCGATTGAGCGAACCGATGAGGCTTCCTATCTGATCAGTTGTGTTGAGGAACAGTTGCTTAAAATGCCTGAACCCCGTCGTAGTGTCTATCGGCAGCGTGTGGAGGAAGAATGGGCCGTTATAAAAAGCAAAAATTTTACTCGGTACCTGCTCATCGCCCGCGATTTTGTCGACTGTTGCCGCTCAGCCGACGCTTGGGTCGGACCCGGAAGAGGATCCGCCGTCGCCTCTTTGATTATCCACCTCTTGGGTTTAACCGAACCTGATCCTATCGAACACGGGTTGTTATTCGAGCGTTTTCTGAACCCGGATCGGGAAGAACCGCCGGATATCGACATTGACATCGAAGATACGCGAAGGCAAGCGGTTATTGAAGAAATCCGAAAGCGTTATGGTCAGAGCAAGGTGGCTCAAATCGTCACATTCGGTTCTTTTGGCGAGAAAAACACACTTCGTGAAATCGAAAAAATCCCGGGGATCAAATCCTGGTTGGAACGATCGGGGCATCGCGCTCAGATTCTAAACCGAATCAGCGAGCTTCCGCGTCACACATCCACCCACGCCGCCGGGATCGTTTTAGCGGATGTCGAGTTGGGATCGCATATTCCCCTCACGATCACCGAAGAAGGAATCGTCACCCAGTACGATATGAATGACCTTGCCGAGATCGGGATCATCAAATTCGATTTACTGGGGTTGACGGCCTTATCTTTCTTAAGGGAGATCGGGATAGGCTTGCGCGAAGTAGATACCGCGGATGCCTCCCTTTACGATTCGGTCCGTCCGGACAATCTCATCGGCATCTTTCAGTTGGATACCTTTTCCGGACGAAAAGTGGCCTGTCTTTTCCCTCCGAAATCTTTTTCAGATTTAAGGATTCTCATCTCGCTAAATCGTCCAGGCCCCGCTAAGAGCGGGATGCTTGAACAGATTGTTTTGAACAGAGGGAAAGACCACGAAAGCGCACCCTTCATACCTGAAACGAAGGAAATACTGGCAGAAACTTACGGGATTCCAATCTTCCAAGAACAGATAATGCAGATCGGGGCTCGGGTCGGAGGTCTGCAACCAGCTGAAGCGGATGCCCTGCGCCGCGCGATGGCAAAAAAACGTCCCGAACTGATGGAGCGGTACAAAGAAGCTTTTTATTCTGGGGCGCGTGAAAAAGGTATCGACCGAAAGATCGCGGAAACCTATTTTTTTGAAATGGAGAAGTTCTCGGGTTATGCCTTCAACAAAGCGCACGCCACCGCATACGCCACCATCACGGTGTGGATGCTCTTTCTCAAAGAACGTTACCCGTTGCGCTTCTATCGAGCCTTGTTCAACCGCTATCATACCAACCCTGAGAAACTGTTTCTCATCCTGAATGAATGCGGAAGACGGGACGTGCCGGTTAAAATGCCAGATATAGAAAAAAGCGTTTGGGAGACAGAGATAGAAGAGGATAGCTTGCGGTTAGGATTTCAGGTGGTCAAAGGGGTTAACCCGGCGTTTTTCAGATCGGTGATACAAGAGCGGCAAATAAATCGATTCGGAAGTTCCGAAGAACTTTTCAGAAGGCTTTCCTCGGAGCTCCTTGACGATCAGACCGTTTATCAGCTCTATCAGTGCGGCTTGCTCTCTTTCTCGAACGAAACCATCACCTACGAGGGATTGATCGCGATGCGCGATTATGTGAAAAATGAGATGATCGCCCTTAAAAGGGCGTTGTTTGGGGATAAAGGAAAAGAGGAACGCGCCGGATCAAAGAACCGCGTCGAGAAAAACGAAAAATCTAAGGACCAGCAATCGGTTGTCACCCCTATCCAACGTCTGAACAGTCACTTGGCGGCCTATGGTTTACTAATTGATTACCAGACCGTGTTCGGACTCAAGTTTTCTCCCTTTTCGGCTCTCACGGAAATCCATCTGGCGATCATCACCGAAGTCTCTCCTGATAATCGAACGGCAAAAGGGAGCGACGGTTTTCGACATTTTTTCTTGAGAAGGAAGAATGAGTCGGTAAAAACCTGTGATTATCTGATTCTCCGCGGCAGAAAAGAAACAGAAGTTATCGGAAGGTGGGAACGGTCCACAGCCGTTCTTTCCTTCAAGGCGGACGCATTTTTCAAACATGAAGCGGAAATGGAAAGTTCGTTTTCCAGCTTCAAGAAAGCGGGGGTCAACAAAATCATGATACAATTATCGGGGAAAACAATGGAGGTTCGACTATGAGATTAGAAGGGAAACCGATTGCCGAATCGATCAAGACCAGAATCAAAGAGAAGGCATTACGACTCAACCGTGCGCCGGTTTTGCTCACGCTCAGCGTGGCGCCGAATGAAGCGACCTTCGCCTATATACGATCACAGGAAAAACAAGCCAAGCAGCTGGGGATTACCTATCGGCATATCACCTTCGGCAGAGAGGTCACGATGGAAAGGCTTTTGGCAGAAATCGACCAGATCAATCGCGATGAACAGACCGACGCGGTTTTGTTCTTTCATCCGATGCCGAAACACATAGACGAACTGAGGCTGCTGACGGCTTTATCTCCCGAAAAAGACGTCGAAGGCAGGAGCCCCGTCAATCTCGGGAAACTTGCTTATGAAAGGGCTTTTCTTTGTCCATGCACAGCCGAGGCGGTGATCGCGTTCATCGACTATTACCGAATTCCGATCCAAGGAGAACGCGTCGCGATTGTTGGAAGAAGCACCACGATCGGCAAACCGCTTTCATGGATGCTGCTGGAAAAATCGCGAAGCGCGACGCCGATCGTTTGCCACACGAAAACAAAAGACTTGCCGGAAATCATCGCTTCTTCGAAGGTGATCGTCGTCGCCACCGGCGTCCCGGAGGGGCTATCTCTAACCGGGGTTCCGGAAGGGGCCTTTGTCATCGACGTGGGGATCAACGTGGTCGACGGGAAGGTCGTTGGCGATGTATCCCTCGATCCGGCACTAGAAACAGAAAAGCATATATCAATCACACCAACGCCGGGAGGGGTTGGACCGGTGACCAACCTGTTGCTGATGGAACACGCTTTTGTCTGCGCCTTGGATCCGCAATAAAAAAAGAGAGCGGATATCCGCTCTCTTTTTTTTGGCGAGGTTTATTCGGGTGCGATGATTCCTTGGTCAACCAGTAATTGATACAGCTGTTGTCCATAGATCAAGCTATACACGCCGACGCCGATACCGGCAATACCCAGCACGATTCCGCCCACGCCCAACCATGTTGGCAGGTTAATCTTCTTTTCTACGGCATCCATTCGTGTATTCACGGTAACGTCCATATCTTGAAGCTTGCGGTTTAAATTGATAATGTCGGAGCTGTTTTTGGACACTTTTGGAAGAATATCGCTTTTAAAAGCTTCGTAGTCGGCGGCGACATTGTCCATTTTCATCCCGGATTCCGATAGTCGGGTTTCGACGTTGCCGATCTGTATCTTCATTCGCGGGATTTCTTGAGAGATCGTGTCAATTTGTTTTTTGTGATCAGCAAGCTGAACGGCCTGCCCGTCTACGGTCGTCTTCAGTTGCGTATGATCGGTTTTGACCTTGCTTATATCGTCGCTGACTCGGGAGATGGAATTCTTCAATTCCAAACTGCTGATGCCGCCTACCAATGTTTCTACGCTTTTAATTCTTTGACCATAAGTGGAGATTTCCAAGCGAATGTCGTTGATCTCCTTTTTCACGGTCGCCGATTCGGTCTGAAGGTTCCGCATATCGTTTTCTGCTTTAGTAACCTTGTCTTGAACGGCATAAACAGTTCCCTGCATCGTGCTCACCGAATTCTCGATCGTGATAACGTCCTTTTCGAGCGCCCCTATTCGGCCCTCCCACCCGGCGAAAGAGTTTTTGAGGGTTTTTAGTTCAGTGATATCGTTCGCCATGGTGTTCATTTGTGTGTTGACTTTTTGCACCTGAGATCCCATATTTTCGACGTTGCGAGCTAACGAATCCACTAAGGATTTGGTGCCATCAATCTGGGTCATTAATCCCGCGATGTTTTCGGCTTTCAGGTAAGGCAAAGAAGTTTTCAAATACTCGACCGTACGATAGAGCGAAACGGCGAGCTGGTACCGGGTCGTGTTGCTTGTTCCCTGATAGGTTCCGTCCGTCATGCCGCTAATAATGCCGGCCTCCAAAAGATACTTGACTGATTCGTAAGCCCAGTGATTGGGGGGGACATCCTTCAAAGGTAACTGAGAAAATGCCATAACCCCCACAAATAAGCAGACCAAAAAACAAATAAAAACTTTCTTCATCCTCTTTTTCCCCCTTTCAAAGAGTAAATACTCGTGTTCCTGATTATACCACAATATTTTTAAAAATATACTCTGAAGTCATCGCTCTTAGGAGCGCTCCGTAACTCAATCTAAAACTTAGCTTTTCACCGATTTTATAAGGCTGGGCGCTCTCGGTGACATCCAATATCGTATGGTCGCTGCTGGCATGCAGCACCGAGATCTTCGGGTCGAGCGGCAGTAATCCGGAGGCGATGACGTCTTGTTCCCCCACAGCGATTATCGCCTTTTTCCGCAGACCTTTATCCTCAAACTCAGGTTTCCTTCCGAAGGCATCCTGCCCGATTTTCCCTACCGGCACCGAAGGTTTGACCTGAATCTCTACGATCTCCGCCTGAAGAATAAAGGTATCGGGATCGGTTCCAGGAACAGACCGGTTTCTCGTCACGTCGGTTCCTAAAAAAACGGCTTCCCCAACCCGGTAATGATTGATCTCTTTCGGTAACCTTTGTTCTTCAATCAACAACAGCGCCGCGGAATTTCCCCCGGAGAGGGTGGGTAAAGCGTATCTTTTCCCAAGGTCACAGAGCATGCGCATATTCGTTTCATCCGGAAGAACCCCGCCGAAGCAGCCCAAATTCGTTGCCAGTCCGATCAGCCGACGGCCGGCTATCTTGACCGCTTGTTCCAGTGACCGGTCAGCATGCTCATACCATACGCCTTCACGGATATCTCCCACATCGATCATAAACAGAACGGCCGTTTTCCTTTTTCCTTTCGCGGCGACGATCTTTTTGAGTGTGTCTATCTCTGAAACGAAAACAAAGTCCGCGTGTTCGATTATTGCGTCCACTTCCGACAGCATCGGAATGCGGATCAAGTGCAACGGATTCTCTACGCCGGCGTCACGCAACCGCTTGATGTTCTGCATGCGTGAATCTCCAAAAGAGCCCACACCGGCGTCGCGCAAAGGGATCACAATCTCGGGCATCGCCCGAACCACCTTCGTGACAACGGTTAGTTCTACGCCGACTTTCCGACACTCCTGCTGCAAATACAGGGCGTTATGGATAATCTTCTCCACGTACACATCCAGCTTCGGATACACAAAAACCCCCTCACCTTTACGTTCGGGTTTCAAAGTGTTTGAATTTTTATTTTCAGATTCGTTCGGTAATCGGCGAGCGGTTCGAGTTGAAAATGATGCATCGGAGTGATGCTAGAACACTGGTAGACTTTTTCGAACCCGCCTTCCGAGAATGAGACTGTGTAAACCGGGAAGAACCAAAAATCCACTTCTTTACCAGGCTGGAAGGTGATATCCACCCCTTCGTACTCGCTTCGAGCGCCGAAGAAGGTCGCTTTGACCTTTCCGGCTTCACCCAGCGTTTTTTTCTCGAATTCGGGGCAGTAAAAGTAGCGATCGGCCGTATTCGGAGAAAGCAGATTGATATTATACTCGCATCCGTACATAATCGGTATCGTCTGATCCGACTCATTCGTGATGACGTGGTGGATGGAAAAGCCGTCGTCTTCCACTTGAATGGTTTTTTCCAGACGAATCGGGAGCCATAGGGAGCCTACCCATATGTGTCCCTTTTTTATCAGTTTGACTTCTCCGGTCTCTGGTCCCGTGATCTCGTAATCAAACTTCTGGTTGATAAAATCGCCTTGTTCCGGGTGGCGGCTCTTGGCGTACTTGGTCAGGTCATTCCAATCTCCGAAAAAGTGGTCTAAACAAGAGTATTTTTCGTACCAATCGTAATTTAGGTACTTATCCAGCCCTTTTTCTTTGACTAACAGGGTTCCTTTGCCGCCTTCGTCAGCCGTTTGTGCGTTCGCCATCGTTTCATGATAGGACTCGTAACGACGCGTGAGATTATTGCACAGATTGATGTTCCTATCTTTCACCGAGATTTCGAAGATACGGCCTCCGCAGTTTGGAGAGAGTCCCAACGTGAACTTCTTGGTATTGATCAGAATCTCCTGGTAGCCGTCCATGTCGATGTCTTTCTCGGTCACTTCGATAAAATCTTGGCCTTTGTGGAGGTGTTCGTCTATTTTTTTATCCGCTTCGATCAGATTTCCGTATACCGAGCTACGAAGATTTGGGAGGTAGAGCCCGCCGAAAACGCCGTGCCAGTAAGCGTCGTTGGCTTGCGCTTTCAGGATGTGATCGGTTATCTCTCCGGGCATCTCATCGGTAATCCGGCTGCGAACGTGAAGCATTTTTTTATGCATCAGATTCGCTTCCGTATACTTAGAGAGGAAGGTTCTCCAAAAACCGGATTTAAGAAACATCGCGTATCGATCCAGGTTGCCTTGAGCCTTAAGATCGTTTTCGATGCGCTCGAAGTGGTTTCTGGCTCGGCTTGGCAGCGCCCATGTCATCATTTCGGAATAGGAGGCGGTCGGGAGGTAGGTTCTTCCCTTCGGTTTCTTCGATTGAATAAACTCACGGCAGGTCATCGTCGTTAACCAGTCTTTGTTTTCTTCCAGCAGCCGGAAAAAGGTCTCCAACCACTTTTCCTGATAGGTTTTTTCGTAGGTTTCGGGCCAGACTCCAAACTTTTCTCCATCGTCGAACATCAAGTACATGTTGTCCCCGTTTTCAGACGCGCGCTCTTGAAGGAAACGGATGGTCGCTTCCGGCTCGTCAAAGGGGATCAGGTAGCGCAGTGTCTTGTTGATCGGGAAGACTTTGAGAAGATTGCCCTGATCTTCCGTGATATAGTAACCGTTCAATTCGTCCTCGTAAAAACCCGCATTCTTGAAATGAGTATCATCGACGGCGACATACTCGACACCAGATTGGGCGAGGACTGTCGGTAAATGAGGCTCCCACACTCTCTCCGCCAACCATAACCCTTTTGGCCTAACGCCAAAAAGTTTATCCGTGAGGGCGGATAACTTTTCGATCTGTTTCCGCTGATCCGCTTCGGGGATCACCGCTAAGATCGGTTCGTAAAATCCGCCGGTAAAGATCTCGACTTGGCCTTTCAAGACCATTTTTCGAATCAATTCGATATAGGAGTCAGAGCAATCGGCGATCCATTCGAGCAGGGCGCCGCTGAAATGCAGGTTCATCTTTACGCCCGGAAATTTATATAAAGTGCGTATGAACGGGTCGTAGGCTTTTTGAAAAGCTTCTTTGAAGACAAATTCAAAATTTCCGACGGGTTGATGATTATGGACACCCAGTAATAAGTGTATACGTTTCATAAACCTCCTCCTCTCTTCCCTCTTATCAAAATGGACTACTTCTACTCTTTCTTGAACTTAACGTCGTAACCGTTCGGATCTTGCCTAGAAAACTCGATTACCAGGTGTTTGCCGTACGCGGCTTCCATTTTTTCACGCCATTCTTTCGACAGGAATCCGGATAAATTCCAGTGCACAGTAAATACGATCTCTTTGATGTCCTTCATCTTACCGGCCGCGTCCAGCTCCCGTTCAAGCATTTTAACGATTCGCTTCGGTGAGAAGACCATTCCTTCACCTTTGCACACTGGGCAAATTACGAAAATCAATTCTTCCAGCGGCGGTGAGGTTCGTTTTCTGGCCATTTCGACCAAGCCCAACTTCGTGAAACCCATCACGGAGGTCTTTGCTTTATCTTTCTTCAATTCTTCTTCCAACACCTTCAATATCGTCATTTGATCGTTCTCGTTCTCCATATCGATGAAGTCGCTGATGATGATGCCGCTAAGGTTCCGCAACCGTATTTGCCTCGATATCTCTTTTGCCGCCTGAACATTGGTTTCCAAGACCATATCGCGGCTATTTCCATTAGACTGATTGCTGCCGGAGTTTACATCGATAACGGTGAGCGCTTCTGTGCGATCGATTACCAAACTCCCGCCGCAATTCAGTTCAATTCGGCGTTTATAAAGGTCTTCCATCTGCTTGTTCACGTCGTACAACTCGAAGATATCATCGGGAGAATACCGCAGTTTCCCTTTGACATACTTTTTGTCAAAGTGGTTGAGTATCTCCTGCAATCGCGAAAAAACCTCTTTATTGTTTGTAATAACTTCGTCGACGGAGGAATCATACTTTTCACGCATCAATTGTTCCAAGATATCGGGTTCAGAAAATAAAACGCGCGGTTTTTTAAACCGCTGAAAGTCTTTCAAAACTTCTTGCCACTTCACTCGAAGCGTTTTCAGCTCTTCTTCCAGCGTCGCCAAGGTGATGTCTTTCGATACCGTTCTGATGATAAGACCCTCATCTTTTATGCATCCGTTCATAAAATCGTGCAATCGCTTCCGCTCGATTGGGTCTTCTATTTTTTTCGATACCCCAACGGTTGTGGAATACGGCATATAGACCAAAAACCGGCCGGTAAGCCCGATATTCGTTGTCACCTGCGGGCCTTTAGACCCGATCGGGTCTTTTTTTACCTGAACAATCAACTTTTGTCCTTTCGCAAAGGATTCGATCTTACCGCTCTTGCCCGACTCCGCCGCTTTGCCGCCCAGCTGTTGCTGATAAGCTTTCTTGACGATGTCTTTGTTCCGCAGGAAGGCGTTTTTCGAAGTGCCGATATTGACGAAAACGGCATCCAAACTGCTAACCACATTTTCTACACGGCTAAGGAAAATATTGCCCGTGATACTCTCGCTGTCGATCTCTTCAAAATGAAGCTCAACCAACTGCCGGCCTTCCAAAACTGCCAGCAGGATTTCATCTTCCAGCGTGCTCACCAACATTCTTTTGATCTGAGAGTTAGAAATAACGATAACTGTTCACCTCATCTTGCCCATTGAATAACGTTTTGAGTCAGAAAATCCTTGCGCGTTATTTTTCCCCTATTATAACTCAAATCAAACCGTTTTTAACGGTCACGCGAACGTTCGTGATATAATCCCCCCGTTCGGAGAGAAAACGCCGAAAGGGTCGTTTCGTTTCCGGGGGAGGAAAGCAGCGTGCGTTTGTTTTTCGGTATTTTGTTCATTCTGATCGGCGTCATGGTATTCACCGGATCGTTTCAATGGGATATTTTTGTGAATGCGCTCGATAATTTGTTCCAAGCGTGGCCGTTCATTTTCGTATTGATTGGCTTCAGCGTCTTGTCGAAAATTAAGGGATTGCATTGGCTAAAGTACTTCCACGCGCTTCTGGCGATCGCTTTTTTTCTCTTCTTGTTTTTATGGCCTTCAAAGAATGTGACCGAAGCAAAAATCGCCCATATGCCAGTCGACGTTCTCTTAACTGAAGAGTATCAGGATTATTCAATCGAGATCAAAGGCAACGCTTACGGGTTCTTTATCACCGAAGCGACCGAAACATCCGCGAAAAGAATCACCGGTGAAATCGCCGGTTATCAAGAAGGTTTTCGTATTGAACAGTTCAAAAACGTCCTATCGATCGGATTGGACGAATCGAATCCCGGCAATTTTTTCCGTCCTGAGACCAACCGAATCAACTTGGTTCTGCCTCAAGGGTATACTTACCGGGTCATCGCGACGGGGGGCGTCATTGAAGCTGATTTGATGTTGGATGAGGTTTCGCTGTCGGCGCTGGATATTAAAGGGGTGGCGATTACGATTAAAGGAAACGTAAATCCCAGTAAAACCCCTCTCCTTGTGTGGTTGGAGTGTTTCGTTCTGAAGGCGGGATTTTTAATACCGGGCACGGCGACTTGGTCAGCCAAGTGGGACTCAGGGATCAAAAATTTAGATATCGACAATAGGTTAAGGGAAGAATACACCGATCCGAATATCAACTTCAGAGTTAACTCCGGGATTCTAAACTTTGAACTTCGCGGTCGGTTCGAGGAGGATCGATAATTATGCCGACGATCGTTATCGCCGATGACTCATTTTTGATGCGTAAAAATCTAAGAACAATCTTTTCCCAAGCAGGTTACGAAGTTGTCGCCGAAGCGGGAAACGGAAAAGCGGCCGTGAAAGCCTACAAAGATTTCCGACCGGATATTATGACGATGGACATTACGATGCCTACCATGTCTGGCATCGACGCCGTTAAAGAGATCACTTCCGAGTTCCCTGAGGCGAAGATTATTATGATTACCGCTTTGGATCAGAAGCACATGGTCTTTCAAGCGATCAGCAACGGTGCGAAGCATTACATCATGAAACCCTTTAATGTAGGCCAAGTCTTATCGGTCGTTAAGAGCGTTCTCGAAGGGGACGAGACGAAAAAAACATCGCAGGAGCCATACTCAGTTCGAAAAGAGAACGACCTTTACATTGTGACAGTGAAGGGGTCGTTAGAAGAGAAAAACCTGACACTTCTTCAGGGTACCGTTCAAGGTCTTCTGTTGACTGAGTATTGCCAAATCCGTTTCGACCTTTCCGGGAATCCTTTCGTAGAAATCGTCGCCGTAAAGTTGGAAGAGATGTTGAAAAAGATAAAGGGAAGCGAAGGCCATTACGCGATCAGAAGGTGACTTGGAAGATCTTCCTCCCGTAGGTCGATGAGAGAACCCGAAAGAATACTGAAGGAGTAAATCGGATGAAAAACCTGATCGGCGTGGTGATCGCCGTATGTTTCTTCTTTTTTCTTTTCTTCCTGATGCTGACGTTGACAACTCCCAACGGACCGGTCATTAAGGACTGGCAATACATTGGTCCCTTTTCTGTGCGCGCAGCGGAATTTCCGCTACAGGTTGAGCAACGCGGCCCGTTCTCATTTCGACTACGCGCTGAAATTGACCGCTCCGAAGAAGCCTACCTTATTTTATACAATATTTACGCCAGCCGCATCGACCTCCTTATTGACGGTGTCATCGTTGATTCGCAGGGTCAGTTAGAAGACGACGCCCGTTTTTGGAGCGCTTTGCCCATTCCGTTCGAATTCGGTTACGAGTCCGCGGGGCAAACGGAACGCATCGAGCTGATCGTCTACAGCAGAGAAAAAGCGGTCATCGGACGGATTCCGTTTATGGTGTCCGCTCGCCAGTATCAGCGGCAAAACGGGTTTTTGGAAGTGTTCTCCTACGATATGTTCTTGATTTCGATAGGCATCTGTTTCTTCATCAGCTTTATGTTGGTCTTGATGGGGAAACTGACAGATTCCCGAACAACCTATCTTGCGATCGGCATGAGCGCCTTTTTTAACGGTTTTTACCTTTTAGGATATGTTTTCCCGGAATCCTCCTCCAATTCCGCTTTCAGCGTTGTATTCACGATCTTACAGCCGATAACTCTCGTGTTATGCTCTTACCTGATCTGTGTGGGTATCGAATCGTTTTTAACGGAAAAAACGATGTTATCGAAAAAAATCCTCTGGATAAACGTGTTCGGCATCTTCGGGTATTCTTTCCTGTTTTTCGTACCCGTGCGACATATTCAGATATTTAACCTTTATCTTTGGGAAATACCCTATCTAACACTTCTGCTGATCAATATGGTGGTCTTGTTCGTCATCTCTCTCCGGTCGGCGAATGGCGCGAAATTTATCATTTCGGTGACGATGTTCGAATTGACGGTCGCTTACGAGTTGATCCGTGTCTTTTTCATGGCCTTGCCGCAAGTGCCGCTCATTGGTTATGGCTCTTTGACAGTGATTTTAGGGTATGGATTGATCTTCGTCTGGGAGTTTCAAAAAACCTACCTTGAACTGCAAACGACCTCCAACCAGCTCTTTGCTTCCTATGAAGAGATGACGGCGATGAACGAAGAACTTGAGAACTCATACCATGAATTGGATAAAAAGGTCGAGCAACGGACGCACGAGCTGAAAGTCGCGATGAATGCGACAAAACTCCTGATGGATAATACCGATGAAGGATTTCTGTCTTTGGGGCCGGACTTGAAAGTGGAAGAGAACTACAGTTCGGAATGTGAGGTTATCTTCGGACCTGAGTTCACGAAAGAAACGTTTGAAAATCTCGTCTACCCCGGGAACGAAGAATTGAAATCGTTTATTAAAACGATTATTCCGAAGATACTGGCAGAAGAAGCCCCTTCCGCAAGAGCAATGTACCTTTCGCTGTTACCGGAGGAAGTGACAGTCCGGGATCGCGTTATCCGTATGGAATACAGGATTCTCGAACCCATCGAGACCCCCGCAAGTGAAAAAAAGATGATGGTGATCTTGCGGGACATTACGGAGAAGCGAATTTTAGAAACGAAGATCGAGGAAGAACGCAATATCCTTAAAATGGTGATCAAGGTCCTGATCAATCGAGAGGACTTTCTTGAGTCCATCCTCGATTTTAAACAATTCGTCGGAGCTGACATCTTTCACGAAAGTTTACCCGAAATATACCGGATTGTTCATACTTTCAAGGGGACTTTCGCCAATTTCGAGATGAATCGGACAGTTGCCCTTCTCCACGAAGTGGAGACCCGCATCAACGAGCATCGGGAGACGTTGTTGAAAATGGAACCGAGGGAGTTGTTCGATTACTTGGATCAAATGAAACTCCTGAACTGTCTTAAAGACGATATCGAGATTTTGAAAGCCCACCTGAACAAAGACTTTTTCGAGAAGGATCGGCAACTTGTTCTGGAGCCGGAACGCATTGTTAGCATCGAAAAAGAAATTGTTGCCGAGCTGCCCGCAATCGACCACGAGAAGCTTCTGGAGAATTTGAAACGTCTGCGGTACATTCCCTTTTCTCAACTCTTGAATCATTACCCCGACTACGTGAACCGCCTGTCCCAAAGAATGGGCAAATGTATCCATCCTGTTAAGATAACGGCTGACGAAATCTTAGTCGATAAAGAGCTTTTCAGGGAATTGGCGCGTAGTCTCGTTCATCTCTTTCGAAATGCGGTTGATCACGGTATCGAATCCGTGGAAGAGCGCATAGAAAAAGGAAAAGACGAGTATGGAAGCATCAAATTATCTATCACGGAGGAGAAGGGAACGATCACTCTGATTTTTACTGACGACGGTCGCGGGATCGATATTCCGAAAATCTTGCAAAAAGCGGTGGAAAAGCAAGTGTTTTCCGAAAACTCGGTACGGGAAGCGAATGAGGAAGAGTGTTATCGGATGGCGCATATGGCGATCTTTGCCGATAACCTTTCCACGACACAGGAAGCAACGATTTTATCGGGACGGGGAGTGGGTTTATCCTCTCTGAAAAAGGCCGTTGAGGATCTTTCGGGGACGATAGAGGCCCGTTCGGTTCTTCACGAAGGGACGGAATTCACCATCCGTATTCCGATGATCGAAGGCAAAACCGAACACATCACACCGGATACGATTATGCACCCGGTCCTTAGAAATGCGATCCAAACACTAAAATATTATGGCGTTTCTCTCTCAGACGAAGACTATGCCTATGTGACCGCGGAAAAAATGGAACTTTTCGCGATTTCTTCTTTTATCACGATCAGCGGGTTGTTCCGCTCGACCTTCGCTCTCTCGGTTGATCAAAACCTTGCGGAGTGTCTTTCGCGTTCTTTTTCTCTCTCTGAGCGGGAGGGAGAAGAACTAACCACGATGGAAGTCGAAGATGCCGTAGGCGAAATTTCGAATATTATCCTTGGAAACTCGATTCGCTCGATGGGGATTCGGGATACGGGTTTTACGATCCTTCCCCCGTTTACGATGCGTTCCGATACAGCGGCGGTTCATCTGCCGGATAACAAAGTATGGTGTTGTCAGTTTCATACAAAGTGCGGAAAGTGTAAAATTTACTTCGTAGGGACCGAATCGTAAGGCTCCCGGCCGGACAGAACGCGAAGAACGCGTTTGAAATCTTCTGGGAGCGGCGCCTGAAACTCGATGAAATCATTTTTGCGCGGATGGTAAAATCCTAAGCGGAAAGCGTGCAACATTTGCCGGTCAAGCCCGAAAACCCGATCTTCCTCCAAGAACCCGTAGAGATAATCGCCCAGAACCGGTGCGCCCAGGTGTTTGAAATGAACCCGTATCTGGTGAGTTCTCCCAGTTTTGATCTGTATGCGCGCCAAGGACACGCGTTTTTGAAACTCGCTGAGGATGCGATAATCGGTCATCGCTTCCTTTCCTGACGGATCGATTTGCATCTTCAATCGGCTCTTCGGATTCCTTCCCAAAGCTAAGTCTATCCTGCCGTCTTTCTTAGGGAGAACGCCGTGTAGGAGGGCGAAGTATTCTTTCCTGTTTTTTCTTTCTCTGAATTGAGAGCAGAGGGATTGAAGACCGATCATCGTTTTAGCGACGACCATGACTCCAGAAGTTTCTTTATCGAGACGATGAACTATTCCGGGGCGGTTCAAAGCGCCGGGCATTTGGGGTAAATGATCAAAATGATATAGTAGCGCGTTGACAAGGGTTCCACCGGGGATCGTCGGAAGAGGATGCACCATCATCTTTGGCGGCTTATTGAGGACGATGAAGTCTTCTTCTTCCTGAATAATCGACAAAGGGATATTTTCTGGCAGAACGTCCATCACAGGAGGGGCTGGCACTTCCAAAAGAACGATCTCATTCGCCTTCAAACGATAGGAGGACTTTCTGGTTAGGCCGTTCACCGTTATCTTACCGCGATCGATCGCATTTTGAGCCATCGTTCGCGATACCCAATTCGGCGTTTTTTCAGTTACGAAACAATCCAACCGCTCCCCGTTCTGGCTTGGGTCAACACGGTACTCCAGAATTTCGGAGTTTTCTTCTTCGTTCTGGGTCATGAGACGGCGTATTTTTCCAATTCGACGGCCATAGCCATTGATATGCCCATGGACTGGGTGATGCCGTACAGGATATCGGCGCCCTCCATCATCAATTTATTGTGGGTAATGACGATGAACTGCGCCATATCTTTGTTCTTTTCGATGAGGTTCTTCAACCGTTCGGCGTTATAATCGTCCAGCGCGGCATCCACTTCATCCAGTATGTAGAAAGGACTTGGGTTGATTCTGAGCATCGAGAATACCAACGCGATACCGACTAAAGATTTCTCTCCGCCTGAAAGCAAATAGAGCTTCTGATGTTTCTTTCCCGGACGTTTCACGGAGATCTCAACGCCGGTTTCCAAGATATCGGCGCCGGGCATCAGCCGCAACTCCCCGCTGCCCCCGCCAAACAACGTTTGAATCATCTCATCGAAGTTCTTGTTAATGGCGTCGAAGGTTTTCAGAAAGATCTCTTTGGCTTCTTTATCCGTTTTATCCAAGACTTCGTTCAGGGACGTTTTTGCGTCTTCCAAGTCTTTCTTTTGCCCGTCCAAATCGGTGAACCGCGCATCGACATCCCGGTACTCGTCGATCGCCTGCAAGTCGACCGCGCCTAAGTACTTGATTTTTTGTTCCAAGTCCGTCAATTGCGTGGCTTTACTTTCTTCTTCTTCCTCAGAGAGCCGGATCTTTTCCTTGGACTCTTCAGCGGAGTCTTCCAATTCAATTGAAAGGCCGGCTTGAGTCATCTTTTCATAAAGGCGGCTGTATCCGTGTTCCACCTCTTGTGCGACCAGCTCTTGTTTATGGATTTTTTCCCTGGCGTTTTCGCGCTCCTCTTTGAGCGTGGCCAGTTGTATTTCGAGCTCTTCCATCTTTTTCATCTTTTGTCCGCGCTCTTCTTGTTGATACTTCATGCTTTCAAACAACCCGGACATCTCTTTTTTTACGCTGTCCAACTCAACGTCCATTTGCTTGGTTTTCTCTTTCAACGTTTCGATCTCGCCACCGAGGGCGAGGAGTTGATGTTTGTATTCGTCCCGCTTTTCGGCGTTTTCACTTGTTCGTGTTTCGATGTCGCTGATCTCCGCTCGGTACTGTTTTTGTCGTTCTTTTCCCGAATTGAACTCCAGCTTCACTTCATTCAAGCGCTCCTGAAGCTGCTGCATCGCTTGTTTTTTTTCTTTCAAGATTTGACCGAAGCTTTCGAGTGTGCTTTCCAAAGACGTTAAAGAGGCTTTCCCGGATACGATCTCGTTAATAACCATTCCTTTTCGCGCGTCGGCCCCGGCAATTTTCGCTTCGTAATCGATTCTGAGTTTATGCAATTCACCGATCTCTTTCGAAAGTTCGGCGATTGCGTGATTGATCTCTTCTACTGTGCGCCGGATGGAGGAATTTTTCAGCATCAGGTCGTTGAGTTCAGACTCCATGACGGTACGGAGAGAACTTAATTCGTGTTTTTGCTTGAGGTTGGCCTTCTCTTCTTTTTCGATCTTCTGTAGGGAACGGTTCAACGCATCCAATTCCTCCTGCATCTCATGCACTTTCCGATTCCTTACTAAAAGCGATGTCGAAGGCTCCAAATCCAAACTTCCTCCGGTGATCGCGCCCGAGGAGGCGATGAACTGCCCATCCAAAGATACAATTTGGTTCTTCATATTGTATTGTTTTTTGAGCCTTAAACCGTCGTCCAGCGTTTCGACGAGCAAGGTGTCTTTAAACAGGTACAATGGTAGCTTTGAGAAGTCTTTATCGACGACGACTAATTCCGCCGCGTACCCGATCACGCCCGGTTCTTTCAAAAGTTTTGGGTTTTGCACCACCGGTTTGAACTCCAGCACATCGATCGGAAGGAAGGTCGCGCGGCCCCAACCATTGGTTTTCAAGACTTCCACCGCGTATTTGGCGGTCTGGGTATCAAGCGTGACGATGTTTTGCGATTTTCCCATTAGAAGGACTTCAAAGGCTTTCTCATACTCTCGGTTCACTTCCAGGAGATTGGCGACGACATCGATCATATTTCGAAAACCGATATCTGTTTCTTTTCTCTGGAACAAAGATTTCACAGGCCGCGTATAACCGGAAAACTCCCGAATCTGTTTTTCTAGTAGATTCTTTTCCAAATCCAGGTGTTTGATTCTCTGGATCATCTCGTATTTTTCCGTTTCGATCGTATGGATCTTCTCTTCCACAGACGCGTAATCTTGTTTCAGCCGATTCAATTCGGAAACAAGTTTCGTTTCTTTTTCCGAGCTTTCTGAGATTGATTGGACCAGTTCATCCAATTCGTTCTGATGCCCATCCAACCGCTCCGTTTTCGATTCTATCTGATTTTTGATTACGGCGAGTCTTTTCGTGTGGTCTTCGATGGTTTCTTCAAGGCGTAGCAATTCGTTTTCCAGTTTGTTGATGCTTTTATCTTGCTGGCTAAACTGCTGCTGCAACTCTAAAATTTCTTTTTCTTCTTCCGTGTATTCGTTCGATATCGATACTTTCTGATCTTCGAGTCCTTGTAGCTCTCGTCCGATCGATTCAAGATTAGCGATCACCGAATCGAAGAGTATCTCCAATTCTTCTTTGCGATGGGCCGTCTTCGCGTTCTCTTTGTCGACGGCATCCAGTCTCGTGGAAGATTCGACGAATTGACCTTCTTTTTCCGATTGTTGAGAACTGTAGAGATTGCGCAAATCCTGAAGGTGATTTTGGCGCTCCTTGTATTGCTCAAGAACCGAAGTGAAGCTTTCCATCTCCTGATTGGTCGAAGAAAACTCTTCTTTGATCTCGTACCACTGCGCTTCGGTCTGTACAATCTCCTTCTGAAGATCTTTCAAAGCTTCCTGAAGCCGAAGGGTTTCCGATTCGCACACTTGTTGTTGATCCTTTAGCTTGTAGGATAGGTGGGAGAAGTACTCTTTTTGTATGGTTTTAAGGGTCGCCGAATACTCTTGGAACTTTTCGGCGCGTTTCGCTTTCAAATACAAGGACTTTCTTTGCTTATCGAGTTCCGCCAGGATATCGTTGATGCGATTGAGGTTGTCTTCAGTGCTCAGTATTTTTGTGATCGTTTCTCTTTTCTTTTTCTTGTAAACAGCGATCCCGGCAGCTTCTTCGATAAGCAAACGGATCTCCTCCGAAGAACTGTTCAGGATCTTGTCAACCCTGCCCTGGCTAACGATGGAATATAGCTCTTTCCCGGCCCCCGTTCCTTCGAAGAGGTCTAAAATGTCTTTCCGCCGCGCTTTTTCTTCGTTAATGAAGTAATCGTTTTTCCCGTCACGCGTTAGGTGCCTGGACACATCGAAGGATTTGCCGTCTCTTTGAAAGCAAAGTGTAACGTCCGCAAAAGAGGCGGCCACTTGGTGATCGCTCCCGGCAAAGATAATATCAGTTTTTTCATTTGCACGGATGGTTTTGAGAGAAGGTTCCCCGAAGACCCACAAGATCGCATCAACGATATTCGATTTCCCCGAACCGTTCGGTCCGACGACTGCGGTGATCCCTTGTGAAAGCGTCAAAGTCACAGGCTTTGCGAAAGACTTAAAACCGGCAAGCCGTATCTGGTCAAGTTGCATTTCGTTTTCCCCCCCCACAGAAACGAGGCAACCACCTCGAAAAAACAAAAGAATATTTGGTTAAATTATAGCATAACGCGCTTTGGAAAACAAATTCTCGTCGCAAATGATCACTGATATTATGGGTACCATTTACCAAACCCATGGTTGACTTTCCCATCCACTCCTTCGATGAAGATAGCTCTCCAAACGCTCGGACCCGATTTCGTCAGCCAATCTTGAAAAAACGAGCGCCGTCCCCAGCGCGTCTCCTAAGGCGCGATGCCTCATCTCATAAGGAAGAACGATCTCGAGACGGCTCAGGATCGTATCAAGTCCGCTTTTTCCCTCGTACAAAGACCGATATAGCTCCATCGTGTCGCAATACAGATTGCTTAAAGTGGTCAGTTGGTTCTTATCGGAAAAGAAGTCGAGAAAGCAAAGATCAAATGAAGCGTTTTGAAAGACCAGAATCGCTTCCGGATGAACCCAACCGATAAAGCGTTCCAGAACTTCTTTCACCTTCGGCTTGTCCTTGACCATCGCATCGGTGATCCCGGTCATTTTCGATATCGCTTTTGGAATGGCGCATCCAGGGTCTATCAATTCCTGGAAAATTTCGGTTTCCAAGATCTTGCCAGAGAGAACCGTCACGGCGGCAATCTCCGTTAATCGCGCCCCTTTTCGGGGTTCCAGACCGGTCGTCTCGGTATCGACGGCAATAAATCGGGTAGAAGCCAGGTCAATCAATCGAGCGCCTCTATGGAAGAATGGAGCAATCTTGTGGCGCTCTCCTCATCAACGGTCGATAAAACGCCTATCGGCGCAAAGAGATAGTGCTTATCACGAAACAACTTAACCTCACCTGAAGGCAACAACTCATTCGGAAATTGCTTTGCCATGGACCGGATAGCGTTGAGAATCCGGGAAGAGTAACGGGAGCGGCTTAATATGCCGCCTGTTCCGAAAACGGCCTTCACGTAGGTCAAATCTCTGCCTTCTATGGATTTCTTTCTACCGAGCGGCCCGTAGTAGTATTTTAGCCTTCCGGCGTGTCTCCGAATGGCGGTCGTAAAACAGTACTTCGCCAAAAACGCCGCAAAAGCTTCCATCTCTTCGTTTTGTGGATAAGGGGTCAAGCGTTCCAACAGATCTTTAAAGTTCGGGTACGAATGCGCCATCTCCGCTCCGATCATTGAGGTGAGGTGAGTCGCGTTGACGAATATGCCGAGATCCCCTTCGACGGTTCTTTTCGCGAAAGGTTCAGGCGTAGAGGCATACTCCGCGAGTTCGGGATTGCCCTGGGTCACGGAATCGATATCGGTTGTAGCGCCGCCAATATCGACACAAAGCACGTCGCCAAAACTTTGCGCGAGTAGCTGGGAGGTCTGCATCACAGCGGCGGGTGTCGGGATGATCGGGTATTTGACAACCTCTTCTATTTTTTCCATTCCGCGGGCGTGGGTGATATGTTTTGAAAACAGGTCTTGCAGAACCTTTCGGACCGGTTCGACGTTCAATTCGTCCACCTTGGGATAGACGTTTTCCGTCAAAGTGGTTTTCTTTCCTCCAGCCTCTAAAATTTCCTTCACCTGGTCGGCAACAGCCGTATTCCCCGCGTAAACGTAGGGGCAGTCTAACGCGCTTTGGGCGAACATTCTGGCATTATAGATCACGGTCTCGCTTTCTCCATGATCGACTCCGCCGGCGATCAAGACCATATTTGGATTAATCGACCGTGTTTTTTCAAAATCGGATACAGAAAGCTTACCGGCCGTTACGTGCTTTATAATGGCGCCTGCACCTAAAGCCGCTTCTTTGGCCGCTTTAACAGTCATATCGTAAACCAAACCGTGAACGGTAACGCGAAGCCCTCCCGCCGCGCTGCTCGATGCCAAAAACATGTCCCAATCCAGAGGACCGCCGAGTTTTTGTTCCAGTAGTTTTAGGGCTTTTTCGATCCCGAGGGTCACGTCGCCCTCCTGAACTGTTGTGTAATGCTCTCCTTGTCCGAGAAAAACTGGATTTTTCGTATTGATGCCGTCCACAGCAGATAGAAGCGTGGTGGTCGAACCGATTTCGGCGATGATCGCGTTAATATGCATCTGATTCGCCTTGCCGGTTTAAGACCGTTGACTAAGCGCTTCGCGAACTAACGCGTTGACAAGTTTGCCATCGGCTTTCCCTCTGACAAGTGGTGACACTTTCGCCATCACCTTTCCGAGGTCCTGCACCGAATGGGCGCTGACCTCTTGGAGGGTACGTTCAATCAAGGCAAGTATCTCTTCCTTGGTCATTGGTTTCGGCAGGTAAGAACGGATCACCTCGATATCTGCCTTTTCGATAGAAACCAAATCGTCGCGGTTCGCCTTGAGATACTCTTCCAACGACTCTTCTCGGGTTTTTAACTCTTTCGCGAGCAAGTGGGTCATTTCCTCATCGGAAAGACTCTCGTGATCCACCAGATAGTATTGGATCGCGGTAACCACCATGCGAAGGGTTCTGACGCGTACTTCGTCCTTTTCCTTCATCGCGGATTTTAAATCGTTGAAAATGCGTTCTTGTAGCGACATCGGTTTTTCCTCCCTCATTTCCATTTCTGTGATCGTTCGACCTCTCTTTGGATGGCTTTTTGTTTCAAATCCTCCCGTTTGTCGTAAAGATGTTTTCCCTTCACGAGAGCGATTTCTACTTTGACCAGATTGTGCTCATTGAAGTAAAGTTTTAGAGGTACGATCGTAAACCCTTTTTCCATTACTTTCGCTTTCCATTGCCGCAATTCCCGCTTGCTTAAAAGCAATTTCCTATCCCGCTCGGGATCGTGATTAAAAAAGGTCGCGTGTGAATATCCGCTGATTTGGGCTTCGACCAGAAACAACTCGTGGCCTTTGAACTTACAAAACGCTTCATCCAGATTGAGACGGCCTTCTCGCAAGGATTTCACTTCCGTTCCCAGCAAAGAGATTCCGGCTTCTTTCTTCTCCAAAATAAAGTACTCTCGATAGGCTTGCTTATTATTTTGTATTATCTTCATACAACCACGTTCCTTAATCGCATCCATACAAATTTTGGAGATTATAGCACAAACAGGATATCTTTATTTTCATCGAAGTCAGATATAATAAGGCAAATTGACCGAGGAGAGTACAAATGTCGTTGTCAGAACGCATTTTTTACAGGGGCACCCTACTGCCGCTAAACGTCTTCTTTAGCAATCGCGTCGGAAACGTCTCCATATCCGTGCAATCGGCTTCTTTTGATATTTCGATCCACCCGTATCTCAAAGGGAAAATAACTGATGAAGGCTTGGAAAAATGTATCAAACAATGGCTCGAAAGCGAGGCTAAACGGGTGATACCGGCGAAAGTGAAGGAATGGGCGGAAAAAACCTCGCTCTTTCCTTACAAAGTGAGGGTCAAAGACCAACGCTCCCGATGGGGAAGCTGTTCTTCGAAAAGAAACATCAACCTGAACTGGAGACTGATCATGGCCCCGGAAACGGTGATGGGGTATGTTATCGTCCACGAACTTTGCCATTTGCAGGTCCCCAATCACTCGAAATCATTTTGGGCGCTGGTCGCTCACTTCCTTCCTGATTTTCAGGTTAGTAAAAATTGGCTAAAAAAATACGGTCAAATGCTCTTCTTGACTTAATATTTTAATCAGGTATAATAGTCGAGTGTCCGAATTGAAAGGATCAGTGGCCTGAACCATCGACGAAGAATCCTGATGGCAAACTCTTGCGGTTCTTTCACTATCAGGTTCCTCTCAAGATGATGAAGTCGGCTTCGAAGGTGCGAACACCCATTCCTGTCTTCGGAAAAACGCGTAAATCATAAGGAGGAAAACTTGAAAACCGATCAATTTGAAAAGCGAAAGCTGGAGCTTTCATGCTTGACCGACGAAGAACTGAATCGAAAATTCTGGGAATTGTCAGAAAAAATCGTGGATCCGCTCGTAAAACTGGCTTATGAAAACACAAGCCCTTCGATCGAGAGATCCGTCCTGTTGAGGATGGGTTTCAATTCCCTGGAAGCGAAAGGATTTGTGGACAAATGCTTTGAGAGAGGTTTGCTGGGAAAAGGCGCCGGTCACGTCGTTTTGAAGGTATCCGAAGCGCTGAAACGGGACTATCTGGCCATTGGTAGAGAGATGGCGGAAGGCAAACATTGGGAAATTGCCGAAAAACTTCTCAAAGGAGTGAATGTCGGATGAGTCTGGAATCAACGAAGAAATTGGATGTCGACGATATCTTGACTGATTTGGCGCATTATCGGCCGAAACGAAAAGGATGGCACTGGCGCGAAGCGCACCCCAATGGGAAACAAGAGGGAAGCTACCAGTATGAAGAGATATCTAAACCCCTTTCCCAGTCTGTTCCTTTGCCCGCCGGACGCTATTTTGACCATATCGATCCACAACCTCAAGAAATCATCACGGCAGAGATCGCTTCAGGACGATTCGAAGATGATATTCGCCGAATGCGTATGGCTGCTTGGCACGGAGCCGATCACATCATGGTCATCCGAACCTTGGGTCAATCCCATTTCGACGGTTTGATAGAAGGCACTCCCGAAGGCACGGGAGGCGTACCGATCACCCGAAAGGAAGTCCGAGCGACACGAAAAGCGTTGGATTTAATCGAAGAAGAGGTCGGAAGACCGATTAACTTCCATTCCTACGTTTCGGGCATCGCGGGGCCTGAAGTCGCGGTTTTGTTCGCGGAGGAAGGCGTGAACGGAGCGCATCAGGATCCGCAATACAACGTTCTTTATCGGGGCATCAACCCGATCCGGTCTTTCGTGGATGCTGCCGTCGCAAAAACGCTGATGGCGAGCGCCGATATTTTACAGATCGATGGCGCGCATAACGCGAACGCCTCTTCCAAAGTCGCTTGGAAAGTGATGCCTGAGCTACTGGTCCAACATGCGATCAACAGCGCGTTCTCTGTTCGCGTAGGGATGGATAAATCATTGATCTCTCTTTCGACGGTTCCTCCGATGACCTCTCCCTCCCCGTCTTTCCGGCTCAATTTCGTTTATGCGCTGACTATTCGGGAACTGTTTAAGGAATTCCGGTTCCGCGCGCAAATGAACACGCGCTATATAGAGTCGGATCTGTTCGACGCGACGCGTATTCACGTTTTGGATGCCGTCCTCAGCCGGCTGACTCAAGCGGACATTCAATCCACCATCACCCCGGACGAAGGACGCAATGTTCCTTGGCATATCAATTCAATACGAGGAGTGGAAACGGCCAAACACACCTTAGTCGCGATGGACGGAATGAAAAAGTACATCGGTCCCAAAACGGAGGTTTTGAAAGATGAGATGCGGGACTTGAAAATCCGAGCGATCCTCTATATGGAAGACATTCTCGAAAACGGCGGGTACTTCGAAGCGGTGGAAAAGGGCTTTTTTGTCGATTCCGGATACTTCCCGGAAAGGAATGGAGACGGCATCACACGAAAAAAAGACGGCGAATTGGGCGCCGGGACCGTTGTGCCCCGAGAAACCGACTATTACGCTCCGGTCTGTCACCATTACGGTTATAACGCTCTTCCTCCAGGTGTGGAAAGAGCCTGCGATCCCATAGGGGGATGTACCCTGGATCACCCGGAAAAGATCCAATTTGTAGACGAACTGGATGAAAACGACAACGTGGACGTCCGCCGGGCGACCGTACGCGAATCCGAAAGCAAAGGCATGCTTAAACCAGAGGTAGAATGGAAAAACGACGGTATCATTCAACTGGACATCACAATACCGGATAATCCCGACATAGCGGAAGCTGCGGCCCTTGAAATAGCCAACCGACTAGGGCTGGAAGAGCCGACCGTCATCTCAAAAACGATTCTGCATCCGGCGGAAGCGACCTATGTCGAAATAAAGGCGCGCGTTCCTTTCTTCGTCGATCGAAGCGCCCTGCGACTGCCTGAGAAAAACGTCACGTTATCTGAAGAGGAGATCACGCGGTACGTCCACGAGAACCCCTTAAGAGTCGTGGCCGGAACGGTCGGCAATGACGAACATTCAGTCGGAATCAGAGAGATTTTGGACATTAAGCACGGCGGGATAGAAAAATTCGGGATCAAATATACGTATTTGGGAACCAGCGTACCTGTCGAAAAAATGATCGACGCCGCAATCGAAACGAATTCTAAGGCGATTCTCTGCAGTATGATCATTACCCATAACGACGTCCACATCGAAGAAATGCGAAAGATACATCAACTTTGTATCGAAAAAGGCGTACGGGATCGGTTGCTGCTGATCGCCGGCGGAACGCAGATCAAGAACGAAACGGCCGTTCAAGCAGGTATGGATGCCGGTTTTGGTAGAGGGACGAAGGGGATCGATGTCGCGAGTTTTATCGTGAAGACGTTCCAAAGAAAAAAGGCGGGAGATTGACGTGCTCACCTTTGAAGCGGTATCATTGTCAGTCCCGGAAGGAAGCAATATCATCCTCGGGCAAACGCATTTTATCAAGACGGTGGAAGATATCGCGGAATTAGTTGTTACCTCCGTTCCCGGAATCGAGTACGGGTTAGCCTTTAACGAAGCTTCCGGCCCGTGTTTGATACGTACGGAAGGAAATGATGCGGAATTAGTGCGTGTTGCGCGAGAGAATGCCGGGCGAATAGGAGCCGGCCATCTGTTTGTCTTGCTGATCCGAAAAGCTTACCCGATCAACATCCTGAATGGGTTGAAGCAGGTGCAGGAAGTTTGCGCGATCTACGCTGCGACCGCTAACCCTTTACAGGCGATCGTCGCGCAAACGGAACAAGGTAGAGGGGTGATGGGGGTTGTCGACGGTTCTTCTCCGAAAGGGACGGAAGGTCCGGAGGACGTCGCCAAACGACAATCTTTCTTACGGGATATAACCGGTTACAAGTTAAAAGGATGAAGAAGGACGCCCTGACCTAAAGATTCCGGGTCCGCGCGTGAATGGGCCGAAAGGATCGATGAGCGTGAACAAAGAGAGCTTAATGGACGAAATAATCGAGCGTATCGCTGTATGCACCCGCTGCGGATTATGTCAAAATCGAACGCAGACGGTTCCCGGAGAAGGAAGTCTTGGCGCGAAGATATTTTTCGTGGGAGAGGCGCCGGGGAGAGAAGAGGACCTTTCCGGACGTCCTTTTGTGGGCGCTGCCGGGAAGCTCTTTACGACAATCTTGAAAGCGGTGGACATTGCGAGAGAAGAGGTGTACATCGGCAACATCATCAAATGTCGGCCGCCAGAAAACCGTACGCCAACGATGGAGGAGATGAAGGCCTGCGCGCCTTTTCTCTTGGCCCAGCTACAAGTTGTCCAACCGAGGCTTATCGTGACGCTGGGAGCTTCTTCCCTCTCGTTTTTTCTGTCGGGAAGGGAGATAAAGATCACGGAAATGCGTGGGAAGTACCAGCAGTGGGAAGGGGGTATTCCGATCTTTCCGATGTTCCATCCCAGTTACCTGTTGAGAAACGCATCGAAAGCCCCGGGTTCGCCGAAAGCCTTAACTTGGAGCGATATCCAGGAAGTGCGGAGGGTCTATGAACAATCTGAGTAAAAAAGTCGATCCCGCCATGTGGGTCATTGTGTTCTTTTTTTTGATTTTTTTATACTTTTTTAAAATGGCCCCGACGATCATGGGAGCCCTCGTTTTCGGATGGTATCTATCGCTGATTATAGAGGTCCCGGCTCGTTTTCTATCAAAAATCAAGGGGGTTTCGTATCGTTTTGGCACGATCATTTCCGCGATCGGATTGTTTTCGTTGATCGCCTATGCCTTTTATTCCGTCTTTCCTATCCTAATCGATGAAGGAAAGAAGATCTTTCCAATGATCCAAAAAGCGGCTCAAAATTTGAATTTGGCGCCCCTTTTTTCCGGTGGCGCCCCGATCGATCAGAAAGCGGTCGATATCGTCGAAGATCTCACGGCTCAATTTGTCTCTCGGTTTTCTGAGTTCGGTGTCAACATCCTCAATGCGGTCATCCAGCACATTCCCGACGGAATGACCGCGATTGTTCTCTTTATCGTAACGGCCAGTTATTTCACGACTCTCTTGCCAATGCTCAAGAAGAATATGTGGCGATTTTTCCCGAAATCCACCTTTCCTCGATCTTTGGAATTTTTAAGCGCTCTTTACAAAGATGTGCGGCATTTTATCACGGGACAGGTGATTTTGGCCGGTATCATCGGTTTCTTAGTAGGCCTCGGTATGTTTTTCGTACAGATACCCTACGCCCTCTTTTTGGGGTTTCTTTCCGGGATCACAAATTTTGTGCCGTTCTTAGGTGTTTTCGTTGCGGGTGTTCCTGCGGTTTTGCTGGGTTTTACGAACGCGGGCATTCCGGGAGCGATTAAAGCGTTGATCGTGCTGATTATCGTCAATCAATTGGAAAGTTGGTTCCTATCTCCGAAAATCCAAGGTACCCGTATGAAAATCAATTGGTTTGCGATTATCCTCTCGATGTTCCTATGCGGTTCCTATTTCGGTATTGTCGGCGTTTTGCTGGCGATCCCGATGCTACTGTTTTTACGTAATTATTGGTCGACTTATATGATCGAGTTTTTCAAAGCGTTATAGAATCGTTACCGCTTTTTCGTTCGTTCCTTCGGTTACCGTTTCTTTTTTTCTGGCGAAGTGCTATAATACTGCCCGGAAGTAGATACTATCAACTTGAAGGAGTGCCCGAATGGCGGGAACAGACGAATCCAAGGCGCAGAAGAGCGAAAAGCTCATCGGCAGTTTTCTACAAAAAAAATGGCACCGATATCTTATGGGTGTCTTGATTCTTCTGTTGGTCGATATTCTGCAAATATACATCCCCAGGTATATCCAAACTTTGGTGGATAATTTGGAATCCTCAGCCGGGAATATGGCGGTCGTTGCCTCCGCCATCCAAGTCATCCTGTTGATATCCGTCGGTATATTTTTCTCGCGGTTTTTTTGGCGCTGGTTCATCATTGGCTCTTCCCGGATGTTTGAGGAATTTCTAAGAAATCGTTTGTTCTCCAAACTCCTTTCGCTATCGCCTTCATTTTACGACCGTATCAAGGTAGGGGACATCATGGCCCGTATGACGAACGATGTGGGGGCCACACGCATGATGCTTTCTCAAGGCGTGATCATGTTGACCGATTCCATTGTCTTGAGCATCCTGAGCATCTATATGATGATCACCCAAATAGATTGGCGACTAACGCTCATCGGTATGATCCCTTTGCCTTTCTTGGGCTTTATTGCCGTCGGCTTCGGCCGAACGATCCATCACCGGTTTATGGCAGTGCAGAACACTTTTTCGGATATTACGGACCTCGCACAGGAATCATTGGACGGAATCCGCGTCGTAAAGAGCTATGCCATCCAACCGGAACGAAATCATCGTTTCGGCAAGAAATGTTCGGAATACTTTGCCAAGTCGATGCATCTAGTTAAAGTCTGGGGACTCTTCTTCCCTCTCATAGAACTGTTTGCCTCCTTAGGGACTGTCTTTGCATTATTTTATGGCGGTCGTTTGGTCATCACGGGGCAGATCAGCCTGGGCCAATTTATCGCCTTTACACAATACCTTGGGTTGCTCGTATGGCCGATGATTGCAGTCGGATGGGTGATCAATATCATTCAAAGAGGCCGCGCTTCTTACAAACGGCTGAATTGGATTGCGGAACAAGTTTCGGAAGTGCAGGAACCGGCCGTCCCGGAAAAGGCGGACTTGAACAAAGAGATCGAAATACGCGACCTTTCTTTCTCCTATCCGGGTTCCGAAAAGCAGGCATTGAAGAATATCACCTTGACAATCGAAAAAGGAAAGACCGTGGCTTTTGTCGGGCAAACGGGAAGCGGAAAATCAACGTTGGGCAAGTTACTCGTGAAAATGTATTCGGTACCTGCTGGTAAGATTGTGATCGGCGGAAAGGACATCAATGCTTTGTCGATGAAAGATATTCGCGACCAGGTTTCCTATGTTCCTCAAGAAACCTTTCTTTTCTCCGCAACGATCGAAGAGAACATTGCCTTCAGCCACGACGCCTACTCGATAGAAGAAGTCCAAAGCTATGCCAAGTTGGCGGCCGTTCACGACAACATTGCCGATTTTCCGGAAGGCTATCGGACGCTGGTTGGCGAACGCGGGATAACCCTTTCGGGAGGTCAAAAACAGCGAGTGGCGATCGCTCGGGCTCTCATGAAAAAAACGCCGGTAGTCATATTGGATGATTGTCTTTCGGCGGTCGATGTCGAAACGGAAATGCACATCTTAAGAAGCTTGGAGTCGGAAATTGCGGACAGAACGACGATCCTTGTTTCTCACAGGCTGAAAGCGGTCGCTACGGCTGACCTTATAGTCGTTTTCGAAAATGGCAGGATAGCCGAATCTGGCACTCATGCAGAATTGTTGGAGCGAAGCGGGATGTACGCGACGTTGTACAAAAAGCAACTCCTCGAGGAAGAGATAGAGAGGAGGCCAACGCGATGAGCGCTTCGAAAGAAACTTCAAAAGATTACCGTGTGGAGAAAGACGAAGAAGGCAGAGGTTTCGATCTCCGGCTTTTCAAGCGGTTATGGGTTTATGTGACCCCATATCGGAAGCTGTTTTTCCTTTCTTTGGTGATGCTGGTAATCGGTACCCTTCTTCAACTGTATATTCCTTACGTGTCGAAGAATGCGATAGACGCTTTCATGATGCGAGAGCGCCATTACGCGTCAGCCGTGGAAGAACGGGCGGATTATTTTCGCATTGAAGAGGGATTATGGATAAAAGAGGATGTAGACGGTGCGTTCTCTTTAATCCGTAAAGACGGACGCTTTGTCCTCACGGACGGGGCAATCTCCGTCCACTTGAATCAAGAACAAATCCGGTCGCTACGGGCGGATGATATTCAGGGTATCGACAGTTCCGTTCTCCTCTTGCTGATATTGCTGTTATCAGTATTTTTAACGAACTATATACAGGTTTACTATTCAAATAAAATGGGCCAAAAGGTTATCTATGATATCCGTACCGGATTATACCGACACGTTTTGAAGCTTCCGTTAAGGTTTTACGACCATAATCCTTCTGGTAGAATTGTCACCCGTATTACGAACGATACGGAAAATCTCAATGAATTCTTCACCACCGCCGTAACGAGCATTTTAAAAGATATTCTGTTATTAGTCGGCATCATCGGTTTCATGTTCTTTCTAAGCCGCCAGTTAACAGGGTACGCCATGATCGTTCTACCGATTATTGTCCTGGCGACGACGTTGTTCCGCTTCTTTGACAGGAAAGCCTATCGCAAGGTGCGGACAAGGTTAGCCCGCATTAATGCCTTTCTCGCGGAGCACCTATCCGGGATGTCGGTCATCCAACTCTTCAATCGCGAAAAGTCCAAATACGGGGAGTTCAAAAGCACCAATCACTCTTATTATCGCGCAACTCTGCAGCAGCTAACAGTATTTGCCGTATTTAGACCCACCATGGATATCCTTTTTTATATCGCCTTGTGTGTGGTGATATGGTTCGGATCCAAAGACTTCATCTCAGGTATCATGACCTTCGGGACGTTGTACGCGTTCATCAACTACATCGATATGTTCTTTCAACCCTTGCGGGATATCTCTGAAAAATTCGACATCGTTCAAAATGCGCTTTCATCTGCCGAAAAGATCTTCAAATTATTAGATGAAAGCGCCGGAAGCGAAACGGATTTTTCCGAGGGAGGCCAAAAAGTTAGCGATGGGGCGATAGAATTCGAGGAAGTGACCTTCGGCTACAACGAGGGTGTGGAAATATTAAAAGACATCTCCTTTTCGATCCGACCGGGGGAAAAAATCGCGATCGTCGGCGAAACGGGCGCTGGAAAAACATCGCTTATTGGGATCCTAACGGCGCTCTATCCCATACAAAAAGGAAGAATTTTAATCGATGGCGTTTCGATCGACGACTATAATGTTCATACCTTACGCAAACAGGTCGCGGTCGTGCTGCAAGACGTGTTTATTTTTTCCGGCACCGTCGTAGACAATGTACGTCTGTTCGATGAATCGATTACCCGGGAAGAGGTCGTCGACGCGGCCAAGTTCGTCAACGTCGATTATCTGATTCAGAGGTTCGAGAAGGGATACGATACTTCATTGAACGAGAGGGCTTCCACGCTTTCCGCGGGGGAGAGGCAACTGATCGCGCTTGCTCGGGCAGTTGTAAGAGATCCGAAGATTTTGATATTGGACGAAGCGACTGCCAATATCGATCCTGTCACCGAAGCGTATATCCAGGACGCGATGGAAAAAGTGACCCAGGGGCGCACCGTCTTGATTATCGCGCATCGTCTTTCGACGATACGAAATGCGGATCGGATCCTTGTTTTTCATAAGGGTCGGATCGTCGAGAGCGGAACCCATAACGAATTGTTTGCCAAAAACGGGCTTTATACGCAACTATACCGACTGCAATACGAACTGAACGGGTAATTAAAGGAGGTCCGATTCCGATTTCTACACCGTTTTTAATCGACTATCATATCCACTCCCATTTTTCTTTCGATTCTCGCATGACCATTCCTCAGATTGTGGAAAGAGCGGAAGCATTGGGCATCGATCAGTACATTATTACCGATCATTATGAAAATGTGAGTGATCGCGGGCTAAAAAGATTCTTCATTTCCAATCCCGAAGAACATATGGCCCAATTGAGAGCGCATGGACTTCCGACCGGGCTCGAATTCGGGTGGGACACGAAAACGCCGATCAACTACCCGGTCGAAGCCTATGACTTCGTTTTATTAAGCTTTCACGATTTAAGGAGGAACGAATTCGGAGGGAGCATTCACTATGAGTCCTATTTGGAGGACGTGTGGAACGGGATAAATGCGTTTCACCACTACACGGTCTTAGCGCATCTGGATCTGCCCAGAAGATACATACAAGACAACATCCCTTTTCAGAAGAAATATTACCCCTTTTTTGAACAGATCTTTAAGAAATTGATCGAAGAGGGAAAGGGGATCGAGTTGAACTGTTCGACCATTCGGCAGTATGGGCAACCGAATCCCGATCGGGATATCATCGAACTTTATTTCCGCTGTGGCGGAAAAGTGCTTACGTTAGGTTCCGATGCCCATCAGATCGAGGATATCGGAAAAGACCTCCTCAAGGGGTTGGCAATACTGAAAGAAATCGGGTTTCAATATCTCACGGTCTACGAAAACGGGGAATACGTTTTCAAACCGATCTGACGGGAAAGGAAGCATACGGTGTACGATATCTGTTTTTTAGGGTACGGCGTGAGCAATCGGGGCGCCCTCAGGCTATTCCTGAAAGAGCAAAGGGGGAAAGCCTTCGTCTCTACTCTCTCTCCATTGCTTGCAACGGAACGGCAATGGTTTTTGTCCCAGGGCGTTAGCTGGGAAGAAGGCGAGAACTCTTACCGATGCCTTCTCAGCAAGCAAATTGTCATTTCGCCCGGAATCTCCCCGGATGTTCCAATCCTGGAAGCCGCCTATGAAAGACGCATCCCCGTCCATAGCGATATCGATTTCGCTTCGCCCTATTTTCCCCCACAACTGTTAACTATAGGGATTACTGGGACCAACGGCAAAACCACGACGGTCGAGTTGACCCATCACCTGTTGTCAGTCGAAAAGCGTTCCGCGATGGCGGGAAACATCGGAACTTCCCCTGCCGATTTGATCCTTGAAGACAGTTTATCCGAAACAGACACCGTCGTATTCGAACTCAGCAGCTTTCAGTTGCACTATACGAGCATCCCTTTCTTGAATATCGCCGCAATCTTGAATATTACAGCCGATCACCTGAGTTGGCACGGAACCTTCGAGGCTTATTCGGAGGCGAAACGGAAGATTTTTTCTCTTAAAAAAGTTCCGGCTCGCGACCGATACAACTTAATCGGCGCTCCTTTAGCGGGTGGTTTAAGCGCGGATTTCACCGTCGGGTACGAATCGACCGACACATGCCGGATAATCCAGCATCCGCGTTCGTTGTGCATCCAGACGGAAGCCGGACCTGTTCACTTTTCTCTGGAATCTTATCAGCTTAAAGGCGCGCATAACGACCAAAACGCCGCGTTTGCTTCTTCTATTGCCTACTTGAGTGGAGTTTCGATAGAAGGGATACAAAACGGGCTTTCCACTTACACTGGATCAGAACATCGGTTGGAAGTCTTCCTTATCCACGAAGGTGTCACATACGTCAATGATTCGAAATCAACTAATGCGGACTCGTTGATCCAAGCCATCAGAACTTACCGGGCAGAAGGAAAACGTTTGCTTCTTTTAATGGGAGGGAGAGGCAAGGGAGAAGATTACGCGGATCTGGCTTCTGAAATAAAGAACGGCTGCCATTTCGTTTTCCTTTGCGGAGAAAACGCGCCTCTGATTGGCCCTCTAATCGAAAACAGTCTGCCCGTATCGCACTATTCGGATTGGACAGAAGCGATTTCAGCTGCCATCGCGGAGGCTCAGGACGGAGATACCGTACTTTTTAGCCCGGGTGGGTCGAGTTTCGATTTTTTCAGTAACTACAAAGAACGGGGTCTCTTTTTTAAAAATGCCTGTCTTAGACTGCTGGGTCTTTCTTCATTATAACGGAGCTTTTTCATTCTCATCGTAGGGATCGACGAATACCGTTTTGTGGTTCCGGTAGGTAACCATTCCGGGTCGGAAGCCTTTCGGTTTTTTAACGTCTTTCACATCGGTATAGTCGACTGGCACTCGCGCGCTTTGGTAGGCTTTAGAATATCGGGCCGCTAACTGGGCGGCGAAGAGGAATACTTCCTCGGGGACCGGCTGGTTTTTATTCTTCAGAATCACGTGCGCCCCGGGAATGCCTTGAACGTGAAACCAGAGGTCTCCATCTTTCGCGTCTTTGATCAAACGATCGTTTTGATAGTTATTCTTACCTACGAGACAACGAAACCCAGATTTTTCAAAAACGCGGTATTCGGACGGGCCCATGTGGCGGCTTGCCATCGCGGTTTTTTTCTTTCTCTGGGATTTTGCCGAACCGTGCGACTTCTTCGTCAACTCTTTCTGTGCATCTTCTCCTACGAAACGGTTCTCACGGTCGATTTCTATGACGATATCGTTTAGCGCCTCCTGATCCTCGGCATCATAGAGACTCTGCTGGATTTGTTGCAAGTAATAAAGAAGGGCCTGATATTTCCGTAGCCGGTCGCCTAAGATGTCATTGCGTCTTTTCAAACGCGTAGACTTTTTGAAGTAGATTTGAGCATTTGCGGATAGAGAAAGCTTTGAATCAAGCGGGATCAGGATTCTTCCACCTGTCTCCCAATCTTCAACTTCAATAGAATCGTATTTTTTTTCGCCTTCGAAACGATAAAGGTTGGCTAAGATTAATTTCCCATACTGTTGAAAAGAAGAATGGTTAACGGTTTCGGACAGGTCTGACTGCATCGAGAACAGATTAGATTCGACCTTCTTTATTTCTTTGTCGATCAATTTTTGGTAACGCAACTTTGAAACTTGCAAATCCCGCTTTTTCCTTGATGTAAAAAACACTTCTTGGAGCGCATCAGATGGTTTTTGGATCGTATAGCGGAATCCTTTTTGGTCTAAGGTATGCATGAACGTCGCGCTAACTAAACTCAAAGCTTCCTCGGTTTCCCAAAGAAACACGCCGTCGTCCTGCGTCAATTCTTCCCGCAAGGAAGCCAAAACGAGATTAAGGTCTTCTATATCCGTGGGGCATAAAGATGAAAGCGTTCGTTCGGAACGCAAGCCTGCGCGATAGCATATCTCCGTGGCAGCCAAGTGTCCGAAACCTTCGAAGCCTTTCTCGAGAAAAGCGAGAAGGGACGTTTCCGCTGGGAACAAACGCATCTCGCCTTCGAGGCTTTCCTTGCCTTTAAGGATATCCCAATCGGCCAAAGTAAGTGCGGCCGGGCTCTTTAAAAAAGGGACATATTGATTCTGCGGAAAAAGGCTTCTTTCCGAGGCAGCCTTTCTTCGATAAACGTCGATAATGTTTCTGTCACTGTCACAAAAAATCAAATTGGAACTTCGTCCCATCAACTCGATAAAAATCGTGAACGCTTTCGGACGGTTTTCTTCAAAATGATTGAGGAAGTCAAAGCGGACGATTCGATCATATCTTATTTGAGAGATGTCTGTGCATACCGCTCCCTTCAGGTATTTTCGAAGCAGCATAACGAAAGCGGGAGGGAAAAAAGGACTGTCTTCTTTTGATGGGACGATTTGCAGGTAAGAGGCATCATTCAAAAGAGACACCAATAAGGTATCCTTGAAGAAAGAAAAATAAAAACGGCTTTCCGAGGGCATAAAAACCTTATTGACTCTTTGATTGATCAAATATCCCCGTAATTCGGGAATGACTTTGGATAGAGTCAAACCATCTATTTGCATAGACTCACCCGAAGGCGTTTATCCTTTGCACTCTTTCAGGATCGTGACCCCCGAACTTGTTCCAATTAAATCCGCTCCGTAGGCGGCCATTCTCAACGCGCTCGACCGATCCTTTATCCCGCCCGAAGCTTTTACACCAATCTGATTGCGGACGACGCTTCTCATAAGATCGACATCTTCTGCCTTAGCCCCCATCGAACCGAAGCCCGTCGACGTTTTAACATATTGCGCGCCCGCTTCTAAAGAGAGCAAACACCCTGCGACGATCTCTTCCTTCGTTAAATGGCACGTTTCCAAGATCACTTTGACGGGGTTTGAACCGGCTGCCTTGACAACCTTCCGGATATCGTGAAGGACAAATTCATAGTCTTTGGAACGCAACCTTCCCTGATGGATGACCATATCGACTTCGTTTGCTCCGTTTTGTATCACCTGGTAGGTTTCGTACTCTTTGCAGTTGGTCAGGGTCGACCCCAAGGGGAATCCGATGACGGTCACCACCAAGACGCTGGTACCCGTGAGCAAATCATCGGCTAAAGCGACGAAGGAAGGATTGACGCATACCGACCGAAATCCGTACTCCCGCGCTTCTAGGCAGAGTTTTTCTATCTCGCTTGCGGTGGCGATACTTTTCAACAAGGTATGTTCGATCTTCCGCTCGACTTCCTTATCAAAGGTTTGCGCAAACTCTTTTTCGATGGTCTTTTCCTGAAAAGTATAGTTTCTTAGGAATGAAGCGATCGCGCTTTCTATTTTAAGGTCAAAATCAGACATCGTTGCCCCCCAGACACTCATTCGCTCCTAGTAGGATCGAATTTAATTTCGATTCCGCTTTATCGGCTCTGCTTACGATCAGGATCGGCACTTTCGCCCCGACCACCATACCGCCAATCGGAAAATGGCCGAAGTACTCGGCGGATTTACCTAAAAAATTACCGGAATGAATATCCGGAACCAGCAAGATATCGGCTTTTCCACCGACCTCGCTTCCGATTTTCTTAACCTTCGCGGCGTAGGCGTCCAAGGCGATGTCTATCCCTACTGGGCCTTCTATGAGACAGTCTTTGATCTGGCCGCGTTGGTTCATCTTGCTTAGTATGGCCGAATCAACGCTTTCCGGCATCGAAGGATTAACGACTTCGACGGCGCAAATGCAAGCGATTTTTGGTAAGAAAATCCCCAGACTTTTCGCAACTTTTACGGCGTTAGCGATGATGGCCACCTTCTCTTCAAGTGTTGGTTTGATCACCATCCCACCGTCTGTAATCAATAGAAACCTCTTCTGGTGCGTCATTTCTGTTACAAGAGTATGGCTAAGCAGCGGCTCTTTCCGAATGCCTGTTTCCTTATGGAGTACGGCTTTTAAAAGCACGGAGGTTTTCACGCCGCCTTTTAGGATGAAGTCTCCATTTCCTTGCCGAACGCATTGAACGCTCTGGAAGGCCGTTTCTTCTTCTGAGTTCGTGGCGACGACCTCGATAGAGGTTAAGCCCAGCTCTTCCAGAAGCGGTTCAATAAGGAACCGCTGCCCCACACAGACGGGGGCGGCGATCCCTTTATGCAAAGCCTCGCGAACACTGATCAACCCTTCTCTATCCTCTGCGCCGCAAAGAACTACTTTCTTCATCCCTTTGTTTTTCGTACGATTCTGTACGCTGGTTAACAGCTCTTCAAATGAACGCATCCGGCCTCTCTCCTTTAAAAATTCTTTCCCCAAAGGATACCGTCTTCGGTCAACGCGAAGAAGGACTTTTCCGTCCAATCTATATCCTTGATCATTCCATCGACGTAATCGATTTGGATGTTGTTATCGACGGGGGAGTAGCGGATGATTTTATTGCCGTAAAAACCGATCAAGAGCAATCGGGATGTGCTGTAATACACCTTTGTCAGTTTTTGCGACAGATTGAGCGGTGTTAGGAATTTGCTGTCCATCATTCCGTATTGATGGATCAGCCCGTTCTCGTCGACAATGATCAGCCGGTCCTGGTAGATAAAGACCTCTATGATCTTTCCGATATTTTCATCGGCTATATCCACGATCAATAAATCTTCGGGTTTATAGGGGTTCACGATCCCCATCTTACCCTCCAGGAAGAAGATAAGGCGTTTGTTGACCATCGTTCCCCAGGTAACGACGTTCGGTTCTCCGAACTTCAAAGTGCGAATCGTTGAACCGGTTTCGAGGTCGATCACCTTCAACAGATCACCCAACCAGAAAATCAGGAACTTGTCGGCCGTATTCAGTTTATCGTTTTCGTACGCTTTATAAGACTTTTCGCTCAGCGCATTGTTTTGGATGGAGAAGAATTGGTCGTTGACACGAACTACCGGTGGTTTTTTGTGGAACTGCTCCACGCGATTCGTCCCAATTTCCAGTTTTTTAGGCAGCATCGAACCTTTCTCAGTATCGATAATAAAGTTGTTTCCTTCTGCCGTAATAAAGCCCAGCGTGTTCAGTTCCGAATACATACCGATGGAAGTCCGCAATGGGGGTTTCGTGGTAAGTAAACCGATTTGGCTAACGTTCCAGCTTCGCAACGATCGGTCTTGGTTGACGGTCATCATATTGTCCATATACCCATGTATCCCAGTAACCGGCGAATCTCCCAAGTTGGCTTTTCCCATCAATCGAGAGAATTCGTTGGCGTAGATGTACATATTCCCGGAGCTCGAGCCGACGACGATCCAGTTCTTCCCGTTTTCCGGCGCGTATAGGGCAGTAACGTGTCCGGCCTCGAGCTTCATTGTCTTCTTTTTAAAGACGCCCATATTTCCTGCTTCGTCTCCCCAATAGATGTCTCCGTAAGCGAAAAGCACCTCGGTGATCGCTTGTTCCGAAACGAATTCCCTTTGATAGATCCCATTTTCAGAAAGCCAGATGAGCTCTCCCTTTTCCGTTCCGATAACGAAAGAATCTGTTTGCGCCAAATCCGGACAGAACGCAGTTGCATCGACCTTCGTATCCAACAGCATCTGTCCCGTGAAATCACTGTTCAGCATCGTGATTTTTCCGTCATCCATCCCGATTAGAATCTTTCGGCCGCTTCGGGAAAACGCTAAAATTTCCCCCCCGCTCACCGCGTACTTCATCCCTTTGTAGGTCGTAACCTTTTGATTTTCGGCCATATATTTGGCGTCCCACAGCTCGATGCGATCCTCTAAGAGTAGTCCTACCAACCCATTTCTGGAGATGTCGATATCGTGGATATCACCCGGCTGCAGTTCGTAGCGGGATGTGGTATCTAAGATCAGGTTAAGCCAAGCGATGCTGCCGTTAGCCGCGACGAAGTATCCCATATCGCGATAAGCGACCCCATACTCCCAATACCCATAGAGCTGGTTCATAGTCGGGGGCACGTTCTCTTCTTTATTCTGCTCCTCCTGCGGAGAAACGGAGATCATCGGCGTTTGAATCTCGATGGGTGGTTCAGAGATAGCCGGAATCGTCTGGATCGGTTCTTGGTCACTAACCGAGGAAAGCGTGGCGGCGGGAGTCTCCACCGCGATGTCCGGTTGAACCGATTGTGAAACGACTGGCTGCGCTTCAAGGGGAAGGATCTCTTCATATCGTTCAATAAATCCGGGCAAGTTTTCAGTTCCTTGAATGCCGAGATAGATCGTTTTATCTTCCGTTTGAATGGCAACGGATTTTCCGCCCGCGTCGATCGCAAAGCCCAGGATCATCGTGTTCGTTTGTATCTGACTGATCTCTTTCAAATCGTAGACACGGAAGACGCGCAAGGTTTTATCCCAGTGATAAGTAAAGAGCTGGTTCTGATCTTCAGCAAAGCGGCTCTGCATAACGATCCCGCGGTTCATATTCCGTTTTTGTTCAGAAAAATCATCGAACCGGATATAGTACACGTCCCCTCCCGCGTCCACTGCAAGAAAACGTGTCTTATCGATGAGGAAGGACGCGACGCGTATTATCGGCCGTTGCATCTCTTTCGCATTGACGATTGCATTTGCTGTTAGCTCTACCCATCCGACTCTCTGTGGCGAAGCCAGGAATAACAAACGGTTTTGATCATCCAACTCTATTTGCTGTAACGAAGCGTTTTCTACACGGAACTCTTTCAAGGTTTTTCCAGAAGAGTCAAAGGCCTGAACCCGGCCGTCTTTGTACCCGATTGCCATGATTCCGTTTTTATCGATCGTTAAGCAACTTGGAAGACCAACGATGGGAGTGGCGTACACGCGATAGATTTTTTCTCCGATCGTAGCGACTTCTGCACGATCCGCATAGAGAACCGCGAGATACGGGTAGCAGAGATCTATCATCACAGGCATTTCTTTCAAATCGATACCCAACAGTTTCATCTGGTCTCTGATCCATAGATAGCCCGTACTGCGCTCTGTCCAAACAAAGTGGCCGTGCGGGTCCAAATCGTACAGCTCAGAGAACCGCAATTCAAGGGCTTGGTTGAACCCTTCCGGCCATTGAATGGCTTGAATCAGCGCTTCCGAGGTGACCGTAGCTTGGGGTACCGGCACGGGAGAGGTGACCGCTATATCGGGAACGGTCTTGGTAGGTTGTTCCGATGTTTCCAAGCGGGTGTCCGCTGTCACCGTGGCCGGCGGCATCACAGCATCGGTAGAAGTCGAGAAGTCCACTGCTACGGCAGTTGCCGCGGTTGTTTCTTGAACAAGCGTTGCGAGCGCGGTCAGCGTTCCTGGCTCGGTAGCGATGGTATCTACCGGTTCGACGGGCAAAATGGGCACGACCGGTGTAGTATGGCTCTCCACAGGTATCGAGAGATCTCCGTAAGCGGTTTTATAGACGGCCATATCGATCATTTCCTGGTTCAATAGATTGCGGCCATTGACTGACAGATAGAATTTTCTACCGTTAATGTAGAAGGAAGGATTGTCGATGCGCGCCGTTTTCACGATCGCGATACTTTGGACGATATCTTGTAAAATGTCCGTAGCGATCTTTTCGTTATTATGCCTAAACGCGTCGCTGTAAAAGGTCCCAAACTCGAGGGCGAGTTCTTTCATAAAGTTCGTAAAGTTCTTCTCGGATATTCCGACCGGGTAGACCACAACGCCCGCCGTTTTAAGGGCGTCAATTCCCTCTTTTTTTGATTTAATGCTGCCAGGGGCGGCATCAAGGTAATCGGCATCGATCCCGTCGGTGAGAAGAATAATGACGTTGACCCCTTGCTCTCGTTCCATTATCTTTGCCGCATTGAACAAACCGTCATGCAAGCGGGTCATACCGGCATTGGTGATCTTTTCTTTGGCGGCAGTCCAGCGGGAATAGTCTTCGGTGAAAGACTGGATCACCTCGACTTTGTCGTCGAAGGCGAGGATACCCCAGCGAATTCTTTTCGGCAGGTTTTTCAGGATCAGATCCATTTGTTGCTTAATCACTTCGGAATACTTGGTGTTGCTTCCGCTGCGATCGACGACAAATAAGATATTGATACCCGAGTCGAGAGCGGTGTTGACTTCCGTTTTTAACAAATTGTTACTGAAATCGACAACTTCCAGGTTTTCGATCGGGGACAGATTTTTGATAGTGGCGGTCGTGACATCCCGGTCGAATATTTTAGACAGAAGAATCGGGGTGTTGGTCTGTTTCGTGTAGATTTGAACAAGGAAATTACCGATATTGTCCAGAAAGTTTTGCGTAATCCGTTCAACGATCTCCAGTACAACAATGTCCGGGCTCATTTGTCCGACGCTTTCGGCGGTATCTTTAAAGGTCCCCAGCGTGACTTTTGATTTCGGGTCATAAACCTTTAACGTTGTTTCAAGCCGGGTTACGCGCTTTTGCTGAAAAGAGGAGAACGTCCAAAGCGAATCGATAAAGAAAAACATCCCCGATTGGGGATATTTCTTTTCGATATCAAGATAGATGCTTTCTTTGTCCAAAACCAGATCAAACTCGTCCTTCGGCGTCTCGATCGTCACATTGAATCCCATATTGGTGAAACGATTCCACAATGCCTGGACCAGTTCCTTCTCCTGTTCCTTATAGAGAACGGTGCGGTCGCCGGCGCTTTGATAGTTTACCAGATAGATCACGAGAGGGTAATTTTTCGTGATCTCCCGTTCTGGCGTCAAGTTATACTCTGCGACCGAAGAGAGTCTAAGATCGAATTCTTCCGTGGAAGGGCTATAGCCAAACTTTTCCAATTGGATTTGGTGTTTTCCCGGAGCGATGTACAGAACCTGCGGTGTTGTACCCCGCCAGACTCTGTCGATAAAAATGTCCGCACCAGACGGATGGGAAAGCACTTCCAATTTCACGGTACTCGCAAAAACCGAAAGATATGAAATCAAAACAATAAAAGCAATCAGCAAAAAGCGCTTAGGCACGAAAATCCCCCCCTAAACAGTCTATCTAATTGTATCACAAAACATTTTATAATGACAAACATCCGAACGAAACACTCTTCCGCGCTCAGCCTTTTACCGCGCCTGAAGTAAGGCCACCCACCAGGTACTTTTGCATGAATAAAAATACGACAACCATCGGGATCGCTCCGATGAGAGCGGCCGCGGTAAACAGACCCCATTCCATCTGATAAGGACCGTTGGAGAAGGATTGCAGCCCTACGGCAAAAGTGTAATTCTGAGGGCTCTGAAGCATAATCCGCGCCAGTACAAATTCGTTAAAGGTAGACATAAAGCAGAGTATGAATACGACGGCTAAGATGGGTGTCGAAAGCGGTAAAACGATCTTGTAAAACGTTTGGAAACGAGTGGCTCCGTCGATTAAAGCCGATTCTTCGATTTCATTCGGGATCGTGTCGAAGTATCCTTTTAAAAGCCACATATTAAACGGTAAGGCGCCCAGATAGATGAAGATGATCCCGCCTTGCGTATCCAATCCGAGAAAGGGGAAAAGCATGCCGGTAAAACGCAGCAGAGAGTAGAGCGCGACCATCGACATAATCGAAGGGAACATCTGAAGCAGCACAAGCAAAAGCAACCCGTTTTTCCTGCCGGGAAACCGCATCCGGCTGTACGGATAAGCGCCGAAAGAACAAACGGCGACGGTGATGAAAGAGGTGACGATCGCGATGATCATACTGTTCAGCAACCAAAGCATGAAAAACTGTTCGGGTTTCTTGTCCCAGTATTGCATCAATTCGAAAATACTTTTGTCGATATTTCGCAGAGCGCCCTTGACGGGAAGAAAGAAATCGATCTTCGAAAGATCGCTGCTTCTTCTTCCGGTTCGGTTGAGAGAGGAAGAAAAGTCCGCTGCCGCCTGGGTATAGTGTGTTTCTATCTCTTCCAACTCAAGGATTTTTATCTGAGATCCTTTTTTTCGCAGGCTGATATACAACGGACTACGCTCCTCGAAGGCTTTGACGTCCGCTTCCAAGAGGCCCGTGGTCGCGTAAACGCTTTCCTTTTGATCGCCGAAGCTATCGATGAGCGTTCTCAATTGATTGAGGTGATCGATCGATTGATCCGGGGTATTAACGGGTCCACGTAGCTCCTGGGGATAGAGGCTTAAGTATTGGACGGAACGTTGCGAGAAAAGGCTGATGCCTTTCCAATCCCGGGCATTTTTCAATGTCGATTGTAAAAAGAAAAAATCGAAATCCCGGTTCGATTCCAAGATTCGGTTTTGTAAAAAGGCGATTTTTGTCGATAAGGCGCCGATCTCTTCGTTTCTGTAAGCGATTGCCTTCTCAATCACGTCCGATTCGAAGGCGATGTCCACTAAAACCGAACCCGCTTTCGATTGGGATTCGATCGTCTGGCGAATATCCTCCAAAGCGGTTTTTAAAACCGGGAACGTATTCTGATAAACCTGGATTGCGTCATCGATGGCGGAATAACCGCTGAGTTGGCGGAGCCTATCCTGATGGTCCCTGATTTTACTTAGCGATTCTTTGACGGGCAGCAATCCTGATTTCACCAGTTCACCGTCGCTCATCTCTATCTGTTGGATACTCTCGAGAAGGTTTCCTGTTTCCTGATAGAAGGTGTTCCAGCGCTCCAGCAGCAATTTGTCGGTTGAAGTTTTATCCGGTTGTGCCAGATAGGTTTCTATAATTCCGAGCGCCTTTTCCTGCAAGGTCATTTGGACGCTTAATTGCGAACGCAGAAGCGCCAAGTCGTTATCTAAGGCTTCCTGCTCAATTCTCGTCGACAGCTCCCGCTCTTTATTCTGTTTCAACGTCTTTTGTAGTTCCGCGAGTTCTTCCGCGTGCGTTTGCCAAGCATTAAGGTAGTAATCGACTTCTCTGGCTTTTTTTTCGTTGACGGTTTCAGCAACTGTTTTCAAGGTTTGGTCCAACGTTTTCAAATCCGACTCTATTTCGCGTGCAATTGATTTTTGCGCTTCTTTGAAGGCTTCCCAACGCTGGGGTAGTTCTCCTTCAGTTGAAGAGGAAAAGGTTCCGTTTAAAGGATTGTACAGTTTGATCGAAATTTCGCGAAGCCATTTCGTGTACGAAAAACCCGGTGCGCGGGCAATGGTTTCGAAAGCGTCAATCGAATTCGAAAGACTCAATCGGGTTTCTTCGGTAAGTTTCGCGCTGGAAAAGAGAGAGGCCAACTCGCCACGTGCCCGTTCCAAAGATTTGTTCACCTCGTTTAAAGAAAACGCGTGAGCCTCTGAAAGTTCAGGAAACCGCGTCGCCAACAATGGAAGGACTTCCGAAGCGAATCCTTGCGTCGAGATGTGGTCGATGATCTTCGCGTCCAGCAAGATCGACCCGATCGGGTCGAGTTCATTAAGCCGTTGCCTGCCGTAAAGTTCGTAATCTTTCTCGAGTTGGGGCAAAGCACTCAAGAAGGTATCCATGGTTTCCTGACTCTTTTGAGCATAAAACTGTTCCAATTGTCCGATATCCGCATCGGTACGGTTGAGGGCTTCTTCGGTTTTTAGAAGATTGTGGCTGAACTGGTTGATAAAGCCGCTGATTGCGCGTTCAATACGATCTTCGTCCCAATCTTTATACTGCTTTGAAATATTAGCGGCTTGTTTCATATCCGATATGAGGGCCGGCAAGTTTTTCGGTTTGAAGAGCAACTCCTTATAGTGCTGCAAGGTTAATCGACTGCTGATCAACTCCGTAGAAAAGGCGGCATTATCTCTGCGGATCGATGTGGTGAATACCCAAAATAAAGGGAACAAAACGATCAGAAGAACGATTACTAAAGTGATATGCGTGCCCAGGAAATGTTTTTTTCCGACCATCAGCGATTCACTTCCTCGAAGGTGCCCGAAAGTTTGAAATTCACGCTGCTAATCGCGATAACGAGCAAGAAAATAAACAACGTAATCGCTGATGCGTATCCGAAATTTTGCCCTCTCGAGCCTTCAAAAGCCAACTTATAGGTGTACGATATCAAGATATCGGTAGACCCCGCATTCGTGATAGAGTTGGGCATTTCCGGGCCACCGTTCGTCAATAGATAGATGCCGACAAAATTGTTGAAATTGAAGGCAAACGAACCGACTAATAAAGGCGCGATTGAAGTCATCAGAAGGGGCAAGGTGATCTTACGAAACCGTAGTCCGCGTCCCGCTCCGTCTATGGATGCCGCTTCGTAAAACGTATAAGGGATCGACTGTAAAGCCCCGAGCGATACGGTCATCATATACGGGAAGCCTAACCAGGTATTAACGATCAGGCAGGAGACCTTCGCCCAAAAGTCGTTATTGAGCCATCGGATCGGTTCGAATCCCATTAACCCCGAAACGATAAATTTGTTGATGAATCCGTAAGTCTCGTTAAAGAAACCGTGTCTCCAAACCAACACCGAAATGAAGGAAGGGATAGCCCATGGAATGATCAGCAACGTCCGGTAGAGCGCGCGGCTCCTCAAGCGCGGGTTGTTAAGCAGTAAAGCCAGAGCGAGTCCGACGGTAAACGTGAAGAAAACGCTTAACGCGGCCCATGTGAGCGTCCATCCGAATATTTTCATGAAGGGAGTGCTCAAGCGGGAATCGGTGAACATTTCCAAGATGTTGTTCAATCCGACGAAGCTCGAATATCCGCCGACGATCGTTCGAGATCCGTCTCTATTGATATCGTAAAAGTTCCCGTCGCTTTCTTCCAGTGTGCGATTTGTCAGGTTGTTCACAAAAACGACCTTTTGGGAAACCTTTCCGTTCTGATCGACTGTTATGGTATCCAAACCGTATTTTTTTCTGGATTCGAGTAACTTCCGGAATCCAAATCGCGTTCCGAATCGTAAGACCTTCTCTTCCGAGTCGACGAAATCGGCTTTTTCCAGGTAAGCCGTGAATATTTCGCTGATAAAGTATTTTTGGTTCGGAAGTGTGGCCGCGTCTTCGAAGGAGAAGAAGAAAGCATACGAATAGGTGCCTTTCGGTCCCATCGCGTTAACGGACAGGATCCTTTCCGGATCCTGTTTTGAGCGTATCAGCGTATAAGTGCGGTCTCCTAAGAGCGCTTGATCGTTTTTAACCGGCGTAAAACTCGAATAAGCTGAAATCACATTCCCTTTAGAATCCCTTTGCGTCACGAATGGCTTTTCCGCGATATACAAAACGTTCGACCGTTCTAGGACGAGAAGGAAATCATCAGTGGGATTTAAATTTTCGAGTCGCATGAAAACACGATAGTCGTAGGGTTCCGCGCTTTCATCCGTCACGTACTCTTTCAATAAGCTTTCTATCACTTGCTGTCTCGTTAAGAGATGACCGGTTCCATAGTTCGTGAAAGCAGTTTTAAGTGTGAAATAGATGGGAAAGACCGTTAAAACGAGCAATAGCCCTAAAGCCGGCAAGGCATATCGGTAAGGATACCCTTTCGGGTGTAAAAACGCGAAGTCCACGATAAACAGAAGGATAACGAGCGAAATGGCCAATCCTTCCATGGAGGCATTGAATAGAATGATCGAAGACCACAAAAGAAATGCGTTTGCCAGAATTAACAGAATCCAAAAGAGCGTTTTCCGTATGAAAAGCATCTTTCCCTCCAAAAAAAGGGCGGCTCTATTTCGAATCTCGAAACTTGCCGCCCTTATGAGATAGCGTAATTATTGGCCTAATGCAAGGATGATCTTGTCAACCGCTTCCTGAAGCGCTTGTTCGGGGGTGAGAAGGTTGTTGATGATCTGGGTCAGTGCTCCTGCCATGGCGCTCCACACGGAGTTCATCGCGGGGATGTTCGGCATCGGCGTTCCATTCGCGGCGCTCCCGGCGAAAGCGACGACGTCGGGTTGATCCTGAACCAGCGCCAACACATCGGCTCTTGTCGGAATGCGGGGATCAGCTTGGTACAGCTTGTACATGATTTCTTTCTGATCGATGAAATTGGCTAAGAATTCGAGGGCGAAGATGTGGTTGGGAGATTTTGAACTGATCATAAATCCCTGGACGCCGATGAAGGGTTTCGCATTCTTCCCTTCGATCGAGGGGATAACCGCAACACCGTAGTCAATACCGGCCGATTGGATATCTTTTATCGCCCACGGACCGTTGATAATCATACCAGCCAGACCATCCTTGAACAAAGAGTCCATAATCTGGTAGTTGTCTCCGGGTTTCATGATGCCTTCATCATAGAGCCTTTTGATCAAGTTTCCCCCAATAACGGCTCCTTCGTTCGCGAGTCCGATATCGTTGGGATCCAGACCTTGGGCTGTTTCATTGAAAACGTATCCTCCTGCCGTAAACAGGAACGGAGCGGCCATATAGAAATCTCCGGCATTGAATACGAAACCTCTCAAATCGCCGTCGGTTAATTCTTTTGCCATCGTGATTAATTCTTCCATCGTTGTGGGCGGTTCCGGAACCAATTCTTTGTTATAGATCAGCGCAATGGCTTCGGAGCCATAAGGAAGACCGTATAGTTTTCCGCCGTATTCAAACCCTTTTAAAGAACTTTCGAGATAGTTGGCGCGTTTCTGGCCTGTAAAATAATCTAACGACAACAGCAACCCGTTCGCCGCTAATTCTCCTACCCAGTCATGGGCGCCGACGATAATATCGGGACCTTCGCCAGCGGGGGCGGCCGTCAAAAACTTGGAGCGGATATCGCCGAATGTGACTTGTTGGACTTCCACTGGAATTCCGTACAGCGATTCGAATTCGTCACCTAATTTTTGAAGTATCGATACTTGAACTTCGGAGCACCAGATCGTTAACTTTCCCATTTCCGCGGCGAACAAGGAAGCGAAAATCGCGCTTACCAGTACCGCCATGATGAAGATTTTCTTCACACGAACTCCTCCCTTCTTTCGTATAGTCTTTTATAATGTATCAAACCACCAGTGTGATTATAGCATGCGGGGGGTTCGTTTTCAATCCCGCAATTTCATATTTCCAGGGATTTGTTCATTCGGTAAAATAACGGTCACATATATCCATCGCCTTTTCCAACGCTTCGTAGTTATAAAAGAAAGACTCTCCTTCCAGCCTTAACCGATTGTTTTGTATCACGAACGGTTCTTCGTGACAGAATTGGTTGAGAAAGCTCCGGATGTCCAACATCGGATGCGATCGCGCCAACCGGTTCAGATCAATCCCCTCCGCTGTTCTGAATCCCATAAACAACGTCTCTCTGATCTCATCGATCGTATCGTTTTCGGAATAATAGGAAGGTTCGGGGATCGCGCAATCGTCATTAGCACAGACGTATTTCTCCCATTCGGAAGTGTTCACGTATCTCGTCGTTTTAATATGCCCGCCGGCGCTCAAACCCATTCCTAAATAATCAGCGTTATTCCAGTAGCGCAAGTTATGGATCGAAAAACAGCCCGGCCGGGCATAGCTCGAGACTTCGTAATGCCGGTAGCCTTCAGAGCGGAGCAAATCCTGAAGCGGGAGAAATACGCTTCCGGGGTAGGAGTCTTTGGCAGTCACGTTCGGCCAATCCCCGCCTTCTTTTCCTAATACTGTATCTGGGTGGATTTCTAACGGATAAACCGAAAGATGCTCGGGTTGAAAGATGCGGATAAAGCGAAGGAGTGGATCGAGGATGTCGTAAGGGTTCGCTTCGTAACCCACAATGAAGTCGCAGTTGACGTTTTCGAATACTGTTTTCGCAAAACCTGCGGCCTGGAACGCGGTCTTCACGGTATGAACCCGCCCCATTCTTTCCAGTACTTGAGGATTCAAACTCTGGATACCGAGGCTGATCCGGTTGAAACCCATCGAACGCAAGGCTTTTAAGCTTTCTATCGTGACGCTCTCTGGATTTGCCTCAAAGGTGTTTTCGGCCGAAACACATGCTTCACTGGAAAAGTAACGATGGAGCAACGTCCACAGTTTTGAATAGTATTCCACCGGCACGAGGCTAGGCGTTCCGCCTCCAACATACAGAGAATGCAGCATTTTCGATCCGTTCTGGAGTTTCGCCAGACGCGCTTCGCACTCTCTGTAAAGGGCATCGAAATATGGATAAAAATCGTATATTTTTGGGTCGACGGGAAAAGACAAAAAATCGCAATAGTGACACTTTTTTTGGCAGAATGGGACGTGGAAATAGAGGGAAATGCCTTCTAAAAGATCTTCGGTAATTTGATCAGCCATCGTCCTCCCAGGTAAAGGTTTTTAGAAGAAGCAGCGAAGGTTAAGGCATGGTCTCCGGGGTGCTTCCATTCTCCTTGCACCAACCAGTAACCTTCCCCGGAAAACGGGAAAACAAAAGCGGTTCCTATCTCAAGCGTGGTATCTCCGATCGGAATCTCTTGATGGATCATTAATCCGATTCCGGGAACGCCTTGTTCCGGCACGTATCCGAACACGAAACGCGGGCTAAACCGTTTTTCTTTCTCCTCGTAAAGAAGCCCACCCACACCGATGATTTCACCGAGGGAAAGGGAAAAAGAGGGATAGTCCAGGATATGGATACCGATATCGGAAAGGAATTCGAAGTTGTTAATCGTTCCCGCCGAAAAATAGAACAGGTTGACTTGATAAGGGCCAATTCCCGCTTTCAAGAATCCGTCGGACAGAAAAGAGGGATTCGAGGCGGTCCCGAGGAAACGCACCTCGTAGTTGGCCAAGAAAGGGAGAAGGGTGGTGTGTTGATTCAAAATAGGCACCTGGCGCACGTCTAATGTATCTGAAAAGTAATGGGTATACTTGACCTCATAAACTAAATCCGTGGACACCCCGATAAACATCTTGATCTGCCGCTGTTCAACCAGCTGTTTCATAAATAGAACGGTTCTTTCCTTCTTATACTGGCCGTAAGCGTATAGCCCCCCCAAAGGAGCCTCATGGGTGAACCCGAAGCCGAAATCGAAAGGTAAGCCGATCGAAAACGGGATCTGTGCGACAAGATAGGAACCGAGGTAGGAATCGAACCGCACGGGCCAAGCAATAGACTCCCGCGGCGGATCCGATTCCGGGTTGGGCGGCGTCGCCCCGATCATTGACGAGAAGGCGAAAAGCAAAACGAAAAGAAGAGAGAGATAGGTTTTACTCATAACGTATGGTCAGTGGAAGCCGCTCTTCCTCGCTTATTATTGGAAGAGTCCCCGCGGGGCTTCCGTTCTCTCAAGAAGAGATTGCCGTTTTTGACGAAAGATTCGATGTACCCGTTTTGCTTTACGAACATTTCCTCTCTCTCCGCGTCCGTCTGATGGTCGTACCCGATCAGATGCAGAAACCCGTGGACGACCAAGGAGACCAATTCAACCCACGTTTCTTGACGGTCCTCCTTCGCGTTTTGGATCATCGTGTCCACAGAAACGAAGATATCCCCCAATTCGGGTCCGCTCACCCCGGTTTCGGAGAGGTGGACAGCGGCATCTGTTTTGTCGATACAGGCAAAAGAAAGAACATCGGTCGGTTCATCAAGTCCCCGGTATAACCGATTGATTTCTCGCATTTCCGGATCCCTAATGAAGATGACCGAACAGGAGGCTTTCTTGCTTACGTCTTCCTCTTCCGCAATTGATCTAAGGAGATGTTTGATTCCTCTGTGCAAAATCGTTATTCTTCTTTGTTTCTCGACGATATTGATGTATAGGGGGTTTTGATTGATATAACTATTCTTTCTCATTTTTTCGCTCGTTTCGACGATTTTTTGCCGGAGCCTCAAACCACAGATTATTCTGTGGGTAGGGGATACGGGTTCGATTTTGATTCAGATAGACACCGACGAACGCATCTTCGATATTTTCAAGGTCGCTGAGCGAGAGGCCCGAGTTATCGAGCTCCCGTTCCCCGAAGATTCCTAAGACAATTTGTTTGATAACGTTCCTGGCTTTTTCGGAATCGGGCTTTCCCATGCTTTTCAATGCTGCTTCGCACGAATCGGCCAACATCAGTATTCCAGACTCTTTAAAGGAGGGTTTCGGCCCTTCGTAACGAAAAGCGGCTTCTTTGACATCGGGATCGATTTCTTTCGCCTTGTTGTAGAAAAAGGTTTGTATGCGGGTGCCGTGGTGTTGGGCCACCATGTCTTCGAAGAGCAAGGGCAACCGATACTTTTGAGCGAGTTCGATCCCACTTTTAATGTGGTCGGAAAGCACTAGATGGCTGATTTGCGGTTTGATGCGATCGTGCGGATTTTCAGCTTCCTGGTTTTCTGTAAAATAATCCGGTCTCGATATTTTCCCGATATCGTGGAAGAAGCTGCCCACTCTGGCAAGGATCGGGTTGCATCCGATTTTTTCGGCCGCCACTTCTGCGAAGCTGGCCAAAACGGTGCTATGAAAATACGTACCGGGCGCGCGCGTGATCAGCAGTTTCAGAACGGGATGGTTTAGGTTGCCGAGTTCGAGCAACCCGATATTCGAATAGATGCGGCTGATCCATTCGATGTACGGAAGAAGACCGATGACGAATATCGTGGAAATCGGAGGAATGACCGCGATTTTCCACAAGAAATCCACGCGGAAAGACTCGAATCCGAACAAGATCAGCAATAGATAAAGCCCGATCTGAATCGCTGCGATGAAAAAAGAAACGAGCGAAAGCTCGATTCTTCTCTTCACGTTCCGTGTGAGTTCGGCGGTAATGTAGCCGACCAGTAAAGATGAGAATAAAAAAGCCCAGTGAGAGGGGTAGGCCAAGGAAAAGACGAAAAACAAAAAAATTGCGGAGACTTGCCCGAGTTTCCGGCCGAAAAGAATCGCGATCAAAGCGACGCCGAAATAGGTGGATAGAAGTTCAAACCCAAAATAAGCGCTAATCGCCAAGCAGAAAAAGGCGGAGAGGTTTAAGATAACGTAAAAGGTTAGGGTATATTGAAAGTGCATTTTAAAAAATCGGTTGCTTTCAGCAACCCTCTCGCACAAAAATACGTTCGTCAACAGCACCAAAAGGGAAGCGGATATGATTTTCTTCCAATCGTAATGCCAAAAAAGAATCGAGAGGAGAAAAGGTAGAAAAAAAGAAAAAAGCAGCAAATAGTACTTCTTTTTCACCACGGGTTTGATAGCGGAAAGGGTATATTTCACGGCTATTCTCCGCGTTTTAGGTTTTCTTTGTAGTCACGCGCAAACCCGTCTGATTCCAGTTCTGTCAATTGATTCAATTCTTCTTCCCGTTCGTAAGCAGCGATAATTTTTTTGACCAGAGGATGGCGAATCACGTCGTTTTTACCGAAATAGGAGAACCCGATACCTTTTATGTTCTTCAAGATCCGCTCGCACTCCACTAAACCCGAATCGATGCCACGTTTCAGGTCTATCTGGGTGACATCGCCGGTAATGACCGCTTTGGAATGAAATCCAATACGAGTCAGGAACATCTTCATCTGATGATGCGTCGTATTCTGCGCTTCGTCTAAAATGATATAGGAGTGATTCAAGGTTCTTCCTCTCATATAAGCCAAAGGCGCGATTTCGATAATCTGTTTTTCCCGGAAAAACAGAAACTTTTCCATCGGAATCATATCAAAAATAGAATCGTAAAGAGGCCTCAAGTACGGATCCACTTTTTCTACCAACGTTCCGGGGAGGAACCCGAGACTTTCTCCCGCTTCCACGGCGGGTCGCGTAAGGATAATGCGCTGGACGACGCCTGACTTCAGCGCTTCTATGGCCATGGCGACGGCCAGGTAAGTCTTTCCCGTTCCGGCCGGGCCAATCGCGAAGGTAATATCGTTATTCTTCAGAGTTTCAATATACTTGGCTTGCCCTTCTGTTTTCGGGCGGATTTTTATTTTTTTGAAAAAGTAATCCTCTTTCGCCAGCAGTTCCGCGATCGGAGAGGTCTCCTGCCCTTCGGCGCTCTCTCCGGAAGGCTCTTTCATCTCCTTGTACGTATCCAAAATGTACTGCTTCTCGATTTCATCGGGTATATGGCCGCTCTCCAGCAGATGAATCATCTCTTCGAAGAGTCTTTGCACCAGAACAACCGATTCGAGATGGTCGCTCCTCAAGAATAGTTGATCTCCCTCGTAGGCGATTTCTACGTTGAAAGCCGACTTGACGCGCCTGAGAAAAGTATCATGCTGGCCGAATAAAAAGACCGGGTTGATCGATTTCGGTATGGAGAGCGATTTTTTCTCTATTGGCATTCAGACGCCTCTTGACCGCAGTATTCATTGTAAATAGCGCTCAGGCCGTAGTTTAGTTGTTCTACCTCCAAGCCGGAGAGTTCTAGATACTCCAACGCGTAGCTGTTCCGATATTCTTGAAGATAAACCAATCGTTTGATTCCGGAAGCGATGATCAGTTTGGCGCAGTCGATACAGGGACTGACCGTGACGTATATCGTCGCGTTTTCGATGGGAATACCGATTCGGGAAGCGTAAGCAATGGCGTTTTGTTCAGCGTGGATGGTCCTGATACATCCGCCTTTCTCCGAATCGATGATGCATCCATACTGGTCGCATTGCCCGATTTTTGAAGGCGCCCCGTTGTAGCCAATGGATATTATCCGCGTGTCTTTTGTGATCACAGCGCCGACCCGCCCTCGCAAACACGTGCTGCGTAAAGCAACTATTTCGGCGATCGCCATGTACATCTGATCGTAAGAAGGCCGGTTATAGGGGTGCGGAACATGCGCGGCATCCGTCGGCGCTTCTGATCCCGGAAGGAAGTATTTTAGCCGGGAATGATGGTCGATCAGGGTTTGGAAAATGTCATTGGACGTGGGTTGGGATCCATTGTTTGTTTCGGACAACGAACTTCCCTCCAATGATCGTAGAGTCGATTTTTCCTTTCAGTTTCAGACCTTCGTAGGGGTCGTAGTCATTTCTCCCATGCAAAGCGTCTAAGGTCACCTTCCATTCGGCATTGGGGTCAAACAAGGCTAGATCCGCATCCGCGCCGGGTAGGAGACTTCCTTTTTGAGGAAAGATCCCAAAGACGTTCGCAATATTCGAAGAAAACATACGGGACAGTTCCTCAACTGTGATTTCGTTTTCTTTCGACTTGAGCAAGTTGTAGAGCAAAACAAACCCCAGTTCCACACCAGGAAGCCCGTTTGGCATATTGAGATAATCATCTTTGTACTTTTCTTTGACCCAAGAAGCGAATGGACAATGGTCGGAACCGATCGTGTGGATTCTTCCCGCGAAAAAATGCTTGAGCAGTTCTTGGCGTTCTTCTTCGGATCGCAAGGGCGGGCAAGTGGTGAAATGAGCCGCCTGATCCCCTTTCAGGAAAGTATCGCTGAAATAGAGATAGTGTGGGCACGTTTCGAGGAAGATGGACTTGCCTAGCAAAGCGGGGAAGTGCCGATAGATCGCGTCGATTGTTTTGCCGCTGGAAAGGTGCGCGAGGTAAATGCGCCCCCCCATCTCCGAAACCATCAGACAAACCCTCAAAGCCGCTTCAACTTCGCTGATGCTTGGCCGAAGGTAGGGCAGGTGAGAGGGTTTAACGATGCCTTCGTTCGTAAGCTTCTTCTCCCGATAACGAATGATCGAATCGTTTTCTGCGTGTATCATCACAACCAGAGGGGTTCCGCGGGAGGCTTTGAGCAAATCCATCAGATAACCGTCCGACGTCATCCGCCCGCTACTGCTGTAAGTCGTAAAAACCTTCACCGAACGAAATTTATAGCGGATGGCAAGCTCTACCAATTTTTCGGGAGCGATCCTCGGTTCCGCGACCGCGAGATGCAGGAATAATTGGGTACGGTACTTTTCGGCCGTTTGCGCGGTTTCATTGAAAAGCGCGGTCAAATCTTCCTCCGATCCAGTTAGAACCGGCGTGAAATTGAAGACTGAAGTGATTCCCCCGAATGCGGCTGAGACAGATCCAGTCGTAAAATCATCACTACTCTGTTCCGCGCCCAATTGCAAGCCGAAATGCACGTGGGGATCGATGAATCCGGGAAAGCAGTAAAGCCCCGTCGCGTCGAATATTTCCGCGGCTTCCGGGCCAGCTACGGAGGCGTCCATGACTTCGATAATCTTACCCGTTCTGATCGCCAAATTCACCCTTGATAGGCGATGCGCATAAAAAACGGAAGCATTCCGGATGACGAGGTCGGCTTTTTGCGTCGCCATTAAGGCCGTCCCCCCATCGTGAGCGCCATGACTGCTTTCGCAGTGTGCAAGCGATTTTCCGCTTCATCGAACACAACGGACCATGGGCCGTCTATCACTTCGTCGGTCACCTCTTTGTTCCGATCTGCGGGCAAGGCATGCATATAAATCGCGTTTTTGTTCGCTAATTCCATTTTTTTCCGATCGCAAAGCCAATCTTTATGCTTGGCTTGCTCTTTTCTAATCGCTTCTTCGGTATCCCCGACGAAAAATCCGCCCCAATTTTTGGCAATGACCACATCTGCTCCTTTAAAGGATTCTGTCATATCGTGTGTGATCGTAAACTTCGATCCGGTTTTTTCGGCGTTTCTCCTGGCGGTATCCACGATATCGGGCATAAGATCAAACCCTTCGGGATAAGCTAAGGTAACGTCCATTCCATATCTCGGGAAAAGAAGGATTTGCGTTTGAGGAACTGACAAGGGTTTCAGGTGGCTCTCTGCGTATGCCCAAGAGATCACCACTTTTAATCCTTTCAAGTTGTTCGAAAACTTTTCTTGGATGGTCATCAGATCGGCTAATCCTTGGAAGGGGTGATATACGTCGTCCTGAAGATTCATGATCGGTACTCTGGCGTGTTGACACAGATCTCTCAAGAAGGGATTGCCAACTTTGAACTTGCAGTGCCGGATGGCTATCCCGTGTCCAAATCGGCCTAATACGATCGCCGTGTCGCGCGGGGTTTCTCCATGCGAGACCTGCATATGCTCCGGGGCTAGGAAGTGGGCATGTCCTCCCAATTGCGTCATACCGGCTTCCATCGAGTTTCTCGTCCGCGTCGATTGATCAAAAAAAATCAAGAAGCAGGTCTTATCGGGAAGGTATCTCGTGGGTTCTCCAAGCGCAAACTTCTTCTTCATTTCGTAAGAAACATTCATCATCAGGTCTATTTCATCTTTTTCGAAATCTTGCGTACTGATAAAATGCCGATTTCTAAAATCTATACTCATTCGAAAGCCTCCTTCTAAGGATTTGGATCAGACGAAAGATTATAACACATTTGCCGGTTTTGCGGGTGGATTATCGTCCCGTCGGTCTATTCGCAGAGAGCTTCACGACCTTGCTTCTCAAGCCGTTGAAGGTATGGGATTCGTTTGGGTGGGCGTTTTTTTGCGGCGCGCGCGCGGTATCTTTCCGCCGTGAGTTTAGGCTTCATCTTAAAGCCGCATCGCAACCGTCGGATGCCTTGGCCCACTTTCGAAACGATACCTCCTTCCGAAATCTACTACCTGATAAAACGCGATGGCAAAAAAACAAGGGCAGGTTTCTTAAATCCCCGCCCTTGACGCGCGATTTTCATTCTCGGACAAACGTTATATTTTCAACTATTCTCTCATTTAGTTTTTCTTGGAACGTTCAGCGTAATGAGTATGTAATAATTCGTGGGAACGATGGCTCAGGGGCGCCTCGAAAAAGTCTTCGTAGATGGCTTTTATTGCCGGATTCTCGTGGGACTTTCTGATGGTTTTTAGTTCATCGGCTTTGTAAATCCCGTTGATCCGTTTTTGTATGATATCGGGATCGTCGCTATACGGTTCACCGCCGCCACCGATGCATCCGCCGGGACACGCCATGATCTCAACGAAATCGTAGTCGGCTTTCCCCTCCCTAATCGCGCCCAACAACTGTCGGACGTTCGCGCCCCCGTGCGCCACGGCGACACGCAAGACTCTCCCGCCTAAGTCTACGGAAGTCTCTTTGATGCCTTGTACCCCGCGGACTTCAACGAAATCAAGTTTCGGAAGCGTCTTTCCGGTTGCCAACTCATAAGCCGTTCGCAAGGCCGCTTCCATAACGCCACCCGTCGCGCCGAAGATAACGGCGGCTCCCGTAGAAACGCCCAATGGATCGTCGTACTGAGAATCCTCCAGCTGCTCGACTTGTATTTTGGATAACCGAATCCGTCTTCCCAGTTCTCGTGTGGTTAAGACGAGATCCACATAAGGTTTTCCGTTATTCATCTGTTGCTGAGGCCGAAGCGCCTCTTCCTTTTTTGCCGTGCAGGGCATAATCGAAACTAAGAATATCCGATCGGGCGATACCCCGATTTTTTCGGCGAAATACGTTTTTACGACGGCTCCTAACATCTGCTGGGGGGATTTCGCAGAGGAAAGATGCGGTATGAATTCCGGATATTCTTTTTCCACAAGATTTATCCAACCCGGGCAACAAGAAGTGAACATCGGGAATTTTCCTCCCTCTTTAACCCTCGCCAACAGCTCTGATCCCTCTTCCATAATGGTAAGATCCGCGCTGAAGTCCGTATCGAATACGTAATCAAAACCCAATTTTCTTAAGGCCGCGACCATGCGCCCCGTCGAAATGGTGCCGGAAGGAAGGCCTAATTCTTCACTGATCGCCACCCGCGTCGCGGGCGCCGTTTGCGCAACCATTATGTACTCCTTGCTATCCAAGATTTCTCGAACGCGTCGGACGGCGGAGTTCTCGGTGATCGCTCCCACCGGGCAGAATAAGGAACACTGACCGCAACTGATGCATTCTGTATCATAAACGGCTTTATCGAAGGCGGTTAACGGCAAAGAATTCGCGCCACGATAAGCCATCGAGTAAATATTCATCGCCTGCAAATCAGAACAGGCGCGGATGCATCGGCTGCACGAGATACATTTGTTTAAATCTCTCGTGATCGCAGGGGAACTGTCGTCGATCAGTTTGGGATCATAAGGCATTTTCGGAAGCTCTTCCTCGATCCCGTAGTCGTAAATCAAATCTTGCAATTCGCAGGACCCGTTTGATTCGCAGGTCATACACTTGTTGGGGTGATTGGAAAGCAATAGCGCGAGATTCGTTTTTCTGGCATTCGTCACGCGAGAGGTGTGCGTTTTAATGTCCATACCGTCTGTGATTTTGGTTACACAAGCGGCTTGTAGGTTGCGGTAACCGGCGACTTCGATCGCGCAGATCCGGCAGGCGCCGGTACTCTCGAGGCGCGGATGGTAACAAAGACTTGGAATCTTGATCCCGACTGTTTTGCAAGCTTCCATTACGGTCAATCCCGCGGGCACCTCATACGTTTTACCGTCAATGGTCAGGTTGATAAGCGACAAAAATACCCCTCCTTCAATACTGTCCGAATTTCTCCTGTTAGGAAGAACTCCCAATACTGTGATATCTTGGGATATTATAACATGCGATAATTCAGGTTAGGAATTTTTAACAAGGGACCCTTGAGGCGAATACCGTGAAAAAAGAGTTAAAAAACACTCAGAAGGGAGCACTACAACTGTAAATAATCAGTAGACTGGTCTTGAGTTCGGCCTCTTAAGCGGTTTTTAATGTTATCGCCTCAATACTTGGGGTGTATTTCTTCTGATGAAACCTTCATTGAATCAAACCCGTTCTCAACTAAAGTTAAGCGCTCCAAAAATCGCATTTCAGCGTTTGTTTCACTGGCTGAGTTACGCTCGTATACCCCTCTTTTTTTTCCGTCTTACCCACGAGGCGGGCGCGACCAGTATGATCGGAAAACGCTCTTTCGAAAAATTCGAAGGAAGAAAAAGAAAGGTTCTTTTATTCGAAATTCAGTAATAAATATATAAGGTGAACCAAAACGGTCTATCCCGTTTCACCGAAAAAAACCTCTGGTGACTGAAAGATGAAAGGCGTGACTGTTTGAAGCAAAAAAACGTGGTATAATCTCAAATGAATCCGCGGGATTGGGGGGAGTAACGTGAAAGTCTTAGGGCTAATATTTGCAGGAGCAAGAGGAGAATCGTTAGGACTGTTGACGACCAAGAGAGCGAGCGCCGGGATGCCTGTCGCAGGGAAGTATCGGGCGATCGATTTCACTTTATCGAATATGATCGCATCGAACATCACGCGGGTCGGCGTTTTAACCCAGTACAACCCCAGAAGCCTGATTGACCACCTGGGCTCAGGGAAAGAATGGGATTTGGATAGAAAACATGGCGGTTTGATGCTCCTGCAACCTTATATGGACATCCACAGCTCTTACTGGTATAGGGGAACCGCTGACGCGATCCATCAAAACATGACCTTTCTCCGGCGCAGCGAAGAAGACTACGTTCTGATCACTTCTGGCGATCACATTTACAACTTCAATTATTCCGAACTTTTCAATTACCATTTTGCCAAAGGTTCGGATATCACCTTCATGTATAAATCGCTTGACGAATCTTATAAGATTAACGAGTATGGAATTTTGCAGGTGGATGACGATAACCGTATCTACTCTTTCGAGGAAAAACCCACGGTCCCCGTGGGAAACAAAGCCTCTATGGGCGTTTACTTTCTGAATAAGTATCTCTTGATGGATATGCTGTACAATACTGTTCCCCAAGCGGAAGGCTATGATTTTTTACTTGATGTGTTGATTCCGAATATGCAGCGGTTGCGATACTTCGGGTATGAGTTCAGCGGGTACTGGCGGAACATCAAGAAAGGGATCCAAGAGTATTATGATGTCAACATGAGTTTATTAGATCGAAAAGTTCGCCAAGAATTGTTTTATGATGGCGTCACGATCCACACGAAGATCAAAGATCAACCGCCTCCGAAGTGCACGGGGACAGCCTACGTGAAGAATTCGATTGTCGGGGACGGCTGTCTGATCTCTGGCCGGGTCCTCAATTCAGTTGTTTCGCGCGGCGTAAAGGTCAAAGCCGGAGCTTTGGTAGAAAACTCTATTCTCCTACAAGATACCATCGTCGAAGAAGGGAGCACCGTCAAGTATTCCATTATGGACAAAGAGTGCCTGGTACGAAGTGAGCGAAGGATTATCGGCCGCAAAGAGGACATTCTGGTTTTTGAAAAGGGTAGCGTCATATAAGGAGGCGAATGATGGCATCCGGAATCACAGCAATGATACTTGCCGGCGGTCAAGGAACCCGTTTAGGGGTTTTGACTGAGGATATCGCGAAGCCGGCCGTTCCTTTTGGAGGGAAATACCGCATCATCGACTTCACGTTGAGCAACTGCGTGAATTCGGGGATCTTTAGAGTCGGCGTTCTCACCCAATACAAACCGCATCTGCTAAACGCCCATATCGGGATTGGTAGACCCTGGGATTTGGACAGAATGGGGGGCGGGGTGACGATCCTGCAACCTTATACTTACGAAACAGGCAACATTTGGTTCCGTGGTACAGCGGACGCAATTTATGAGAACTTTTATTTCATCGAGAAGAGCGACCCCAAATACGTGCTCATCCTCTCAGGGGATCATATTTATGCGATGGACTATATGGATATGCTCAATTATCATGTTTCCAAACACGCTTTCGCGACTTGCGCGTGTATGAACGTTCCATTGGCCGAGACGAGCCGTTTTGGTATCATGGTCACGGATTTGCAGCAAAGAATCGTCGAGTTCCAGGAAAAACCGCTGAATGCCAAAAGCACGCTCGCGTCGTTGGGTATTTATATCTTCAACTGGGACTACCTCAAAACGTTATTGAAGCATGACGCCACGAAAAATGATTCCACTCACGATTTCGGCAACGATATTATCCCGGAAATGGTTAAGAACGACGCGGATTTTTACGCTTACGAGTTCGAAGGCTACTGGAGAGATGTCGGGACGCTGCCTTCCTATTGGGAAGCGAATATGGAGTTGATCCAGCCTCTCCCTCCGCTCAGCCTCTACAATCCTTCATGGAAATTTTATACCAGAACGAAAGAACGCCCGCCTGCTTTTTTCGGTCCGGAAGCGGTCGTCCTCGACAGTTTGGTTAGCGAAGGAACGGAGATCGCCGGTGTTGCTGAGAAATCGGTCATTTTCCAAAGCGTTACGATCGAAAAGGGCGCCAGCGTCAAAAACTCCGTCGTCTTGACGGGGAGCGTCATCGAGGAAGGAGCGGAGATTTGCAATGCCATCGTCGCTGAAAATGCCATTATCGGAAAAGGCGTTCGGGTGGGAAACAAAGTCTTCGCGCCGAATCGAGAAGATCCGAAAGTGTATAACTCTCTGATTACCACGATCGGGTACAACGCGAAGGTCCCGGACAACACAACTATCGGCAGCAATTGCGTCATTCATTCAGGCGTTTCGAAAACGGACTTTGATAAAGAGGTTTACGAAAGCGGAGAATCCGTTTGGAAAAAAGAACAGCAAACAGATCATACTTAAGCGGAGAATCCGATGTTCTTCGATTTTTTCGCGCTCAAGATCCGCGCTGAAAGCAAAGCCTCAGACGAGGTCTTTTATGGATATGTTTTTGGGAAAACGGGTGAGAAGATCGAGTATCGTTTTATCTGTTTGCCTCGGCGTTTTTCTAAGCAAGTCAGCGTAGATTTGAAAAGTCCGCTTTCTACCTACAAAGAGTTCTTGAATCATCACTATCAGGAGCTTTTTTCAAAAACATCCGAAGTGACCGAGCTTACTGCCGAGTTTATGCGCTATCTGGAGATGCAAATCAAGAAAACGGGAGGACGCGAAGCGTTATCTTTGCGGTTTTCGAAGGTTATCGAAGACGGGGACTACGATGTTGTCAAGATGGAAGTGTTGAACCTCTTTCAAAACTGGACCTCTTCGTTGGATATCGAACTCGCGGTAGACACCTCTACTTACGAAGAGCTGACTAACAGCTACCTGAAAGGCATCGATTTTGGCGAATTCGCGGAATCGATCTCTTCGCGGAACGATCTGGTTACGTTACCCGAGATCTATCCCATCGTTGACCCCCTGGACGGGGTTTCGATAGACGAATACGATATCGGCGACACGCTATTCTGCACGCTGCTGGGATTCACCGCCATCGATCAGGAGAAACTTCTCATGGAGGAGTTTCCCGATCATTTTGATGCGGAGGGAAACAATACTGTTCCATTCGAGGGGGTCATTATTTCAAAAGAGATCTTGCCCCTGATATCGAAAAATTTCGTATTAGTCAAAGTGCAAATTGGAAAGACTTTCCAGGCGAAGTCGATGGTTTTGCGATCGATCCGTTTAATGTACGACCCGAATAAGATGCGTAAGCGCCTCCAAAGCATTAAGCACGACGCTGAAACGCATTCGATCACTGTTGCCGACGCGATGTCCAAGTACCAAAAAATGCGTCAGGACTCATCGATAAAATTACAAGTTACCGGAAAGGCCAAAATCAACGACTTCCTTCTAACATTTATCTTTCTTCTGCTTATCGTCGGATTAATTGCGATCATCCTCTACTATTTCTTTCTATCCTGAAAGGGAAAGAGCGGCTTTCCCCGTTCTCAGTAGCGAGCTCTTTTTGAAAGCAACTCTAATTCCTGATTCCATACGTTTCGTTCCTTTAATTCAGCCAAGAGAGAGGAAATGTTACGGGCCTTTTTAGACAATACTGAAGCGTAAACGCGGCCAATAAGGCTCTCGATGTATTCTTCCGCCTCTTCGGGCACTTCCGAAAAAAAGGCGCTCGCTTCTTCAAACTGTGAAAGTTTAAGGGCGCAAAACCCCAAACCGATGTACGCCTTCGCAGAAAGAAAACCTAATTTTAAGGTTTGCTCGAAGAGTTTTTTCGCCATCGTGAAGTCTTCTTTTTCGATGAAAGCCAAAGCCATATTATAATAACAAAGCGGTTCTTCCGGATAGGCTTCCATCAAAAAGGCATAGGCTTTTAAAGCCGCTTTGTTATCCCCGTCCCGGTACAGAGCGTTTGCGGATTGCAGTTTCTCCTCAAACGAATCGGTCTCTCTCTCCACTCCTACTCCTTCTTGTTTTCTGTTAGCGGTTGGTCACTTGCCCGTATGTCTCAAGGCGCCAAGCTGTTGATCAAACTCTCCTTCACTTCCGGAACCATATAAATCGTGTAATACACTGAGTCCGAATAGTCCATCCCGGCGATCCGGGATGAAACGGTCACGATTTTCACACCCTCGAAGGGAATTGTCATTCTGTAAGAGATAAAACTGAAGGGCATTTCGGGTATTCCGCGGTAGTACTCCTCGATAATGGGAAGGTAGTCGGGAGAAAGGACCATACCGCCGGTCAACCGCGCCAACTTGTTCAGATCCGAGCTCACGGTTAAATTGCTTAAAACGTACAGCTTTGCGTTTTTCGCCAATAACGCGGGAGCGGCATTGTCGAAGTCCATCTCGTACCCGTCATACTTCCAAAGGAGAACATTCGTCACGTTTTTCGAAAGGTTTTGGAGATCGCGGTCGAAGAATTCGGATCCGTTCTCGATCCGAAAGAGAGTTACCGGTTTCCAGATATATTCGAAGTTGAACGGGACCAAACCGCCGCTGTCGCTGATAGAGATGAACGGTCCGTTCATGCCGAATTCTTTCCCGCTGATATGCCGGTTCCTAAAAAAAATGTGCATGTGGTCGCCTTCGATATACATCCCGTCGATAAAGTTGATCGCCTCAGAATTGGTTCGGGCGAGAACGTAACTTTTAACGAGATGATCGTCGAAATCGGTAAACGTCAGTAAAGGCGGACAATAGTCCAGATCGCTGATCCCTTCGAGTTCGATGTTCGTCAAATCGATCGGAAGGTATTCCCCTTCGGCGCTGTTCTTGGCGTCCCGATACGTGAGCTCGCCTGAATTCCATAAGGTAATGATGTTACCCATCCCGTCGCAGCACGTACTAACCGGTATCTTCCCGCTAACAAAGGGAATCAGGTACATCTCTTCGTAAGTAGGAATATGTAAGATCCGGTAGCTTTTCAGCGTGAGGTCTTGAAGCACCAGAAGGTCGAAATCGACGTCGACATCGGTGACCAGATTCGGAGTATACCCAGAGCTTAAAAAAATGTTCCGAATCACTCTCCCGGAAGCCGATAGAACAGTTAACACGTTTTTCGGAGGGTCTAAAACGTAGAGGTTCCCCATACGATCGACCGCTCGGACAAAAGGTTTAGAAAATCCGTCGTATAACTCCTCCCATTGACGCGTTCTCAAGTCCAAGCGATGAAGTTTACCCTCCGCTAAGTCCGACAGGACCATCTTTCCGGCGGTCGAATCAATCACGAGACCGCTCGGCGACGAAAACGGAAGATCGATCACATAACTCCCGTTCTTCCCTTCACCGAAAACGAACCGATTCGCCCGATCCAAGATGTAAAGCTCATCCAAATAACGTTCGGACGCAATGGGGTTATAGAAAAACTCGATGAATTTTACGAATCCGAAGGTTTCGGAAAAATAATCCAATCCTAAAACCGGATTTTTTAGCGAGGCCATTTCTCTCAATGATCTTAGGCTTCGGAGCAGAATGAGGATTTCCGTGCGATCGGGTTCCAAAAAAATCACTTTCTCCAGGTTTTGTATCGCGTCGCTCACGTTACCTGTTTCGATGTCCATTTTGGCCGTGAAATACCAGAGTTTCGGGATATCCATTGGATACATGGGTTTTTCGAAGGCAAGATCGATGTACTGTCTTGCCGTGTTGTAATCACCTTCTCCCCAATGTTCGATCGATTGAGAAAAATAGAAGCGCGCATACTCCTCTATCGGAGCAGTTTTCAGATACTCTTCGATCGTGTGAGTCGCTTGATCCGATCCTAACAATAATCCCGCGAAGAGGATCGTCGGTATAAAGAACAGAAAAAACGCAATCCTGGAAGAGCTCAGCCATCGCACCGCGGATCATTCCTCCGAAGAATCCGAATTGACCGTTTTCTGACGAATGCTTATCCGGTGTTTTTGAAAGGCGGAACTGCCTGTCACAAGCGCGCTCATCAGAGTAATCACGAAAATCAGGAGTCCGAGATATTCAAACCATTTCGAGTTCGCAAAAGGTTGATTGCCAAAAAAAGCCTTTCCGAACCAAAAAAATCCCCAGGTGAAAAGATAGTAAAATTGGAAAATGAACGCGATCAAAGAAAAAATGAATGATACCCAGCATAGCCCTTTGGACAATAGTGAGCGACGAGTACTGCAAGAGCCAGAGAAAAGGCATACTGCGGAAAAAAAAGAGAAACCGAAGAACCCCAGCATGGATAGAGGCGCGCGTACCGTTATTCCGAGCGCTCGGAAGATTTCCGCATCTTTGAGCAAGTAACATCCCGAATACAAAGACAACCCCAATAAACCGAAAAAACCGAAAAAGAAACTGCTAAGAGCGGGAAAGAAAATCTTGTCGGGAGAATCAACACCGGCGCGTTTTTCACCAGTTGCCTTCAACTCTTTAGGCCTCACGGCTTCCTTCTCCAACGAGGGCGAGGATTTTTTCGCTTAATGTTAAAAATTGTTTTTCCATAGGGGTTTCCCTGAAAAAGAACGGGATCGGTTTCCCCTCGTCTCCCGAAGTGATCATCATCGGATCTTGCGGTAGTTTTATCAGTACGACGGTCTCCAGCTCATCCGCCAACAACTCTCCCCCATTCTCGCCGAATAGGTGATGAACTGTCTGACAGGTCGGGCAAACGAAATAGCTCATATTTTCGACGATTCCCAATATTCGCGATTCCATCTGTTTGACAAACTCACCGGCGCGCTTGGCATCATCCTTGGAGACAGTTTGAGGCGTCGTGACCAGGATCGCGCCGTCGATCGTGCCCAACGCTTGCATAATTCCCAAATGTTCGTCACCCGTGCCCGGGGGCGTATCTATCACCAAAAAATCCAGGTTTCCCCATTCGACATCATCAACAAACTGCTCAATCGTTTTGTTTTTTAATGGACCGCGCCAGATGATCGGCTTCCCTTTCGGGACAAAACTCCCCAATGATATGACCTTTAAGTTTTCGAATAGCGTATGGGGGTTAATTTTCCCGTTTTCGGAGGCGGTAACCGTTTTCTCTTCAATTCCTAACATCTTCGCCACGTTTGGGCCATGAATATCCACATCCAGTAAACCCACCCGATAACCCTGTAAGGCTAAAGCTGCCGCGAGGTTCACGGAAACGGTCGTCTTTCCGACACCTCCTTTTCCGCTCAATACCAGCAACTTATGTTTCACATAACCTTCTTCTTTTTCCGTAGACATGAGATCTCCTTTCGATCAACCGACGCTTAAGTAGGCGGTTGCTTTTTTTAGTATTGTATCAGAAAATCCTAACGCTTTCGCCACCGTGAAAGCCCCTTTCGGGATTTCGTGGACCGGCAGCCGATAAAGCCCGTGATCAACCAGCCGGTATAGCGCTTCGACGTTGTTGACACTCTGCCCTTCCTCCAAGCGGAGTATGCCGGTCGTATAAACGTTTGAAGCGATCGCTAAAGGTTTTGAAAAATGGGTGACAAAGACCGATATCTGGTTCGATACCTCTTTGCTGTAAGAAACCAAAGCGGTTGCCAACGCCTCTCCTTCGCTTGGATTCGTCGATGAAGCGAATTCGTCGATCATGGAAAGGGAGAAAGGGGAGAAGGCTGATTTTGCTCGAACGATCTCTGAGCCAAATCCGCTTAAGCCACTCTGTTCCTTGGTTTTATATAGCGCGAAGAGGCGCGAGAACAAGGGTAGTTCTAAATGATCCGCCGGCGCGGGTATTCCCGCTTGGGTCAATAAAACGAGTAACCCGAGGGTTTTCAGCGCTGTCGTTTTCCCCCCCATATTAGCCCCTACGATGAGTGCCGCGCCCTCTTCCAATGAGATCGTTAGAGGGTCATAATGTAAGCTCTTTTGATGGCAATCCTTTTCCAGAATCGGATTTCTTCCGTTTTCTACGGTAATAGATAAGGGCTCCTTCCCGTTGTTATCCTGTCCGCGTATCGTGGGATAAACGCATCGATGGTCCTTTTTAAAAGCCACCAGCGCTAATGACAGGTCTAACGCGCCCACTTCCGTCATCTGTGCAATCATCGAATCGGCATGCTTTTGTAACCCTCGACGGAGCTCATCGATGAGTCGTTGTTCCTCTGTTTCGATCTCTTCCAATATTTCCGCTTTTTTCAAATGGATACTTCGCGTTTTCTCGCCGCCGGTGATTTCATAATGAAGCGAAAAGGTGCTTTCGCGCAGTAAAGAGATCCATTCGCATTTTTGTATCGCGAGATTCCGAAGGTCGGTTCTCGAAAGGATGAACTCTCTTTGATTTTTAACCGGGATCTCATACTGTTTCTGAAGCAGCTCACAGTATCTTTTTATTTCCTGTGTTTCCTGTTTGCCCGTTTTTTCCAACTCTGACCGCAAGGCCTGGAGATAATCGGACTCCAAAGAGAAGAAGATTTGCCTCTTTCCTTCCGGATCCAATAGGCGTAAAGCAGGCACCAAAGGGGTGAAGCGGAAACCGGGCAAAGATTCGATCTCGTAGTGTTCCCGAAGCTGCTCATAAAGCAGCAAAAAACGTTTGATCTCGAAAAGGTCCGCCAGATTGACCGGGGTGTTCGATCGTAGTTTTGAAAGGCTCGTCGCGATATTTCGAAACTGTTTTAGAAACTCCCGAAGCGTTCCCATATTCTTTTCGTAAAACCTTTCGAGATGAGCTAATCTCGAAAAATGGGTTTCCAATGCGCGTTCCTGCCCTTTCAAGAAGGGTTGGACGCGGGAAGCCGAAGACTGGCCTAAGGCGCTTGAGGGAAGAATGGAAGCGAGCAGCGCTTTCGGATCGATAAAATCTAAAGTGACCGAATCCACAAATCGCGAATCTGATAAAAAAACACTTTCGGGTATCATGCGCTCTCCCCGCACTCCAGATAAGCGAACGCGTCGTGATCGTGAATGGATTCCATACTGTTCACTTCGATGCTGAACCAAGAAACGCTCTCCGCTTCTCTTAATACCGTGCCGATATCTCTGGCTACGTCTTCCACAAATTTGGCGTGATCGTAGCCGGTCTCCGTGATATATTTCTCGTCTTCCCTTTTTAACAAGGGATAGATAGGGGAGGAGGCCCCATCTTCCGCGATTTTGACTAAATCTTCTATCCAGATAATCTTTTTGCTGATGAGTCGTATCGTCACGTTCGCACGTTGGTTATGCGCTCCCCGAGCGCTGATGGCTTTTGAACAGGGGCAAACGGTTTGAATCGGAACGGTCACCCCGTAAACGAGTTTGAAGTGATCGGTTTCATCCAGAGTGGCGTTAAAATGGCATTGGATCACCATATAGCTGAGAATATTGGTTACCGGCGTCCTTTTTGCGATCGTATAAGGAAACACAAGGTCTAAATGCGCTCTTGAGGCCGTTAACTTTTGCTTCATGTCGGAGAGAATCGTCTTTAGGTTTTTCAACTCCATGTTTTGGGCATGGCTGTGAAGAACCTCCACGAATCGACTCATATGGGTCCCCCGAAAATGAAGAGGTAAATCCACCGACATCGTCGCTTCTGCGATCGTGTGCTGGGTTCCTTTGTTTTTCTCACGCAACGTGATCGGATACTTCACTTTTTTTATCCCGACTTTATCCAAAGGCAGGTTTCGATGATCATGCTCATTCTGCACGTCTAACAAAAAATCACCTCTCGCTCGGTCTATCGGAAGTTTGCCGGGTCGATTCGCTTTCGACTTAGGCATGATCGATACGATAGTTTTTGATTTTATAGTAGAGCGCCCGTAAGCTAATACCCAACTCTTTCGCCGTACGCTCCCGATTGCCTTCGTTTTTGTAGAGGTACTGAACGATCGCTTGCCGTTCTATCCCTCCTAAGATCTCGTTTAGTTTTCCTTTGTAGGAAGATTGAAAAGTGTTCGATTCTTTCCGGTGTGCGGAGATAATCAGAAAATCGAAGTTATCTATTCCAAGAACCTCATCAGAAGCCGATGCTTTAATCATCGCCCGTCCGACGGCGTTTTCCAACTCGCGAACATTTCCAGGCCAATCGTATTGCCGAAATAATCCGATGACCTCACTTGTGACCATCCTCACGCGTTTTCCGTACTCCAAGTTAAATCGGGCGATAATGATTTCCACGAGACTTTCTAAGTCTTCCATACGTTCTCGAAGCGGCGGGATCAATATGGGAACGACATTCAACCGAAAATAGAGGTCACGAAGGAAGGTTCCCTCTTCGATCATCGCTTCCAAATGGCTGTTCGTCGATACGATGAGTCGAACATCCGGTTTCTCGTAGGTTTTGGATCCGATACGGGCGTATTCGCGTGTTTGAAGAAACCCCAGCAACTTTACCTGAGTCGAACGATCCAGATTCGAGATCTCGTCCAAGAAGAGCGTACCGCTCTGCGCTTTTTTGAGAAGGCCGGTGTATATCGGCTTTTCCGAAGTCGCCGGTTTTGATTCGACGGTCCCGAATATTTCGTATTGCAGCAAAGAACTGTCCAGACTGGCGCAATTGATTTCGATGAAGGGACCTTCGCCTCTCGGCGAACTATGGTGAATGGCGTGGGCAAACAACTCTTTGCCGGTCCCGCTCTCTCCCCTTAAAAGAACGGTCGCCATCGTGGAAGATACCTGCTGCGCCTGTTCCAAGGCGATCTTCATCTTCGTGGAAGCGGCGATGATATCGGAAAAAGAAAAACGGACACCCGTCTTTTTGAGGGAAGAACGCGTCAGAACAAGTTGATGCATCAAGGAAGAGATTTCGGTAACATCGTGGATCACGCCAACGCTTCCACGAAAGCTTTGCCCCACGACCAGGGGCATGACGTCCACGATGACCTCTCGTCGGGTCTTACCGACGACCAAGCGCTTGCCCAGCACTGGCTGCCTCGTTTTTGAAACCATGAGATGGTAGCTTTCTCCTTCTTCGATATCGATAATATCTATGGTCGCGGGTTTTCCGACCACTTCTTCGGAGGTGAGCCCGGTAATCCTCGTGTATTCTTCGTTGACGAGAGTGATTCTGCCTTTTTCATCGGCTACGGAAATGGCGTCATGAGTGGAGTCGATGATGGCTTTCAGCTGCGCCTCTATCTCCTTCAGGTTTGTTACTTCTTCCGCCATTTTTTGAACGCTCGTAATATCCCGAAAGATGGCGGCGACGCCCAGTATGTTTCCGGCCATATCGAATAAAGGCATTCGCGAAGTGACGATGACGGTATCCCCTAAGTACTGCAATTTGTCGTACTCTGGACGAGCGGTCTGCAAAACGATATGCAATCGTGTGTTCGGAACGGTCTTCACCACATCTTTTCCGATGATCCCTTCATCGGAGAGACGAAGAATGCGAACCGCTTCCGGATTGATATAGACGATATTTCTACTGGAATCGATGATGAGAACCCCTTCTTGGAGCGATTCCAAGACGGATCTCATCATCTGATCAAGCACTGTCACAGCGCTATCCCCTTCCGGTTTGTCGCATTCTTAGCAAGGCACGACACTTTTTGCCGTACTTTGCGATTTCGATTATATCACGATCGGCTTAATTATGGCCGCTTCCCGTCCGATAAAGAACAGAATTTCCGAATGAGGGGCGAGATGGGTAAACCTATTTGCTGTAAATACGAAACAACGGTGAGAGTTGATGGCATTTTTTCGCTGAAGAGTAAACGAAGTCTTGTCAGCCGCCTGAAAGGCATATTATGCAACGAATGGAAGGTTTGTGCCTGCGAAAGCCATCGTCAAGATGATCTACGATATGTCGGACTCACGATCGCGTTTCTAGCGCCTTCAAAAAATCAAGCCGAGGAGACGCTCAACCGGCTTGAAGTTTTATTGGAGGAAGAAACAAACGGGATCATCGAATCGAGCGAACTCGCGACCTGCTAAACGTTCACTTTCGGCAATCGGAACAAACCCCGTAAACCTTAAGATGCGTGTCGAGATGCTCGAAGCCGGTTTCTTTGGCAATCAGCGCATTCAATTCGACCAAAGCCTTTTCAGAAAACTGTACCGTTTTTCCGCATTCGGTACATACTGCAAGAGAAGCGCCTGCGGTTTCCTTCGAAGCTAATTCGTAACGCGTAATATCATTATCAAGCGGTATCTTTCGGAGTAAGCCGAGCGTGCTCAGCAGTTCGACTGTTCGATAAACCGTCGCTTTGCTGATTCTGGACCGTTTTTCCAATAAATTTCGGTAGACTTCCTCAATGCTGAGGTGGTCCGGGAAATGATCCGAAAAGACTTTCATAATCAATTCCCTTTGGGCTGTAATTCTGAATTTTTTCGTTTTTAGTTCTTTTCTAAGCAAATCGTTAACCACGTTAACCTCCCGATATTTTCTTCTTACCTATGTAAGGGATGACTCTTGGGTTCCCATTCCTTTTAAGTGCTTAAATGATTCCCAAATAAAGCAATCACAGTTATCATACCAGATGAAAGAAAACAATATATTACGTTTTATGTAAATTGAGTTAAATAAATCCTAAATATAAATGAATCAACGAAAGGAAATAATGAACATATACTGCCCATTATTGTTAAATCTCGTATGGCCGTTCTTAAATTAACACATTACCAGGGCGCAACCGATATTCGAATTTTTGTGATAATACGCCTCCAATTCGTTCACATCTGTTAGAGGGGTTCGTGTTTCCTAACGGGTTCGCTCTCAGGGCCATCCCCTCAACTCAGATACCGTGGTCCCTTACAAATGAAATGGCTGTGGTATAATCGGAAAAATCAGGAGGAGTGAATATGAAAAGAACTTTATGCGTTGCCCTATTAGCTTTGATCGCTTTTACCGCCACTTTCGCGGCGCCTTTATCCAGAACGATCGTTATCGGATCTGAAACGATGACCTTTTCTGATAGCGAATACTCCAGTCTACTTGTCCGGTATGAAAAAAAAGCTGTTTCAGAAGAATGCGGGATTATCATCAAGTTGTTTTTGAAGAACGGTCGGGTCCATTACCTTGGAAAAGCCGTGAAGGTTGTCTTTCCGAAATACTTCCATCTCACTCGGCCTGACTATGATCTACAGATCCTTAAAATTCGCTACCAAATCGAACAAAGCCTTCAAGCCTTTATGGAAAGCCAAGAAACCACCCTTCGAATCGATCCGTTTTCGTACTGATCGGATCTTTTGATTATCATTTTCGTTTAGAGCCGACCCCGATCACGTGCGAAAATGGGCCGATGGGATCTTTCTTTCTCTAAACGTAATTGAGTCCGGGCAATGGCATACCGAGAAGCAAGGAATCTTCGAGAGCCGTTTCGTTTAGTATTTTCGAGGTATGGGAAGGTGGGAAGCGATAACGGTTGTTAATGACCGGTTCTTTTCGTTCCAGCAAAGTCAGGAACGCGGCGTCGGATTCCGGTACCCAGACATAAAACGGGTGGCCGGTTTCTTTCGCTAACCTCTGCAAACCCCGCAGCACGCTTTCGCGATCTCCAGCGTATTCGATCGGATACTTTTCGTTGCCGCGCAGGGTAAAATAGGCGGCTGGAATACCGTGGTCGTAGACCAAATAAGTCGGGCCGATCTGCGCGATCGGGATGGATCGTGGCTCTTGCCCTTTAAGCGCCTGATACACCCCGAGAAGTCTCCGGAAAGCCTCCGCATCACGATGAAACCGCTTTTCTTCCTGCGCGTAGATAGCAAGAACAACATCGATGTCTCTTTCGGAATAAGCGCGTACGGAAACATTGGGCGCCGTATCCGGTATCGTCAAGAGATATTCATACGTCGTGCCCCGTTCGCTATAACCGTGACGAAGATACAAGGAACGGTTTCCGGAAATAAGGCAAAGGTCGATCATTTCAGCACGCATCGCCTCCTCTGCCATTTCCAGCAGCCTTGACGCGATTCCGGTCCCGCGATGTTCCGGCAAGGTTGCGACAGCTCCTAAAAACGCGACGGATAAGCGCCGGTTTTGGTCGATGTATTCGGTTTTTTGATACCCCATATGAGAAACGACTTTACCCTTTTCTAATGCGATGAAGACTCTTTGGAGGTTTTCCGAAGAGAACAGCAACGGGAATTCCAGTTGCATCGTTGGGTCGTACCGACTACGAAATACTTGGTTGATAACGTCAAAAACCTGAGTGAGTTCATTTGGGCGAACACACCTAAAATCGACCATCCTAATCCTCCCATTCCTCTCCAGGCCAGCCACCAAACGACACTAAGTCGCAACGTTATTTGCCTGATAAGTCTTATGATTTCATATTGACCTTCATTCTCGTTGTTTTTAGTTAAACATAAAAATTTTAAGATTTCTCCCTTACCGAAACGATAATGCAGGGAACGGTCAGGCTTGGCGGCGAAGGATACTTTGAAGCCAATTATATCACGAGAAGGCGGGATAGCGTTTTAAACGAAAGTTTTCCGGCCATTCGGTAGCGCATGGATTAGGAGGATGGCGCTCGAAGGAGATGCGAAAACGCCGAAATTTATGGTAATATTGGTATGAAACCTTAGGTACCAATGATTCAAGGTGGTGGCAGAGTGAATACGGATGATACTTCTTTTCTATTTGAAAATATCATGGAACTTGTCGTCGACGAAGTCATCGACGATTTGTTAAAAGTTCCAACTCTTGAAGTATGTCGATGCGATCGATGTTATATAGACATTAAAGCGTTGGCCTTGAACCGCTTACCTCCGAAATACGTCGTGACGGAGCGGGGAGAAGTTTTCGCGAAACTGGACACCTTTCGAAACCAAGTACGTGTCGATGTTCTTAAAGCCGTTATTGAAGCCATTGAAATTGTGAGGCAGCGTCCTTCTCACTCTTTCCAGAATCCGGTCTTAACGAATGAGTAGAAACGCAAAAAGAAGGGATCCGGAGATGGCTGCGGGATATATAAGATCGCTCAGTCTCGGCGCCGTATATTTATTCGGAGAATGCTTCCCTAAACCTCTATTATAAACAAAAAGGAGAATATTATTGTGAAAAATATTGTTTTTTTGACAATCCTGTTACTCATTACCATATCTGTTTTCTCGCTTAAAATAGCCGTTCCGATGGGTCCGACATTGTTTACCGTCTTGCCGATCATGGAACGGCGCGTGTCTGTTGAAGAAGAGTACGACTTCTTTTATTGGAAATCCTTCGACGAGGCCATCGCGATGATCGCAAATCGGCAAGTTTCCGCGATATTTCTTCCGGTTAGTTATGGGGCGACCTTATTTTCAAAAAGCCTCCCGGTTCGGCTTTCAGCGGTTACGTTATGGAAAAGCTTCTTTTGTATCTCAAACGGGTGGGAGTATACGGATATCGCGTCTCTGCGAGATCAAAATCTATACTTTGCCCAAGGGAAAGGCCAAACCGCGGATGTCGTCATGCGCATTCTTTTAAAAGCGGAAGGTTTGGACCCGGATACCGCTCTTTCAATGAAGTACCTCTCTCCTCCCGAGATTGTGGCGTTCTTTCAAAAAGGGTTGGCGCAGTTAGCGGTTGTTCCGGAACCCTACGCGTCCTTGATTTTGAACATGTTGCCCGGCTCCAAGATCGCCTTTGATCTGCAAACCCTGTGGCAAGAAACGCTGGATGTACCGTACCGGCTCCCGATAACCGGACTCTTCTATGTGCCGGCCTCGAATGAATCGGAAGCTCAAACGAAAAACAATATCATAACGATACAAAAGGATTTTCAAAGTTCCACGTCGTATCTCTTAAGCCACACAGACGAGATCGTTTCTTTGGGCAAATCCGTCTTTCCAACGATGGCGGACTCGGTTCTCCGGAATTCGCTCACGAACTCCGAATATGATTTTTCTTTCTCGGCCGCAGACAAGCTAGCAATCGCCCACTACTTCGAAACGATCCGCCAGTTTCTACCCGAAAGTCTACCCGTTCTACCGGATGAAAACTTCTATCTGTTCTAACCTGTTCAAGTATGCGTTAGGCTTGCTTTTGATCGCGTTGGTTTGGGAGCTTGCCTCGTTGTGGTTCCATTCATCCCTTATTCTCCCGAGGCTTTCCGAAGTCTTCGCCGAATTCTTCGGGTTGATCGACGAAGCGAGTTTATGGATGAATCTGTCCTCGACCTTCTTAAAAGCGTTTTCAGGGTTGTTGCTCGCTTTGGCAATCGGTCTTCCTGTTGGTTTTCTGATCGGATTCAGCGCGTTTTTTTCTCAATTGCTCTTGCCCGGATTAGTCTTGTTGAAAAGCATGCCGATTATCTCCTGGTTAACGAGCATATTAATCTTATGGGGGATCGGCTGGGAAGCGCCTGTGTTCATCGTTTTCGTGACATTACTACCTATCATCATTTACAACATCGCTCAGGGGATCAAAACCGTGGACAAACAACTCTTGGAGGTGGTGAAACTCACGCATCTGCCTTTTAGGAAAGCCTTTGCCGGTATCTACCTTCCCTCGATCATTCCATTCATCATCTCTTCTATCGAGATTAGCGTCGGGACAATGTGGAAAACTGTCGTTGCGGCCGAGTTCCTGGCGGGGGAGAAGGGGATCGGCGTCCAAATCGCCTGGAACAAGTATTACGTCAACACGCCGACCGTCTTCGCCTATACCTTTTTCGTGATCCTCGTCGGGATCAGCCTCGAAATCCTTTTAGACGCTTTCTTTTCGAGTCCATTCCTGAAGCGGTGGCGCGGATTATGGGCAACTTAGTTTTAAAGGGTGTATGCAAAAACTTTGGCCGTTTGCGGGTGTTAGACGGAATTGACTTAACAATCGCGCAAAATCATTCAGTTGCGCTATTGGGCCCATCTGGCTGCGGTAAAACGACGCTTGTTCGGATGATTGCCGGTCTCGAAAAACCGGATTGCGGAGAAATCGAGATCTCACCAGGCGGAGCTGCCTACGCTTTTCAGGAGCCGCGGTTGATTCCTTGGAAAACGGTAAAAGAAAATCTGACGTTTTTTCTCGAAGAACCGGAGATTGATCCCGCCTTCCTCGATACTTTCGGGTTAACCGAGATTTTGGACTCTTATCCTCACCAATTGAGCGGAGGGCTTCGGCAAAAAGTCAATATTGGAAGAGCCCTTTTGTTTAAAAAGCCTTTGTTGTTAATGGATGAGCCCTTTCAGAACATCGATGTGAAAAATCGGGTATCTTTCATCCGTTCCATCACGGAACAGAGGAAGAAAGAAGGCTTCACGATGATTCTGGTCACCCATAATCTACGAGAAGCCTTGCTTTTTTCGGATACCTTGTTTTTTTTCGGTCCAAAACCCTCCCGCGTCATCGGAGAATGGACGGTGGCGAAACCCCCTCAGACCGCTTTCCGTTCGTTCGATTGGTTGTTCGAAGAGGAGAAGAAGGTCGTCGCCCGGTTTCCCGAGTTTATGATCTGATGAATCAGAACGACTCCGTAAAAAAGATCCCGCCACGGAACTTCAATCTTCGATGGCTGATTCCCTAATCCGTAAGCGCCTCCAAGCGGTCGATATACCCTTTAATGATATCAAAGCCCTTCTGCCAGAAGGTGTCGGAGGTAAGGTCGATGCCTAAAGGCGAGAGCAGTTTTTCTGGACGATCGTTTCCCCCGCTGGACAATAAGGTTTTATACTTCGGTATGAAGCGCTTTCCTTCTTCCAGGTACTTTCCATAGAGAGAAAGCACTAGAAGATTGGCGAAATTGTAGGCGTAAACGTAATAGGGAACCCCATAGATATGCGGGATGGAGGACCATTCCGCGTGATATTCTTCGGGAATGGTCAGGCTGGATAAAAACATTTTTTCCAACTCGACTTTATAGAGACCGCAGAGGTCTTCCCAGGGCACGAACCCCTCCGCCATGATGCGCTGATGAGAGGCAACCTCGAACCGCGCGAACATGTTTTGGCGAAAGGTGGTTGCGAACATATCCTCGATGGTTCGGGCTAAAAAGAGCATCTGATTCTTCGGATCCAACTCGCCCATCAACTTGTCAAAGACGATCATCTCTCCGAATACGGAAGCGATCTCCGCCATCGTTAGCGGCGTTGAATAATTGAGAAAGGTCTGTTTGGAGGAGAGGGTGCCATGGATCCCGTGCCCGAGCTCATGGGCTAACGTCATGATCTCTCGGATATTCCCGTCGAAGTTGAGCAGGATAAAAGGTTTTCCATCGGGAAAATAGTAAGAGCAAAAGGCTCCGGCGCGCTTGCCAGGCTTGATTTCGGAGTCTATTCTCCGTTCTTTGAAGAAAGTCCCCACGATGCTGCCAAACTCTTTGTCGAAACGGCTGTAAGCGTCCAACACCGTTTGCTTCGCTTCATTAAAAGTGTAGGTCTTTTTAACGGTTTCAAAAGGGGCGTAGATATCCGCCGGCGTCATTTTCAAGCCGAGTTTCTTCCCTTTCCAACGATAATATCGCTCGACCAGGACGGCATTTTCTGTTGTGACTTCGATCAGCTTTTTGACCGTCCGATCATCTGTTTCGTTCTCTTGATTGCGCATGGAGATGCTGGATGGAAATTTTCTCAAAGTCGCTTCCGTATCGTAGTCGGTCTGTATGATGTTGTAGAGATTGGTCAGCGCGATTTGGTTTTCTTCATACCGCTTGAAGAATGACTTCATCGCTTTTCTGCGTATTTTTGAATCCGGGTGATACCGAAGGTTCCGCATCTGGGCGCCATTAAAGGTTCTCTTTTCTCCATCCAGGGTGACGGAAAAAGAAAAATCGGACACAATCTTGTCGTAAAGCTCCGACAGACGCTCTCTGCCGGAATTGGACTTGCCCGCCAAAATCTGCTCCGTTTCTACAGAAAACGTGTTTTCTTTTCTTAAACGGATTTTTTCGATAACGTGCCGGTAAGCCGATATTTGTTTTTCAAGTTCTTCCAATGTTTTATCGGGTAAGCGGGCGAGAGACGGTTCTAAAAACGCGAACTTCTGCCGAACCTTCGCCTCATAGTTGGTGCATAGTCCGATCAGTTTCTGCGCGTCGGCATTCGCCGTGTTTTGCGCGAAATAGAGATAGGCGAATTGCATCGCGCGCGCGATCTTTTGGATAATCGTTTCCTGAGTCTTAAAAAGCGTTTTTAGTTTTTCGGTATCTATGTTTTGGTGGGAAAGAAGCGCTATGCCTTCGGTTTCGAATTCTTCCGATTCCTTGAGAGCGTTCTTTAGGTCCTTAAGCAAGCTCGGATCTTGGTGGTCTTTGTAGAAATACGATAAATCCCATTGCATGGGCGCACACCTCCGCGTTGTATGATTCTATCTTTCTATTTTAAACTACTTGAAGCCGTTTGACAAGAGAGGTTCTTTTTACTGGGTTTTATGATAAAATCTTAGCGGCCGCAGAGGGCCGGTTAGAAACAAGAAAACTCCGGTCTGCGTTGGAGGGATGATTCTTTGATTATCGAGACCTTTTTAAGCTTTTTTTCGACCACTGCCTTTGGAGCGGTAACCTTAGGGAATATCGTCATGATCGGCATAGCCACGGCGATTCTCTTCATCTCCATCAAAAAGGATGCGGAACCTCTTCTGTTGATCCCGATCGGGTTTGGTATGATTCTGGCGAATATACCGATCCTCTATACCGGTCTGTTTGCCGCACCAACGGCTTCAACGACCGGTGGGCTGATGTACTATATCAATATGGGGTTGCAACTTGAGATCTATCCTCCACTGATTTTTCTCGGAATCGGCGCGCTTACGGACTTCTCCTTCCTGTTGTCGAATCCCCTTCTGATCTTTTTGGGAGGCGCAGCGCAAGTCGGCGTCTTCATTGCTTTTGCGCTGGCAAAAGCCTTTGGATTTACGTTACCGGTAGCCGCTGCGATCGGGATCATCGGTGGCGCGGACGGTCCGACCTCGATCTACATCTCGAAACGCTTCGCCCCTGAATTTATCGCCATGATCGCCTTGGCCGCCTATTCTTATATCGCTTTAATGCCGCTCCTGCAGCCGCCGATCATGAAAGCCCTCACGACGAAGAAAGAACGGATGATCCGTATGAAACCGCCGAGACAGGTAAAAAAAGTGGAAAAGCTGGTGTTCGCCGGCGCGACCGTTCTCTTCGTCGGGTTGCTTGTTCCTCCTGCATTGCCGTTGGTTGGAATGCTGATGCTGGGAAATTTCCTGAGGGAGAGCGGTTACACCAAACGGTTGGCCGAAGCCTGTTCGCGATATATCCTGGATACGGCGACCATTATGCTCTGCCTTTCGGTGGGCGGATCCGCGAAAGCGGAAGTCTTCCTGCAGCCCACCTCTCTTTTGATACTCGGTTTGGGGTGTGTGGCGTTCATTACCAGTATCGCAAGCGGCGTTCTCTTCGCGAAGTTTATGAATCTATTCCTTAAAGAAAAGATCAATCCGCTCGTTGGAGGAGCCGGTGTATCCGCGGTACCCGATGCGGCACGGATCAGCCAGCAGGTTGCGAAACAAGAAGACCCGACGAACTTTATCTTGATGCATGCGATGGGCCCGAATGTTGCCGGGGTGATCGGAACAGCCGTCGCGGCGGGTGTCTTTTTGTCGGTCCTCGGAAAATAATGATGGAAGTACTCAATTCGAGACATACGCGAGCGAATATCTCTTTGACGGCTTACCGCCGTAATTTGCGATATTTCGCCGAGAAATGTGAGCCTTCTTTGATTGCGCCGGTCATCAAAGCCGATGGCTACGGGCACGGGGCGATTCCTCTGGCGAAAGTCGCCCGGGGCCTAAATTGTCCGTATCTGTGTGTGGCGTTTTTAGAAGAAGCGCTGGAATTGAGAAGCGCCGGTATCGATCTGCCGATTTTAGTGCTAAACTACTTCGCGCCCGAATCGACCCCGCTTTTCATCCAAGAACGCCTAACGGCAACGATCTTTTCCTTCCAGCAATTGGAAGCCCTTGCCCCGTTCATCGATGCGGGTAAACTCAGCGTGCACGTCAAGGTCGATACCGGCATGTCTCGACTCGGCGTTAAACCCGACGAAGTGGAACGGTTGATACGACAGATCAGGGAAAAGCGCGGTATCCAAATCGAAGGTCTCTACACGCACTTTGCGACGGCCGATGAACCCGATCCCGCTTTCGCTCGAAAGCAATACGACCGGTTTGTAGGCTTAAGGACACATTTTCACCAGTCAATCCGATATTTCCATGTCTCAAACAGCGCAGCGGCGCAATACTTGCCGTTGAATCTGTTTGATTTTATCCGGTTAGGTATCTCTTCTTACGGTCTGGACGCGCGAAATGAAAAAAGACCGGCCCCCCTATTGCCCGTACTTTCGTGGGAAACGGTTTTATCCCACGTTAAGATTGTTCAAGAAGGAGAATCGGTAAGCTATGGGCGAACCTTCATCGCCGACCGCACGATGACGATCGGGACGGTTCCGGTGGGTTATGCCGACGGATACAATCGATTGTTAAGCAACCGCGGAGCGGCACTCGTAAAAGGGCGCCGCTGCCCGATCGTCGGCCGCGTGTGTATGGATCAGTTCATGATCGATCTTTCGCACGTCCCCTCTCCGTGTGCCGGTGATAGAGTAACGCTGATAGGATTCGACGGCTCAGAGGAGATTTCGTGTGAAGAGATCGCGCGTCATCTTTCCACGATCAACTACGAAGTAACCTGCCAAATCTCCAAACGGGTTCCCCGCGTCTATACCGCAGAATGAGCATAACGAAAACTTAGTAATCAAATACGAGAGGAGTTTTTTACGTGAACTTAGGCGAGTTGGTGATGAAGAAGATTACCGAATTGTCCGAAAAAAGCGGGCAGTTCAACGAAATATTGGATGGCAAGCTGATTTCGGATATCCAAATCGATGATCAGGTGTCCACCATCCTGAAGGTCGTCAGTAAGAAGCTGCAAAATACGAGAGACGGTAAAACCTTTCTGCTGATGACGCTAGGAGACCGTTCCGGTACGATCCGGGCAATCGATTGGAATAACTCGAAGTACAATGACGAACGCTTATCAAACGGAACGGTCGTTCGCGCCAGCGGTAAGGTTTCGCTCTTCGAGGGCCATCCTCAACTCAATATCGCGAGCTCGAGAGACGCGGTAAAGGTTTTGGGAGAAGGCGACTTCGACCCGAACAAATTTATCGAGATCACTTCCAAGAACATTCGAGAGATGTACGATTCTCTCATCAAGCAGATACAGAAGGTAAAGAATGAAAAAATCAGAGCCTTGCTCAACGAAGTCTTCGTCAACGACGATCGCTTCGTTAGCGATTTCGTGGAATCGCCCGCCGCGATCAATGTTCATCATGCATATAAAGGCGGGCTTCTCGAGCATACGCTGGATGTGACCGAACTCGCCATACAGTTAGCAGAAGCCTATCCAGAGATGCCGATCGACAAAGATTTGGTCATCGCGGGGGCGTTACTGCATGATATAGGAAAGGTCGAGGAGTACTCGGTATCCCCTACCGGTATCGACCGTAGTGATTCCGGCGAATTGATCGGGCATATTGTGATCGGAATCAACTGGCTCACGGAAGTGGCGGCGAAGATCCCTCAATTCCCCAAAAAAGCGCTGGTGGATTTGCAGCACATCATTCTGTCACATCACGGGGAGATCGAGTGGGGATCTCCGGTCTTACCGAAAACGATCGAGGCGTTGATCGTTCATTCGGCGGACAATACGGATTCCAAGATTGCCCAATTTAGGGAGTATACTTTGAAAGCGCAACCCAGCATTGTCAATCCCGATGACACGGTTTGGAGTGATTACAATAAGTATCTATCCCGGAGGATTCGAATAAGAGGAGTGGTGTCTTATGGCGAAAAATCAAAAGATTAAGTTCGGAACGAGCGGATGGCGAGGCATTTTAGCCGAAGATTTCACGTTTGACAATGTTAGGATCGTCTCTCAAGCCCTCGCATCTGAGATATTGAAAGACCCCAAAGCGAAAAACGGCGCATTGGTTGGCTATGATACCCGGTTTTTAGCGGAAGAGTTCGCTTGGACCGTTGCGCAGGTCTTCGCGGGAAATGGGATCCGCACGTATGTATGCCATCAACCGACCCCGACCCCCGTGATTTCTTTTACCATCCGCAATATGGACTTAGCGGGCGGGGTCAATATTACGGCTTCTCATAATCCCTTTTACTGGAATGGCATCAAATTTAACCCCGCGAACGGCGGACCGGCTCTACCGGAAGTTACGAAAGGCATCGAAACAGAGATCGAACGCATTCAACGAGGCGAGTCCCAGGTACGGTATCTCGCTCATCACGAAGAGGGGTTCGGAAAGCTCGTCCATTCGATCGATCCGAGCCAGGAGTATTTTACCGAAATCCGTCGGAAGATCGATGTGGACAAAATTGCGCGATATATAAAAAAAGTAGCCGTGGATCTGGTCTACGGAACCGGAATAGACTATCTGGACTATTTGCTCAATACAATCCTTCCGGGGGAAGCAAACCAGGGGATTGTTTTCCAGCACGATTTCCGAGATCCCTATTTTGGGGGTTATCGTCCCGAACCGGATAAAAAACGACTGGCGGAGCTTGGGCAAGTGGTTTTGGAGCACCGGGCGCAAATCGGATTAGCCTTGGACGGAGACGCGGATCGATTTGGGATCGTAGACGATAAAGGCGAGCCAATTTCGGCGAATGAATACTTGGCGATCGTAGCATGGCATCTTTACAAAAATAAGGGGTTGCTTGGCGGTTGCGCGCGAAGTGTGGCGACAAGTCATGCGATGGATCGGGTCGTCGAACACTTCGGATATCAAACCGCTGTGACTCCGGTCGGATTTAAGTACATCGGAGACGCGATCCTCAACGATCACATCGTGCTGGGAGGCGAAGAGAGCGGCGGATTGAGCATTCAAGACCACGTGCCGGAAAAGGACGGTATCCTGGCATGTCTGTTGGCGCTGGAAGCGATCGCTTATGAGGAAAAACCGATATCGGAGATACGAAAAATGGTGGAAGAGGTAACGGGACCCTATTATCGAGATAGAATCGATTTGGAGCTGGAAAGTGAAAGCAAGAAAAAAGAGATTATGGACTTCTTCTCCAATCTTCAGCACGAGGTATTCGGGTTGCCTGTGAAAGAGCGACAAACCCTAGACGGCATCGGCTTCGACCTCTCGGTCCCGGATGGAGAAGCGTGGATCCTTGTTCGCGCTTCCGGCACCGAACCGGTGATTCGGATCTATATAGAAAGCACTCAGGAAAGTGTCTTCCGAAAACTTACGGAAGGCGTTGAGAAGCTCGGATGAAGACACTCGTCATCGTCGAATCGCCCTCAAAAGCGAAAACGATCGAAAAATATCTGGGAAAAGAGTATCACGTCATCTCGTCAAAAGGGCATATACGCGATCTGCCTCCGGATGAATTGGGCGTTGATATCGAAGCGGCCTTCGAACCAAAGTTTACCCTTATGCGCGGAAAAGAAAAAGTGGTCCAACAAATCAAAAAGGAAGCTGAAAATAAGGCTGTCTTGCTCGCCTCGGATATGGATCGGGAAGGGGAAGCGATCGCATGGCACTTGTCAAAGATACTCTCGCTTGACGATCAAGCAACCAACCGCGTCCTGTTTTCAGAGATAACGGAAAAGGCGATTAAAACGGCAGTAAAAAAACCGTTGAAAATAGACCTCTCGAAAGTGGAAGCGCAATTCGCCAGACGGATACTGGACCGCCTCGTGGGTTATCAGATCAGTCCTTTCCTATGGAAGATCATCCAGGTGAAATCACTCAGCGCGGGAAGGGTTCAATCCGTTGCGCTCCGCTTTATCTGTGACCAGGAAGAGAAGATCCTGACCTTTATCCCAGAGGAATACTGGAAGTTTAAAGCGCTTTTTAAATGCAATAAGGGCAAAGGAACGCTGGAGACGACATTGGTATCGCTTGACGGGGTTTCTCTCGAGAAACAACCCGTCAGAAAAGCGGAAGAAGCGGAGAAGATAGAAGAGGGCGTTCGTCAATCTTCTTTTTCCGTGATGTCCGTCGATGAAAAATCTATCAGTCGAAAACCTCCCGCCCCCTTCATCACGAGTTCGCTCCAACAGGAAGCTTCGAATCGCCTTGGGTTTTCAGTCAGCCGGACCATGAAAGTGGCTCAAGAGCTGTACGAAGGATTGGAAACGGCAGATGGGCCTTTAGCCTTTATCACCTATATGCGTACGGATTCCAATCGCATCTCGGAAGAAGCCTTGGAAGCCGCAAAACGGTATATTACGGAACATTTCGGAGAGTCTTATTCAAAGATTCAACAATACGGGCAAAAAAAGGCCAGCACGCAAGACGCGCACGAAGCCATTCGCCCTACTTACCCGGAAATCGATCCCAAAAAAGCCTCGAAATTGCTTTCCGCGGACCAGGCGAAGATCTATCAGCTTATTTGGAGCCGCTTTATGGGTTCGCAAATGATACCGGCGAAATACCTGCAAACGAAGATAAAGGTTCAGGATAATGAAAAACGGCGTTTTATCTTCGAAGCGGAAGGCAGCGTTTGCGTGGAGGAGGGATTCGAAAAGGTATATCCGGCTTCTTCAAAAGAGAAAGAACTTCC